>JADEYI010000420.1_pt1 | contig 59985 bp, 53 predicted proteins | sample 8542331 | NCBI WGS metagenome assembly JADEYI01 (sample SAMN16510988, study PRJNA670497) | mine drainage metagenome | isolation source: biofilm near Copperflume 1 | place: Germany: Marsberg coppermine Kilianstollen | collected 2018-02 | reverse complement strand
CGGTGGATCACACTGGCGGCTCTCAGGTGGATCAGTCTCAGGCGACTCGTGACACTCCCGAACGAATCGAGCGGGCACTGTTTGGGCAGGCTTTTGCGGCCATTAGCGTGAGCTTCGATGGTCCACGTGGAGTACTACGGCATCGAACCGCCAATAATTCGGCGAGAGGCTCTTCGGGCAACCAAATGTGGGGCTGGGCCGTCGCATTGGGTCCCAGCCGACGCCACGGCCGGGCACGGTGGCACACCACGCCGACGCTGCAAGACGCGCGTTGGCATAGTACGTATGCTTCTGACTCGATGAGGATCGAAGCTGCCGTCTCTGGTGCGGGCGTCAGTCGTTTGGCGACACAGATCTATGCTGAGTGAACGTGCTCGGGACTTCGTACACCGCGGCGGCGATCAACTCCAACTCATCAGGGATTGTGTGACGGAACGATCGCCAGACGCATTGACGGCGATTCAGCTGATGGCCGAGGACATGTATGGCGGAATTACCTACAACTATGAGCTGAAAGCTCCAGCCGCGTTGTCTTTGGCATGCTGGGGTGTGGCTGGTCTTGACGCGCTGGTCCAAGTGGCCGTGAGGACCCCGACGTCCAAGAACCAATCCTTGGCGGTGGAGGTGTTGGCGACGCTCGCGGCCGGCCACGCGTTACCGCAACTTGAGACATGGATTCGAGACCCGGCGCTCGCACAGCGAATCCGTGACGGCATTCCGGAGGCCGTCGCTTCGGCCGCGTCGAGTAGGCTCCGCGGCTACGTACTTTCATTCGAGGACGATGACGAAGCAGCGTCGGTCATTGGTCGAAAGCTCGATCAGGCTTCGTTCATGCCGTGGTCGGCCTCACGAGTCCTCTTCCAGACAATGGCTGCAAGGTGGTTGGCCATCAGCGATCCGGTACTGGACAAGCTCCGCTGGCTAATCGCCGAACGGGCCGAGGATGAACCATCATTCCAGGAATTCTTGGAGCTCCATCCACAACTCCTGGATCCGATGGCGGTGGAGGTCTGGGCTCAGCCTAGCATCCACGGAGCTCGCGAACCCGACTTCCTCATTCGACGTTCGGACGACTCCTTCTTGGTTGTGGAGATCGAGTGCCCGAGCAAACGAATGGTAACGGCGGCCAATCAACTCAGCGCCGAGGCGACGCACGCCGTCTCCCAGGTCAACGAGTACACGGAGTTTCTGACCGAACGAATCGTAAGCATACGATCCTTCATCGCGAACTTCCGAGTGCCTGATGCGCTTGTAATCGTGGGACTTGAGTCCAACCTTAATGACGTCCAACGTCGGAGTCTCGCCTCCGAGAACGCGAGTCGCAACAAGATTCGGATCGCCGGGTTCGATTGGCTGGTTCAACGCGCCGAAACGGTCAACAGGAACACCGTTCACCAACCGCCGGCCTCCGTTCGACGGCTACGCATCATCTAGCTACCCCAAGGCCGCACAAGCATCGGCATGACGACGTGCACGAACGCGGGGATGCCTCCGTGCTGGGTTAGTCCCGCCGTAGTCCCGACGAAACGATGCCGAGCAATGCCGTGAAATGCCCAGGAAGGACGCCACTAACCTCATCGTCAGGTTCAAAAGCCGAGGATTGCCCTGATTCGCCGAGCCTCCGTGGCGGAGTTTAAGTCCGCTGCGTCTGCCGTTTCGCCATCCCGGCCCCCCCGCGCCCGGCATGTCGAACCCGGCGCACCTGAAACGATACGCCAGTAACCTCGGCCAGGCCTGCTATCAACGGGGTGTACACCAGCGCTACTGCAAAGTGGTGGGTGAAAATGCGTATGATATGGCCCATTCGGACGGATGCGGCTGGGGCCGCTTCCGATCGTTAGGAAGAACGAAATGGCGCAGTCGACGCATGTGCGGGCCGAACCAGGCGACCACGATCATTCTGCCGCGCACACTCGCACCGAATCTCCACACCCGCCGGCAGGGCCTGGCCTGTCCCAGGAACTCGACCTCGTCTCCTTGCAGCGTCTCGTCGGCAACCAGCAGGTGGCCCGCTCCATCGCCCGCAGGCGGGGCCTCGGAAACGCCCGGACGCCGATGCGCCTGGTGCAGCGGCACCCCGGGCCAACGATCGCGAGCCCGGCCGGGAAGGGCCTCTTCTCGAAGCTCTTTGGTGGCGAAAAGGCGCCCAAGACGGATGCCCAGAAGAAAATGGACGAAATCAAGTCCATCCTGGGCAAGAGCGACGCGGGCAAGGCCGCTCTCAAAGTGCTCGACAAATACAAGGTGCCCGTCGACCTCGAACACCCCGGCCCCGGTTCGGTCTACCAGGGGCCAGCTCCGGGCAAGATCCTGATCGAAGCGACAAACGGTGCGGAGGATGCAGCGTTCATCCTCGTGCATGAAGCGAACCATGCGAAAGCTTCCAATGAAGGCAAGACGGCAGATGTCAGTGCGCTTGCCCGTGACGTCTATGTCAAGACCATGATCAACGAAGAGACCGATAGCACGGTGAACTCGATCCTCGCGAAGCTGGGGATGAGCACCGCAAATCAGGCGAAGATCACTGCGACGCCCGTGATGGAAGAGCGCTATAAGACGGCCTTTGACGAAGCACTCAAGGCGGCAAAGACCGCGAAGAAGGGGTCGAGAGAGGCCCAGAAGCTGGCGAAGGCGGCCGGCTGGAAGACGATCAACGAAGCCTTTTACGATGGTTCGCTGGTGACTTCGAACACGGGTGAGACCTACGCCGTGTATTACGGAAGTTTCTGGGACTCCGTGAACAACCCGCCGGCCCCGGTTATCTGACATGCCCGTGACACGTGAAGGGATCCAGGCTGCACTGGCGGGAGTCCGGGACGATATCGCGGAGATGATCCCCGACCGGCAGATGACGCGCATCGAACCAGTCGGATGCCCGGGCCTCTCGAAGTTCGGGGTCTACTCAATCAAGCACCTTTCGCCCTATAAGCCCATCCTGCACTACATCGGATATGCGCAGGGCGAACCGGCGTTCGTCCTTGATGAAGATCCAGAGACGTTCCTGAAGATGGCCGCGGCAGACACGGTGCTGCTGAGTTCCGCGGCAGACGCTGCAGCATATGGCGCCGCATTCGTCACCGTCACCCGCCCGTTGACACGCCTCACATACATCGTCGAATCAGCCGCGGGTGTGCGCTTCCGGCCACGGCTCTCGGAGGCGGAACAACAGCGGCGCGATGCGTTCCAGGCAAAGTACGGTGCCACGATCATCCCGCCCACCGCTGAGGTGGACGGCTCGGGCTTCCGTGTGCTGGTCTATCTCGTCGTCGAACAGGCGTTGCGGCGGCTCGTGCTCCACATCAGCAAGGCCGGTGCAGTCGATGCCGACTCCGAGGTGTTGGAGACCGGCCTGCCGCTGGTCGTGGGGACCTGAGCTTGCTGGGCGCGCGCATTATCCATCCCGCCCTCCCTTGCCGAGGACTGGATGCAGCTACACGGCCTGGAGCGTCCGCCCGAGATCGGTCGCGTAGGCGCCGAAATCGTCCACATCGCTCGCGGTGATTGCTATCGATGCCGGGGGAACGCCGGCGGGATCGCTTCGCTGCTGAATCTCCCAGCGGGCCCACGTCTTGAGCAACAGGTCTGTGCTGACTGGCCGAAACTGGGCACGGGCCATCTGCGAAGCGAGCTTGCGTTGGGCGTCCTGCGAGATCAGCACAGTCACCTGGGTCATATGCGTGCGCGCTACATTCACCTTGAACACCAGGCGGTGAAAGCCTGGACCACCAGCCTTGATATCGGCCGCCATGAGCACTGCTCGCAACGGGCTATCGCTACTCATCACCGCGCCCTTCGAATGGCTTCACCCATCCATCATCGTCAATCAAACCGCTGAGCTGGAGCGCCATTTTACGGCCACGGATGCCCGGGGAACCGGCAAAACGCTCGGCGTCCCCGACTGAGATCCGCACCGGGTCTGCGACTTCGCTTTCGAGGACGATGATGTCGCCAACCTGGAGATTTGCGACATCAGCAGCATCGACGCGTGCCGCACCAAGCATGGCCCGAAGGCGGATGTTCATCGGCAACAACTGATCCTCTTTCACCTTCGTTTCGTCCGTCACACCGCGGCCGGGGCGGTTGTCGAAGAGGCTCTGGCCGGTGAGCTTCGGGAGGATCTGCTCGAGCACCGTGAGTGGGAAGCAGAGCGAGATCCCACCGGTCTGTTCGCCGAAGCGGATCTCGTACCAGGCGGTAATGACAAATTCGGACGGCGGGATGATATGCATCACCTGCGGCCCGACGGCGAGTTCGGTGACATCCGGGACCAGTTCGGTGACGCGCGACCATGGCTCGACGAGTGAACGGGCGATGTCCATGCCAATGTGGCGGATCAGCGCGATTTCGATGTCGGTTAGATCCCGGTTGAGGGCTCTCGGGTTAACTTTTCCCTTGCCGCCAAGGAGCCGGTCGATGATGCCGAAGGCGACATCCATGCCGAACGCCGCCACAGCGTATCCCTTCAGCGGGTTCATATCGATCATGACGACGACGGACTGCTGTCCGATCTGCGTGACGTACTCTTCGTAGATGCCGCGTTCGAGGGCGCTGAGACGGGAATCGACAGGCGCGCGAAGGCGCCCGGAGAACGATGCTGCAAGCGCGCCAGCGACGCCCTGCTGGATGATCTGGAGGCCCCGGATCTGCTCCTTGGAGAGCTTCTCGGGGTGGCGGAAGTCGTATGATTTGATGCGCCGGCCGGGATCTGGCCGGCCCAGGGCGGCGCCGGAAGGGGCCGCCGCCTCATGCCCCAGGTCGGCGCTGAGCAGTGCATCTATCTCGCGCTGGCTGAGGACAGCGTTCTCAGCGGCCAAACGTCCCTCCGATGATGGGCCAGCCGCCTGCCTTCAAACTTGCGGGCGGGCGGCACAGCGGTGGCTCCCATCGCGGATCGAGTCTCTTCTCACTTGGTATCGGCAGGGTATCGGCGCGATCCCTAGGTGATGCGGCGTTGTCCCCGTATCGTCCAGCACATCGGCCAGCCGGGCGATGCGGTCTTCCGGCTTCGCCGGCCGACGCTTGGCCCGTAGCTGACCTGTCGCCGCGTTCCGGCCACGCAAGCGTGCGCGGCGGTCTTTCATCCGCAAGATACCTGCCGAAGCGAAAGGCGCGAGCGCACCGGCCAACACCCGAGCGCGGCCGCCGGTCACATCACGCCTCGACGGGTGCCCCCGTTGCGGGACGTGGAAGAGCGCCCGCCGCGGCGGCGGGCTCGGGGACCGCGGCGAAATGGCGCACTGTCAAATGGCAAATGAGCGCGCAGAGCACTCCCGCCCCGAGGTCGACCACGTAGTGCTCCGCGAGGTAGACGAGCGCCAGCCCCATCACTACGCAATACGCGAGCAGCCAGGGTGCGATGCGCGGCTCATAGTCACGCACCCAGAGGTACATTGCGAAGGTGACGGCCATATGCACCGAGGGCATGGCCGCGACCGGGTTCGGCTCGCCCAGCGACGACGAGAGTGACCGGTAAGCATCACTGTTCACCTTGCCACCGACGAAATCCATGATGCGGAACGCGCCCGGGAGGAGGCCCTCCCTGGCTGCGAGCCACGGTGGCGCCGTCGGCGCGACGAAAAAGACTGCCAAAGCGGCATACATGGTACCGACGACAACGAGGACGTAGCGGGGGAAGAGCTGCCGCTTCCAAAAGAAGATGAGCACGGCGGCGGCGTGGGGCGCCACAAAGAAGGACCAGTGCACCTGGACCGCGAGGATATCGAGCGCCGTCACGCGGGACGTGGAGAAGAGATGCTGCTGCAGCCAGACGGTCGGGTCGTTTCCGAAGAAGAGGAAGTGGTCGATGTGGATGACGTAGTGCGCCTGGATGGGCATGCCGGTGTCATCGGCATATGAGCGAAGCAACGTATAGACGAAGATACCTGCGACATAGAGTAACCACCAGCGCCGATCGCGCGACCGCCTGAGTTCTGGCGACCAGATGAAGCAGGTGACAGCGACCAGCAGCCAGCCGAGCCAAATGTGCTGTTGCCAACTCTTCGTCGCCACGGTTGCCGCCAGCACAACCAGGGCGAGTGCCTGGAGGGTGAGCAGGGCGACTTCGGCCGGCGATCTTCCGGCCCCGGCACTGGGCTGCCGCGCCCGGTGCACCAGCCCCGGCGGTGGGATCAGCATGCAGCGCATCCTAGCCCGGCGGTGGGACTGACGGAAGCGCCAATTTGTGGCAATCTCTCTCGGAAGGATCCCTTCGAAGTCAAGCATATGCGCCGTTTCGTCATCGGCCTGGTTATCACGGGAATTTGCGGCGGGCTGCTCCTACGACTCATCGACTGGGCCAGCACGGGCGATGCCCTCCGCGATGCGAACGTGGAATACATCGTCCTCGCTGTGACGTGCCTCGTGCTCTCGCTCGCCGCCAAGACGGTGCGCTGGCGGCTGCTGCTTCCCTCTTCGGCACCGGTGACGACGCCGCGACTGTACCGCATCCTGCACATCAGCTTTCTCCTGAATAATGTCCTGCCGGCGCGACTTGGGGACGTGGCACGAGTGACAATGACTTCCGGCCAGCCGGGTATGCGCTTCGGCAATGTCATCTCGTCGATGCTGACCGAGCGCGTTACGGATAGCGTCACGCTAGTCGCCGGATTCGTGATCGTGAGCCCATTCCTGCCGCTGCCGAATGACTACTTGCCGTGGCTGCACGCGGCCTGGCTGGTGATCGGCGGGCTCGTTGTGGTGGCCGGTGCGGTGGTTTTGCTGCGGCGCCATCTCCAACGCTTCGGGCAGCGAATCACATCCGGCCCGCGGCGATTAACGAGCCAGCGTCTGCGAGACGAAGCGCTGTCGTTTCGGGATGGTTGGCGTCAGCTCTTTTCACGCGAGCACGTGGTCCGCATCTGGGGTTGGTCGTGGGCCGCATGGCTCGGCGCGTTCGCGATCAACTACCTGCTGATGCGGGCACTCAACATTGAAGCGCCGATCACCGTCGCGGTGCTGCTCACCTGCACCACGAACCTGGCGATGCTCGTGCCATCGTCGCCGGGCTATATCGGCGTTTTCCACGCGGCCGCCACGCTTTCTTTGCTGCCTTTCCACGTCGCGGCCGGGACGGCGCTGAGCTTCGCCATCCTCGCCCACCTGGTGAATGTGGTCCCGGTGAGCCTCCTTGGAGCGACATTCCTCCTTATGGGGCGGGAGTCGCTCCACCTCAACATCCGGTCGTGGCGCACCGCGAATCAGCGGCTGTCCGGCGAGTCGCCCGGCACCACCTAGCTGGCGAAGGTCTCGCGCTCGCCGGCTAAAGTGAACCCACGAGCTCACGCGCTTCTCTTCGCAGCTCGGCGCGGAAATCGGGGTGGGCGATGCTGATCATCTCCTCCGCACGTTGGCGGTGGTTCTTGTCCAAGAGCCGGGCTATGCCGTGCTCCGTGATAATCGTGTCGGCCAGGTAGCGCGGGATAGTCACAAGGGTGCCTGCCTCATGGCGCGTGACCACCTTCGAGAGCGAACCTTCGAGGGCGGTCGAGCGCATGACGGTGATGGCGCGTCCGCCGCGGGCGAGAGCTGCAGAGATGTGCGCATCGGGCTGGCCGCCGGTGCCGTTCACCATCTGGCCGCCGAAGCGGTCCTCACTCGCGATCTGGCCGAGCAGGTCGACTGCGATGGCGCTGTTGACGCTCGTCATCTGCCGGTTCTGGGCCATGCGCAACGGGTTGAGGAGATAGTCGGGGTCATACAGTTCGAACGCCGGGTTGTCGCGGATGATGTTGAGGTCTTCGCCATCGCAGCCCGTCCAGGCGACGGCCACGGCCTTGCCCTTGTGAATGGTCTTCAACGAGCCATCGAGGATGCCCCGTTGCCACAGCTTCGCGAGGCCGGGCGAACCCAGCTCGGTGTGCAGGCCAAGGTGGTGGGCGTCGTCGAAGGCGCCGGCTTTGAACATGAGCGAGCTTGGCGTGCCGACGCCCACCTGGATCGTGTCCCCATCGCGGATGAGCTGGCGGAGGTGGTCGCCTATCGCTTGCGCTTCCGGGTCCACTGTGGCGAGGCCGAACGCCTGGCCAAGCAGCCCGGGGGCCATCAGGTGGAACACCTGCTCGACGAGTGCTACCTGGTCGGGACTGGCTTTGCTGAGGACGTCGAGGAGAGCCGGCCGGTCGCCCTCGGGCGAGAGCGTTTCGATGCGATGCTTCACGGCCGCCACGTCCACTTTGGAGATGGCGCCCTGCACGAAATACGCGATCTCACTCACGTGGACCCAGACGTCGCCGTGCACCGGCTGGATGTTCGGGTCAATAGCAGCGATGGTCGTCCGGCAGCGGCGCGTGTAGGACTTGCGCTGCCACATGTGCGCGCCGAAGTGGACGAACCCCGCATCGTTAGGGGCGCTGCAGGGCGTGAGGAAGACATCCGGCATGCGTGCTTCGGGGCGTCCATCGTCGAACGCCTTCATCCCGAGCATGAACGTGTTGGGCAGATAGGTGGCGATGCGGGCGTCGTGTGCCGGGCGCATATTGTCGCCGATGAAGAGTTCGATCTCCTTCTCGCCTTGTGGGCCCTCGGGGGCGAAGAGCGCGGGGACGTTGGGGGCGAGCGTCCGCAGGTCGACTCGGCCGAGCGCCTTCGCGCGCCGCTGCAGGGCTGTCGTTAGCACCTCCGGAGAGAGGATGGAGACGCACACCAGGTCTCCTTCCTGCACCGCCTCCATCGCCTGATCCGCCGTGCGCAGGCGCGACTCGAATTCGTCGCGCCAGTTGTCGTATCGAGCCATTGGGGCCTCCTCCGCAGTCAATTGCAGGCGCGACGATACCCGAATCGAGGGTTACCGGAAAAATACAGGCTGAAGGAGACCTGTCCCTATGGCCAGGGAGTCTCCGGGGTGACGGGATGTCCCTTTCCGTCGGGGTCCCAGAGGTCCGATACGAACGGGCCGGGATGCCATCCATGCGCCGCCGTGAGCCCGCCATCGAGCGGGAGGATGCAGCCGTTGACAAACTTCGAGGCGTCCGAGGCAAGAAACACGATGGGCCCGGCGAGGTCGCCGGCCTCGCCGATCCGGCGCATGGGCGTGCGTCCTTCGAGATGTTGCAGCAGCCCGCTATCCGCCAGGATCTGGTGCGTCATGTCAGAGTCGAAGAAGTGTGGCGCCAGGGCGTTAACACGGATGCCGCGGTCGGCCCATTCGCAGGCGAGAAGCTGGGTGAGGACGTTGACCCCGCCTTTCGACGCAAAATAGCCCGGCGTGCGGCCTTCAAAGCCGCCAGCGCCAAAGATAGAGCTGATGTTGATGATGTTTCCGTGCCCCTGCCGGAGCATGTGCTGGGCGGCGGCGTGACAGCAGTGCCACAGCCCGGTGAGGTTGGTCTGGAGGATGCTTGCGAACATCTCCGGCTCAGAATTTTCGGAGCGGAGGCCGCGGGCATCGGTGATCCCGGCATTATTCACGAGGACGTCCACGTGCCCGAAGTGGCCCCATGCGGCCTTCATCATAGCAGCCACCTGGGCGTGGTCGACCACGTCGCAGCCGATCGCAAGACACCGCCGGCCCTTTGCCTCCACCATCGCTCGCGTCGCCTCTAGCTTGTCCACGCTGCGGGCCGTGACGACGATATCCGCTCCGGCATCGGCCAGCGCCGACGCAAACGTGACACCGAGCCCATAGCTGGCGCCGGTGACGATGACGACTTTCCCTTCGAGTGAAAACAGGTCCCCCATGGTTCGTACCTCTGCGCTGGTTGGGCGGCATCCTATCAGAACCGGGAAGAGGCGCACGGTCGCCGGCCGTGCACAAGGCCGGGGCGCTCTGCTAGAGTTCCGGCCAGAAACCCGGCCATGTTGCCGCGCCGGAGGCAAGGCCGGCCGAGGAGGAAAGATGCAGGCGCTCGACAACGTGACGGTGCTGGACCTGACACACCACATCGCCGGGCCCTATGCGACCCGGCTGCTGGCAGACTTCGGGGCAAACGTCGTCAAGGTGGAGAAGCCGGGAGGCGACGTCGCACGCAAGCTTGGGCCCTTCCAGGGAAACGTCCAGAACCCGGAAACCAGCGGCCTCTTTTTGTACCTCAACTGCAACAAGCGGTCGATCGTCCTCAATCTCAAGGAAGCGGCGGGGCGTGACGCACTCGGACTGCTTGCCGCGAAGGCCGACATCGTGGTGGAGAACTTCGCCCCGGGTGTGCTCGACCGGATGGGCGTTGGGTACGAATTTTTCCGGGCACTGAACCCGGCTCTGCCCCTCGTCTCGCTCTCGAATTTCGGGCAATCGGGGCCCTATCGCGACTACCACGCGACGGAGCTCACCATGTACGGCTTCGCCGGCGAAATGTATTCGATGGGGCTCACCGAGCGCGAGCCCGTGAAGATGGCGGGGACGGCAGCGATGTTCGAATCGGGTGCATCGCTGGCCGTCGCGACCATGGGCGCGCTCTTCGCTGCCAAGCGCCACCGGATCGGGCAGCACGTCGATATTTCGATTGCCGAAACGCAGGCGGGCGGGGTCGACCGGCGGCACGCTACCGCGATCGCCTACCAGTTCAGCGGGCGGAAGACCCTGCGGGCAGCCAGTGCAGCCGGTGGGATGCCACAGGGCATCTATCCGGTCGCCGACGGCTACGTGGACTTCACGAATGCGGGCCTCTACCCGGAACGCGTGAAGACGATGCTCAGCCAAGCGGAGTGGCTCAACGACCCGCGCTTTGACGACCCTATCCAGCGCATGGACCCGTTCGTGATAGAAGAATGGAACGCACACTTCCTGGGCTGGTGCATCGAACGCACAAAACGCGAAGTATGGGCCGAAGCACGGCGCGCAAACCTCCTCTGCGGGCCGATCTTTTCGATGGAGGATCTGTTCGAAGACCGCCACTTTCGGGACCGCGGCTTCTGGCACTCGGTCGACCACTCGGAGCTTGGCACGGTGGAGATCCCGGGCCGCCCGTTCATCATGGGCAAGGGGGGCTGGGAGATGCGCCGCCCGGCGCCGCGGCTCGGTGAACACACCGAGGAATTGCTGCGAGAAGGGGGAGCCGCGCCGGATCTGATTGCCGGAGTCCTGGGCGCTGCCACATTGGGAGGAGCACGATGATCCCGAAGCCACTCGAGGGTGTGCGCGTTATCGACCTGTGTGTTGTGTGGGCGGGGCCCTTCGCAACCATGCAGCTTGCGGACCTCGGCGCCGAAGTGCTGAAGCCGGAGAACCCGTTCGTGTTTCAGCCGATGACGCGAGGGGCAATGGCACGCCCGCCGGCGATCCTGGCGCAGCGGTCCATCGCCTGGGCGGGTGGGCTGCCACGCAACGAGATCGGCGCGAAGCCGTGGAACTACAACCCCACGTTCGTCAGCCTCTTCCGCAACAAGCGCAGCTTTACGGTGGACCTTCGCCGCGCGGAGGGCATGGACATCCTGCGCCGTCTCGTCGCCGTCTCCGACGTAGTCTACGAGAACAATGCCACGGGCACGATGGAGAAGCTTGGCATCACCTACGAGTGGCTGAAGGAGGCGAACCCACAAATCATCATGGTCCGCGTGCCGGCCTACGGGAGCAATGGGCCATACGCGCAGGCACGTGCGCTCGGCGTGCACCTGGAGGCGGTGATGGGCCACACCCTCCTGAGAGGCTACGACGACGCAGACCCCTCGGCGAACACTGCCATCTATTCAGGCGACTACCTTGCGGGGGCCCAGGGGGCGTTCGCGGTAATGACCGCACTCTGGCACCGCGATCGGACCGGAGAAGGTCAGCTCATCGAAATTGCGCAGGCGGAGAACGCGGCAGCCATGTTCACACAGGCGATCATGGACTACAGCCTGAACCGCAACGTGCAGCAGGCAATCGGCAACCGCGACGTCAATGGCCGCTTCCCCTGCGGCATCTACCCCGCGAAGTCCCCGGGGACAGCGCAAACCATGGAGGACCACTGGGTCTCGATCCACGTCGAGACGGACGAGCAGTGGCAGGCGCTCGCGACCGCCATTGGCAGCCCCGACTGGGCCATGGACGGGCGCTTCGCGACGAACGATGGCCGCGCCGAGCACTTCCGCGAAATCGACGCACGCATCGCCGAGTTCACCTCCGGCCGCGAGGACTACGAAGTGATGCATCTGCTCCAAAAGGCGGGCATCGCGGCAGCACCCGTGCTGGAAGCATCCCGTATCTTCGACGACGAACAGCTCCGCGCGCGCAATTTCTTTCGCCGCCAGTCGTTCGAAGGTGCAGAAGAAGGCTACGAATTCGTGGGGCCGATGTGGCAGTTCCCGAAGACGCCCATCGAGTTCTATCAGCCGCCCGCGACCTTCGGTGAGCACAACGACTACGTCTATCGCGACGTGCTCAAAGTGAGCGATGCCGAATACGACGCCCTGAAGGCGGCGGGCCACATCGCGACGGAGTACGACCCGAGCATCCCGTGACGCCCCCGGGCGGCGCGCGCGGGGGCGCGAAAGACTGGTTAGAATGGGCGATCATCCAGCGGGCCGGCGGCCTCACGCAGCCGACCGCGACGGCAGGAGGAGTGAGCTTTGGCGAAGACAATGGAAGTCGGACTGCCCGTCGATGAGTCCTATCCTCCGCCTCCGGCCATCCGGGAGCGGGCGCTCGTCAAGTCCATGGACGAGTATCAGGCGCTCTATGAGCGGAGCGTCCGCGATCGGGACGGGTTCTGGAGCGAAATGGCGAACACCTTCATCGACTGGGTCGCGCCGTTCCACACCGTCTGCGAGGAGGATCTCGTCGCCGGGAAGATTGGCTGGTTCCTCGGGGGAAAGCTCAACGTCTCCGTAAACTGCCTCGACCGGCACCTGGCAGCGCGGGGCGACAAGGTTGCCATTCTCCTGGAGGGTGACGAGCCCGGGAACAACCGCAGCCTGACCTATCGCCAACTGTATGAAGAGACGTGCCGGATGGCGAACGCGCTCCGCGCTCGCGGCATCAAGCAGGGCGACCGGATAGCGATCTACATGGGCATGGTGCCGGAGCTGGCGATCGCAATGCTCGCCTGCGCGCGCATCGGCGCAATCCATTCGGTGATCTTCGGTGGCTTCTCTCCCCGTTCTATCCGGGACAGGGTGGATGACTCGACCTGCAGGGGGATCATCACACAGGACGAGGGGCTGCGCGGCGGGCGCAGGGTGCCCCTCAAACACAACGTCGACGAGGCGCTGCAAGCTCCCGGACATAGCGTCGAGTTTTGTATTGTCTATCGCCACACCGGCGGCGGCGTGTCCATGCAGGCCGGACGCGATAGCTGGTGGGACGACGAACTCGCGGACCAGCCACGCGAAGCCACGCCGGAAGTGATGGATGCCGAAGACCCCCTGTTCATCCTCTACACTTCCGGCTCGACCGGGAAGCCCAAGGGCGCCGTGCACACTCAGGCGGGGTATCTGCTCTACACGATGATCACCCATCGCTACGTCTTCGACCTGCGCGAAGACGATGTCTATTGCTGCGCGGCAGACGTCGGCTGGATCACCGGTCACAGCTATATCGTCTATGGCCCACTGGGGAACGGCGCGACGAGCGTCATGTTCGAATCCATCCCGACGTACCCAGACGCCGGCCGCTACTGGGACATGGTGGACCGGCTGAAGATCACGACTCTGTATACTGCCCCGACGGCGATCCGGGCGATCGCGCGCGACGGCGACGAGCCTGTGAAGCGCTACAGTCGCAAGTCACTGCGCATACTCGGTACGGTCGGCGAACCCATCAACCCCGAGGCGTGGCGCTGGTATTACCGCGTCGTCGGCGAAGAGCGATGCGCGGTGGTGGATACGTACTGGCAGACTGAGACCGGGGGGCACATGATCACCGGCCTGCCGGGCGCCATCCCCATGAAGCCGGGTTCCGGCTCACTCCCGTTTTTCGGAGTGCAGCCGTCGGTCGTCGATGAAGACGGGCGCGAACTCATCGGAAACAACGTGAGCGGCCGGCTCTGCATGGACGCCTCTTGGCCCGGGATGATGCGGACGGTCTATGGCGACCACCAGCGCTTCGTGCAGACATACCTTTCGACCTACAAGGGCCGCTATTTCACCGGAGATGGGTGCCTGCGCGACCAGGACGGCTATTACTGGATCACGGGGCGCGTCGACGACGTGCTGAACGTGGCCGGGCACCGCCTGGGCACCGCCGAAATCGAAGGGGCGATTGTGGGCCACCCGGCCGCCGCTGAGGCAGCCGTCGTTGGCTTCCCGCACGACGTGAAGGGCACAGGCATCTACGCCTACGTGCTCTTGAACGCCGGCTTCAGCGGCTCACCCGAGCTGGCCAAAGAGCTGCGCGACGCGGTCCGTAGCGACATCAGCGCGATCGCGACGCCGGACAAGATCCAGTTTGTCGAGGGCCTGCCCAAGACGCGCTCCGGCAAGATCATGCGCCGCATCCTGCGCAAAATCGCGGAGGGAGAACCGGAAAACGTGGGCGACGTCACGACCCTCGCCGACCCGGCGGTCGTCGAGGACATCATTAACGGCGCGGCGAAGGCCGGCTGAGGCGGCGCAATGGTGCAGGTGTGAGCGGGCTAATTGCGGCTAACCGCGGCGCACCGCGATGATCTGCGTCGTGAGACCCACTGGCCCGCTTCTCTCTATGCCCCGCTCAAGCGTCGCCCGCCGGCGCGAGCAACCATGACAAGTCTTCCCCCAGCAGGTGAGAAGGCCGCGGCTGTCCAGCGCATGTTCGACCAGCTGGCGCCAAGCTACGACCGCGTCAACCGTATCATGACGTTCGGGATGGATCAGCGCTGGCGGCGCAACCTCATCCGGCAACTCGCCGTGACGGGAGAGGACCGCGTGCTGGACCTTGCCTGCGGCACGGGCGACTTCGCGGAGATGCTTCAGGAAGTCACGGCGAACGTGATTGGGGTCGACTTTTCGCGCGGGATGCTACTTCGGGCCCTTGCCCGGCAGCTGCGCGGGGTATCGCTGGTGCAGGGCGACGGGCTGCGGTTGCCGTTGGCCGATGGCTGCATGACGGTCGCCGTCTCGGGCTTCGCCTTGCGAAATTTCGCAGCGATCGGGCCGGTGCTGGCGGAGCTTGGCCGCGTCCTCCAGCCCGGAGGGCGCCTCGGGCTACTGGAAGTGGACCGGCCGCGGAGCCGCACGGTGCGCGCGGGACACGCCCTCTACTTCGAACACGTGGTACCGATCGTGGGGGGGCTGCTCTCACACGAACCGCAGGCCTACCGCTACCTGCCCCAATCCGCGGTATACCTGCCAGCAGAACGGGAGCTGGTGCGCATGCTCCGGGACGCAGGCTTCGAGCGCATCCAGAAAGGACGGCCCATGCTCGGCGCCATCCAGTCGATCCGAGCGGTGCGAAAGTGACGTCGGTGCCGGCTCCCGGCAGGCCCGCGATCCGGCCGGGGAGCGTCGCGGCGTGGAAGCTGGCCACACGGCCACCGACGCTCACGGCCGCTATCGCCCCTGTCCTGGTCGGTTCCGGCGCGGCGATCGGCGACGGCTCCTTTCGCGCGTTGCCGGCGCTGGCGGCGTTGGCCGGCGCTATCTGCCTGCAGATCGGTGCGAACCTCGCCAACGACCTTTTCGACTACGAACGCGGCGCCGACACAGCAGACCGGATGGGGCCGCCACGAGCGGCACAGATGGGGCTGCTCACACCTTCGCAATTGCGCACGGGCATGGTCATGGTATTCGCCCTCGCGACGCTTGCAGGGCTCTACCTGGCGTTCGCGGCAGGCTGGCCGGTGGTGATCGTCGGTGTGGCGAGCATCCTGGCGGCGGTGGCATACACCGGGGGCCCGTGGCCGACAGGCTATCACGCCCTTGGCGATCTCTTCACATTCGTTTTTTTCGGCGTCGTGGCTGTGACGGGCACCTACTACGTCCAGGCCCGCGAGCTGACGGCGGTGGCATGGTTCGCATCGCTCCCCGCGGGCTGCACCGTCACAGCGATCCTCGTCGTCAACAACCTGCGCGATATCCCAACGGACCGGGCCACAGGAAAGAAGACGCTCGGTGTGGTGATGGGTGACCGCCTGACGCGGTGGTGGTATCTCGCTCTCCTATTCGGTGCAGTTGTGCTGGCGGCGTTGGCATGGCCGGCCGGGGTCGCGTCGCCGTGGGTTCTGCTGGTGTTGCTTTCACTCCCGCTCGCCATACCTCTGGCTCGAAACGTGCGCAGCGGCACTGCCGGACGCGCGTTGAACCCCACCCTCAAGGCGACCGCACGCTTCCATCTCGTCCTCTGCGTGCTCTTTGGCATTGGCCTGGCGCTCTCCAGCTGACCGGGCGGAGCTGGATTCAGTAGGCGGAGACACGTGTCGGTGTCGGCATGAGGCGCGGACGCGCTGTGGGTGTGGCCGTCGGACGGGGAGTTGCGGTGGGCAAGAGTGCGGGGGTCAAAGCTGGCAGTGAGGGCGGCTTCGTTGCAGCCGGCCGCGGCACCGGCGTGGGTGCACTTGTTGGGGTGCGCGCCGGCGTGGACGGTGGTGCGGGAGAGGGCGAGGCAGCCGGGCGCGGCGAAGGGCTCGGCGTCGGCAGATAGGCAACTGCGGCAGGCGAAGAGGCCGGCGGCGAGGGGATCCGGGTCGCCGCGGCCGTTTCCGTTGCCGGGGGAGCGGGCGAGTCTCGTGGCGCCAGGCACACCGCGGCAAGCGCAGAAGCAGCCACCAGCGCGCCGCCGGCGGTGGCGGCCAGGAGCGTCCAGCGCGACGGGACACTTCGCCCCCGCGGGCGTCCTGGCGGCGTAGTGGGGACGTCAATGATGCGGTACTGTGCCGCGGGGTGGCGCGCGGCGGACCGGGCATCGAAGGGTATCAGCCGGACGGGTGCTGAATTTGCGTCGCCGGTCGCATCAACCGCTCCGTCGCCAGTGCGAAGGAGACGTCGAGAGGTCATTCGTCTCTCCCCCCGGAATCATCGGCGCAATAGCGTGTCCCGAATAGCATGCCCCGGATGCCGAGGTTCAAGGCACACTGATAACAGTTGGCAACACCCTCGCAAGTACGCTTCGCTACTCTGGCAGTAGGCCTCGGCTCGCGCGGCCAGGCAAAGGCCCTTTTGGGGCGCGCGAGAGAGGCCGCGGAAGGCCACGTATGGTTCATCGATTCTCAAGGCGCAGTGTGTTGGTGGGCGGTGTCGCTTTCGCCGGGCTGGCGGTGTCGTCGACGGGGGTGCGGCCCTTCCAGCAGTTGGCTTCGGAAAAGCCAACGCAACAGGTGACGGTGCCGGGAGAGTACACGGCGCTGCACTCGCGGCCGGACCTCAACGGCGCGCCACGGCTCCTGATCAACATTGCGACCGGACGCGAGATAGGCAACTACCTGTTCCTTGCGCCGATCGCGGGGGCGCAGCGCGGCGCGGCTATCTTCGACATAGCCGGGCGGCTCATCTGGTATCAACCGGTGACCGCCGGCCTGGTCGATAACCTGCAGGTGGTGCGCTATCTCGGCCAGGACATGCTCGCCTGGTATGAAGGCGACCAACCACCCGGCAACCCGGGCTATGGGGCAGGAAGCGTGGTGTTATTCGACCACACGTACACGCAAACTGCCCGCATTCGTGGCGACCAGGGCAGTGCCATCGACCTGCACGACTTCGTCGTGACGCCCCAGGGCACTGCGCTGGTGGACGCGTATGTCCCCGTGGTGCGTGATTTAAGCGCTGCCGGTGGAGCGGCCAACACCACCGTGCTTGATTGGCACCTGCAGGAGGTCGACATTGCCTCGGGTGCGCTGCTGTTTTCGTGGAACGCGCTGGACCACGTCGGCATCGAGGAGTCTGTCGTCGCGCCCCCGGCCACGGCCGGAGCAACCTACGACTACTTCCACGGAAACTCCATCGATGTGGACGCTGACTCCAACCTGATCGTCTCGGCGCGCAACACGTCGGCGGTCTACAAGCTGGACCGCAGCAGCGGCGCGATCCTCTGGCGGCTTCGCGGTGGCACGCCGGTGGCACCTCCACAACAGGCACCTTTTGCGACGGTGAGCCCCGTGGCGCCGCCGTCCGCCAACGGGGGCCTGGCGCCCTCCGCACAGGAACTGCAGCTGAAGCCGGACGGGGAAAGCTTCTGGTTCCAGCACGACGTGCGGCACACGGACAACGGCGGCCTCTCCATCTTCGACGACGGTGGTGCGCCCTTTCATCACAACGCACGTGGGCTCATCCTCGACCTCGACGAGGCAGCAGGCACGGCAACAGTGCGGGCGTCCTATGGGGTTGGCATTGCCGTCGACTACATGGGCAGTGTGCGACGGCAACCCAACGGAACCTGGCTCGTGGGATGGGGGAACGTCGGCAGGTTGACGGAATTCAGCCCGACGGGCGAAGTTGAGCTGGACGCCGTATTCGACGGCAACTCCTACCGCGCCCTGCACTTCCCCTGGCGTGGGGAGCCAAAGACGCCGCCAGCGGTGGCCGCGGAGCGGGGCCCGAACGATCGGGTGACCGTATGGGCGAGTTGGAACGGGTCGACGGCGGTGCGGAGCTGGCGCGTGTTGACAGGTCCAAGCAGCTACTCGTTGTCATACCGAGGGACGTTCCCGTGGAAGGACTTCGAAACGGCGATGACGACATGGACGACCGATGCCTTCGCTTCGGTCCAGGCGCTGGACAGCAACGGCCACGTGCTCGGCAAGTCAGCGCCGGTGCGGATCACCGCACTCTCCTGAGAGGTCTGGGGGGCGAGGCTGAAGACTGCAATCTCACAGCAGCGGTCGGGGATCGCGGTCGCAACACGCCCGGGACCGATGGGGCCGCCCGACTGCCGGGCGCCGCTACTACCGTTCTGGCGCTTTGGGCGGCGGCACTGTGCTCGTCACCTGGGTCGAAATCGCCATGAACGATTGACGTTTGACTCCTTGCCCGTTGAGAAACAGCCGGACCACGTATTGACCGGGCCGCTCCAGTTGGACCACGAAACTGGAGGCGAGCAAGACCTTCTGCTCTGCCCCGGGCGGTATCCCGGCTGGTCGCCCAGCCTCAAACTGGCCAGCGAGGTCCGCGATCTTCTGGCCCCCATCTTCATTTCGCATCTCTATGCGAAAGTCGTGACGGCGGTTAGTCTCCAGCCATTCGACGGAGAATCCAACGGCGATCGCCATCTGATGCTGCAGCGGGAACTGCGGCGCGCGGACGAAGTTCCAACCACCACCCAACATGAAGAGCTTGTCCCCGACTACCTGAGCTGCATCGGCGAGAGTGAGGAAGTCAACTTCCATTGCGAAGGCCCTTGTAGACGTTGTTTACAACGTATACACTATCGCAGTGGCTATCAGCGGTCAACAGCCACTGCAAATCGGGAGTTTCGAGATCGATTCTCGGAACTCCGGCCACTTCGAAGCGCGGGGGATAGACGCCAACCTGCTCTATGAGGTGCTCGCTGGCGAGCCATTGTTCTTCGTCAATCCGCCCGCCGGAAACAGAAGTGGGAGCCACCTCATGATCGGCCCGGCGGCGAGCGGCCGGTTCTGGACGATTGTGCTGGTGATGGTTGACGATGCAGGCGTTTGGCGCCCGATCACCGGATGGCCAAGCACGGGGAAGGAGAGGGCAACATGGTCAGGCGGCAGATCTCAGCAACCGAAGAGCGAGAGCTGATCGCTGCGGCAGAGAGCTTGCGTGCCGCGGGCATCGTGGGTGAACGCGCAAACATTAAGGTGAACACTGACGCGACGGCCGTGTTATCGGTTCGACTGCCCATCGACCAGCTTCGTGCGCTCCGTGAGGTCGCTGTCGAGCGGCACGAGTCGGTATCTGCCCTCTTGCAGGATGCCGTTTTGCAACTGCTGACCAGGCCCGTCCCGCGAGTGAGCGCGACTGATGCGCTACCTCGCTTTTGGGTCACTGGGGCGGCCATTGAGCCGACCGACGATTCCCAGGTAACGCTCGACTTCTTAGGCCCGCAGAAGCCAACCACTGGTGGCTACCGGTCCGTCGTGACCATCGGCTGAGAGTGGCGCGGGCTGGCAAGCCCACCGGAGCCGCGTTCGAGTCAACCCAATCTCGCCAAAGGGACGGGCTCGCAGAGTCCTGAAATCGTCGATTGTGGTCGGGGTGCCGCGATTCGAACGCGGGACCTCTTGAACCCCATTCAAGTGCGCTACCAGGCTGCGCTACACCCCGACCCGGGGCGCTGTGCTTCGTCCTCGTGGCGCACCCTGAGGACGTGACAGCGCATCTGAATGTACGGTCCGCGCGGCTCGGGGTCAAAGCGGGCGCAGCTCGCGCAGTGGTCAGATGTCGAGTTCGATGCCGACCGGGCAGTGATCGGACCCCATCACCTCGGGTTGGATGAACGCGCGTCGCACCTGCGGCAGCAGGTCTGCGCTGACGAAGACGTAGTCGATCCGCCAGCCGACGTTGCGGGCGCGGCGCCCCCGCCAGGCGTCCCAATAGCTGTAGGCATCGCGCGCGTCCGGGTTGAGCGCCCGGAAAGTGTCGATGTAGCCGTGTCCAATGATGCGGTCGATCCAGGCGCGCTCTTCGGGCAGGAAGCCCGTGCCCTTCAACGCTTCCTCGGGGCGGGCGAGGTCGATTTCGGTGTGGGCGACATTAAAGTCGCCCATGAACACGACGCTCCTGCCTGCGGCCTTGAGTTCGTCCACCCGCGCCAGGAAGGCGGAGTAGAAGGCGTGCTTGTAGGCCATGCGGTGTTCGCCCTGGCCCGCGTTCGGGAAATAGGAGGTGAGCAGCGTGAACCCGGGGTATTCGGCTTCGATGACACGGCCTTCGGCGTCGAATTCTTCTACGCCGAGCCCGAGCCGGACAGAAACCGGCGCCGGCTTCGATAGGAGGAGGGCGCCGCTATAGCCCGCGCGCTGGGCGGTGTGCCAGTGGCACTCGTAGCCGAGGCCGGTCCAGGCATCGACAACCTGGTCGGGGGTCGCCTTCACCTCCTGCATGCCCACGATGTCGGGTGACATGGTGGCCAGCCAGCGTTGGACGTCGCCGGTTTTCAGGCTTGCGCGCAGGCCGTTGATGTTCCAGGAACAGATGGTGAGCGTCATCCCGTGATGCGTCCTGCGCCTGACGCGTTCTCCAGATTCTTCGCCATGCTATCGCCTCCCGTTCGTTCCGCCGTGGCGGGAGTATCGCAAGCCGCTGCGCCGACCGCCAGCAACGTAAGGCACCGTGAGTGGGGCGAGGCCGGGGCTACACGAACACGCGGGTGAAGACGACCGCAGCCGTGGCGACAGCGGCAACGAGGACGTATTCCGCCGTTGTGCCCAGTTCGAGGTCGTGGTCGAGCAGATGGTGGACGAGCCCTGTGGCCAGGTAGAAGCCGATGATGAGCAATGCGCCCGCGAGCAGCCCGTCCAGGGCGAAGAAATAGAGCGCAATCCGGAATTCGGCGATGGAAACGCCAACAGCAAGGCCAATCAACACGGAGCTGACCACGCTCAGGCGGCTTTCACGGAGCAGTTCCATGGAAAGGGCCATGCTCACCAGCCCCACGGCAAGCGCTGCCGCCGGCAATTCAGTGGCGCGGGTGAAGATGACGGTGTAGAGCGCGAAGGCGGTGAGGTAGGTCGCGATCGCGAGCAGGAGGCGCATCGGCCCATAGAGCCGGGACCCATAGTCGACGGTGTGGTACTCACCAAAGGCCACGATCCCGACAAGCACCGCCCCTGCTGCCCCGGAGATCGGGCGGGCGTATCCGGTGGCGGCGTTGTCGGCGAAGAGGCCAACGCCGAGGACGACGAGCGCGGGCAAGAACACATAGACGACCGAATCGGCGAAGGGCAGGTTGTCCCACTTCGGGCTGCTTCGCACTGTGCCATCGACGGCGAGGGCGACGAGCCCAGCGGTCAGCCAGAGCATCCACGGCTCAGCTGGCCGGATCACGAGGTAGCCTACGAGGCCCAGGCCGGCGACCAGGCCGAGCAAGACGGCACGCGCGCTCGCGCCCACGCCCGGTGTGGTCGGCGAGGCGGTAGCAGCCAGTGGGCTATTCTCCTGCGAAGGCCGGCGCTTCGAGGCCGTAGATTTCGGCGGCGTTGGACCACCAGAGCCGCTCCCGTTCGTCACTGCTCAACTCGAGAAGGTCGTACATCGCTTCGAAGCGGTCGATGTGGGCACGGATGTCGTCCATGTTGCAGTCGCTCCCAAAGACGAGCTTCTCGACGCCGAATTCGCCACCGGAGTCCCGAGCAAGGAGCTTACGTTCGACCATGTGCCGTTCGATGGTCTCGCCGCCGCTCATGTCGAAATAGACGTTGTGCCGCCAGCGAGCGACGGAGGCGCCATATTCATAGTTGCCCTGGTTGCCGATGTGCGCGCCGATGATCCGGAGCTTCGGGAAGCGGTTGGCGATCGTGTCGAGGTGGAGCGGACTCATGCGGGAAGCAGAGACATTCCGCGGCGGCATGCGATCTTGCATGGCAAGCATGCGCTGGTAGGCCTGGGCAGCGGCCGCATCGCGCCGCGGGTGCGTGATGGAATAGTCGAGCCCGCCACCGATGACACCCATGTGAAAGAGGATTGGCATGCCGAGATCCTGAGCGCGGGCATAAGCGGGCATGTAGTCGGGCTCGTCGTAATCGCGGGCGACACCGATCAGTTTCAGGCCGCGGTAGCCCATGTCGTGGAGGCGCTGGACCCCGTCGCCATCGATCTCTTCGGGGTCGATAACAGCGACGGGGATAAACAGTTCGCGATAGCGCTGAAGGATCTCCATGCCACGCTCATAGGAGGGTCCGAAGCGTCCGCCGGTAAGCATGCAACCCTTAGTGATCCCGGCCGCGGTCGCGACCTCGGCCAACCGGTCGACCATGGGTTCCTGGTCTTCTTCAGGCTTTTCCCAGTTCCGGGGAAAGTGGATATGGACATCGAAAATCTTCATGCGGACCTGCAGTGCGAGGAGGGGATTGTGCCCCGAGTGTATCACCTCGGCCCGGAGCGGCCACGCGCTTGGCGCGCCTTCCGCGACTCCGGCGTCGCCGTACCCCGGAGATTGGACGGCGGTTATCATGGCGGGAACCCGGCCGGTCCAGCCGGAAGAGGAGTCGCCCCGATGTCCATCGCCGTGCGCGAGATTCCTGCCAACGGCTTCAATTTCCGCTGCCGGGAGTCTGGGCCGGCCGGGGGCGAGCCCGTGATCCTTCTGCACGGATTCCCCGAGACCTCGCACATGTGGCTCCCACTGTTGGAGCGCCTGGGCACGGAGGGGTATCACGCCGTAGCCCCGGACCAACGCGGCTATAGCCCCGGTGCACGGCCGGGGGGCATCTCTCACTATCGCTACCAGGACACCGCAGCCGACGTCGTGGCGATCGCTGATGCCATGGGCTTCGGCAGGTTCCACCTTGTGGGACACGACTGGGGCGCGGGCTGCGGATGGGCGGTGGTAGACCTCTATCCGGCGCGGGTCGCGAGTTGGTCGGCGCTTTCCGTGCCGCACATCGGCGCTTTCGGGCGGGCGATCCGCGAGGACCCAGATCAGCAGCAGCGCAGCCAGTACATCACCTTCTTCCAGGAGCCCGGTGTCGCCGAGGCGGCGCTATCCGCGGACGATTTCGCGGCGCTCAAGAATGTGTGGTCTGCGAGTTCGGAGGAGGAGCGGGCCGAATACCTCGGCGTGTTCAGCCAGCCGGGAGCGCTGACCGCAGCGTTGAACTGGTACCGCGGCTCCCGCGGGATCGACCCGGAGGCCGGCACCGAAGGTGGAGTCGCCTTCGGTGAGGTGGCGACTCCAACGCTGTTCATCTGGGGGAACCGTGACACGGCCATCGGCCGCGCAGGCGTCGAAGCCGGGCACGCCTTCATGCGTGGCCCATACCAATTCGTGGAACTGGATGCCGGCCACTGGCTCATCCAGGAACAGCCCGAGCGCGTTATCGAAGAGGTCGTGGGCCATCTGCGGGCGAACCCCGCCAGCTAACGTCGTCATTCGCGAGCGGGCACAAAGGAGCAGGGATGCAACACGATGACCTTTCGCTCGCCGATTTCGCGGCTCTGACGCCCGCCAGCATTGCTGCCGCGTGCCAGCAGGCGATGGCTGATTGCGACCGCGCGGTCGCGGAGATCGTGACCGGCGCGGGGGATCGCCGTTCGTTTGCGAACACCCTGCTGGCGCTGGAAGCGGCCACCGACCGCATCGCGCAGGCGTCCGGGATATACGCGTTCATGGGCTATGTGGCCGCCGAAGACGCGCTGCGCGACACCGCTCGCGAATGGGACGAAAAGCTGGAGAAGTATGGCATCGCGTTGTCCTTTCGCGAGGACCTCTATGAGGCTATCCGGGCGTTCGCTGCCACGGGGGAAGCGCGGGCGCTGACTGGCGAAGCCGCCCGCCTGCTCGACCGGACCCTACGAGACTATCGCCGCAACGGCTTCGAGCTCCCGGCGGAGGAGCGCGCCCGAATTCGCACAATGTTCGACGAGTTGGCGACGCTGGACGTGGAGTTCCGGAAAGCGATCGATGAGTGGGATGACGGCATTGCCGTCCGGCGCGAAGAGCTCGCGGGGCTGCCGGAAGCGTTTATCGACGCCCTCCGGACTGTTGAGGTGGATGGCGAGACTCGCTATCGGGTCACGCTCGACTACCCGGAGATTCAGCCGTTCATGGCGAATGCGGAGTCCCAGGCGTTGCGCAAAGAGCTGTTTGAGAAGGATCAGCGCAAAGGCGGTGCCGGCAACGTGCAGAGGCTGGAGGACGCCATTCGCCTGCGAGGCGCGATTGCGACCGCGCTCGGCTATGACTCGTGGGCCGCATACCAGGTGGAGACGCGCATGGCCCGGACGCGCCAGGCAGTCGACCAGTTCCTCGCGGACTTGCGCGAAAAGGTAGCAATCAAGGGCAGCCGGGACATGGCCACGTTGCGCGAGGTAGCGCTGGAACACAGCGGCAGCGCGGACGTGAACGTCTGGGATATGCGGTTCTACCACAACCAGTTGCTGAAGAGCCGCTACGCGGTCGATGAATTCGCAGTTGCCCAGTATTTCCCGCTCGACGCCTGCATCGAGGGGCTCTTCGGGGTGACGCAGGAGCTGCTCGGTGTGCGCTATGAGGCAGTGGCCGATGCACCTCGCTGGCACGAGGACGTGCAGGTCTTCGACGTCTATGAAGCCGCTGGCAGCGAGCCATTCGCCCGCTTTCACATGGACCTCTTTCCGCGGCAGAACAAGTTCGGGCACGCTGCCGCGTTCACGCTGCGCTGCGGCCGGGAATTGCCAGGGGGCGGCTACCAGAAGCCCGTCAGTGCCATCGTCGCGAACTTCACGAAACCGACGCCGACTCAGCCGTCACTCCTCCGCCACAGCGAGGTGGTCACCTTCTTCCACGAGTTCGGCCACATCCTCCACCAGACGCTCACGCGGACGCAGCGGGCGCGGTTCAGCGGGACGGCGACCGAACGCGACTTTGTGGAAGCGCCCTCGCAGATGCTCGAGCACTGGTGCTGGGAGCCGGCCGTGTTGCAGCGTTTCGCGCGCCACCACGTGACGGGGGAGCCACTGCCGGCGGCGCTCCTCGAGGCGATGATCGGGGCGAAGAACGTCTCCTCTGGCCTGCTGACGCAGCGCCAGCTTTTCTTCGCCTGCCTCGACTTCGCCTACCATTCCCCCGGTTTCAGCGGCGACACCACGCAGGAAGTCGAACGGCTGCACCAGATCACTGGCTTTCCCTATCCACCCGGCACCCACTTTCAGTCGGGCTTTGGGCATCTATTCGGCTACGACGCGGGTTACTACGGCTACCTGTGGTCACACGTCTTCGGCGATGACATGTACACGCTCTTCGAGGCGGCCGGGCCGCTGGACACTGCGACCGGGCGCCGGTACCGGACGACCGTGCTCGAACGCGGCGGTTCCGTCGATGGCAGCGATCTCGTGCGAGAGTTCCTCGGGCGTGAGCCGAACAATGCCGCTTTCCTGCGCGGCCTCGGCCTTTAGCAGCGACCGCCTACGGCTGCAGTTCGGCCGCATCGACCCAGCCGCGGCCAACAATGCGGACCACTCCCATTGCCGCTACGGTGGCGGCGCTGGCCGCGTAGAGGAGTAGCGACGGCGTGCTGCCCGTGTCCGTACCGGATGTGATGCCGTGCGCGAGGGCCAGCAGGTAGCAGGGGAAAGCGAGGAGGTGCGCAGCGCGCCAGGTGGCGTAGCGCATCGAGCCCGCGAGCGCGGTGCTGACGAGCACGACGACCAGCAGCCATTCCGAGAGCGCGCCCAGCCCGACCTGGATCGGCCTGTAGGTGCTCGTGAAGGGCACGAGGCCAGAGAGCAGCGACGAGGGGACAACGGGGTCGATGATTAGCGCGAACACGTGCGCCACCAGGAATGAGAGGGCGAGGGTCCCCGAGATGCGGTGGAGTTCGAGCACCTGCGTGAGAGACGTACCGGCCGGGCGAAAGCGCATATGCACGGCAATCCCGAGCACCGTCGACGCCCAGAGCAAGAGATAGGCGGCGAACCCCGCGGCGCGCGCTGCGTCCCATGTGGCGGTCCCGGTGTGCGGATCCTGGACGAACCGGGCAGTGGCAATACCGGCAATCAGGGCGAGGCCGGCGAACGCCGAGAGTTTCCAGCTCATGCTCAGGAGCCCCGCGTCACGCGCGGGCGGGGGTATGTCTTGAACGAGTGGACCGGGGTGGCCGATGGCAGCGCTGCTGTCGGGGTCTGGTATGGCTCTCGCGGGCTGGCGGTGGTTGACGGGACTTCGGCAGGAGCGCTGTCCGCCAGGCTCGTGCTGGCAGCCTCTGCCGCGGCGCGGCCGTGAAGGCCATGACCAAAGGCTACCCAGCATCCGCCAAAGCCGATCAAAGCGACCAGGCTCGCCGCCAGCTTGAGCGGACCGTGCCGTTCGCGGGAAAAGCCACGTTTGCTGCCGGTCATCGTCCCCTCGCGATCATTATGGCGCCGGCCGCCGTTTCGGTGACGGGCGCATGGCCGGTTATCGTCCTGATTTCCCCTATGGCAAGGTGCTCTGGAGCGCGCGAAGATCGGCACGAACTGCCCTGGATCTGCCGGACAAGATTTTTCCCGAGACCCGTCACCCCGCACGAGGCTCATGCCATTGCAACCGTGACGGCTCACTTTCAGCCGGCCTGGAGCCACGACATGGACGCATCGCAACCCCCTGAATTGCGCCGCTCGCTCTTCCAACGCCGCACGACGCGCCGCGCTGTGCTTGCGGGCGGCGCAGCGATCGCAGCCGCCGGTACCGCCGCGACGGTCTTCGGTATCTCTCAGTTCTCGGGCGGGAGCGGCGCAAGCCCTGCGAGTGCCAGCGGGGCGGTTGGCGGGGCTGCCGCCACACCCACGGTGGACCCAAATGCGCCGATAGCCGACCCCAGGCGCCGGGCGGCACACCTGCTCCGGCGTGCAGGCTTCGGCGGCACACTGGCCGAGATCGCTGCGTTCTCGACGTTGACGCGGGAGCAGGCGGCGGACCGCCTGCTCAACTACGAGGCGATCGACAACTCGGCACTCGACCAGCGGATCGCGGCCGGAAACTTCGACCTGAGTGGCGCGAAGCCAGCCGAATTTGTGCGCTGGTGGTTGACGCGCATGGCCTATACCGCGCGGCCGCTCGAAGAGCGCATGACGCTCATCTGGCATGGGCTGCTCACCAGCCAGCTCAGCAAAGTCGGTTCCCGATTCTCCATCTTGCTGCTGCACCAGAACGAGCTCTACCGGCAAAACGCCTTACCAAAATGGGATGACTTCATCAAGGCCGTCAGCAAGGACCCGGGCATGATGGTCTACCTCGACACTATCTTGAGCTCGAAAGCGCATCCAAACGAAAACTACGCGCGTGAACAGATGGAACTGTTCACGATGGGCATCGGCAACTACAGCGAGGCCGACGTACGCGAGGCCGCGCGCGCCTACACCGGGTACCGCATGACCCGGCCCCCGGTGCAGGCATCGAAGGGGCCATTCCTGAACTACAACCCGAGCTTCCTGCTGCTGGCGAACCAGCACGATTCGGGAACGAAGACCTTTTTGGGCAAGACCGGGAACTTCGGTGGCGACGACATCATCGACATCATCATGGCCAGTCCGGCGGCCGGGAAGCACATTTGCACCCGCCTCTTCACGGAATTCGCCAACCCCAATCCCTCGCCGCAGACGATCGATAAACTCGTCGGCGTCTGGAACCAGAGCGGGCACCAGATCAAAGAGATCGTGCGGGCCATTTTGGTGAGCGACGAGTTCTATTCCGAGGGTTCGTACCGGAGCATCGTGCGAAGCCCGATCAACTTCGTGATCGGCGCGATCCGGGGGCTGCAGCTGGACGCAAACGCACAGACGGCGCGGCGCATGAACCTTGCCGCCGGGCGCTATCTGGTGGCGATGGGACAGACTCCGTTCGAACCGCCGAACGTGGCTGGCTGGCCCGGCGGGCCGTTCTGGCTGTCGTCCTCGACGTTCTTTTCGCGGATCAACTTCCTCGACATCCTTCTGGGCGGCACCGGCAAGAATGCAGTGGGCGTGCCGCCGCTGGCGGGGGCCACCACCACCGCCGAGGCGGTCGACACCGCGCTGCAACTGTTCCTGGACGGCAACGTCGGCACGACCACACGCCAGGCGATCATCGACTATGCCGGCACCGTCATCGGCCCGCGTGAGCGGGCGGCCACGGTCGCCTATCTCGTGCTCGCCAGCCCCCACTACCAGCTCGTCTAGGAGCAGGAGGATTCAGCCATGCTTTCTCGCAGGGACTTCGTAAAGGGCGGCGTCGCGCTCGTCAGCATCGGGACGACCGCACAATCGCTGCTCAAAGGGACGATCGCGTTCGCGGCCCAAAACCCGCAATACGTGGAGCAGGCGAACAACGGCAAGATCCTGATCCTCGTACAGCTCGCCGGGGGAAACGACGGCCTGAACACCGTCATCCCGGTCGGGGATTCGACCTATCATTCGGTGCGCAAAGTGATCGGCTTCGCCGACAGCCAGACGCTCCCGCTGGGCGCCGGGTTTGGTCTCGCACCGCAACTGACGGGGCTGAAGGGGCTTTGGGACAAGGGCAACCTCGCGATCATCCGTGGCGTCGGCTACCCGAACCAGAACTACAGCCACTTCCGTTCGATGGCGATCTGGGAAGCCGGAGACCCCGAACTGAAGATGCACAGCGGCTGGCTGGGGCGGACGCTGGACCAGATGGAATCCCAGCAGCACGACCCCTTCCTCGGCTTCAACGTCGGTGTCTCGACGCCGCCGGAGCTCCAGGGCCAAAAGGTGCCGATCCCATCGGTGCTGAACCCCAAAGACTATGGGTTCCTCGTGGGCGGGAAAGTGACCCCGGACGACAGTGACCCGCGCACCGCGACCCTGATGAAGCTCTACGAGCAGTATCCTTCGTCGTCGCCCTACGGCGTGCTCCTCGAAACGACGGCCGGGAGCGCAGTCAGCAGTGCCAAGCAGCTCGCTGCCGTCTCGGGCCAGTATCAGCCGGCCGCGAAGTATCCCGATACGTCATTCGGGTCAGGCCTCTCGGTGCTCGCCGAAGCGATCGTCGGGAACCTTGGCATGCGCGTGGGCCACATCACCCTTGGTGGCTTCGACACGCACGCTAAGGAGATCGATGAGCACGCCAAACTGATGACCGAATTGGACGAAGGGCTGACCGCGTTCTACCAGGACCTCTCCGCCCAGGGCAAAGCCGATGATGTGCTCGTGCTCACCTGGAGTGAGTTCGGCCGCCGCGTCCAGGAGAACGCCAACGGTGGCACCGACCACGGCTCTGCCTCTATCGTCTTCGCGCTCGGGAGCAAAGTGAAGCAGGGCTTCTACGGAGATCAGCCCTCCCTTTCGCGCCTGATCGATAACGGCAACCTGGCGTTCACGACCGACTTCCGCTCCGTCTATGCCACGGTCATCGATAACTGGCTCGGTGTGCCTTCGGCGGCGCTGCTCGGGCAGCAATACCCCGACCTCGGGTTCGTGCCGGCCGCCTGACGCCGGCAGCCAATAGCCGCTCGCCCGTTACAATGCCGGGGTGGACTTGAAGGCCCTCGTCCGGGCGGTGCCCGATTTTCCCCAGCCGGGAATCCTCTTCCGCGACATCACTCCGTTGCTTGGAGATGTTGGCGCGTTCAGCGCCATCCTCGACGCCCTCACAGCGGATGCGCGCGGCTGCGCGCCCGGCGCGATCGTCGGCATCGAGTCGCGCGGGTTCCTTTTCGGCGCCCCGCTTGCGGACCGGATGAAGCTGCCGTTTGTGCCGGTGCGAAAGCCCGGGAAGCTGCCCGCCGAGCGGATGTCAGTCGAATACTCGCTCGAATACGGCGACAGCCAGCTCGACATCCACCGGGACGCGCTGCCGCCCGGCACCCGTGCCTACATCGTGGACGACCTCCTCGCTACCGGCGGGACGGCGCGTGCGACAGCAAAACTGGTCGAGCTGATCGGCGGCGTGGTCGCGGGGCTGGGGTTCGTCATCGAATTGGAGCCGCTCGGCGGGCGCGGCGTGCTCGCTCCCTATAGCGTATACAGCCTGCTCGTCTACTGACCTTCGCGCGGAGCGCGCAGAGCGTGCACAGGGCCCTTCGCCGCGCGTTGCAAAACCATCATCAAGTATGGGTTTACCATCATCTTCCCTTTTGCCGGTGCTACGATTAACAGGTGAACAGTCTTGACCTCGACCTCGCGCTCGTGACGGGACTCTACCGGACGACGAACGCCACGGTGCGGGAGCTCGACCAGCGGCTCAGCCGCGAATACGGGATCACGTTCATACAGGCCGTGACCCTGCTGGCGATCGACTCGTTCGACCGGCCCCAGCCACACCTCGTGGCAGACTACCTTTCGCAGCAATCGCAGACGGTGACGGGCGTGCTCGACCGCCTCGAACGGGCCGGGCATGTGACCAGACGCAGAGACCTGGGGGATCGCCGGGCGGTCCGGCTGGAGTTGACGGCGAGTGGCCAACAACTCGTCGACGCGATGTCGCGCACGCTACGGCGGCATGTGCGGGACGTGCTCCGCGGCCTTTCGCCCGATGCGCGACGCCAGTTGCGGGACGACCTGGACGAGTTGGAGCATTCGATCCGCACCGCCCCGGCGCTGCCGCACGCCGTCCACAGCCCCTAGACTTGTGGCGTGACCGACGTCGTCCCATTGCGGCTGACACCACCCGATGGCTTCCAGCTACTCGATCAGACGCTTCTCCCGGCGGAGCTGCGCTACCTGCGCATCACCAGCGTCGAGGCGGCCTGTGAGGCGGTCGCGGCGCTCCGGGTGCGTGGGGCACCGCTCCTCGGAATCGCCGGGGCCGCGGCCATGGCCGTTGCCGCGGAGCGGGGGAGCGCCTCGGACTCGGAACTGGCAGCGGCCGCAGCCGGCATCGAAAGCACCCGTCCGACCGCGGTCGACCTGGGAACGCGCATCCGCCAGGCACTGGAGACGGTGCACGGAAGTGCCGCCGACACTGGCCAGCGTCGTTCCATCCTCTGGGCGTTCGCGCGAAGAATTATCGAGGAGCGCCTCGCAGAAGACCGCCAGATGGCTGAGCACGGCATGACGCTCTTCGGGCGCGGCGACGCCGTGCTCACGCATTGCAACACGGGCGCCCTGGCGACCGGCGGCATCGGTTCGGCGCTGGGCGTGATCAGCACGGCCTGGGAAGCGGGGCTCATCGCGCACTGCTATGTCACGGAGACGCGGCCACTATTGCAGGGCGCGCGCCTCACGATGTGGGAGCTGGCCCAGCTGGAACTGCCGGCGACGCTCCTTCCGGACACTGCTGCGGCCTCGCTGATAGCCTCCGGGAGGGTCCAGGCCGTCATCACCGGCGCTGACCGCATCGCCGCCAACGGCGACACGGCAAACAAGGTCGGAACCTATGGCCTTGCGGCCGTCGCCGCACGTCACGGCGTCCCGTTTTATGTCGCGGCACCGTTGAGCACTTTCGACCCGCGTTGCCCTGACGGGAGCGAGATCCCCATCGAATATCGCGCCGCAGAGGAAGTGGGCGGATTTGCGGGCCAGCGCTGGAGCCCAGACGGCAGCACTGCCTACAACCCGGCGTTCGACGTCACGCCCGCAGAGCTGATCGCGGCGCTGGTCACCGAGCGCGGCATCCTCCGGCCACCGTTCGGCGCGGCAATCGCGGCACTGCGCCGGGCCTGAGGGCCTGACGCAGGAAAGCAGCCTGCCCCACGAACACGGTCAGGCGAGTGCGAGCCCGGCGAGGAAGGCGAGCACTTCGCGGTTCCATGTGGCCGGTTGTTCGAACATCGCAGCGTGGCCCGCATCGGGAATGATCACCTTACGGCCATCCGGTGCGCGGTTCGCGACGTAGTCAGTCGAATTGAGGAACGGCTCGTCGCGTTCGCCCACAAGCGCGAGCACCGGCACTGCGAAGCCTTTCGGGTCCACAAGGGGAGGGTTCACCATCACTCCGCGGGAGACCCAGGCGACGCCGCGCGCGGTGTGGGTGACATCGACCCCCGGTGGCACGCTGCCGAGGCGCTCGCTGCGCGCATCGAGCCGTGTTTCGAGCCCTTTCGCTTCGAGGCTTTCGGCCACGCGGAGCCGGTTATCGGTCCAGGACTGCAGGCCAGCGGGGTTGCGATAGCCGGGGCCCGTGCCGCTGAGGACGAGTGCGGCCACATATGCGGGGTACTTTTCGTAGAAGCGCATGGACGTGTAGCCGCCCAACGAATGGCCACCGAAGACCGCACGGGAGATGCCAAGGTGGTCGACGAGCGCCTTGAGGTCTTCCACCACAGCGTCCTGGGTATACCGTTCAAGGTCTGCCGGCGCAGCCGTGCGGAAGTGTCCGAGCATGTCCCAGGTGACGGCGCGATACCCCGCACCAGTGAGGGCCGGGACGTTCCCCGTCCAGAGGGCAGCCGAATCGGCGAACCCATGCGTGAGGACGATCGGGAAGCCACTGCCGCTGTCCTCGTAGTAAAGGTCGATGCCGTTCAGGAGTGCGGTTGGCATGGGGGAAACACCTCGAAGCGTTCAGAGAGTCCGTTCGGGGCATGATACGCAACGCGGGAAGGTCGCGCCCGGGTCGTGGCAGGCGACGCCCGCCGATTCGAGAAGTGCCCGCAGGCGCCAGAGCGGGAGGCCAACGACGCAGCAAGAGCAGCCATCAATCGCCTGCACCGTGGGCACGTCCTCGTCCTGGATCGCATACGACCCCGCCTTATCAAGCGGCCGGCCACTCTCCACGTAACGCACGATGGTGCCGTAGTCGAGGTTGTGGAGCCGCACTTCGGCTTCGCTCGCCGCGGTCGCTATCGGGCCACCCGCTGCCACCGCCACGGCCGTGACCACGCGATGCGTGCGCCCGCGCAGACGTCCGAGCATGATCACGGCGTCACGTGCATCCGCTGGCTTACCGAAGGAGCGTTCGTCGTCGAAGACGATGGTGTCGGAACCGACAACGACCGCACCGGGGAATCGAGCAGCCACCACTTGCGCCTTCGCGGCGGCGAGCCGGACAGCATCCGCCCGCGCGTCGTCCCCCAGGGTCTCATCCACGTCGGCAGCGACCACATCGAAGTCGCTGACCAGCGCCGCGAGGAGTTCGCGGCGCCGCGGCGATGCGGAAGCGAGGATGAGCCGCGTCACGCTGGGGTAGCCGTGCCCTCCGCGGGCGCGGTCAGCGGGTCGCGGAGGACGAGTTTTGCCACGCATTCGATGTGGCCGGTCTGCGGGAACATATCGAGGGGCGTCACCGATTCGAGCGTGTATCCGGCATCGACGAGTGTGCGCAGGTCGCGGGCGAGGGTGGCGGGGTTGCAGGAGACATAGACGACGCAGGTGGGACGGAAAGCGGCGATTGCGGCCAGCACCGGGGCCGCACACCCCGGGCGCGGTGGGTCCAGCAGGACGGCGTCGGGGATGGATTCCATCAGCGGGAGAAGCTCTTCGACCTTGCCCGCCCGCATTTCGACGTTCGCCAGTGTCGCGAAGTTCACCGCGGCGTCCTTCGCGGCGCTGTGCGATTCTTCGATCGCGATCACGTGGTCGAAGCGGTTGGCGAAGATCGCGGCGAACGTCCCGACCCCGGCGAAGGCATCGATGAGCAACCTTCCCCGCGCGGGCAGGCATTCGCCAACGAGCCGCACCATCTCCTCAGCCTGGGCGCTGTTGACCTGGAAGAAGGCAGCGGCGCTCACCTGGAAACGCATGCCTGCCAGCTCTTCGATGTAGGACTTCTGACCGGTGGCGATGGAGACGTCCGCCACCGGTGGGCTGACGAGGAAGCTCCCGGTTGCGGCATTGTGACGGACCTGCACCTGGTGCAGGCCCTGGCCGTGCCCCTGGATGACGGGCAAGAGATCGTTGACCCAGGGGTCGGCGATGGGGCAGGTATCGACCTTGAGCAGGCCCCGCCCGTGCCTGCTGATGAAGCCCACGTCGCCCCATTTTCGGCCGGTGGAAAAGCGGAGGTGGTTGCGATAGGCCCAGGGAGCGGCGGCGCCAACGATGGGCCGGACAACGGCGTCATCGAGCCGGCCGATGCGGCGCAGCTGCTCGCGCACCACCGCTTCCTTGGCGGCCAACTGGGCAGGATAGGCGATGTGTTGGAGCTGGCAGCCGCCACACTCGCCAAAGAGGCTGCAGCGCGCTGCCACGCGGTCGGGCGAGGGTTCGAGCACGCGCGTCGCCACGCCTTCCAGGTAGTCGGGGTGGGCACTCTCGACCAGCGCCTCCACCAGCTCTCCGGGCGCAGCATAGAGCACGAACATGACGCGGCCGTCCTCCAGGCGGGCGATTCCTGCACCGCCCGAGACGATGCCCTCGACGCGCACGGTGAGCGTCTCGCCCACGGGGGGCACGGGTGCACGTTCGCGAATTCGACGGCGAGCCATGCAGCAAGTGTAGAAGCGCGCACTCCTACACTCCTGCGAAAGGCGCTGGCTGCGAGCTAACTCCGGGGCAGGCCGAGGCCGCGCGTGGCGATGACGTTGCGGTTCACTTCGCTCGTGCCCGCGGCGATGGTGCTGGCGACGGAGCTGAGATAGACGTGGTTGATGCGGCCGCGGAGGGGGGCCAGCTCAGAGTTGTGGCTGAGTCCGCCAAGCATCCCCAGCAGGTGCATCCCCGTGGAAGCGATCCGCTGGGAGAGTTCGGCACCATAGTTCTTGTTCATCGAGGCTTCATAGTTCGGGATGCCCCCGCGCTTCTGGATCGTGATCAACCGGTATGAAATGAGGCGAGCGATTTCTGCCTCGACGGCGCGCTCGGCGAGTTCCGTGCGCACGCGCTTGAGCCGATGCGCGAGTGGATTCGCCGCCGGAAGCGATTTGACCAGCGCGACGATGTCGTTGACGAAGTGTTTGTGGCCGATGGCACCAGCGATGTTGCTGCGTTCGAAATCGAGCAGGGCGGCGCCGACATACCAGCCCCGGTTCTCCTCGCCCACGAGGTTGCGCGCGGGCACGCGCACGTTGTCGAAGAACTCCTGGTTGAAGACGTGGTCGCCACCCATGGTGATTAATGGCTGCACGGAGATGCCCGGGCTCTTCATGTCGAGGAGCATCATGGAGATGCCGCGGTGCTTGGGGGCATCGGGGTCGGTGCGCGCCAGCATGAACATCCAATCGGCGCGGTGCGCACCGGAGGTCCAGATCTTCTGGCCATTGATGACGTAGTCGTCGCCATCGCGCACGGCGCGGGTCTGGAGGCTCGCGAGGTCGGAGCCGGAGCCCGGCTCGGAATAGCCCTGGCACCACTGCACTTCGCCGGAAGTGATGCGCGGGAGATGCTCCTTCTGCTGCTCTTCGGTGCCGTAGCGGATGAGCACGGGGCCGATCATCTGGACGCCCATGCCACCGACCTGCGGGGCGCGGGCTTCAGCCATCTCTTCGTTGAAGACGAACTGTTCGACGACGCTCATCCCGGCACCGCCATAGGCCTGCGGCCAGTGGGGAGCGATCCAGCCGCGGCCGCCAAGGGCGCCGCGCCACTTCTTCAGCGACTCGCGGCCCGCGTCGTCGTCCAACTCCTCGCCCATCTGCGCGCCACGCAGCTTCTGCGGCAACTCCGACTGGATGAACGACCGCACCTGGACGCGGAACTCTGCCTCTTCCGGACTATCGCGAAATTCCATGCATTGCCTCGTAGCGGGGATAATGGCCGTAGCCTACGCGCTTCCGAAAGGGGCCGCACGCACTGATTCCGCCGCCACGCCCGCAGCGGGGTGCGGCCGGAAAGCCGAACGAATACCAGCCGTGTAACGCTGCCGACACGCCTTCGCGCAGGTGCCGTGCTCTGCTGAGTGTGTGCCGGTGGAGCGGCCGGCGCTGCCGCCAGGGAGTATGGAGGAGCAGACCATGTCGAGGGTTGCCATCACGGGAAGCTCGGGGCTCATCGGCTCCGCGTTGAGAAAGAAGCTCGAAGCGGAGGGACACACGGTTGTCCGAGTAATACACGGCGCCAGCGACAACCCACGCGCGATGTGGGACCCCGCCCGGGGCTGGGTCCGAGAGGGTGCACTGGAAGGCTGTGACGCCGTCGTCCACCTTGCCGGCGAGTCCATCGCGGTTGGCCGCTGGACGGAGCAGCGCCGACGTGAACTCAGCAGCAGCCGGATTGAAGCGACGCGCCTGCTGGTCGGCCACATCAGCGGATTGACCACGCCGCCGCGCATGTTCGTGGCCGCCTCCGCTATCGGCTTCTATGGCGACCGTGGGGATGAGCAACTCACGGAGGAGTCGGCAAAAGGCGATGGCTTCCTCGCCGGCCTCAGCGCCGACTGGGAGCGCGAGAGCCTGCGCGCGCAGGAGGCCGGGCTGAAGGTCGCCGTGATGCGCCTCGGCGTGGTCCTCGCAGCGGATGGTGGGGCACTCCCGCCGATGCTCACGCCGTTCAAGTTCGGCGCCGGCGGGAGGCTCGGAAACGGCCGGCAGTGGGTCTCATGGGTCGCACTCGATGACGTGACCGGGGCGCTGCAGTTCGCGCTGACGAACGAGGCCGGAGGTGTGTTCAACGTGGTGTCGCCCAACCCGGTGCGGAACGCCGAACTGGCAAGGACGATCGGGCGCGTCCTCCATCGCCCGGCGCTGCTCCCGGCACCGAAATTTGCGCTCAAACTGATGCTCGGCGACGCCGCGGACGAGCTGCTGTTCGCCAGCCAGCGGGTACAGCCGCTGCGGCTGCTGGCTGACGGTTACGCGTTCGCCTGGCCGCAACTGGAGGGGGCGTTGAGGGCCATCCTTGGCAGGCCAGCGGGTGGCACCAGGGCCGGTGCGGCATGAGCGTGCATCGGCTGGAATGGACGCAGTTCGTCCCGATCAGCATCGAGGAAGCGTGGCGTTTTTTCTCCGACCCGCACAACCTCGCCACGCTCACGCCTCCGGATATGGGCTTCGAGGTGACGGCGAAGGTACCCCCCGAGATGTATGCAGGGATGATGATCCCATACAGGGTACGGCCGCTCCTCGGCATCCCGACTCGCTGGCTGACGGAGATCACGCACGTCGAGCCTCGGCGTTTCTTCGTGGACGAACAGCGGCGAGGGCCGTATCGCCTGTGGCACCACGAACACCATTTCGCAGCGGTAGCCGGCGGCGTGGAGATGCGTGACCTCGTCCACTACGAGCTTCCGTTCGGCCCGCTGGGCGACGTCGTGGAACGTCTGGCGGTGCGTCCGCGGATAGAGGGGATCTTCGCCTATCGCAAGCGGGTGCTCGCGGGGCGATTTGGGAGCGGCACACCGGCGGGCGCGACGGAGCACGTGGCGGAGAGCAGCCCGCGCAGCGTTCGGCCCTCCGATGGCCCGGCCGGCAGCGCGCCGGTCGGAAGTGGATCGGCCTGAGCCGTCATCCCGAGCGCGACGCGCGGGGGTCAGGCTGGCGGGCGATCCGCGGGCGGGCCGACGACTGGCGGGGGCACTTGCAATCCCGTTTCCGGGAGCCGGGCGCTGGCTTACTATCGGTCCTGCCGGGGCCAGCGTTAACAGCCTCGTGAGGAGCTACACGCTGATGTCCACCCCACGCTGGAGCCGCTCCGGCTGGCTGATCTTCGTGGCCTCCTTACTCGTGCCGTTGGCGATGGCGTGCGGGGGTGGCGGCGGTGTGACGGCGACACCGGCCGCGAAGACCGGGAACCCGCCGGGGACGGCCGACGCCAGCGTGGCCCCACCGGGCGGCGAGAACAGCACCGACGTCACGTTCGTCACGGGGCTCTGCACGGCAGCCCAAGGCTTCATCGACAGCGTGACAAAAAACACGCAGGCGGCGCTGACGCCGAAGGCGGGGTCGTCCGCCACGCCGGACATCGGCTCGGCGTTCGTCGCCATCCTTCAGGCGTTGGCGCCCGCCTACGGCACCTTCGCCGGGGAAGTGAGCAAGCTGAAGCCGCCGGCGGACTTGCAGGCCTGGTTCCAGCAGGCCCAGCCCCAGATGGCTGCGGCGGCACAGGCCCTGAAAGACGGTAAGTTTGACGACCCCTCGCTGAAGAACCTGTCCCAGAGTCCCCTCCCGGACATGCCCGCCGGGCCGCGCGCGCGCCTGGCCGCACTGGCGGCCAGGGCCGCAGCGTGCAAGGGCTTGAACCCGTTTTCGCCCCCCACGACGCCGCGCTCGCCGACGGTGCAGTACAGCCAGAAGGCAGCTCTGCAGGCGGCGGCAACGGGTGCATGGAAGGGCAACTTCGGCACCCTGACGTTCAACAGCGATGGTACAGCGGACTTCAGCCTGAAGATCTGCGGGACATCGTCGGGCGCAACAAGTTATCCATTCGGGGTCCAGGACAGCTGCCCGCCGCAGGACTTCCGGGGCAAAGTGGTGGTAGTTGACCACGGCTACCAGCTCACCAGGGCCGACGGCAGCGCGAACGACTTCCAGGCCTACATCGACCGCTCCGGCAAGCTGCATGTGGACGTCGGGACAATCGGAGAGCTCGCGGCTGATGGCACCGGCGTCGTGCATGTGTATGCCGAGGGGGACATGAAGATCGGCCAGGGCGGCTGCCAGCGCGTGGGCCTGTCTGCAGCGGACACGAAGGCGGTGCCCTGCAAATGGGTCATGGAGCACGGCGAATCCGTGCTGCAATACACGGATACTTTTGGCGCCACCAGCCGTTTGATCCGCGTGCCCGCGCTCCACCTCGTCGTGGATCCGGCGCTCTTTGAGGCAGCGTTCAGCAAGTAGGGCCCCGGCGGGGCAGTCGACAAACAGGCGTCCGGACGGGAGAATCGCGAGGCACAGGGCCCGATTGGGCCACGGGAGTACTTGATGGCCCCATTTCGACCGAACCGCATGACGTTCGGGATTTTCATGGCCCCGTTTCACCGCGTCGGCGAGAACCCGACCGTGGCTATGGAACGTGACCTTGAACTGATCGAACACCTCGACCGGCTCGACTTCGACGAGGCCTGGATCGGCGAGCACCACAGCGCGGGCTGGGAGATCATCGCCTCGCCAGAGGTCATGATCGCGGCCGCCGCACAGCGCACGCGCACGATCCGGCTCGGCACTGGCGTGAGCAGCCTGCCCTACCACCATCCGTTCATGCTTGCGGACCGCATGGTCCAACTCGACCACCTCACCCGCGGGCGGGCGATGTTCGGCGCCGGGCCGGGCGCACTCACCTCCGACGCCTACATGATGGGCATCGACGCGCTCACGCAGCGGCAGCGTATGGATGAGGCGCTGGGCGTCATCCTCGCCCTCTTCCGCGGCGAAACCATCTCCATGAAGACCGACTGGTTTACGCTCCAGGAAGCCCGGCTCCAGCTCGCACCCTACACCTACCCGCACATGCCGGTTGCTGTCGCCAGCACGTTTTCGCCGGCCGGCCCGACCGCGGCAGGGAAGCACGGCGTGGGCGTGCTTTCCGTCGCCGTCTCGCAGCCCGGAGGGCTCATTTCGTTGGGCAAGACGTGGGAGATGGTGGAAGCAGCAGCCGAGAAGTCTGGCAAGACACCGGACCGGGGGACGTGGCGGCTGGTGATGCCGTTTCACCTGGCCGATTCTCGCGAAGAAGCGCTCGACGACGTCGCCGAAGGGAGTCTGCGCTTCAATGTCGACTACTTCGAAAACACCCTCGGCCGGCCGTCGGACCCCAACGTGCCCGGGGACATTCGCTCGACGGTTGAACGCGGCGGCGCAATCGTGGGCACGCCCGATGATGCGATCGAGGCGATCGAGCGGATGATCGAACTCTCCGGGGGCTTCGGCGGACTGCTCGGACTGGCCCACGAATGGACGACCTGGGAGAAGACGAAGCATAGCTTCGAATTGTGGGCGCGCTACGTCGCCCCGCACTTCCGCGGCCAATTGGAGCGGATCCGCGCAGACAACGCATTTGTAGCCGAGCACCGGGCCACGATCTTCGGCCCGAACATTGCCGCTATCGGCAAGGCGTTCGCCGATGCCGGTGTTGAGATCCCGGGTGCCACTGCCCAACGGATGGTTCGCGGGAACACGTAAGCAGAGGCCGGCGGTGGCGCGGTGGGGAGCCGCGAGGTTCAGATACCTGTCTTCGCCAATGCCGAGAGCAGTTCGAAGGTGCGCTGAATCGCTGCCGGGTCACCTTCCACGGGAAAGGGCGAGGCGTTGAAATCGGTTACGCCGATGCTCGCGAGGTGGCGGACCTGCCGTTCCACGGCGGCTTCGTCGCCAACGATGGCGACGCTGGAGGCATCGGCAGCCCCTTCGACATCGAGGACAGCACGATACGACGGTAGCTGGCCATAGACGGCAAACACCTTCGATGCGGAGGCGCGCGCTTCCGCGATCTTCGCGGTGACGGCGACAGGAAAGCCGGAAGCGACGCGCGGCTCGGGGCGGCCGGCTGCGGCCGCGGCGGCGCGGAGGGCGGGGATCGCGGTTTCAGCCAGGTACTTCGGCCCACCCATCCAGGTTGCTGTACCATCGGCCATCCGTCCGGCGAGCCGGAGCATTTGCGGCCCCAGGGCAGCCACGAGGAGTGGCGGCTTCGCTGCTCCGGCGACCGATATCTGGGCCGCGACGCGGAACTCCTCGCCGCGGAAGGAAACGGGCTGCCCGGCAAGCAGCGGGTCGAGCACGGAGAGATACTCCCGCATATGCCGGATTGGCTTCGAATAGTCGAGGCCAAACATGTTTTCGATGACCACCCGGTGGCTGAGGCCGATACCGAGCGTGAAACGTCCACCGGCGGCCACACTGGCAGTCAAAGCCTGTTGAGCCAATGCTGCCGGGTGCCGCGGGTATGTGGGGACGACGAAGGTACCGAGCTCGATCGTCGTCGTGACGCGGCCGGCGAGCGCGCAGAGCATGATCGCATCGGCGCCGAAAATGTTCGCCACCCAGGCGGCGTGGAAGCCGCTCTCTTCCGCACGGACAAACTGAGCAAGCAGGCTATCAATCGTCCCGGGCTGGCCGACGCCCTCGCCAATACCGATCCCTATGCGCATGTTAGCTCCCTATTGGATGTGAGCTGCAGGTTACAGTGCCCGCGCGGCAGCGGCGAACGATTCAAGCCTGCCGACTGTAGGGAAGGATGCCGGTAGTCTGGTCGCGCGCGCTCTGAGCGAGGGCGGACTGGTCACGCGTGTAAGGTCCGGGAGAAGGCCGTGTCGTATCTGCAGTACTTGCTCATCTTCCTCGTGGCCCCCACGGCCGTGCTGTTTGCCTATCACGGGCCTCTTCACATTCGAAGAGTCGTGGCTGCCTGCGGCCTGGCAGCCGCGGTGTTGGTGGCGGCGGGAGTGCCGTGGTTGCATGCCCTCGTCCAGTTGGGAGTGTGGGGCTGGGACCCCAGCAAGGTGACCTTCACGACCTGGGACGTGCCGTGGGACGCGGCAGCGTTCTTCGTATTGCAGGCGTTGTTCACCGGGATCCTGGCGGTGCTCGCATTGCGCCGGCCCTGGGGGCGAAAGTGACTTACCTGTGGATGATTCTCCTCCTGGCGGGACCAGTGATCGCGATTGAGTGGGCGGTCGGGTGGCGCACGCTCCTGCTCGAGTGGCGGCCGCTCGTCGCCGCGGTGGTCATGGCGACGGCATACCTCGGCTGCGCCGATATTGTGGCCATCCGCGACGGCATCTGGGCGATCAGCGCATCGAAGACGCTGGGCTGGAGCGCTGGAGGGTTCGTGTTCGAAGAGTGGGTAATGCTGCTGGCGACGAACACCGTGATCGCGCAGACGGTGATTTTGGCCCTGGACGAGGACGTGCGGGCGCGGGCAAAACGAGTGCTCTGGCCCAGATAGCGGTGGCGGTCAAGGCATGGTGAGGTGACTCCTCGCTCGCGCGACGTTGGCGGGCGGCCAGCCGCCACGTAGACTGCGGCCATGCCGTTCGCCGACGTCAACGGGGCGCACCTGTACTACGAGCAGCACGGACGCGGACCGGACCTTGTGTTTCTGCACGGTGCCGGTGGAAACCACCTCTCCTGGTGGCAGCAGATACCGGCGTTCTCCAGTCGGTTCCGCTGCACCATCTATGATGCGCGCGGCTGGGGCCGCTCGGCGGGCGAGATGGGCGTCGGCCGGTTCGTCCTGGGCACCGACCTGATCGCGCTGCTGGACCACCTCGGCGTTGAGCGCGCAAACATCGTTGCCCAGTCGATGGGCGGTCGTGCCGTCGCGGGCCTCGCGCGGTTGGCACCGGCCCGCGTGCGGTCGCTGGTATTGTGTGGCACGACGGCAGGTGCGACGAACGACCGCGTGCGCGAGCTGCAGGATGAGCTGAAGGAGACCCGGGGGGATGGAGGCCTGCGCAAACACGCGCTCGCCCCGGGCTTCGAAGCGGCGCAGCCCGCGCTCGCACTGCTCTACCGTCAGATCAACGCCCTCAACCCTCCGCGCCCGCGCGGGTTCCTGGGGCGGCCGCCTGCGAGCTATCGCGGCAGCATGCACGGGCCAATCTCGGCGCTCGGCGTGCCGGTACAATTTGTCGTCGGCGAGCACGACCTGATCACGTCGCCGGCAATGATCCGGCAGGCGCAGGGACTCATCCCCGGGGCCCACTTCCACGAGATCGCCGGTGCGGGCCATTCCGCCTATTTCGAGCACGCGGCCGAGTGGAATGGCGTGGTTGGGTCATTTCTTCACGAAACAGCAGCGCAAAAGCCCTGACAACACGTTGCCATTGGGTGGACGTGCGCGGTATGGTCTAGCCTCTATGCAAGCCGTCCTCGAACGACTGCGGGCGCTGCTGGCGTCGCTCTGGCCCTGGAAGGGGGACGACGCGGACCTCTGGGTGGAGCCTGAAAACCGCATCACGCGGCAGGTCCTGGCAGCGCAGGGGGTGCGGCTGCCCGCGCTCCCGCCACCGGCTGCCCGGCCGGGAATCGCGACACACACCATGCCCGCAGTTCCTGCACTTTCAGCGAGCCTGAGCATCTCCGAGCTCGATCGGGCTGTGGCCTCAGCAGCAGCAGCGGCGGCGCTGGCTGCGAAGTCTCCGGCCACGCGCCGCGAAGCACCGGTGCCGACGCGGACCGCACGGCGACGGTCCCGCCGCGCCGCCTGACGCTTCCCGCGCCGCCCTGAGCGCTTGCCGCGCTATAATTCGGGCATGGCCATTTATGAGTACTACTGCCCGACCTGCCGAGAGAAGTTCGAGGAACGCCGGCCGATGACCCAGGCGGCCGTCGCCACCACCTGCGCCCACGGGCACAAGGCGGAGCGCACGATCTCCGCGTTCGCAATGGCGCGCAGCGGCTCTGCGCAGGGCCTCGACGAAGCCATGCCGTCCGCGGGCGGTTGCTGCGGTGGTGGCGGCTGCGCCTGCAGCGGCAGCCAAAACTAGCGACACCAGAGTCCCCAGCCTTCGCGCGTGCTGACCCCCGCTCGCCCGATTTCATGCAGTAGCCACACCGTAGCCACAGTCGCTCGTCATGAGAACTGCTTGAGATCGCCAGACCGGGAGATTCGAGCGGCCGGATTCTCCCGGCGCTGCCCTCGGCTGCCAGGGCGAACTCGAGTTACTCCTGCAAATGTAAGGGCTGGAACATCGGGCCCGTCACGTTCCGGTGACCGATGCAGGACGTGCGGGGGCACCGGCGCGGGCGAGCTCCTGGTTGAGGACGAACTGTTCCATGGGGCTCAGGCCGCCGCCGCCATATTCCTTCGGCCAATGTGGGGCGACCCAGCCGCGTTCGGCGAGGGCTGCGTGCCAGGCCGTGGCGGCGGCGCGGGCTTCCGGGTCGATGGACTTGCGGTCGAACTCCCAGGCGCGCTCGCCGGGGCCGCCACGGGCCGCGGCCTCACGGTAGCGTTCCGGCAGACGGGCCTCGACGAGCGCCCGCACATCACTCCGAAATCGCGCCTGCTCCGGCGTATCGGTCCAATCCATCGAAGCCTCCTGGGTCCCCGTCAGGCCTTGATCGGCGACGCTTCCTTCAGGAAGGCGACGACTGCGTTGCGATAGGCCGGGTCGTTGAAGGCGGTGATGTGGTCTCCCGGGACTTTCACATAGCGCGCCCCCGGGATGGTTGCCGCGAGCATATCGGCCGGCCCCACGAGCGTGTCTTTCTCGCCGATGATGACCATTACAGCGCAGACTGGCTGCGACAGTTTCGCGGCGTCGTAGCCACCGCGCGTTGATCGTTGGATGGCGGCGAGGGCCAGGAGGTCGTTGCCGCTGCGTTCGGCGAAGGTGCGGAAGCTGCGGGCAGTCGGGTCAGTAACGGCCTTCGGGTCGGCAGCTTCGAGAGCCCGGGCGATAGCCTCAGAGCCGGCCGGGCCGCGGCCACCGGTGAGCAGCCCATCGCCCACGCCGCCGAGGATGACGGTCCGGAACCGGCGCGGGAAGCGAACGAGCAGCGAGGCGGCGATGCCGGCGCCCATCGAATAGCCCATGAGGTCGGCCTCGGCAACCTCCAGGTAGTCCATCAGTTCGACGACATCGTCGGCCATCTTCGTGCCGCCGTAGGCATCCGGGTCGTGGGGTTTGGAGCTGAGGCCGTGACCGCGGCAGTCGATTGCGATCACCTGGCGGCCCGCGGCGGTAAGGGCATCGATGACGCCCGTGGCGCGCCAATTTCCGTCAATGCTGCTGGCGAAGCCATGGACGAGGACGATCGGCGGGCCACTCCCTTCGACGACGTAGTGAAGCTGGAGGTTATCGATCTCAAAAGTCGGCATGCAACATCCTTGAATCAGCTGGTGAGGGAAGTATGGCGTGACGTGGAGCAGGCCGCCAACAGCGCGCCCCTGGCGCGGACCTGTCGCCGCCCGGCCAGGCTAGTGGTCCGCTGCCGGGGCCGCACCGGGCGTAGCGGAGGCGGGCCGCTCACGCCGGGCGGCGCCGCCAGCCGGGGACTCATCGTCGCGCTGCCGCGTGTGGATGAGATAGCCGAGCGAGAGCGCGATGATCACCGTGACCTCCGCGAACGTGAGGCCGGCGACAATCGACGTTGATTCCCCCCAGAACTTCTCGGTCAACATCTGGTTAAGGTGGTCGGTGGCGGGGTTGAGCTCCCAGAGGTTGTTGCGGAAGACGATTTCATGGAAGCGGGTCCATGCGGCGTTGAAGCCGGTGAGTGCGAAGGCGCCAATGCCGGCGACCACGGCGAAGCCGAGGCCAACGCCCCCGAGCGCCTGGTAGGCGAGGGCGCGGATCGGCTTCTCCCGCGCCCAGAGGAAGACGGCAGCGATGTAGCTGATGATGACCACGAGCGATATTTCGTTGAGGCGATAGACGAGGTCGACGAGAGACTTCACGTCCTTCATGTGGTTAATCTCGCGGGTGTTGAAGAGGGCGACCTCCTGGCCGTTGCGGGTGACGAGGATATGGAGCGCAGTCGCATCATCTTCGAAGTAATTCACGATATCCTGGCCGGCGCGGTCGAGCTGGGGCAGTGAGATTCCCGTGGCGGCGGCGGCATTGTATTCGCGGAACCCGTGGCGATAGAAGCCAACGTTGCTCGCCAGCAGGCGCACGTTGGTGGTGATCAGGAATACCGGGATAGCCAGGATGAAGCAGGCGGCGGCCAGCCTGGAGACAACCTTCATACGGAGGATACCGTCCTCTTCGAACCCTGCCAGCATACTGGGTCGATGGGCAGCGGGAGTCAAACGCCTTTACGGCGGCGGCGCGGGGATGGGGATGCGGGAGGCAAAGGCCATCTTGCTGTAAGCTGGGCACACCACCTGACACAAGCCAGCCGCGCGGGCCGGCCCCGCTGCAGCCTGTCTCGAAGCAGAGAATCCGGCCACCATCGGCCCCGACGGAGAACTCACTGTGTCCACCGCGCAGGCGCTTGCGCCCGAACTCGACTTCATCTTTCATCCGCGATCTATCGCGATCGCCGGCGTTTCGGCGAAGGAGACCGGTGCCTTTGGCGGGGGTGGCTTTGTCTCCTCGCTGCAGGAGATTGGCTTTCGCGGCCCGATCTTCCTGATCCACCCGACGGCGCCGGCGATCCGCGGCCTGAAGTGCTACCCGAGCCTGCGGGACATCCCCGATGATGTAGATTATGTCATATCGTCGGTCAACGCCCGCAACGTGCCCGCGCTCCTCGAAGACTGCATCGCCAAAGGTGTCAAAGTCCTGCACCTCTTCACCGCCGGCTTCACCGAAACGGGTGATGCCGAGCGCGCCAAGATGGAGCAAGCGCTCGTTACACGGGCGCGTGCTGCCGGGATCCGCCTGATCGGGCCAAACTGCATGGGTCTCTATGTGCCGGCGGCGCGGCTGGCGATGATGGGCGGCCAGATAGCCGAGGCTGGCCCAGTGGGCATGGTCTCGCAATCGGGGATGAACGCCGGCGAATTCGTCCGCTACGCCATCCCGCGGGGGATCCGCTGCTCGAAGGTGATCAGCTTCGGCAACGGTGCCGACCTGAAAGCAGCCGACTTCTTCGATTACCTCACAGACGACCCCGAAACGGAAATCATCGTCGCCTACCTGGAGGGCATCCAGGATGGGCCCCGCCTGGCGCGGGCGATCCGCAGGGCGGGCGCCGCCAAGCCCCTCGCCATCCTCAAGAGCGGGCGCACGGAAGCAGGCTCGCGGGCCGCGAGCTCGCATACGGCCTCGCTGGCAGGGTCGCTCCAGATTTTCGACGGCCTCTGCAGACAGGCCGGGGCGTTGCGGGTCGAGAGCCTGGAGGAGCTGGTGGACGTCGCCGTCACCTTCCGGTTCGTGAAGCGGCTGGCGGGGCCGAACATCGTCGTCGTTGGCGGTGGCGGCGGGGCGAGCGTGCTGGCCGCCGACGACCTGGACGCCGCCGGCCTGAAGGTGCCAGCACTGCTGCCGGAAACGCAGGAAGCGCTGGCAAAAGTCACACACGAGGCCGGCACGAGCGTCCGCAACCCGATCGATACCACCAGCCTCTGGGAGGAGCAGGGGTTTGAATCGACGCTCATGCCCTGCGCCACGGCCCCGAACATCGACGCTTTGCTCTACCACACCAGCTTCGGCGGTGGCCCGGTTGCGCGCATGGTGGATGCCCGCGGGCGGCTAACCCGACAGGCAGAGGGCCTCCGCCGGGTGCAGGAAGAGAGCGGCAAGCCGGTCATCGTCGCGATCCGGCCTGCCACCGAGGCAGCGGCGTTCGAGCATTCGCTCGAGTTCCAGGAGCAGTGCTGGCGCAACGGGCTGGCGACCTATCCCAGCATCGCGCGCGCCGCTAATGCGCTGGCACGCCTGCTCGAATGGCAGAGTCTGCGGGCCTGAACGGCTCGCGCCTCAACGCCGCCCGAACTGCCGCTCGATGAGCTCGGTGCCGACGTGCACCAGCGTAGGCCGTCCATGCGGACAGGTGCGCGGCGATGCCGTGCCCTCTAGGTCTTCGACCAGCCGCCGCATCTCCTCCATCGCCAAAGCCGTCCCCGCACGGACACTACTGTGGCAGGCGACGGTCGCCGCGGCGCGCGCGAACGGGTCGACCACGCCGCGTTCGGACGCGAGTTGATCGAGCACTTCGCGGATCGACGCGGCGAGATCGCTGCCGCCGATGCCCGCGGGGACTGCTCGGACGAGAGATGCCGAGTCGCCGAAGGGCTCACTTTCAAGCCCGAGTGTCCCGAGGTGCAGGCGGTGCTCCTCGAAAGTCGCCGCCTGGATTGGGTCGACTTCCACCAGCACGGCTTCGAGGAGCGGTTGCGATGGCGGGGCGGCGCCGCTTGCGCGCCCGGCAACGATGCGGTCGTATACCACACGCTCGTGGGCGGCGTGCTGGTCGATCAGATACATGCCGTCCGGACCTTCGGCGACGATGTAGGTGGCACCCATCTGGCCGACGACCCGGAGAAGGGGCAGCGTCTCGCGCTGGCTGCGCGGCGCCGTATCCTCGCCGCCGGCGGATGGCACGGCGCGGGAGAGCGTGAACGCAGCCTGCGTGGGCTGCATGGCGCGGAGCGCAGCGGGGATCCCCCCGGACTCGGCTGCGGTCGGAGCAGGCGCGGCGGACGGCATGAACCAGGCGACCGGGCGTGAGCCTTCCAGTGCGGCCGCCACCGCATGGCGCACGGCGCGGCTCACGACGCGTTCGTCGCGGAAGCGCACTTCGGCTTTGGCCGGGTGGACGTTGACGTCGACGTCGTCGTCGCCGATAGCGATGGCCAGCGCAGCGATGGGCGCCCGTCCCGCGGGCAACTGCGACTGGTAGGCATCGACGGTTGCGAAGATGAGAGGGCGGCTTTGCACCCAGCGGCCGTTTACGAAGATCGAGATCGCGGCACGATTGCCGCGGTGCAGCGACGAAGGACTGATGAGGCCCGTCACGCGCACGCCCTCTTCGTCATGCGAGACGTCGAGCATCGCGGAGCCGTTGGCTGCACCATAGATGGCCGCGAAAGCGTGGCGGAGGTCGCCGTCGCCGCTCGTGGCGAGGATGCGGCGCCCGCCGGAAGAGAACTGGAAGGCGATACCGGGGTAGGCGAGCGCATAGTGCGACGCGAGCACCGTCACCTGGCGCGTTTCACTCACGACCGAGCCAAGGAACTTGCGCCGCGCCGGGAGACGGGCAAACAGGTCGCGGACCGCAAAAGCCGTGCCCTCGGGGGCCGGACGCGCGCCGCGCCGCGCGACTCGCGCATCGAGGATGACGAGATGCAAGCCGACCGGCTCCGTCGCCGCGCGCGTGATGAGTTCGACATCCGCGGCGGCCGCGATCGATGGCAGCGCTTCGCCACGGAAGCCGAGCGTATGGACGTGGCTGAGGTCGTCCACGGCCGCAAGTTTGCTCGTGGCGTGGCGTTCGAATGCCAGCTCGACCTGTTCCGGCGGGATGCCGCGGCCGTTGTCGGTGACACGGATGAGGGCAAGGCCGCCCTCTTCGATTTCCAGTGAGATCCGGTCTGCGCCCGCATCGATGGCGTTATCGAGCAGTTCACGCACGACGGACACCGGCCGCTCGATCACTTCGCCGGCGGCGATACGCGCAGCCACCTCCGCCGGGAGGATGCGGATCGAACCGTGCTGCTCCGCCCCCAGCGCCGGGGTCGGCCCGGTCTCCACGGCCGTCATCGGCCGGTCGCGCCCGCGGCCAGCAGGGCGCGCAGCTCGTAGAGCTTCTGGATCGCTTCAATCGGGGTGAGGCCATCGACGTCGATCACGCGCACAGCCTCCTCCACGGGCGACGGCCCCGCAAAGAAGGAGGGCTGCGCAGGGCCCGCGATCCCGGTCCCCGCGGCAGGACGCCGGCCATCTTCGAGCTCCGTGAGGAGGTGCTCGGCACGCGTGACGACGGCGCCAGGGAGACCGGCCAGGCGCGCCACATGGATGCCGTAGGAGCGGTCGCTCGGGCCCGGCACGATGCGGTGCTCAAAGACGACGTCCGAACCCTCTTCGTGGACCGCGACGTGGGCGTTGCGCACACGCGGCAAGACATCTGCGAGGATGGTGAGCTCGTGGTAGTGCGTGGCGAAGAGCGTGCGCGCGGCCACCTCCTTGCGGTTGTGGAGGAATTCGACGACGGCACGGGCAATGGCCATGCCATCGAATGTGCTCGTGCCCCGGCCCACTTCATCGAGGATGACGAGCGAGTCGGGCGTCGCCCGGTGCAGGATCTGGGCCGTTTCGACCATTTCCACCATGAAGGTGGACTGCCCGGCGGCGAGGTCGTCGGAGGCGCCGATACGGGTGAAGATGCGGTCGAACAGGGGCAGAGCGGCTTCACGGGCAGGGACGAAAGAGCCAGCCTGGGCCATGAGCGCGATCAGTGCAGCCTGCCGGAGGAAGGTGGACTTGCCACTCATGTTCGGGCCCGTGAGCAGCATCACCTGGAAGTCCGAATCGAGCACGCAATCGTTGGGCACGAACCGGCCATGACCGAGTGCAGCTTCGACGACGGGATGTCTCCCGGCGATGATGCGCATCTCGCTGCCGCCGACCGATGGACGGACATAGCCGCGCTCACTCGCAACCTCGCCGAGCGCGAGAGCGAGGTCTATCAGGGCGACCGCTTCGGCCACCTGTTGGAGCGCGGAAAGGCTCGCTGCAAGCGTCTCCAGGAGCTGCGCGAAGGCGAGCTTCTCCAGTTCGACGAGGCGGTCACGCGCACCCACAAGGCGGGATTCGTGTTCCTTCAGCTCCTCGGTGACGTAGCGCTCGGCCCCGACGAGCGTCTGGCGGCGCTGGTAGTGTTCGGGCACTGCCGCGGCGTTGGAGGCCGATACTTCGATGTAATAGCCGAAGACGCGGTTGTGTCCCACCTTGAGCGACCTGATCCCGGTGCGTTCGCGTTCAAGACGCTCGAGCCCAAGGAGAAAGCCACGGGCGTCGTGGGTGAGCCCCCGCAGCGAATCGATCTCCGGGCTGAAGCCGCCACGGATCACGCCGCCTTCATCGAACGAGGTGGGCGGGTCATCGTCGAGTGCCGCATCGAGTGAGAGCAGTGGTTCGGCCGCCCCGGCCAGCCGCGCCCGGGCGTCCTCCAGCAACGCCGGAGGATGGCACCGCGAGAGGACGGCGCCGAGGTCGAGCGTGGCCCGCAGGCCAGAGCGCAGCGCGGCCAGGTCCCGCGGGGTGGCCGAGCGCGCGCCCACCCGCCCGGCGAGCCGGCCAACATCGCCGAGGCCGCGGAGCACAGCCTGGGCCTGCTCCCGTTCGATGGGCTGCGCGACCGACCAGCCGGTGGCGTCGTAGCGCGCTTCCAGCGCCTCCGCATCGCGCAGTGGGTGCGTGAGCCACTGGCGCAGGAGGCGCGAGCCCATCGCTGAGCGGCAGACGTTGAGTACGCCCAGGAGCGAGTGCTGGCGCTCTCCAGCCTGGTCGCGAGCGGGGAAGACATCGAGGTTGAGGAGGGTGTGCCTGTCGATCGTGAGGACACGCGCATCGCCCAGCGGTCGCACCCGCTGGAGGGCGCCGAGCGCCGCCGGGTAGGTCTCCCGCAGGTAGGCGATGACGTGGGCGAGGGCGGCAGCCTGGGCAGCCCCATCGACAAGTGCCGCCGCATGGTCACCAAACTGCCGCGCCAGCTCCGTCTCGACGGCGAAGTCGCCCAGCTGGAGGCGGCGGCAGCGGTTCCCGGTCAGCCCGGCGGGGATGCCCTCGTCGTCTTCGAAGAGCAACTCGGCGGGCGTACTGCGCAGGAGTTCGAGGAGCGCCTCCTCACCCTTCGCAAGGCGGATTTCGCCCGTCGTGATGTCGGCCAGTGCGGCTGCGGGCTCCCCTTTGCGGATGACGAAGGCGGCAAGGTAGTTCGGCGCGGCGGAATCGAGCGAGGCGTCGGCCGTAACCGTGCCCGCCGTCACGACGCGGACGACGTCGCGCGGGACGAGGCCCTTTACCTCCGCCGGGTCGGCAAGCTGCTCGCACACGGCGACGCGGTGGCCCCTGGCGACGAGCTTCGCGACGTGGCCATCGATGCTGTGGTAGGGCACGCCCGCGAGCGGCACGCGCAAATCCTTGCCCATCGGCTTCGATGTGAGCGTGATCTGGAGCTCGGCGGCCACGAGCTTTGCATCGTCGTCGAACGTCTCGTAGAAGTCACCGAGGCGGAAGAAGAGGATGGTGCCGGGGTAGCGCTGCTTCAGCTCGAGGTACTGGCGCCGGATCGGGGTTGACACGTTCGCATTCTAGCGGATGCGAACGCATGTGCGCCGAAGCTACTCAAACGCGCGCGGACGGGAGGCGACGTCCGTCAGGATCTGGCGAAGCTGCTCGATGTCGGAGGCGAGTACGTGCGGGGCCAGGACAGCGAGGATCTGATCGGTGGTGAAGTCCCGGCGAACCGCTTCGAAAAGCGTGTTGCTTGTCAAGAGCAGATCGACCTGGACGCCTTCGAAAGTCGCTCGTGCAGCTGGCTATCCCGCAGCAGCGGCAGCAGCAGAGACTTCCAGCGCGAAGCGGTGGCGTACTTCGATGGCGTCCGGAGCGATCTCTTTACAGGCGTTGCAGCGCACGCACAGTCGGTCATCTATGGCATAGCTCCCGGGCTCGCCGCTGATTGCCGAAGTCGGGCAGATGGCCTGTGCTTCCGGCATCGCCGCATCGTTCTGCGACCGCACGGTGTATGCAATGAGGCCGTGGCAGACGCCCGCGCGGCAGCGCTTGTCGATGATGTGCTCGTCCCACTCGGCCCGGAACTCCTTGAGCGCTGTCTTGATCGTCGTCATGGCGAACTGGCCATGGAAGCAGTTCGACCAGACGAGCGTCTTCACAAGCTGCTCGAAGCTCTCGATGTCCGCATCGCGGCCGCCACCCATCTGGATGCGGCGGATGACCTCAACGGCCCGCTGAGTGCCGCCGTGGCAGGTGGTACAGCGGCCGCAGCTCTCGTCTTCGCAGAAGCCGAGGAAGTACTTGCACATGTCGACGATGCAGTTCGACTCATCGAAGAAGACGATGCCGCCGCCGCCGAGGAACATGCCTTTCTCGCGGTAAGGATCCAGCGTGAGCGTGAGGTCGAGTCCCCCGGCGACAACGCCGGAGAGCGGGCCACCCGGCTGGAAGCCCTTGAACGTCTTGCCCTCACGCATGCCGCCGGCGTAGCGCTCGAGGCATTCGCGGATGGTGGGGCCGAAGGGCACCTCGACGCAGCTGGCATAGTTGACGCTGCCGGAGAAAGTGAACATCTTCGTGCCCTTCTCCTTGGCGAGGCTGACACCGCTCCACCAGGCCGCGCCGTTGCGCATGATCATGGGCGCATTGGCATAGGACTCGACGTTGTTGACGTTGGTGGGCTTGTTCCAGAGACCCGCCTGGGCGGGAAACGGCGGCTTGATGCGGGGCATCCCGCGATAGCCATCGACGGAGTTGATGAGGCCTGTCTCTTCGCCGCAAACATAGGAGCCCGCACCGCGAAAGACGATCAGTTCGAAGTTCTTGCCGGTGCCGAGGATGTCTTTGCCGAGAAGGCCTTTCGCGTAGGCCTGGTCCACTGCCTTCTGCATGCGTTCGACGCAGAGAGGGTATTCGTAGCGGACGTAGATGTAGCCTTCATCTGCTTCGGCGGCGAGGGCCGCGATCAGCATCCCTTCGATGATGATGTGCGGGTCGCCCTCCATGAGCACACGGTTAACCCAGGCGCCAGGGTCGCCCTCATCGGCATTGCAGACGAGATAGCGCGGGTGCGTGGTGGCGTTGCGGAGAAAGTCCCACTTGCGGCCGGCGGGGAACCCGCCGCCGGCCCGGCCCCCGAGGCCGCTATCGAGCATCTCTTTGACGATGACTTCGGAAGTCATGTCGAGCGCGCGGCCGAACCCGGCATAGCCATCTTTCGCGATGTAGTGGTCGATGTTCTCGGGGTCGATGGTGCCGATGTTGGCCATCACGCGCCGCACCTGGCCCTGCATGAAGGGGTGGTCGCTGAGGAGCCCGATGTCCGGCGTGGAAGTGCCTTCAATGACGCCCAGCGCCAGCGCGGGCACGGTTGTGCCCTCGACCACGACCTTTTGCAAGAAATCGTCGACTCTATCCGCCGTGAGGTTGGCGTAGAGGATGGTTTGGGTGCCGGAGGCGTTGCGGACGGTGGCGGTGGGCTCCATCCAGCAAAAGCCCCAGCTCCCGGTGATGCCGACTTCGGCGTTGAGCTTTTTCTCGGCGATGGCACGCTTGAGCGCAGCGATGGTGGCTTCGGCGCCGCGCGCGATCGAGGACGTGTCGAGGCAGACGTTGATGCGCACCTTGCCGCTGCCCTGCTCTGCCGCCCAGGAAGCCTGGGACGCTGCGATGACTGCTTCCAGGCGCGCATTCATTCGGCGTCGCCCTTCAGGGCACGCGCCAGGCGGATCGCCGACGATACCGTGAGATTGCCTTCGACCTGGCCGTTCACCCAGACCTGGGGCGCCTCACTGCAGGTGCCGTTGCATTGTCCGAGGTGCAGCCCGATTCGGTGGTCTCGGGTCTGGCCGCCAAGCGGCAGTTCAAGCGTTTGCTGGATTGCTTCGCGGATACGATCCCCGCCGAGCACGCGGCAGGCGGGGCCGCTACACCAGGCGATCTCCGTGGCAGGCGCCGGATGCGTGCGGTAGTCGTCGTAGAAGGAGACGGTGCCATAGACCAGCGCCGGCGTCGTGTTCAACTGACGGGCGATAACTTCGATAGCTTCGCGGGAGATGTAGCCATAGGTATCCTGCACTTTGTGCAGGGCGGGCATGACATGCCCCCTGCCGGGCTGGAACTCGGCGACGAGCGCGCGGAGCTCTGCAATCGAGGGGTCGGGCCGGGCGTCGTGCCCGTTGGCGTCAGCCGCCATGGCTGTCTCCTCAGCTTGTGAAATGCAGCACTACTCTATCAGCGCTGCGCGCAACGCGGCAACGAAACAACCGCCCTTCTCGAAGACGCCCGCTCCAGGGCTGTCCGAGGATCCCATCTTCAGACGGGAAAGCGGGCGGGCGCGTCGCGGTCCATCATGTCGGCGACCGTTTCGCCCAGGATCAGGCTGTAGTTTTGCCCCCGGTCTTCCGGGTACACCTGTGTCGTGTTGGAGAGGTAGAGGCCGGTGACGCCGGTGCGCATGGCGGGGATGGAACGCGAATAGTGCGTCGTGATGACTGGCTGGCCGCCCGGATCCTTGAAGAGCCACTTTTGGCGCACCCATTCGCGGCTGAAGGCGGGATTGATGGCAAGCAGACCGGGAAGATAGCTTTCGAACACCTCTTCGGCATCCATTTCGAGGACGGGGTGCCCGGGCGGGACATAGTTGGAGAGGTAGACCACGTGGTTGCCGCCGTAGCGTTCGAGGGGCATGAAGTTCGTGTGCTCGACGCAGGCGACGAAGGGAAGCTCATCCCCGATGGAAAGCCAGTAGTAGTCAGAAAGCGGCCGGTCCAGGGCGAGCACGAGACAGGTCGCCCACTGGTAGCGGACGCGGTCCAGGACTTCGACGTAGTCGCTGGGCAGGCCGGGCGCGATCTTCCGGGTGATGATGTTTGGAGTGGTGAGCAGGACCTGGTCGAAGGGGTGAAACTGCCCGCCCGCGCGGATCCCCGTGACGAGGCCGGCTTCGATGACCACCTCCTCCACGGGCGTGTTGAGGCGGATGGAGACACCGCGCCCGGCGAGCAGGTCGGCGAGGGCCTGGTAGTAAGCCTTGAATGACCCTTCCAGGTAGCCCAGCGACTCCTTCGTGCCGGACCCCTTTCTGGAGGCAAAGCGGAGGTAGATCTTGTTCCAGAGCCAGACCATGCCGACGGAGTCGGCCTGGCTGGCGAACTTGCCCCGGAGGAGCGGCCCCCAAAATGCCGCAAACGCCTTCTTGCCCACGGCCCGTTCCATCCAGGCACGCGCCGTGATGCCTTCATAGCGCTTCACCCCATCCGCCTGGCGCCGCAGCCACACAGCGGCGAGACCGAGACGGATGCGGCTGGTGAGGGGGATCGCCCGGAACCTGAGGAGGTCGAGTGGCGTCACAAACGGCCAGGGACGGCCACCGACAAAATGGGCGTTACGGGGTTCGATCCAGCGCAACTGTCCCCCGAGCCCAAGCTCTTCGATATAGCGGATCACGGTGGTGTCGTTTGTGAAGATGTGGTGGTAGAAGCATTCGAGTGGTTCGCCGCCAACGAGAAATGTGACGACCTGGCCACCAACCTCCGGGCGGCCCTCAAAGATGGTGACCTCGTGCCCGCGCTCCTGGAGGACCTTCGCAGCGGCGAGGCCGGCGACGCCCGCCCCCACGATGCCCACCTTCATGGGACGACGACTTCCGGCGCTTCCGCCTTCATCGCCGTCATGCGCCGGAAGGAGACGCCGAAGCTCCAGAGCAAGATCAGGCCGAGGATGGTGGTAGGCACCAGGACGAGGGCATGCGCGATGATCGCGTAGGCGCCCGCCACGCTGTTGCTGACGCCGGCGCCGACCAGTGTCAGCTTGGCCGCCCATTCAAACGGCCCTGTCCCGCCAAAGAACGTGGGGATGATGATGGCAAGGTTCGCGGCGGCGAGGAGGAGCACATAGTTCGGGAAGCCCACGCCAAGATGAAACCCCAGGCCGACGACGGCATAGGCCCCGGCCTCAATCGTCCAGGCGGCGGTGCTGAAGATGAGGACGAGGACGAGGGAGCGAGCGTCGTGCACCGAGCGAACGCTGAGGACGAGTGCTTCGGCAATGCCCTCCGCGCGGTGTTCGAAGCGGGCGGGGAGGAACGCCACCAGCCGGTGCACAACGCGCTTCGCCCGCGCTTCCGAGAGCGTGAGGATGTAGAAGGCGACGAGCGCGGCGAGAAAGAAGACGGTTGAGGCCAGGGCGATGATGCGAAGCTTGTTGTCGTTGAATCCGACATACGAGCCCGCGATGAGGAGCATCAGCACGAGGATACAGCCATCGAAAAGCCGCTCGACGGCGATCGTGCCGAAGGTGCCCAGCTTCGACACATCCTCGCGGTCGCCCAGCACGTAGGCGCGCACCACCTCCCCCGCGCGCGCAGGCAGGAGGTTGTTGGCCATGTAGCCGATGATGGCGTATGGGAGCAGGCGCAGAGGGCTGAGCGGCGCCACGGGCCGCATGAGTACCGACCAGCGCACACACCGCGCCGAGATAGCGCAGAGCAGCACGCCAAAGGCCGGGAGGAGGTACCAATAGTTGGCGCCCACCATCGCGTTTTTGATGGCCACAGGGTGGGTCGCCCGAAGAAAGAGCCCGATGAAGACCGCGCTAATCGCCAGGCTCGCCCAGAATCGAACGGAACGGATCACTGCTGAGACCGCCTGTGGAGGATCGATTGCTCAGGGTATGGGGAACTCTCGCACCCGGCCGGACCCGCCTTCCACGATCCAGAGCTTACCATCCGAGGTCTCTGCAATCCCGTAAGGGTGGTTGAGTGGATCATCGGCCGGTGCAATGGTCCCCTGCAGCTGCCCACTGCGCGTATAGATGCGCACCTGGTTCAGGGCAGGCAGGCTGAGGGCGATACGTCCGTCCGTTAGCGCGCGAATGTAGGGCTTGTCGTTGACATCCCGCCCGCCCCAACCTTCGACCGGGAAGGAACTGCGGTACGACCCATCCGCATTGAGAATGTCCACGCGCGCGTTGTACATGTCCGCCACGAAGACCGTGCCGTCGCTGGCGATGCTGATGCCGACGGGCTCGTCGAACTGGCCGGGCGCCGATCCCTTGCTGCCGATCGTGCGCACGAAGGTGCCATTGAGTGTATAGACCTGGATGCGGCCGTCGCCAGTATCCGTGACCCACATGTTGCCGTTGGCATCAAACGCCACCGCGCGGGGCCCAAAGAGGTCCAGCGGGCCGAGGGGCTTGCCCTGCGTGGGTGCGTTCCCGAACGTGAGGATCGGTTTGAGCGCGGCGTCAAACACCTTGATCCGCCAGCCGAAGGTGTCGGCGACAACGACGTCACCGTTCGGTGCCACGGCCACTCCCCACGGCTCGGACTGTTCGGCGGGGTTCTTCGGATCGGTGCGGATATCGACGCTGGCGATAAAGTGGCCGCTGGAATCGAACTTGGAAAGCCGCCGCGTCTGCTTATCGATGACATAGAGGTTGCCCTGGGCATCGATATCGATATCGGTGGGATAGAAGAACTGCCCGGGCTGGGGGCCGATGCCGCCAAACATCGGGCGGCCGGCTTTGTCCACCCCCGGCTTGGGCGCCTGAAGGGGCTTCGCCGAAAGCATGCCCGTCTTCACATCGTATGCCGCAGGAAAATAGGCGTAGGCATCGACGGAGCCCGGCGGAATATGCGGGTCGTGGTCGCGCCAGTAGTCAAACCAGGTCCCAAGCCAGTCTTTGTGCGCGATGCCGTTGGCGATCGTCTTCCACGTCGCGAGCCGGAACGGCCCGCAATTGCCGCCAAGGTCGGTGCAAAGCACACCTTTGGAGGTGCTCATCGCGTTCTTATAGGTCTCATCGAACCACCAGCGATGGGGGTACTTAATCGGGGCCGCGTACTGCGTGGAAGCGGACTGGGCGAGCTGGTCGTTGACGCGCGGCGCGTTGCTGGCATTGACGAGCATCACGTCAAAACTGCCCTGTGGGATGCCGCTCGTGAAGTCGACGTAGCTCACCGCCTTGTAGTCGCGGAGGTACCAGGCCCACGGCCAGGCGAACGAATCGGTCGTATCGACCGCGATAGTGAGCTGATGGCCCTTCCCGGTCGCCGCCGCTAGCTGGTCGATCTCGTGGGCGATATTCGCAAGCTGCGGCGATGTCTGGGTATAGATCAGCATGTCCTTGGGGATATCACCGCGCACAAAGGAGGCCATGACCATCGTCCGGAAAGAGAAAAAGGCGAGGGCCCCGATTACGGTCGCCACGAGGACGGCCGGGAGGGCGCGTCGGCCGTAGGGCCAGGCGGCGTAGGCGATGATCCCGAGGGCGGCAGCGCCGATGATGGCGTTGAGGGCGATGAACGCGGCACCGGAATGCGGCAGGAATGCGATCGCCCCCAGGGCGCCCCCAGCGACGACGGCGATGCTGCCGAGCAGGAGCACGACCTTCGAGACTGCGGGGAAGGCATCTGGCTCCCGCTGCCCCTGAAGGGGGACTGCGGGCTCGAGCGCTATCTCAGAGCCGACGCTGGAGTTCGGATCGGCCTTGCTCTCCGCGGGTGAAGCTGCGGCAGCGGCCGCCGCGGGCTGCCGCCACGCCTGCCACGCGCGGTTGACGACCCAGGCAGCGAGCAAGCACGCCGGCAGCGCGATGTGCGTGTTGTTCCAGGGCATCTTTTCGGATGTCCATGAGAGGACGAGCCACATGCCCACGAACCAGGTGACCAGGAAGCGCGAAAAGGCATCGCCACGCACGGTCGCCCACCAGATGCCGCCGATGCACAGCACGAGGGGAAGGAACTCATACATGGGCATGAGCATGTCGTAGTAGAACCAGGGCTGGTCACCACGGGCGACGTTTTGTTGGGTGATCCAGTAGTCGAGCGAGCCCCAGGGTCCGCTGACGAGCCCGTCGAGATTCGTCCAGAACGACGTCATCAGGGTCAGGTAGACGAGGGCGCAAGAGAGGAAGGCAACTGCCCACAGCTTCGGCTTCCATTGGAGGCCGGCGAACGCGGCGATGCTGGTCGTGACCGCAAACAGCCCCGCGAGCGCGATGCCGTCACGGACGGGGATCGGCCCCTGCAGGTTCTTTTCCCAACTGAGCTGGTCCTTCGCGACGATGTGCAACGGCTCCAGCAGATACACCCGGCTGAGTGGTGTGAGCAGCGGCAGCGTGAGTGTGCCGAGCAGGATGACGAGGTCGCCGGCGCGCGGCAGCTCGTCCCACTCCATGCGACGCTTGATGGGGCCGATGAAGGGCCAGAGCGCAGCAAAGGCCCACGCCACCAGCGCCAGGCCGGGGACGAGCGCGAGGCGCCGCAACCCGCTGTCGATCCCACGCGCCTGGAGCGTCGTCTTCGCCAGCACGGTGGCGAGGTAGACATCGAGGTAGACGAGGAAGATACCGACGGTGATGAAGGCGCCTTCCTTCGTCAACATCGAACCCACCCAGGCCGCTGCGGTGACGAACAACCAGCGGTTGCGCCCCTCATCGAGATAGCGCCAGATCCCAACGACCGTGAGGAGGGTGAAGAAGGCCAGGTAGATGTCTTCCCGGAAGAAGCGGCTGTAATAAACGATCGTGGGCGAAAAGGCGATGAAGGCCATCGCGGCGGCCGTGCCGACTGGCGTCAGCCGGCGGCGGAAGAGCAACGGCAATGCGACCAGCGCGCTCCCGAAGAGCGCCGCCGAAACACGCGCTGTGTAGTCATTGGCGCCGAAGATGAGGAATACGAGCGCCTCGGCGTGGTAGTAGAGCGGGCCGTGGAAAATCGGGCTGTGATGATAGGCGCCCTGCAGCAGGCTCCACGACCACTG
>JADEYI010000419.1_pt1 | contig 60087 bp, 48 predicted proteins | sample 8542331 | NCBI WGS metagenome assembly JADEYI01 (sample SAMN16510988, study PRJNA670497) | mine drainage metagenome | isolation source: biofilm near Copperflume 1 | place: Germany: Marsberg coppermine Kilianstollen | collected 2018-02 | reverse complement strand
AAGGGCCAGAGGCCCCCCGCAACGCGGGCACTGGAGTCAAGGGCCAGAGGCCCCCCGCAACGCGGGCACTGGAGTCAAGGGCCAGAGGCCCCCGGCCCACGGTTCGGGATATTCGTGGGAACCGCTCTAGACTTCAGGTGAAAAGAACCTTGAGATAGCCTGGGCCTATTGACTGGGCTCATCTGAGCATAGAACTGCGATATACCGCTCGAGCAAGCGCACCGCTCCTACCACTGCCGAAAGCTCGGCGGTCTGGGGGTCTATCAGGCTGGCCGCAATGCCTTGCTGGACGAGCCAGGCTTTCATCACAGCGGGGAAATGTCCACTGCCATAGAGCACAATCGCCGCCTGCTGGGTCTGGGCGGGCAAGAGCAAAAGCAGGTCGAGCGAACTCAGAACCCCCAGCAGGTAGCTGGTCATCTGGGTTTTGCTGTAGCCCGCCAGGTGTTCGCCCACACGCACCAAAAAGGCCGCTCGGCCCAGGCCGTGTTGGCGGGCGGCCTCTAGACCGGCCTGAAAGAACTCGAGGTCGGGCTCGAGGGTTTCTAGGGGTTCTACACTGCCCTTGAGCACGGTATGCCCCATCAGGGCTGCCAAAAGCTCCCCGGTGATGGAGGTTTGTGAACCCACCACATAGCCCTGGGCATCGACCCAGATGGCTTTGTGGTGTGAGCCGTAGTGCAGCAGCAAGGTGGGGCCAGATAGCTGCGATAACTCCCGCAGGCCCAGGGCCTCGGTTTCCTCACCCCGCAGCAGGTCGGCCTGCTCGAGGGTCGCCAGAGTGAGCGCCTGGGGTTGGGTTTTGATTCCAGGGATAAAATAAAACGGTATCGCGGCAATCTCGGGGAAGTCGTGGTGGACGATGCCTCTGGCGGTGTCTTGGGGCGAGCAGGGGGCCAGCAGATGGGGCACCTCGAGCAGCCCCAGGTTGGAAGTAATCATCCCCGAGCAGACCACCGCCTGGGGAGTGCCGATGGCTTGGGCCTTGGTCAATAGGTGGGCCAGCGCGGCCTTGAGTTTGTGGTTGTTGCCATCGGCGGCGCTGTCTCTGGCCCCAACCGCCCGGCTATCATTCCAGACCACCTGTTGGCCGTCCCACAGGCGCAGCCGGGTGCGGGTAGTCCCCGAATCCACGACGGCTATCAAGCTATTCTCCGCCACCGGTAGGGCCTCACAGGTTGGCCCCCCGTTTACGCAGGGCCTGGCGCAGCTTCAAACCATCTACCTGGCGCACCTCGAGGCCCTCCCCTGCGCACCAGGCGGCGGCCAAGCCTGCGGCCTCACCCATCGAGTGACAGTTCTGCTGTACCCGAATCGCGCTCTGTGCCTCGAAACTGGCCGAAGCACAGCGCCCCGGCACCAGCACATTCGACAGGCCAAGGGGAACTAAGCTGCGATAGGGAATTTCGTGGAAGGCATCGGGCTTGAAGTACGGGAGGTCGCCCGAGCGCTGGTGAAGGAGCTTCTGACCCTTGGGAGTGTGGATGTCCACCGGGTAGTGGTTGCGGCAGACGGCATCCACAAAGGTTTTGCAGGAGAGGATGTCCTCGAGGGTGAGCACATATTCCCCCACGATGCGCCGGGTCTCGCGCACGCCCACCATCGGTGCGTAGGAGGCGATAAACGACTGCTGGCAGCCCTCGAAGTGGACGCGCAGAAACTGCACCAGCCGGTCTATGGCCGCCCGACCATCAGTCTGGGCCTTGGAGAGCGTCCAGGCATCGGCTCCATCGTTGATTTCGGCATCAAGGCGGGGACAGTTGAAGCTGAGGGTTCCGGGCATTCCGGGCACGCTGAAGCCCTGGAAGTAGTCGCCGTCGCGCTCCTTCAGCAACCCCTCCTCGACCCCTTGGTGGAACAGTGGCTCGAGGCTTGATTTCTTGCCCCAGACCATCCAGAAATGCATGAACTGTGGGCTCTCCTGGCCCTGCCCGTGCTGCGCTAGGAAAGTGCAAAGCCGCGCGGTGTCCACCCCACCCAGCATGAAGCGCAGGCTCATGGCCTGGTGTAGCCCAGTTTCGTCCCCGGCCTCGAAAGGAGCACCGGCCCTGACCGCTAAATCGGCATCGCCCGTGGCATCTACGAAGGTGTGGGCCTCGAGGCGAACCAGCCCGTCTTTGTTGTGGACGATGATCCCCCCCACCTTACGCTTCCCCGCCGGAGAGGGGCTTAATTCGGGGACGACGAAGTGGGTATGGTACAGGGGTTCACCGCTGGACTCTAAAAGCATTTGCTCGAGCACGTATTTCATGCCCTCGGGGTTGAACCAATTGTCGTTGCCACCCTTGTCAGCGGCCCCGTCGCCACGCTGGCAGAGGCGGGTTTTCAGCTCGTCGGTGAGGCTGCGGTTGAGGTTGACACCGCCGCTGATGTTGCGCATGAGCGGGGTAACTTGGGCGTTGGTACCTGTGCCTCCCAGGGAGCCGAGGGCCTCGACGACCAGGGTTTTAGCTCCGGCCCTGGCCGCCGAAATCGCGGCAATGGCTCCCGCCGTGCCGCCGCCAACCACGATTACGTCCCAGCGCCGAGATTGGGTTTGAATGGGGAGCTTTGCGGTGTCCATGTTTCTTGGTAGGGGTAGGTTTGGTGTCGGCCCCCCAGCAGGTTGGCCCCTAGATTACCCCTTTACGGCCCCCTCGAGGCCCCGCATGAAGTAGCGCTGAAAGATGAAAAAGATAATCAGAATCGGGATAACCTGAATCACCGCGCCAGCCGAGACGGCTCTGGTATTGGTGGCGAAAGTTCCGGCTAAGTCCAGCAGTCCGGCGGCCAAGGGGTACAACTCGCGGTCGCGCAAAATAATCACCGGCCACAAAAAGCTGTTCCAAATTGCCACGAACTGCAAGATGCTGAAAGCCGCGATGGTCGGCATTGCCAATGGCAGCATGACCCGCCGCCAGACCAAAAGTTCTGAGGCTCCGTCCATGCGGGCAGCCTCGAGCAGCTCTGTGGGCACCGAGAGGTAGGCCTGGCGTATCAGAAATAGCCCCACCGTGCTGGGCAGGGTGGGCAGGATGATGGCGGCGAATTGCCCAGCCACCCCGAGTTCGGGTTTCAAGAGCCCGAGTTTGGCAGTGGTCACGTAGTTGACGATCAGCCCGGCCTCGTTGGGGAGCACCAAGGTCGCCAGGATGGCATAGAAGACGAAGTTGCGCCCCGGAAACCGCATTTTGGCCAGCGGATAAGCCGCCAGGGTGCAGAACAACACGCTTAAGGACACTCCAAAAAAGCTGATGATGAGGCTATTCAGGAACTGCCGGGCAATGGGAACCAGCTCGAGCACCGCTGCGTAGTTGCGCCAAGACGGAGCCTGCGGGAGGAGCCGGGGAGGGAACTCGAAGACACCGCCCTTGGTCTCGAGCGAGGTCATGAAAGTCCACAAAAAGGGATAAATCGAGATGACGGCAACCGCTACCAGCACCGCATAGACCAGGAGGTTGCTCAAGAGTGCTCGAGTGCGCTTACGGGCGCGGATGGCCTCGAGCTGGGGGTCGCGGGTCAAGACCATCCCCCCCCAATCTCGAGGCTGCCAGCACACCCCAAAGGTCTTGCTGCTAATTTCGGGAGGTCTTTTTTCATTGGGTGTTCCCCCCTCGGGTTAGCCGGAAATTAACCATGCCAAAAAGCAGGCTCACCACCGCCACCACCAGGCCTGCCGCTGCTGCGTAGCCATAGCGGAAGTTCTGAAAGGCGGCGCTATAGACGAAGAACATCGCGGTATAGGTGCTCCCGGCGGGGCCACCACCGGTCATCACAAAAATCTCGTCGAAGACCTTGATGGCGCTGATGGTCGAGAGCAGACTGCACACCAGAATTACCGGGCGCAGGCCCGGCAGGGTGATGTTCCAGAAGACCTGTGCCCGGTTTGCGCCGTCCATCAAGGCGGCCTCCTCGAGGTTCCTGTCAATGCTTTGCAAGCCCGCTAAGTAGAGCACCATATAGTAGCCGATGCCCTTCCAGAGGGTCACAAACATCAAAGCTAGGAGTGCAGTAGTGGGGTTGGTGAGCAGACTGCTGGGGTTTGCGGGGTTCATCAAGTGCAGCCGGGTGAGGATGAAGTTGATTGGCCCAAAGGCGTTGTACATCCAGCCCCACATCAGCCCCACCACCGCAAAGCTCGTCACCACCGGCACGTAATAGGCGGTGCGGAACAAACCAATGGCTGGAATCTGGCGGTTGACCAGCATCGCCAGGGCTACCGAAAAAATCTGGATAATCGGCATCACCAGCAGATATTTGAGGGAGTTGGTCAGACCATACCAGAAATCTGGGTCGGGGCCGCGCCCGGCAAAAACCCCCAAGCCGAAGAGTTCGGCGAAGTTGCGCAGCCCCACCCATTTCGGCGGGCTGATGATGTTGTAGTCGGTAAAGGCCAGATAGATGCCAAACACGATGGGCCAGAAAGTGTAAACCACCTTGACTACCAGCAAGGGCAGCATGAAGCCGTAGGCAACTAGCAAGGTGCGCCCCAGGCGAGCATTTCTCGCCGCCTGAGGGGAGTTTCTTCTCAAGCTCACGGGGCCTCTGCCGGAACGCCCTCGAGCAGGCTCAGGCCAATTAGAGCAGGGTTGGCCTGGCCACCGCTGCTCTCGAAGGTGATGCTCTGGATAACCTTGTCGGGGTGGGGGTTAACCCATACCCAGGTGTTGAGGCCAACCTCCAGCCCGTCGCTGGTTTTGCCGCGCCAGGCCGGGGAGAAGAACAAGCTGCTCAGGCCCAGGTCGGTCCAGGAAGCAATCTCTCGGCCATACTCGAGGAACTGTTGCAGGCTCGTCCCGTCGGTATAGGTGAAGGTGTAGCTGCCCACTAGGTCTTTGGGCACACTGCTGATAAAGCCGCTGGTCTGCAAGAAAGCAATGGCGCTGGCCTGAGCCCCCAATTCCAGGGTCACGCGCTGGGGCAGGTCGTTCACCCCGCTGCGGCTACCCTTGAGCATCACCGCGCCGGAAATATCAAATTTATAGGCTCCAAAGCGCTGCACTCCGGTGGGCAGGGCCGAAAGGTCGGTGCTGGGGCCGCGCTGTATCCAGTCTTTGCCAGCGGAGTCTTTCAGGGTGCGCGTGGAGAGGCTCGAGAGGTCTACCAAGCGGCCCGCCACCGGGCTGAACCGCACGGGTCGCCAAGCCTCTTGATAGCGAGCAGTGGTGTCTCTTGGAACGGCGGCGGCAGGGTTCCAGAAACTGCTGGCCGCGCTCAGATAGGCCATGCCTTGCCGGGCTTGGTTGCCTAGCAGGCTGAGGTTGCCAAAATAGCCCGACCAGCGGGTTTGCAGCATCCCCGCACTACCGTATTTGAGCCCTGCTTGAGCCATGTTCTGGGCGTTTCCGGCTTCGAACCAGGAGCTGCCGATGACCGGGAAACCCTGCTCATGAATAGCCGCAAGGGCCGGATAGTCGGCAGCAGGGCTATAGTTCCAGTAGGCCACCACGATATCCTTGGGCAGGTTAGGGGCAATCTGGTCGCCGTAGGCCTGAGAGAAAGCCACGTCGTGCCAGATCATGGTGCCTACCCCCAGACCCTTAAGGTAGTCGTACAGCCGCAGGGTGTCGTCCACGAACAGCTTGGGCAAGCCCGCCGCCAGGCCTTCGGGGGTAGCGGGAAAGCGGTTGACGTTGGCGACTTCGTCGTGGCCGATGTGTAGGTATTTGGGCTTGAAGACCTTCACTGCCTCGGCCAGAATCGGCAGTACCACCTCGTAGGTGCGGGGGTTCAAGGGGTCGTAGGCGTAAGGAGTTTGGGCTTGGGGGTCGGCCCAGAGGTCGCGGTTTTGATTGTTGTAAAACAGCCACCGGGCATGACCCAGCAGCTCTATGAGCGGGATGGGCTCCATGCCGTACTCCCGGATTAGACTAGCAATGCGCGCAGCTTCGGCCAGGGTGGCCCCGGAGGGATTCCAAAGGTTGGAAGTTGAACTCCATTGCACGTAGTCGCACATCACCAACAGGTGGCTAAACTTATACTTTGCCAATAGTGGGATCAGCACATTGTTGACAGCGGCGGAGTCCTTGTCCAGATAAATCATCGCCATGCGCAGAGGAAACTGCGGCCAGTCGCGGATTTGCGCGAAGCGAAAGCCCGTCGGGGTAAGCAGTTGGCGCAGGGTCTGGATGCCCCGATAGGCCCCTAGGGGGTCAAACCCCACCACCGTGGCCCCCTCGGCGTTTACCCACAGCGCGTAGCCCTCAGTCTGGTCGGGGGTGAGGTTGTGCGCACGGGCCTCGGCAGCCAAGATGGGGTTCTCAAGGGTTCCGATACGCACGGTTTTCCCGCCCTCCCCTAAGGGCAGGGTCAGCCCCAGGCGGGTCTGGGTCTCGGCGTTCAAATCTCTGGCGGCCCAGCTCAGTTCGGGAGCGTTGCCCAGAACCTGGATCGAAAGCCCTTCCAGGGTCAGGGTTCCGGTGGAAAAGCTGGCCTGGCGGGGGGGCGGCAGCAGTTCGGCGGGGGCGCTGGCTTGGTAGACATCGGAGCTGGCAACCGTGGGCAGCGGGGCCGCCCAGGCTCCGGCTAGCAGCAGGGAGAGGGTCAGAAGCAGAGGTTTCATGGATGACGCTACCTAGGTCGGGGTTGGCACTATAGATTGGCGTTCCAAAATTTCACGATGTCATCGAGGGCCTGTTTGGCGGTCTTCTGGCCGAAGATGGCGGCCTCGAGGTTGTCCTTGAAGGATTTGTTGAGGGCTGCGGAGTTGGGCACAGGCACGCTGAGGTCGCGCCCCAGGCGCATGGTTTTGGCAGCAGCCAGCCGGGCCTGAGCATTGACATCGTTGCCACCCGAGTGGAAGTAAGGGTCGGCAGCCGCCTTGATAGTGGTGGGGAAGGTGGTTTGGGTGCGTTTGGAGAAAGCCAGTTGGTTTTCGTCGTTGGTCAGCCAGGCGGCCAGGGCGGCGGCGGCTTTGGGGTCTCTGACCCCTTTGGGCACGGCATAGGCAAAGGTGCTGGCCTGTACCACCTGACCAGCTCCCACCGGATGCGGAGCTACCAGGGTGGCTTTCCAGACGGTGGCGCTGTCCTTCTCGAGCCTGGGCATGAACTGTGGCCCGATGATGATGATGCCCAGCCTACCGGCGGTGTACAGCTCGTAGGCAGCAGTGAAGCCCCGGCGCATCACGTCCTCGGGGAAGTAGTCTTTTTTGCGCAGGTCAATGTACTGCTGGAGCAAGGCCACATGTGCAGGGCTGTTGAACACGGCTTTTTGCCGTTTGGCATCGAGTATGGGCAAGCCCGCCTCCTGGAAGGTTTTGAGAAAATCGGCCCCGGAAATCAGGGGCGCGAAGCCGTAAATTCCGGTTTTGTCCTTGATAATCTTAGCCCACTCCAAGATGCCGGGGATAGTTTTGGGGGTATTGGCGGGGTCTAAGCCAGCCTTTTTGAGGATGTCGGTATTGAAGGCTACGATGCGGGTCGAGGCGTAGTCGGGCAGGCCGTAGAGCTTGCCCTCGTAGCTAAAAGCCTCGAGGGAAGATTTCTGGTAGAGCCCCAGGGTTTTCGCCTCCAGCAGGTCGTTTAGCGGCAGCAACGCGCCCTGCTGGGCCAGCTCGAGGATTTGGTCGGAGTTCATCTGCACCGCATCAGGCGGGCTCCCGGCGGCAATTCCGGCCAACACCTTTTGCTGGATGGCGTTTTGCGGCAGGTCAGTCCATTTGAGCATGACCCCCGCATTGGCTTTTTGGTAGCGCTCCACCAGAGGTTTGAAGAAGTCGGCGAAGGTTTGTAGATTGGTAGTGACGAACTCCATCGGGCGCTGGGCCAGCGCCGCAGGTAGCAGCAAGAGCAATCCGGTAATTCCCCAAAACAAAAGCCTCCCACGCTTCATCCAAGCCTCCTATCCAGTTGCTCGCATGATACCCAATCGTTCATCGATGGCGGATGAGCAGTGCAACCGTGTTCCAGCGGTGTTAGCTTAATCCTTATGGACAGCCTGCGCCTGGCCGGAAAGTTGCTTGGCATAGATATCTCCGGCCCCCAACTCGATGACGAAACCCGAAAACACCTCGAGCGGCACGCCTTTGGCGGGGTCTGTTTGTTTCGCAAAAATATCCAGAACCGGTCTCAGGTGGCCCAGTTGGTAGGCGAAATTCGGGCCATATTGGGGCCACAAGCCTGGATTTCCATAGACCAAGAAGGCGGGGCAGTGCTGCGCACCAGCGACCTCCCCCAAGCTCCCTCGGCAATGGCTCTGGGGGCGGTGGGTGCGCCCACCCTGGCCGAAGCCGTGGGTGGCGCGGTGGGGCGGGGGTTGATTAGCCTGGGTATCAACTGGAACTACGCGCCCTGCCTCGATGTCAACACCGACCCGCGCAACCCGGTAATTGGGGAGCGCAGCTTTGGTAGCGACCCTAAGCGGGTGGCCGAATTGGGCCTAGCCTGGGCCAAAAGCTTGCAGAGCGCGGGGGTGATCGCTACCGCCAAGCATTTTCCCGGTCATGGCCATACCTACCTCGACTCGCATTTAGCCCTTCCGCGCGTGGACAAGCCCAGGGAAGTGCTGGAGGGGCTCGAGCTTTATCCCTTCCGCAAGGCGGTGGAAGCCGGAATCCCGGCCATCATGACCGCCCACATCATCTACTCCCAGCTCGACCCAGAAAACCCGGCCACGCTCTCCAGGGCTATTCTTTCTGGTCTGCTGCGGCAGGAGTGGGGCTACGACGGCGTAATTGTTACCGACTCGATGCTGATGAAAGCTATTGCCGCCCACTATCCCGCTGGGCAGGCGGCGGTGCGTTCGCTACAAGCTGGAGCCGATGTGGTGCTGGCTCTGGGGAGCTGGGAGACCAAGCTCCAGCAGGTTCAGGCCGTGGCTCGAGCTATCGAGAGCGGGGAAATCTCTCAGGCCAGGGTGGGGGAGAGCGTTCAGCGCCTTGAGCAGCTCGAGCAGCACTTTCCTGGAAGGCCCCGACCCTACTCCACCGAGCCAGCCGATTTGGCCCTGATGGACGAGGCGGCCCGGCGCAGCATCACCGCCTATGCTGAGCCAAGGCTACCCCAGCCCACGGATAGGGTCTTGCTGGTCGCCCCCCGGTCTACGGTAGGGGAGAATGTCTACGAATCCCTCCCCACTACCGAACACTTAGCCTACCATCTGGCCTCGGTTTTCGATTTAGAGGTGCTGGCTTATGCCCCCGAGAATCCCCAGAGCTATCTACCGGAAGTTAATGCCAAGGCTCTACAGGCCGACTTCCTGCTCTTCGCCACCACCGCCAGGGGTTTCCTTAGCGAAGGGGAAATCCGGCTGGGCCAGGCAGTATTTAAGCTGGGCAAGCCCGCTGTGCATCTGGCCCTTTGGAACCCATACCAGGTCATGACACTGGGTCAGCCTGCCCTGATCAGCTATGGTTTCCGAGAACCAGCGCTTAGGGCTTTGGCGAGGGTTTTGCAGGGCCAACCCGCTCCCGGAAACCTGCCAATCTATGTGTGAAACCTGTTTATACAGCTACGGCATCGTGTTCGCGCAGCTCTTCTACCCCCACTCGGTCACAGAAATCCCCGAAGCTCTCGCCGGTGTGCCGGGCTTGTTTGTAGTGAACCAAGAGGGGCTCGAGCCTGAGCACGATCTCCTCGCGCCTTACATTGTCGGCATGAACCTGTCCTAGCCGCGTTCCCAGTGGGCTTCCACCTAGATAGATGGTGTAGCTGTTGAGGCTGCGCCCGACCAGCCCGATTTCCGCGCTGTAGGGCCGGGCACAGCCGTTGGGGCAGCCGGTCATGCGGACGTGGGGAACTGGGCCGCCCTGCAAGCCCAGGCGCTCGAGGGCCGCTGCAAGCTCCCGAATAACCTCCGGCATCACCCGCTCGCTCTCGGTGATAGCCAGGCCGCAGGTTGGCATGGCGGGGCAGGCCATAGCCTGTTGCACCACCAGCGGAATGGTCTCGAGCAGGGCGATTCCGTGTGTCCGCAACACCGCTTCGATGGCAGCTTTATGGCTGGGGTCAAGGTTGACGAACAGCAGGTTTTGCTGTGGGGTCAGCCGCAATTCAGGCCCGAAGCGCTCGACCACTTCCCGAATCCCGGCCCGGATATTATCCTTGACCCGCCCGTTTTCCACGAATAGCCCCAGAAACAGTTTGCCGTCACCCTGTTCGTACCAGCCCAGGTGGTCGTCGCCGGAGAGCCACTCCAGCCGCTCCGCTTGGGGCAGGGTATAGCCCACATACTTCTCGACCTGGGCCCTGAACTTTTCTATTCCCCAGGCTTCAATCAGATACTTCATGCGGCTAAACTTGCGGTTGTCGCGCCGCCCGTGGTCGCGCTGTACTTTGACGATGGCTGTGGTGACCTCGAGTAGTTGCTCAGGCCTTATGGTCGTGAGCGGTTTTGCCAGCACCGGGTGGGTGTCCTTGGCCCCCTGGCTTTGTCCCAGCCCACCGCCCACCAGAAGGGTGAAACCCTGCAAGTGGTTATTCTCGTCCAGAACCGGCACAATACCGATATCTTGGGTATAAACATCCACGCAGTTGTCGCCAGGGAAGGCGAAGGCAATCTTGAACTTGCGCGGCAGGTAGGTGTCGCCGTACAAGGGCTCGCTTTCAGCGACCGCCAAGGGCTCGCTTTCCTCAGCCGAGGCAGCTTTTTCTCCGTCCAGCCAGAGTTCGTAGTAGCTGCGGGTTTGGGGTTTGAGGTGGTCGGAGAGCAGCTTGGCATAGCGCATGATTTCGGCGCGGTTGCGGTCTACGAACGGCGCGGGGCAGGCCACGATGTTGCGTACCACATCCCCGCAAGCCGAGAGGGTTGTCAGCAGGTTGTTGTTTAGCACCTGCATTAAGGGTTTCAGGCCGCCCTTGCGTATGCCATGGTACTGGATGGCCTGCCGGGTAGTAATGCGCAGCGTGGCCTTGCCCAGTTGGTCGGCAAGGTCATCCAGGGCAAGGTATTGCTGGGGTGAGAGCACCCCGCCAGGAATCGCCACGCGAACCATGAAGGAGTAGTCCGGCCCCAGCCCCTGGGCTTTGCGGGCCTTGCGCAGGTCGCGGTCGTCCTGCTGGTAGATGCCGTGAAACTTGAGAATCTGGTAGCCGTCCTCGCTGAAGTGGTCGGAGTCATTTTTCAACTCGGTCTCCACCGGGCCCCGCAGACGGCTCGAGGCCATTTTTAGGTGTTCGACTCTGGATAGCTTGACTTCAGACATTTTCCGTCTCCTGGCGACTAAAGCGGTGCTGCAGCATCCTGAACTGGAAGTACATAAAGCAGCCCACGCAGATGCGGGTAGTCAAGTTGAGCAGGGCAAGTAGCACCACGATGAAGCCAAGTGCCCAGCCGAGCGGAACCGCACCCAGCAGGAAAGATAGACTCGCCAGGCCCAAAAAAATAGCTCCAACTGTGCGGGCGAAGCGGTGGGGTCTGGGGTCTTCGTCCAGCACTTGCTTGGGAACCCGGAAACGCTGTTTGAGCCAGACCAGTCCATCGAAGCCCAGGTGTTGCGAAAGCATCAGCACGAACAGCCCGCCGACGATCCAGGGCTGAGCGCTGAGTAGGGCCAGCGGAATAAGAGCTACGAGCAAAACTTGGTTGAAGCGCAACTGATTGCCATCGGTCTTTGTCTGCATACTCATTTCTCCCGGCTAGGCGACGATTTCCGCCGCTTGCTGTGCGTAGATTTGCTCCCGCACTTTTACCACTTCCCCCACCACCCAAACCGCAGGCGAGGCGACCTGAGTTTTCCCCTGGGCCACGTCTTGCAGAGTTGCAGTGAGGATGTGTTCTCTGGGTGTACTTCCGTTTTCGATAAAAGCCACCGGTTCACTTTCGGAACGTCCTGAAGCGATGAGCTGATGAGCGATTTGGGCCCGCTCTTTGACCCCCATCAAAATCACCAAAGTATCGCTGTGGGCATAGGCTGTGAAGTCGGGCTTGAGGCCAGCTTTGCCTTGACCACTTAACACACTGAAGCCATTGGCTACCCCCCGCAGGGTTAGCGGGATTCCTGCAAGTCCAGGCACTGCTAAAGCCGAGCTGATACCCGGAACCACCTCCACTTCAATCCCCTGTTCAGCCAGGAAAGTCCATTCTTCAGCCCCCCTGCCGTAAACCATGGGGTCGCCAGATTTCAGGCGAACGACAGTGTGCCCGGCTCTGGCATAAACCAACATAGAAGTGAAGATGTCCTCTTGCACCCGGTCTTGCTGGCCGGGTTCCTTGCCCACGTAAACCATCTGGGCTAAAGGGTTGACCCTGTCCAGGACTTCTGGGCTGACCAGACGGTCGTAGAGCACCACCTCGGCTTGCTCGAGCACCCGCAGCGCCTTCAGCGTCAATAGTTCCGGGTCGCCCGGCCCGGCCCCCACAAGATAAACCTTGCCTTTCACCGAATCACCTCGTCGATTTGTGGGGAGGGTGGGGACGCAAGATCTTGTGTCCCTATGGGGTCGCTGATGTCACGCATTGCGTTCAACAAACAAGCTTTAGCGGCTTCCGGGTCGCTGATACGGATTAGCTCGAGGGCAAGTGAATCCACCATGCGATACCAGGCTGCTTTCCGGGCCTCGAAATCATCTGGATAGGTTTGGGCAACGATAGGTCGGAAGGAGCGTAGCAGCCGCAGATATTCGGCGTACTCGGGGCCGTATTCCTCAGCCAGATGCTGCTTGATACGAACCCCGAGTGCTGGAGCTGCACCGCTGGTGGACACAGCAATAACCAGATCACCTTGCCGGTGAACCGAGGGCAGGATGAAGTCGCAGTATTGGGGGTCGTCCACGGCATTAATCCAGATGCCCCGTTCCCGCGCTTCGCTAGCCACTTTCGCGTTGAGGGATTTATCCCCTGGGTGTGAAACCACCAGTAGAAAGCCCTCAAGGTCGCCCGCTACATACTCCCGATGTTCCCAAATCAAAGTGCTCGAGGAAGAAAGTCCTGGATGCGACTCGGGCGAGATGAGCCTGACCTTGGCCCCGGCCTCGAGCAGGCCGCGCACCTTGTGCTCGGTCTCCCAGCCACCGCCCACGAACAGCACCGGGCGGCCTTGGAGGTTCAACATAGCGGGGTAGTAATGCATATTCACCTATCGGATGCTCTTATAAACTAGGTTGGAGCCGACAAACATTAGCCACAGCAACAGCCCCAGCTTGAAGGGTTTGCGCGGCACGTAGGAAGCCAGGAAAGCCCCCATCCATGAGCCCACCAGTCCGCCCGCCGCGAGCTTGACCAGCAGAGCGAGGTCGAACTGCCCCAGTGTGGCGTGCAGACCGCCGCCCACCAGCGAGAGCACCAGTCCGAACCAGATGTCCGTACCCACCACCGCCGCTGGAGCAAGCTGGGTTCCACTCACTAGAAGCAGAGTGCCCAGCGCCCCCGCTCCCGCCGAAGAGAAACCCACCTCGAGGCCGATAAACCCCGCCCCCAGGGCCGTCACCGGGAAGCCAAAGCGCCCTGGCGTGGCGTTTTTCCATAGGGTCAGCCCCAGGTTGATCAGGGCGCAGAGCAGTATGGTGATGCCGACCCAGAACAGAATGAGGCCTTTCTGATCTTTGAGCGAGCCCAGAAGCAGCGTTCCAGCAATTACGGCAGGCAGCCCGCCCACCAGCATTTGCCGCAGAGTCGGGAAGCTCACGTGGCCCTGTCGCAGGTACACTAGACCTGCCGGGATTTTGGCGAAGATAGAGAACAGTAGGGCCGTTCCCACTGCAATTTCCGGGTGTAGCCCCAGTGCCAAAATCAGCACCGGGGCGGTCAGGGTTCCCCCTCCTACCCCCGAAAGCCCGATGGTCAGGGCGATGCCAAAGCCCATGCAGACCTCGAGCATCTAACTCACTGCCCCCTGATAGGCTTCGCGCAACACCTCAGCCACCTCTGGGCGGGTGAACTCGGCGGGCAGGCTGGAACCAGCTCGCAATAGTTCGCGCACCTTGCTTCCCGAGAGAATCAGGTGCTGCGTGCCGTCGTGCGGACAGGTGCGGCTGCTGACGATGGAGCCGCAGTGCTTGCAGTAGAAGGTATGCTCGAACTTGAGAATCTCGATGCCGATTTCCTCCGCTGTAAAGACACTGAAAATCTCCTGGGCAGCGTAGGAGCCGTAGTAGCTCCCTACCCCAGCGTGGTCGCGCCCCACGATGAAGTGAGTGCAGCCGTAATTCTTGCGGCTGAGGGCGTGCAAAATGGCCTCTCGAGGCCCGGCGTAGCGCATGGCGGCGGGGTAAACTCCCAGCAACACCCGGCCCTTGGGATAGTAGCGCTCGAGCAGCACTTCATAGGCTCGCATCCGTACTTCGGCGGGCACATCGTCGGACTTGGTAGCCCCCACTAGGGGGTTGAGAAACAGGCCGTCAATCTGCTCCAAAGCCACCTTGTGCAGGTATTCGTGTGCCCGGTGAATGGGGTTTCGGGTCTGGAAGGCCACCACGCTGTGCCAGCCCAGATGGTCGAACTGGGTGCGAGTCTCCTGGGGAGTGCGGTGATGTGCGGAAAACTCCCCCCGGCTCAGCTCGAGCAAGCTGACCCGCCCAGCGAGGTTAATCTCTCCCTGAGCCAGCAGTGCTGCCACACCAGGGTGGGCCGGGTCGGTGGTGCGGTAGACCTCGAGGGCCTCCTTCTGTTTGTCGGGTTGGTACTGCTCGCAGACCTCGAGCAGTCCCACGGTCTCGCCATTTTTTGTCAATCGAACCGTGTCGCGATAGTTTTTGGCTTGGTCTTGGGAAACGCCCAAAGTGATGGGGATACTCCAGGGTAGGCCGTTCGCCAGGCGCAGGGTTTCGACTACGCTGTGATAATCGACTTCACCCAAAAAACCCTCGAGGGGGGAATAAACCCCGGTGGCAATCAACTCGAGGTCGGCACTGCTGCGCTCGGAAAGCTCGAGGGCGGGAAGGTGGGCGTACTCGAGCAGGTCGGCCTGCACCAACCGGTTGACCAGCGTCCCGCCGTGGGGGGCGATACGCCCGTCAACCAGACTGCTCATCGGCCCACCTCTAGGGCAGAACCCACTGCTGATGCCGAGGTTATCGTGGGAACAGACCGCTGTAATTGCCCAAGGTGTAGATGATTCTGGTGCAAAAAGGCCGAACACCGGGGTTGGCCCCTACGAAGGAGCAAATCTGTGGATTGTTGAGCTTTGTAGACAAAACTTGTCAACTTTTTCATAAGATTTTCCCCATGTTGGTGCATCTTTAGAGCGCCTTTTCACCGACCCAAAGCCCGCACTCGGTCTTGCCCTGGTCAGCCCAGCGCCCGGCTCTGGCATTCTCGCCGGGCCGCACCGCTCGTGTGCAAGGCCAGCAGCCGATGCTCAGGAAGCCCGACCAGTACAGCGGGTTCACCGGCAAGTTTTCCGCGATGGCATACGCCTCGAGCCTCTGCCGTGTCCAGTAAGCCAGAGGGTTCACTCGTAGATGTTTGCCAGGCTCGAGAAAACCCACCTCGGAGCGGGTCTGGGCCTGGTCGCGGCTGCGGGCGTTGAGTAAGGCCGAGGGACTTTTCTCGGCGAGATAGTTTTGTAGTGGCGCGACCTTGCGCACCGCGCAACAGTCGTCGGGGTCGCTGCGGTATTGCTCTTGGCCCCAAATTTCTTCGGGCTGATGGGCACTGAGGGTGACAAAGTTGAGCTGTGGGTAACCTTGGATCAGAGTGTCTCGAGTTTGCAGGGTTTGGGGGAAGTGGTAGCCGGTGTCCACGAACACCACCTCGCCGAGGTATCCAGCTTTGGCTGCAAGGTCGAGCAGGACGGTTCCATTGAGGTTGAAGGCGCTGGTCATCAGCAGGTCGGGATGGGCTTTCAGCGCCCACCAAATCACCTCCTGCGGCTCGGTTTCCGGGGTCCAGCGCTGGGGCTCAGTCATGCCGCAACCTCACGTTCATCGAGCGTCTCAAGCAACCGCTCCACACATTCTTCAATGCTCAAAAGGTCGGTGCGCAGGTGCACATCTGGCGATAGGGGCGGTTCGTAGGGGTCGCTGACTCCAGTGAAGTGAGGAATCTCCCCGCGTAGGGCCTTGGCGTAAAGCCCTTTCACATCGCGCTCTTTGACGGTTTCCAGGGGGGCATCCACGAAAACCTCGAGCTTTCGTGAAGCCTGGGCCAGCACTTCTGAGCGGGTATCGCGGTAAGGGCTGATAGCACTCACCAGCACCGTTACGCCGTGTTTGGCAAGTAGGTTCGCCACGAAGCCGATGCGGCGGATGTTGCTGTCGCGGTCTTCGCGGCTGAAGCCCAGGCCTTTAGATAAGTGCTCGCGCACCGCGTCACCGTCGAGCAGCTCAACTTGCTGCCCGGAAGCTTTTAGACGGGCCTCGAGGGCCGTCGCCAGGGTGCTTTTGCCCGCCCCCGAAAGACCGGTAAACCAAACCACCAAGCCACTCATGACTAACCCTCGGCGATGCCCTGATAGCTATTGAGCAAGGCCCGCCAGGCTTCGCGGCTAGCCACATCTGCGGCCAACAGGGCTGCTCCCAACACCAGTGGAGGTAGAGGATTGGACTCGAGCACGATCTGCTGAGCCTCTGAGTCATCGCCGATTTGGGCGATAGAAGCTCCGCCCTGAACCGCCGAAAACCCATAGGACTGCTCTTCGGCATACACTCGGCCCGCCAAGCCATTGCCGCGCAGCTCGAGCCAACCCGACAGGTTTCGTCCTCCCACCAGGCGGTACTCTAGCCGTCCTGCTTCTTGCTGCCCGTGCAGCGATAGTACCCGGCTGCTGCTGGCTACCGAGCCGAGAATCTGGTTGCCGTGGGTCTCGAGGTGCAGGTTTTCTCCAAACACCGCGCCCCCCAAGCGCCCCCACAGCCGCCCGTTTTCCCAGGTCAGGCGAATGCGGTAGCTCATGCCAGGACGACGTACCTCGCCCACCAGCCCACCTGCTCCAAACCCAATATTTTCGTTGAGTTGGCCCGAGCGTGAGGCCGAAGGATGATTGAAATTATTCACCGGGGTTCCTCCTGGGGCAGACGGTGTGCTCGCTAGTGAGGAAATAGGGCCTGCTGGGTGTTTGCATATCCCTTGCCTTTCCGGGGAGGGAGCTATCCCTTCCCTTATCTTTCCCACTGCTCCGCGCTGTGCCTAGCGGCAATGGGTCGGATTTGGCACCGGGGCCGGACTTTCCGAAAATGGGGCGGTCTGTCCGACGGGTTGCCGCAGCTTCAATGGGCCGAGTCCCTCCACTGCTCCTGATAAGAGATGCTGAAACGGGGTTTGGCTGGTTCCAGCCCCGGATTTGGGTATACCAAACCCGATAGCCAGCAGGCTATCATAAATTACAAACTTTGTAAACTGATTGAAAACTAACGACTCAAAGCCCCCCAGGCTTGGGGCCTTTATTCGCGTGGGGCCAGGAGTTCGCTGGGGTGCAGAAGGTGCCCGAGGCACAGCGTGTAATCCACCCCTTGGCGAAAATCATTGGCCAGGTCGGCTACCGTGGCCTGACTTAGTACCTCGAGCATCGCGTCGCGCACCCGCATCCAGACCCGACTCCTGGCATGGCAGCGCCTTTCCTCGGTGCAGCTTTGGGGCCAGTTGAGGCTCACGCACGATAGCGGGGCGATAGGGCCTTCCACCGCCCGAATCACGTCCCGCAGGTTGATTTCCTCGGGCCGCTTAGGGAGAGCATATCCGCCGCCGACCCCTTTTTTCGAGGCGATCAGGCCATGATTGGCCAGGGCCGCCAGAATACGCACCAAATAGGTGCGGCGCACCCCCGTGGCCTCACTCAAATCCTCGCTGCCGACGTAAGTGCCTGCGGGTTGGGTTCCCAAGTATCCCAGCGCCTTCAGGGCGTAGATGTCAGTGTTGGACAAACGCATAACCGGATTCCTTTGCATCCAGTTTACGCTCGAGGCCAGCAAAAATTCCTCACCGCATGGAGCAACCAGGGCCATACTGCGTCCACGACAACAGAATTGCAGAGCAATAAATCTTGTTCAGAACGCAATTTCGATACCGACAGAGGGGCTTCTAGCCCTCAGGAAGCGATGCCCGCCATCAGCAGGCCCAGTTTTTCTTCGCTGGCCTGGCTGGCCTGCAACTCGCCCATGATTTTGCCCTCGAACATGACTAAAATACGGTCAGAGAGCGAGCGAACCTCGTTCAGGTCGGCGGAAACCAGCAGCACGGCCATGCCCTGATCCCTGGCCTCGACGATGTTTTCGTGAATAAACTCGATGGCCCCAATGTCCACCCCGCGCGTGGGCTGAGCTGCCACCAAAACCTTGGGATGGCGGGAAAGTTCGCGCCCCACGATAATCTTCTGAGCATTGCCCCCCGAGTAGCGCCGCGCGGCCAGGTCGGTGCTGCGGGGGCGCACGTCGAAATCCTTGACCATTTCCCTGGCTTCTTGCTCAACCTTTTGGCTGTCAATAAAGCCCAAAAACCCCGTGTTGGGCGGGCGGTAATGGTCGCCCAGGATAGAGTTTTCCTTGGTCGAGAAGTCCAGCACCAGGCCACGGGCGTTGCGGTCTTCGGGGATGTGCGAAAGGCCCCATTCGCGCACGGCCCTGGCGTTTTGGGGCAGGGTCTGACCCCCCAGGCGAACACTGCCCTGATAGTGGCGCAGTCCGGTTAGGGCTTCCACCAACTCGGTCTGCCCGTTGCCCTCGACCCCAGCGATACCCACGATTTCTCCGGCACGGACGCTAAAGGAGACATCGTTGAGGCGGTGCTTTTGATCTTTGCCCTGAATGCTCAGGTGCTCCACCTCGAGCAGCACTTGTCCCACCTGGGCAGGCTTTTTGTCTACTTTCAGGATAACCTCGCGCCCCACCATCATGCGGGCCAGTTGAGGCGGCGAGGTGTCCTTGGTGGCTACAGTTCCTACCACTTTGCCGTCGCGGATGACCGTTACCCGGTCAGAAACTTTGACCACCTCAGCCAGCTTGTGGCTGATGAAGATAACTGCATTGCCCTGTGCCACGAAGCGGCGCAGGAAGTCGAAGAGTTCGTCGGCCTCCTGCGGCGTGAGCACCGCCGTAGGCTCGTCCAGAATGAGGATATGGGCTTTGCGGTAGAGTGCCTTTAGGATTTCCACGCGCTGCTGAAGGCCCACCGGGAGTTCTTCTACCGGGGTGTCTAGAGGCAGCTTGAACTCGAGGTCTTTCATCAACGCGCTGACTTCGGCTCTAGCCTGGGCCAGATTAATCTGCCCGACACTGCCCGGCTCGGAGCCCAAAATAACATTCTCGAGCACGGTGAAAGGGTCTACCAACATGAAGTGTTGGTGCACCATCCCGATGCCCTGAGCTATGGCATCCCCTGGCTCGGTGATGGCAATGGGGGTTCCATTGACCGAGATAGAACCCACGTCCGGCTTGACCAGCCCGTAGACGATTTTCATCAGGGTAGATTTGCCCGCGCCGTTTTCGCCCACCACCGCCAATACCTCGCCCCAGCGCACGTCCAGCGAGATGTGATCGTTGGCAAGCACCAGCGGATAGCGCTTGGTGATGTCCTTAAGCTCTAAAGCCACAGAACCGACTTGATGCGCAGCCATAGGCCGATTATATCTGGGGGAAGACGAAACCATGAGTAATGCCAAGTTCACCTAGAGCGGTTCCCACGAATACCCCGACAGCTTTTATCTATCTAAAAACGGTCTTTCCATACAAAAACCCCGCCCGAAGGCGGGGCTAGGCTTTGCTTGCGAGCCTACTGTGTGGGAACTTTGATCTTGCCTGCGATGATTTCCTGCTTGAGCTGCTCCACGCGGGTCAGGACACCGGCGGGGATGAGGGCCTTGTTGTACTCGTCGAGGGCATAGCCTACGCCGTTGTTGCTGAGGCCAAACTCCTCCACACCAGGCTTGAAGGTTTTGTCCTTGACGCTCTTGATGAACTGATACGTGGCCACATCCACCCGCTTCATCATGCTGGTGAGCACGTGGTTGAGGGTGGCGGGGTTCTTGTCGGTGTCGCCCAGGTAGTTCTGGTTAGCATCTACGCCAACCATGAACATCGGGCGGGTGGTGGCGGCGTTGCAGGCTTTGCTGTAGGCGGGGTATTTGGGCACGTTGGCAAAGCTATTGGTGATGAACTTGGTGCCCGAGGGCAGATCGGTCTGGTTGATGCACATCTTCTGCTTCACATAGTCCAGCACACCCAAGCCTGAGGCTCCGGCGGCGGCGTAGATGATATCGGCACCCTGGCGGGCCTGGGCGGTAGCGATTTCCTTGGCTTTGCCGGGGTCGTTCCAGGCGGCAGGGGTGTTGCCGACGTAGTTGGCAATTACCTTACCCTTGACTCCACGGTCTTTGAAGGCGGCCTCGGCACCGGCGCGGTAGCCTGCCTCGAACTTGTGAATCAGGGGGATGTCCATTCCACCCACAAAGCCCACCGTAGCGGTAGAGGAAAGCCGTCCAGCGATATAACCCACCAGGAAGCTGCCCTCCTGCTCACGGAAGACCAGACCTACGGCATTGGGGCAGGTGGTCTTGTTGGTCTTGTCGTCGAAGCAAGGCACCGCGTCAATCACGGCGAACTTGGTGTCCTTGAACTCCATAGCGGTCTTGGTGATGCTAGGCTCGTTGGCAAATCCCACCCCCACCACCGCATCGAAGCCTTCCTCGGCGAACTTGCGGATGCCCTGTCCGACTTGGCTGGGGTCGCCCGGCTCAAAGTCGAAATACTTCACGCCCAGGTCTTTAACGGCCTGTTGAGCGCCATTGTAGGTGGACTGGTTGAAGCTGCGGTCATTCTTGCCGCCTGCGTCATAGGACATACCAACGCGGAAGTCCTGGGCCAAGCCCAGACCCAGCACGGTGGCAGTAGCAGCAGCGAGCATTAGGAGTTTTTTCATTCGTTCCTCCGATTAATTTATGGCTTACGCCGAGCGGATTATAGTGCATAGCAATGAGGCTTTGAAGGGGCTTGACAAAAGCCTGAAAGATAGCTTCCCTCGAGTCAGCCCTCATCGACCTGGGTGGTGTCGCTCGACCAAGGTCAAAATCGTGTATAGCGCGACCACCGCTCCCTCCTGATTGGTGATTTCCACGTCCCAGGCAACCACGCCTGTGGGCCGCTCGCCGGGTTTGGAATCCTTGGCGTTTTTGCTTTTGACGGTGAGACGAGCCTGAATGGTGTCACCGATGCCAACTGGCTCGATAAAACGCAGGTTCTCGAGGCCATAGTTGGCGAGCACCGGCCCCGGTGTGGGCCAGACAAATAGCCCCGCCGCCGCCGAAACCAAAAAGTAGCCGTGGGCCACCCGCTTGCCGAAGATTGAGTCCTTGGCCCCGATTTCATCCACATGGGCATAGAAGTAGTCGCCCGAAAGGTTGGCGAAGTTGACGATATCGGCCTCGGTCACGGTGCGGCGGTGGGTCAGGAGGCTCTCGCCGATCTCTAAATCCTCGAAGTGCTTCCTGAAGGGGTGAAGGGCTGGCTCTTTGACCTGCCCGCCCCGCACGTACTCGCCGCTGATGAATCCGAGGGTGGTGGGGTCGGCCTGGACGGCGCTGCGCTGCATGAAGTGCTTGATTCCGCGCAGCCCACCCAACTCCTGGCCCGCTCCGGCTCGCCCTGGCCCGCCGTGGATCAGTTGGGGTAGGGGAGAGCCGTGCCCGGTGGACTCCTTGGCATTGTCGCGGTTGAGAATCAAAATACGCCCGTGGGTGCTGGCACAGCCGAAAAACAGTGTCCGGGCTTCTTGGAGGTCGTGGGTCACGATAGATCCAGCTAAGCTGCCCCTGCCCCGCTTGGCAATCTGGATGGCCTGGTCTAAACCCTTGTAGGGTAGAACCGTCGCTACCGGGCCGAAGGCCTCGAGGTCGTGCGGCTCGGATGCGCTGAGCGGATTGGGGCAGTACAGCAGCGTGGGGGCCATGAATCCCCCGCTTTCCCATTCGCCACCCTTGAGCTGGACATTTTCGCCGCCGAGCACCAGCTCTGAACTGTGCCGGAGTTGGGTCACCTTGCCCCGCACTTCCTCGCGCTGAGCCCTGCTCACCAGCGGCCCCATGCCAACTTCCGGCTGGCTTGGGTCGCCCAGCACTACCTTAGCCAGACGCTCCCGCAGGGTATTAATGACTGCTTCGGTTTTGCCCTCGGGGACGATAACCCGGCGAATGGCCGTACACTTCTGCCCGGCTTTGACGGTCATCTCGAGGGCTACCTCGCTCACGAACAAGTCGAATTCCTCGTCCCCTGGCTCCACGCTTTGGCCGAGAAGGGAGCAATTCAGGCTATCCGCCTCCATGTTGAAAGGTATTGAGTGTGCGATCAGGTTGGGATGAACTTTGAGCTTGCGCCCGGTAGAGGCCGAGCCGGTGAAGGTCACCAGGTCTTGCTCCAGCAGGTGCTCGAGCAAATCTCCGGTGCTGCCGCAGATAAGCTGCACCGCACCCTGGGGCAAAATCCCCGACTCGAGCATCCGCCGAAACACCAGTTCGGTCAGATAGGCCGTCTGGGTGGCGGGCTTGACGATGGCCGGAACCCCTGCAATCAGCCCCGGAGCGAGCTTTTCTAGCATTCCCCAAACCGGGAAGTTGAAGGCGTTGATGTGGACGGCCACCCCCTCGCGCGGGACGAGAATATGCCGCCCCAGAAAGGTTCCGGCCCTGGAGAGGGAAACGGGGTCGTCCTCGAGCAGAAATTGCTGGTTGGGCAACTCGCGCCGGGTCAGGGAGGCATAGCTGAAAAAAGTCCCAATTCCACCGTCAATGTCCACGAAATTATCGCGCCGGGTGGCCCCAGTCTTGTGCGAAAGCTGGTAAAACTCCTCTTTACGCTCGCTCAGGTGCGCCGCGACTGCCCGCAGCATAGCGCCCCGCTCGTGGAAGGTGTATTTCTGTAGGTTTGGCCCGCCAACCTCCCGCGCAAAGCGAACCATCCCCGCGAAGTCGAGCCCATCGCTGCTTATTTCGGCGATGGGCTCACCGTATACCGCATCGCTCACCTGGATTCCTGCGCCTCGAGCGGTAAACCACTCCCCATTGGTATAGCTGGCCAGTTTCATAGGCTTTGAGGGGCTAATAAGTCAGAACTTTGCGTACCGCCTCCAATACCCGCCGGGCATCGGGGCGATAGAAGTTTTCCACCGCGCTGAAGGGCGGATACGGTGCATCCCAACCGGCTACTCGGACAATCGGTGCTTGCAAGTGGTCGAGGGCTTCTTCGGCAATCCGTGCGGCAACCTCGGCCCCGAAACCGCCGGTGCGCATGGCCTCGTAGACGATGACCGCCCGCCCAGTTTTCTTCACCGACTCGAGCACCCCCTCGGTATCTAGTGGCACGAGGGTCTCTAAGTCCACAATTTCCAGCTCCACACCTTCTTTGGCCGCGACCTCGGCGGCCTTCTGGCAGACCTCGACCATCCCGCCATAGCAAAACAGGCTGGCTGCGTGGCCTTGGCGCACCACCCGTGTCTTCCCGATGGGCAGGGTGTAATAACCCTCGGGAACCTCGGCCTTCACGCTGCGATAGAGCTTGATGGCCTCGAGGAAAAACACCGGGTCGGGGTCTTCGATGGCCGAGAGCAGTAGCCCTTTAGCCCGTTCGGGCGAGGAGGGAATAATCACCTTCACCCCCGCCACCTGGCTGAGGATGGCCTCGGGGCTATCGGCGTGCTGCTCGGGGGTTTTGACTCCACCGCCGTAAGGAGCCCGGATCACCATCGGCACACTAAAGCGTCCACGGGTGCGGTGGCGCATCCGCCCCAGGTGCGAGAGGATTTGGTCGAGGGCCGGGTAAAGAAACCCTGCGAACTGAATCTCGGCTACCGGGCGCAAGCCCGCCATGGCCATGCCGATGCCCAGCCCCACGATGCCCGACTCGGCCAGCGGGGTGTCGAACACGCGCTTTTCGCCGTACTTGGGTTGTAGTCCGTCCGAGGCCCGAAATACCCCACCCATCCGCCCCACGTCCTCGCCAAAGAGCACCACTTTGGGATCGCGCTCCAAGGCTAAGTCCAGGGCCTCGTTGATGGCCTGGACGTTGTTGAGGGCTCGAGTCTTGGATTCGCGATCGGCGATCATGGCTGAACCTCTGGGGTAAAAGGCCACCCCCCAATTCGGTAGTTATTTTGTTGCCTTTTGCGCCCCCCTGCGCCCGTACCCGCAACGGCGGGGCGGCTATGCCGCTGGGCGTGCAGGGGGGCACTGGAAGAAGGTCGCCGTGTACGCAATTGTTGGACACTCGCCAAGGCAGGGGGGTCTGTTTTCAGTTCATCGTTCATTGCTAGTTGCTCATTGCTCTTCATGCCTCACCCCGCAAATACTCCCAGGCCACTTTCTGGTCGGCTCCCATCTTGGCGTAGACCTGCTCGACGATTTCCCAGGGTTTGGGCTCAGGGGCTTGGTCGGCTTCCTCCACCGCAGCCAGGAATTCGCCCTCGAGTTCTTCGCTCAGCTCTTTGTCTTGGGCCTCATCCCACAGCTTTAAATGCTCGAGCAGCCCGCGCATTCGCAAGATGGGGTCACGTTTTTCCCACACCGCCGACTCCTCCTCGCCACGATAGCGGGAAGGGTCGTCGGAGCTGGTGTGCGGCGCGATGCGATATGTAATTGCCTCGATGAGCGTGGGGCCATCACCCCGCCGCGCCCGCTCCGCTGCTTCTTTTGCCACGCTCCACACCGCGACTAAATCATTCCCGTCTACCACGACTCCGGGAATCCCGTAGCCCTGGGCCTTGAGGGCTATCCTTTGCACTTTCATTTGCTTGTGAGTCGGCACGCTGATAGCCCAGCCATTGTTTTGCACCATAAAAATTACCGGCGCATCGAACACCGCCGCAAAGTTCAACCCCTCGTGAAAGTCACCCTCGGAAGTTCCGCCGTCGCCAACGAAGGTAGCAACGATGTTATCGCTGCCTTTTAGCCGCTCGGCGTGGGCGATGCCGGTAGCTTGGGGAATCTGGGTGGCGATGGGGATGTAGAACTGAATCATGTTTATGTCGTCGGGGGCACGCCAGCCCGCCGGGTCGGCCCGCCAGTTCAGGATGAGGTTTGTCAGCGGCATCCCGAAGGTCATGGCGGCAGCGGTTTCGCGGTAGCTGGGCACCAGCCAGTCGCTTTTGCGCAGGGCCAAAGCCACCCCAACCTGGGCCGCCTCCTGCCCGCGAAAAGGGGGAAACACGCCCAGTCGCCCCTGACGCTGCAAGATGATTACCCGCTCATCAAAATGGCGAGCGCGGCGCAGGGCACGGTAACCCATCAGCAACTCAGGGGTGCTTAGGGGCAAGTCTCGCAGCGGCAGCCCCGCGTCATCGAGATATTGAACTGTATCCACGCCGTTTAGTTTAGCCCAACTCGACTAAGTTTCCCCTGAGAAAGATTGGGCAGAAAAAATTCACGAACAGAATTTATCGTGAAATAATATACATAACAGCCTTCGATGGGGGTTAATTTTGGGGGGGTCTCGTTGAGCAATCTCTGCAAGCTTTGGGGATCATTAACTTGTAAAGAGGTAGAGCCGTTGCAGCCTGAAGCGAACCGGCTCACACTATCCAAAAGTCGAGTGACTCCAGGTTAGCCTTAAGGCCGCAAGTGGTGTGGGCCTCCACCGGCTTACAATAGAAAAGAAGCACACGGATGACATGGCTTTACCCGCTTTGGAGGAAAACCATGCAGAGGCGCAAACTCGGCAGTAGCAACTTGGAAGTGTCAGCGCTTGGGCTTGGGTGCATGAGGATGACCTACCACGTTGATGTGATGCCCGACAAGCAGGAGATGATCGGGTTTCTCCACGCAGCGGTGGGGCGTGGCATCACCTTCTTCGACACGGCCCCGGTGTACGGCCCGTTTACGAACGAGGAACTGGTGGGCGAAGCGCTAGCCCCCTTCCGGGGCCAGGTGGTGATCGGCACCAAGTTCGGTCACGACATCGGCCCTAACGGGGAGAACCGGGGCTTAAGCAGCCGACCGGAACACATCAAACAGTCCGCCGAGGCTTCTTTGAAGCGGCTTGGGGTCGAGGCTATTGACCTGTACTATCAGCACCGCTACGACCCTAACGTGCCTATCGAAGACGTGGCGGGAGCCGTCAAAGAGCTGATCGAGGAAGGCAAGGTCAGGCACTTCGGCCTTTCGGAGGCGGATGCGAACACCATCCGCCGGGCCCATGCCGTCCAGCCCGTCACGGCAGTCCAGAGCGAATACTCGCTGTGGTGGCGAACGGTTGAAGTGGATGTGCTGCCTACTTGCGAAGAACTCGGCATCGGCTTCGTGCCGTACAGTCCGCTAGGCCGGGGCTATTTGACCGGCAAGATGGACGAAACTACGACCTTCGATAAAGCCGACATTCGCAACAAGCTGCCCCGCTACACGCCGGAGGCAAGGAAGGCCAATCGGGGAGTCATTGACCTGCTTTCTCAGATCGCAGAGCAGAAGGGCGCGACACCGGCTCAGGTCGCGCTGGCCTGGTTGCTCGCCCAAAAGCCGTGGATCGTGCCTATCCCTGGCAGCCGGAAGCTCGAGCGTCTGGACGAGAACATCGGTGCTCTTGATGTAGAATTCGTCCCTGGTGACCTGCAAAAGGTTGAAGATGCCATTTCAAAGATCACGGTACAAGGGGATCGGTATCCCCAGGAGTTGAGACCGGCTACCGGTCGCTGAGCGGCAAAAATGTCGGTTGAGTTTATTGACGGACGTGCAAATACTGCCCCAGCCGTTCTACCGCCAGGCTAATCTCGTCAGTTTTTTTGCAGAAAGCAAAGCGGAACAAGCCCTCGGGAGCCGAGTTTTGGGCGTAGAAAGCGCTCCCTGGAATGATGGTCACTTTAGCCTCGCGCACCAAGGTTTCCGCGTCTAAGTTGGGCAGTTTTGCAGTCAGAAAGTACGTTCCAGCGGGAGAGAAGGTCTGGATTCCCAGAGATTTCAGGCCGCTCTCGAGCAAATCCTTGCGCTTGCCGTAGCTCTGGCGCAACTCGGCATAAAACCCCTCGCGCCGGGCGATGGGCAGGGCTTCGGCTACCGCGTCCTGTAAGGGAGAGACCGAGCAGAAGGAGGCCCACTGGCGCATCCCCGCGATTTCGCCCGCCAGCCCCGGCGGGGTGACAATCCAGCCGATACGCCAACCGGTGGCCTCGAGCCGCTTCCCCGCCGAGCCCACGGTAAAGGTACGCTCTGGGGCCAGTTCGCGCATCTTGATGGGCGGTTCGCCAAAGTACAGCTCGTCGTACACCTCGTCGCTGATGATCCAAAGGTCGTGTTGGCGGGCAATAGCAACAATCTTTTCCAAGTCTGTACGGGAGAATATCGAGCCGGTGGGGTTGTAGGGGCTATTGATCAGCAGAGCTTTGGCGCTGGGCGAAATTGTTCGCTCGAGTACCGCTAAATCGGGCTCCCATTTATCCCTGAGTCGCATTGGAACCAGCACCGGCTCGGCTCCGGCCATCTTGGCCTGTGGGATATACACGTCAAAGTAGGGCTCGAGCATCAGCACTTGGTCGCCCGCGCCGTACAGTGCCTCGGCGAGTGCGTGCAGGGCCTCGGTGGCTCCCGCCGTGACCACCACGTTTTCAGCCTCCACGCCCAAATCTTCTGCGATGGCCTCGCGCAGCTTGGGGAGACCGGCGGGCGGCGTGTATTGGTCGGTTGTGCCCACGGCGCGGCGGGCGGCCTCGAGCAGAAACTTTGGCGGTGGGTTGGAAGGAAAGCCCTGCCCCAGATTAATTGCCCCATGCTGCGCGGCGAGGCGGCTCATGTGGGAGAAGATGCTTTCCTTGGAAAGCTGGGTGCGGGGATGAAGTGGCCTAGGCATCACTTATCAACTTACCACTTCAGTTAAGAGATGAAGCCACCCAAACATCTCCGACTTTATAGGTGTACATCCTGTCACCATCAGGCAATTCTTCAACGGTGTGTTTAGGCCTTTTTATGCGGGCAACTGTTTTTGGGGAAAGCTCGTCCGACTTTTCCTGTAAGCTGGCTATATCCATAAAGTGCTGCCAAGTAAACCGGTCTAGTCCCAAAATGCCTCTGGGGTCGTACCTCTTGTGGGGAAACTCAACAGCTTCATCCTGTTGAAAAATCGTTCGATAGTACGTGCGCCATGAACCGGTAGTCAATACGACCTGAGACCGCACGAAGTAAGGATCAAAAAGCCAGATCCATACGTCGTAAGGGTCAATCCAGATTTTGACCCAATCCCGGCCTTCTCTCTGAATCAACCCCAAATCCAGGGCTAGGTGTCGGCTTTTCCATTGCTCCAGGCGGCGAATTTGCTGTTTCTAACCTCGAACCTTCTTTTTATTTGGTGGAAGTCTCATCACTCATTAGCCTCGAGCCCTAATTCCTGAGCTGGGTGCTGTACAAGTTGGCATACACCCCGCCTGCTCGGACAAGCGCCTCGTGCGTGCCTTGTTCGGCAATCCCCTCATCGCTCAGCACCAGGATTCTCCCCGCTTTGCGGACGGTGGACAGCCGGTGCGCGATAACGAGGGTGGTGCGGTTGTTGGTCAGCCGTTCCATCGAGTTCTGCACCGCCCGCTCGCTCTCGTTGTCCAGCGCGCTCGTAGCCTCGTCGAAAATCAGGATGGGCGGGTTTTTCAGGAAGACCCTGGCGATGCTCAAACGCTGCTTCTGCCCGCCCGAGAGCTTCACCCCGCGCTGGCCGATATCGGTGTCGTAGCCCTCCGGCAGGGCCAGTATAAACTGGTGGGCGTTGGCCTTTTTGGCGGCCTCGACGATTTCTTCGTGGGTGGCCCCCAGCTTCCCGTACCGGATATTTTCTGCTACCGTTCCAGCGAACAGATATACCTCCTGCTGCACCACGCCGATGTGCTGCCGCAGCGAGCTTAACTTGATATCGCGGATGTCCCTACCATCCAGTAGGATTTTCCCTTCGGTCACCTCGTAAAAACGCGGAATCAGCGAGCACAGCGTGGTTTTGCCCACGCCCGAAGGCCCCACCAGTGCCACGAACTCGCCCGCCCTGATGCTCAGGGATAAATCTTTGAGCACGTAGTCGTGGTCTTCGTGGTATCTGAAGGTAAGGTTTTTGAACTGCACATTTCCCGGGACATGATTTAGTTCAATTGTGCCCTCCCTGTCCTGAATCTCGGGCTCAATCTCCATGATTTCCGCGAAGCGCTCGAAGCCCGTGCCACCTTCCTGAAACAGCCGGGCCAAGTTGACGAAGCGGTTAATGGGGTCTACCAGGATGCCGACGTACAGCAGATACGTCACCAAGTCAGGCAAGCCTAACGAGCCGCCCGCAATCGCCGAGCCGCCAAACACTGCCACGGCCACGGTTAGAAGCTGGGTGAAGGCGGTCATCCCGTTGGAGAACAGCATCTCGGCGCGGTGGCTCTGGCGCATACTATCTAAAAAGCGCTGGTTCTGCTGGTCGAACTTGTGCTGCTCTTGCTCCTGGTTGCCAAACGATTGCACCACGCGAATCCCGGCCAAGGTGTCCTCGACCTGCGCGTTGATATCGCCAATGCGGCGGCGCATCACTTGGAGTGCTTGGCGCATCTGGTGGCTCGAGTAGAGCGCGAAAGCCAGCATTGGAGGCAGAAAGAGGAAAACCATCAGGGTCAGCTTTAGATTGACCGTGGCCAGAATCACGAAGACCCCAACCGCCTTTACGACCGCGATGGCGAGGTCTTCGGGCGCGTGGTGCGCCAGTTCGCCGATGTTATAGAGGTCGTTGGTCAGGCGGGACATGAGTTGTCCCGTGCGCTGCGAGTCGTAGAAGCTGAAGGAGAGCTTCTGGAAGTGCGCGAACAGGTCGCGGCGCATGTCCGCTTCCATCCGGCTGCCCATCATGTGCCCCTGGAAGTCTGCGAAGTAGTTGCAAACCGCGTAGAGCGCCACCAGCCCCAGCATCAGTGCACCCACCAGCAGAATCTGGCTGAGCTTATGGGGGCTTTGGCCCTCCAGGATGTTCTTGGTAATGAGGCCGATGCACAGGGGGAGAGTCAGGGTAATGGCCGCTACGATAAAGGCACAGATCAGGTCGAGCGCAAGGGTACCTCGGTAAGGCTTGTAGTAGGACAAAAACTTTTGCAGTCGAGAACTCATTGATCCTCCACCGTTTTGGAAGGCCGACGCTAGGGTCAACCTTGGGCGGGTTGTTGGCTTAGGCGATGCAAAGCGGCGCGGACTTGAGAATCCACCCACTTTCAGGCACAACACCAAGCATCGCAAGAGAAAGGCCGTCTCGCGGTGAAGGGAAATGATCTCCTGTTTTGTGGTTAGCCGAAGCGGGAAAAGTCTGAAGACATTGGATACTATGCGCGAATGCAGTCAACCCGAAATGCTCTGCCCAGATTCACCTGCTGACCGATGAATCCACGCCAGCAGCGGGTAATTCTCATGAGCCTTCAGACCAGTCCTTCCCCATTCAAGCTGCCACCATCACCGGTTCCAAAAGCGCTCGCAAAATTCTTTTTCATGTCTCCTCCAGTCGCTTTTCCCGAGGGTAGCACAGGCCCGTGACCGGGTCAAATTCTGCGTTCAAGACAAAGCAAAATGGCTAGCCGGGGTTTCAGGGCAATCCTGGTGATTGCCCCTACAAAGCGTGTGCAGGTCAATTGTGCCCGGCTACTGGGTGCGGCTGGTACAGCTCTTCCAAGCGCCGGATTTCTTCGTCGGAGAGCTTGAGTTCTACGGAGTTGAGAGCGTCCTCGAGGTGTTGCGGCTTGCTGGCCCCCACAATCGGGCTGGTCACAGCGGGCTTGTGCAGCAGCCAGGCCAGCGCCACTTGGGCGGGTGAAACCCCGCGCTCACGGGCCACCTCGGCCACCCGGTCTACGATGTCGAAGTCGCGGGAGTCGGTGTAGAGGGTGTTCTGGAAATTGTCGGTGCGCGAGCGCTCGGTGAGGCGCTCGTTGCTGCGGGTGCGGCTACCGGTCAGTACGCCCCGCGCCAGTGGGCTCCAGGGAATCAACCCCACGCCCATATCCAGGCACTGCGGGTTCATCTCGCGCTCTTCCTCACGGTAAATCAGGTTGTAGTGGTTTTGCATCGAGACGAAGCGCGTCCAGCCGTGCAAATCGGCGGTGTGCTGGGCCTTGGCGAACTGCCAGGCAAACATGCTGCTGGCCCCGATATAGCGCACCCGGCCCGACTTCACCAGGTCGTGTAGGGCCTCCATGGTCTCCTCGATGGGGGTGGTGTAGTCCCAGCGGTGAATCTGGTAGAGGTCTATGTAGTCGGTGGTCAGGCGCTTCAAGGAGGCCTCCACTTGGTCAAAGATATGCTTGCGTGAGAGGCCCCGGTCGTTGGGGCCTGGCCCCATTTCGCCGTGAACCTTGGTGGCAATAATCACGTCCTCGCGGCGAACATATTTGGTGAGCAAGGCCCCGGTAATCTCCTCGCTGCGCCCCCTCGAGTACACGTTGGCGGTGTCGAAAAAGTTGATACCCCCCTCCACGGCCCGCCGCACGAAAGGCTCGGCAGCATCCTGCTCCAGGCTCCAGGGCCGTTGTGCGGGGTCGCCGTAGGTCATCATGCCGAGGCAGATTCTCGAGACCTTGAGGCCGGTTTTTCCCAGTCGAACGTATTCCATTGGTAAACCCCCTGCGGATAGCTTATGGCTGGGATGTCATACCCAAAGGCCACCAAATCACAGAATTTGTCATTCTGAGCGACAGCGAAGAATCTGATACGCGCTCCACCACACGATTTCTCAGGCATCAAAAACCTTATCCTGTACCCGAGCAGTTGACGAGGGTGCGTGTGGGTGGACGACAAGCCTATCGTCCCTACAATCGCCTCAGATTGGCGGGCTGGGCGTTAAGGCAAACTTTTTACCCGAATGATTCCCGTTTTGACCCGCGCGGAGAGCAAAGCTTTGCGCTCCTACGAAGGCATTATTTGGCTGCGTTCAGCAAAGCAATGTAGTCGTCCAGCTTCAAGCTAGCCCCGCCCACCAAACCACCGTCTATATCGGGCTGATCGAACAGAGCGGTGGCGTTGTCGGGCTTAACCGAGCCACCGTAGAGGATGCGAACCTCGTTGGCAAAGCCCAAATCGAAGCGCCCAGCCAGCCAGGTACGGATTTCCTTGTGCATGGCCTGGGCATCCTCGGGGGTGGCGGTTTTGCCGGTTCCGATGGCCCAAACTGGCTCGTAGGCCACCACCAGGTGATCGGCGGATTGTGGAGTGATCCCCTCCAGACTGCCCTTGAGCTGCTTCAGGGTGTAGGCTACGTGGTTCCCGGCCTCGCGCACCTCGAGCGACTCCCCTACGCAGAGGATGGGGATGATGCTGTACTCGAGCAGCCGGTTAGCTTTTTGCGCGACCAGTGCGTCGGATTCAGCGTGATAGCTGCGCCGCTCGGAGTGCCCAACCACGGTATATTTGCAGGCCAGGTCGGCCAGCATCTTCACCGAGACCTCGCCGGTATATGCGCCTTCCAGATGCGCCGAGACATCCTGTGCGCCCCAGTAAACATCATTGCCTTCCAGTACTTCCGAGGCGTAGGGCAATGTGGGATAAGACACCATCAAGGCGGCCTCGGCCTGGGTATCAGGTTTTTTGCCCACCAGGTCGCGGAACCACATCTTGGCCTCGGAGGGGGTCTTGAACATCTTCCAGTTGCCAGCCACGATTTTTTTGCGCATAGATTCTCCAAACGTAGGGGCTCACCCGAGTGTTCGCCCTTGAATCCCCGTAGGCCAATGAACCGTGTCCTCGAGGGGAAAATAGTTGGCCGGAGCGCGGGGGCCATCACCAGGATTGCCCCTACAGCTTTAGGACAGTGCCTCAATTCCAGGCAATGTGCCCAGCTCGAGCAATTCCAGGCTGGCCCCACCGCCGGTAGAAACGTGGCTAAACTTGTCCGCCACCCCCAGCTTGTGGGCGGCTGCCACTGAGTCGCCGCCGCCGATGACGGTGAATGCCCCTTGCAAGTCGGCGATGGCCTGTCCGACGGCCAGCGTACCCTTGGCGAAGTCGTCGGTTTCGAACACCCCCATCGGCCCGTTCCAGAGCACGGTTCTGGCTCCTTGCAGGGCCTCCACGAATGTCTTTCGTGACTCTGGCCCGATGTCTAGGCCCATCCAACCGGCTTCGATGTGATCGGCGGGCATCACCTTGGTCGGTGTCCCCGCCTCGATTTTCTGTGCGGCAATTACATCGCTGGGAAGGAGCAGTTTCACGCCCTTATGGGTGGCCTGTTCGAGCAGGGCTCGAGCCAAATCCAGCTTGTCGTCCTCAACCAGCGATTTTCCGACCTCGCCACCCTGGGCCTTGATGAAGGTAAAAGCCATCGCTCCACCGATAACCATGCCCTGAACTTTGGGCAGAAGATTGTCAATGACCCCGATCTTGTCGGAAACTTTTGCACCCCCAAGCACAACCCAAAATGGCCGAGTGGGATTTTCAAGAACCCGCTTTAGGGCAGAAACTTCTTGTTCCATCAGCAGCCCGGCGTAGCTGGGCAAAAACTTGGTGACCCCCGTCACCGAGGCGTGGGCGCGGTGGGCGCTACCGAAAGCATCCAGCACGAAGGCATCGCCCAAGCGGGCGTACTCTTGCGACAATGTGGGGTCATTTTTTTCCTCGCCCGGCTCAAAGCGCACGTTATCCAGCAAGACCACCGAGCCTTGGGGCAGGGCTTTGACCCGCTCGAGCACTGCGTCTGAGCCCGGCAGAAGCTCGGAATCCCCGCCGATGAAGCGTACTGGCTTGCCTAGATACCCCTCCAGGATAGGCGCGATGGGCGCGAGGCTGCTGTCTTTATCGAAGCCGCCTTTAGGTCGGCCCAAGTGGCTGAGTAGCACCGGGGAAGCACCCTGCTCGAGTAAATGTTTCAGGGTAGGCAGACTGGCGGTGACTCGAGTGTCATCTTTGACCTTGCCCTCTTTCATCGGTACGTTGTAGTCTACCCTCACCAGCACGCGCTTTCCGCTTGCATCAAAATCTTTGAGTGTCCGCATATGTCCTCCCAAATAAGAACCCCTCTCCCACGAGGAGAGGGGCTGGGGTGAGGAGTTTTGACCTTTAAGGCATTCGCTTTGCTCACAAGATCCCTCACCCTATCCCTCTCCCAGCGGGAGAGGGAGCAAAACTTAAGCGCTCACCGGCAGTTTTTTGCCGATGTACTGGGTGAGGTCGGCGACGCGGCAGCTATAGCCCCACTCGTTGTCGTACCAGCTAATCACCTTGACCAAGTTTCCCCCCACCACCATGGTGTCCAGGGCGCTGAAAATGGAGGAGTGGGCATCGCCCTTCAGGTCGAGGGAAACCAGCGGCTCCTCGGTGTAGTCCAGGATGCCCTTTAAGGCTCCGTGGGCTTGCTCCTTCATGACCGCGTTGATTTCTTCCTTGGTGGTGTTCTTGGCGAGCACGGCGGTGAAGTCCACCACGCTCACGGTGGGGGTGGGCACGCGGAAGGACATCCCGCCGAACTTGCCTTGCAGCTCGGGGATTACCAGACCTACCGCTTTGGCTGCGCCGGTCTCGCTGGGGACGATGTTCATCGCGGCAGCACGGGCATCGCGGGGGTCGTCCTTGGCGGCATCTACCAGGCTCTGGCTGGCGGTGTAGGCGTGGATGGTGGTGAGGATACCTTTCTCGATGCCGAAGGTGTCATTCAAGACCTTGGCGACGGGGGCTAGGCCGTTGGTAGTGCAAGAAGCGTTGGAGATGACGTGGTGCTTAGCTGGGTCGTACATGCTCTCATTTACACCCAGCACCACGGTGAGCATATCGCCCTTGCCAGGTGCGCTGATAATCACTTTCTTGGCCCCAGCTTGCAGGTGAGCACTGGCGGCCTCGAGCTTGGTGAACCTTCCCGTGCTCTCGATCACCACGTCCACGCCAATCTCGCCCCAGGGCAGCTTGGCCGGGTCTTTTTCTTCGTAAACCCGCACCGCTTTGCCATTGACGATGACGTTATTTTCGTCGTAGCTAACAGTTCCAGGAAAGCGTCCGTAGTTGGAGTCGTACTTCAAGAGGTGAGCCAGGATTGAGTTGTCGGTGAGGTCGTTGACGGCTACCACTTCCACTCCGCGCTCTTGCAGGATGCGGAATACCTGGCGACCGATGCGTCCAAACCCGTTGATACCTACTTTCATCATTTACCTCCTCGAGGGGATTTTGATAGGGCGGTTATGGAATCACTTCCAGCCAAAGCCTAGCATACCACTCACAGGGAACGAGTCTGTAAAGCCAGAATCCAGAGCCTCCGTCTGGCATGGAGAATCTCGTATATCAAAAAACTTCCTGGGGGAGGCGCTTTATCCTTGCACTTCGAAAACCCGCGACTCCAGCAGGGAAAAGCTCTGTCCCAGAACGGCCACGAAATGGGCCTCGGTGGCCTGCAAAATCTCGCCGGGAATGGCTTTCCACTGCACCAAACTGGCCCAGTGGATCACCAGGATGAGTTCCTCGGGCTGACTCGGCTCCAGCCACACCTGTTTGCCCAAAAAGCCGGGCTGGGTCGCCAATACTGGGGTCCAGATACGGGCATCGGCCTCGAGATACGGCTCTTGCCAAGGGGTGGGTACGTGCACCCTGAGCCATTCCACAACCACGCTGCCAACCCCGTCCTAACTAGCGGGTCTTGCCCGAGAGTAAATCTTCGGCGGCCTTCTGGGCTTTATCCAGCGCGGCCTTGGGGGTAGACTGCCCCAGCACTGCCGCCGTGATGGCCTGGCCCAAGATGTCGAAGCGAATCTGTTCCCACTGGCTCAAAGCGGGCTCGAAGCGGGCGAAGCGGGCCTGGGTGATGGCAACCCCGAACTGCGGGTTCTCCTTGACGTAGCGCGTCACCGCACCCACTGCGCCGGAGCCCAAGTTGACCGGTACGTAGTTGGCAGCTACACCGAAAACGGCCTGGGCTTGGGCGCTGGTGGCGAACTTGATAAACTCGGCAGCCACTTGTTTTTCTTTGGCATCGGCAGCTTTGAAGACCACCAGGTCGGTGCCTTGCACCAGCGCGTAGCCAGGCTGCCGTGCGGTGCGGCCCGGTAGGGTAGCCACCGCCAGGTCAAACTTGGCGGCCTGGGCGTAATAGCTATAACCCGCTGAGGTATCGGTGGCGAAGCCGAACACTCCCGAGCCAAAATTGGTGTTGATAAAGCCGTTGGTAATAGGCTTGGCCCAGCTATCCTTGACGGCTTGAACCAAGAACTCGAGGGCTTTGATGCCGATAGGCGAGTTTAGCACCAGCTTGCCGTCTTGGATGTAGTTCCCGCCCAGGGTAAAAAACCAATAGGCATAGGTCGAGGTATCGGGTACGAACCAGTACACGGGCTGCTTTTCGCCTTGCGAAAGCTGCTTGGCCGTAGCCACGAACTCGTCTATGGTGGCGGGCACTTTGGCGCTGTATTTTTTCAGCAGGTCACGGTTGTAATACAGCAGTTGGACGCTTTTGTTGAAAGGAACCCCGTAGTATTGCCCTTTAATTTTGGCGGCCTCGAGGAAGAGCGGGTTGATGCCCTGCAAGCTGATGCCCAGCGCGGAAACCGGCTCGAGGGCGTTGGACTCGAGGTAGAGGGCGATGTTGTTCTCGAAAGCCTGGGCCATGGCCGGAACCTTGCCACTGGCGAAAGCGGCCTTGATTTTGGTGGAAAGGTCGCGGTAGTTGCCCTGTGAAACGGTGCGCACACAGACCTGGCCCCCCTGGGTTTTGTTGAACTCCACCACCAGGTTGTCCAGAGCCTCCTTGGGGGCACCCCCCTGAAAGCCGTGCCAAAACTCGGCTACGGTCTGGGCTTTTTCGCACTGCCCCTTGATGATATCTTCGGCCTTTTGTTGGGCCATCCCCAGGCTCAGAGCCAACATTGTCATTCCCAGCAGCAATCCTTTCATATCCCCTCCACTTTGAACATACTTTGGGTCTGTCAGAGCATTCTGCCCTAAACTATTGTTATCCCCTTTGGGCTAGAGTAGCTATAGTCCTGGCTAAGCAAAACGCAAAAGGTCGAAGGCTCAACAACCTATCGCGGTTTCCGCTATTTTGGCCGCTACTCATGGCGGCAAAAAACAGGCTTGGTAGGGTTTTTCTAACAAAATGGACTGTCCTATTCTTTCTGAAAACCGCTCTAAAAACACCAACCACGTCCCAGACGGTGTTTCTTAATAAGACAATTATGCTGTCCTGGTGTAGCTTTTTGGCCTCTCGTTTTTAGACCTTCGACTTTTAGTTTTTGGATCTCCGCCCTCCGCCCTCTGCTATTTGATTCCACTACGGGCCACGCCCTGAACGAATTGCTTTTGGGCCAGAAAATAGCCGATTAGAATGGGCAAAATCGAGATGGTGGAAGCGGCCATTAGAGCACCAAAGTCACTTCCGGCTTCGCCGATAAAGACTTGCAGTCCGAGTTGTACGGTACGCATCTGTGGGCTGTTGGTCACGATGAGCGGCCACAGCAGGGCGTTGTAGGCCCCTAGAAAGCTGAAGATGCCGTAGGTCACTAGCCCTGGAACCGACAGGGGCAGGGCAATGCGCAGCATTTGGGTGAGATAGCTGGCCCCATCTATGCGGGCTGCGTCGAACAAATCCTGCGGCAGCGAAAGATAAAACTGCCGGAGCAAAAAAATTCCGAACACTGAGGCCAGCCAGGGGACGATCAGAGCAGGATAATGGTCTATCCAGCCCAGCCTCGAGAGCAAAATATAGTTGGGAATCAGCAACACCTCGCCGGGGATCATCAGGGTCGCCAGAATCAGGGCAAAAACCGCCTCCTTGCCAGGAAAAGGGATCCGGGCCAGCGCGAAAGCCGCCATCGCCGCCAGCAGCAGGCCGCCCAGAACCTGTGTCCCGGCAGTGAAAAAGCTATTGAAGAAATAGCGGGCAAAGTTGGCAGCTTCCCAGGCCGCGAGGTAGTTGTGGAAAATGTAGCCCAGTAGGCCCGGCGACACGTTGACCAGCTCGAGCCGCCAGTTGTCCCCACTGCTGCGCACAGCATCGGGGGCCAGCTCGGTCTGGTAGGTGGAGTATTTCTTGGAGAGCAAAATCACCACCGGCAGCCTCTGGAAGCTTTCATGAGCCTGGTTGTGCAGGGTGATGACCCAGGCTTGGCCCTGATAACTCACGGTGATTAGGGTGCTATCGGCTCTGGGGTCGGAGAAAGCTCCGGGTGGGCTGGGCACCCTGACCTGGGGGGGCACACCCTGGGGTGCGTAGATATGAAACCTCAGGCTATGCCCTGCTGCGAAACCGCCCCACCAGCTCGAGCCTCCTTGTTGGCCCAGCCTCCAGGCCGCCCCCCAGTTGACCGCTTGGAGCCGCTGGGGAAGCCAGACGGGCTGGGCCTGCTGGGCTTCCTGGGGGCTTTTCAGGCTGGTGGCAAGCATCCAGTAGAAGGGGAAAACCATGACCAGCCCACCTATTCCCAGCACCAGGTAAATCAGGGCTAGGTTGAAAGGGCTAGGCTTCATAGTTCACCCGCCGCTCGAGCACCCACCGCTGTAGCAGTGTCAGCAGCAGTATTACCACAAACACCACCCCAGCAATGGCCGAGGCATAGGAAAAATCCGAGTCGCGGAAGCCTTTGTTGTAGAGGTAGGTGGCTACGGTGAGGGTATCCTGCAAAACCCCACCGGTGGGGGTGAGGATATAGACCTCGGTGAAAACCTGAAAGGCCCCAATCAGACCCAGGGTGAACAGAAAAAAAGAGCTGGGGGAGAGCAGTGGCCAGGTGATATAGCGATGTTGTTGCCACCATCCGGCCCCGTCCAGGGTAGCGGCCTCGTAGTATTCCCTGGGGATGTTTTGCAGCCCCGCCAGTTGTACCACGATGTTGTAGCCCAGAATATGCCAGATGCTCATCAGCATGACCGCCACGAAAGCCAAGCTTGGCCCAGCCCAAAATCCCTGCGGAACCAGGCCCAGCGGTTTGAGCAAGGAGGCCCAGACTCCTTCGGGACGGTTTAGCCAGTCCAGGCCGGGAGTGTTGAGCAAATAGTTGAGGAAGCCAAACTCAGGGTTGTATATCCACTTCCATACCGCCGCTGCCGCCGTGAGCGCGGTGATGTAGGGCAAAAAATACAGGGTGCGAAACAATCCCTGAGCCCACAGGCGCTCGTTGAGCAGAATTGCTACCGCGCTGCCCAAAAGGATGCCCACCGGAACGGTCAGAATCACATACCAGAAGGTGTTGCTCAGGGCCTTGCCGAACAGCGGGTCGCGCAGCAGGATAAAGTAGTTCTGCAAACCAGCAAAATGGGTCTGGCCGATAAAATTGAACCTATCCAGCAGGGAAAGCCAGAGAGCATACAAGGCTGGGAAGACTTGCCACAACAGCAGCAAGGTGAGTACCGGCCAGACCAGCACCCAGCCCCACACGGCAGCCTGGTCACGCTCACTGAGGCTATCCCTCGAGCCGTAGTAGCTCAGGGCCACCCCCAGCAACAAGAACAGCGCCACCCCCGGCAGGAAATACCCTCCCACTAGAGCACTCAACCCAACCAGTGGGCTGAGCCCGCAAAGCAGGCCGGGTTTACGCCAGGCGATATATAAACCAACCCCCACCGCCAAGATTCCCAGGGCCAGATAAACCCCGGTGGGGGCAAACTTCAGATACCCCAATAGCCGCAGGAGCAGGGCCAGTACGCTCAGGCCCAGATATAAGGCCAGCCTCGTTCCCATCAGGCGAGACTATACATCCCGGAGCCAAGGTCAATGAAGGCCGCGATAGAATAAGCTGTTATATGGCTTTGGAAAACCGCCGTGCGCGTCACGACTACGAAATCCTCGAGACCCTCGAGGTCGGTTTGGCCTTGCAAGGCACCGAGGTTAAAAGTATCCGGGGTTCCCAGGTGGATTTCACCGGAACCTTTGCCCGGTTTCAGGGGAGCGAGCTGTTTATTGATAACCTCTATATCGCTCCCTACGCAAAAGGCGGCTACACCAATCACGACCCTCGCCGCCTGCGCAAGCTGTTGTTGCACCGCCGTGAAATCAACAAGCTCAAAGCCCAGGTCGAGCAAAAAGGGCTCACGCTGGTTCCGCTCAAAATTTATTTCAACGAGCGTGGCAAAGCCAAGCTGCTGCTGGCGCTGGCCCGTGGCAAGCGCGACTATCAGAAGAGGGCCGACGACAAGAAGCGTGCGGTGCGGCGCGAGTTGGAGAACTATTGAATAAAGCTGCTAAGTTTTGGCTTGTAGCAGGTGGAAAAAGCGTCCACCGGCTACAGCTAACCATGCTCGAGCCTAAGGTCTCTCTTGCACATCTAATCTGCGTACCGTAAAACATTGAGGATTGAGATTCTAATGCGAAGCCTGTGGATTTTGCTCGTTGTGCTGCTGGGTATCTCCTCGGCCCAGTATGAAAACCGTCTGCTGGTTGGTTTCCAAGAGACCCAGGCCATCTACCCCGATGGCGGAACCACCACCCCCTTTGGCCCCGCTCAACTCATAGCCCAGGCGCTGGGGTTGGGCTACCTCGAGACCAGCAGCCGGGTTTATCTCAGCCTGGGCAGCATGGTAGCGGTTTTTTACATCACCGAAGATGGCAACCGGGCGGCCAGCGTGGGTGCGGCCTACCGTTCGCAGGGCAGCGTGTGGGTTCCGGTGCGCCAGCTCGCCGCCAACCTCGACCTGCTTTACCGCAACGACTACGGAGCCTCGGTGCTGGCCCTCAAACCGGCCCAGCTCATCAGCATCAAGCGGGTAGTGGTGGGGGGAGCTGAGCGCTATGTTCTCAGCTTTGACCGTGACGTGCAGGTGCGGTTTGTGAGTGGTAACCCACCCCGCCTGGCGCTCATCGGCGTGACCCAGACCCCTACCCCACCCGATTCCACCCTCAGCTTCAACCAGACCGACTGGGGCAGCGAGCTGCTTCTGCCCCCTGGCACCGACCCTCCCCGGCTGTTCTTTTTGCCCCGCCAGGTGATTGTCCAGCGCGGTAGCTCAGGCCACCCGCCGGTGGTGGTTTTGGACGCGGGCCACGGTGGGGATGATACCGGGGTAATTGTGGGCAAGCTGGCCGAGAAAGACCTCACCCTGAGCGTGGTACAGCGCTTGCAAAGGCTGCTCCAGGCCAGAGGGCTCGAGGTCGTCCTGACCCGCTCCTCGGACAAGGCCGTGCCGCTCTTGGCTCGAGCCCAGTACGCCAGTTCGGCCCAGGTCTTCCTCAGCGTGCACGCTGCTGCCGGAAACCAGACCCATATCTACAGCTATCCCGAAGTGCAAACCCTACGCCTGCTAGAAAAAGGCCGCGAACTTTTCTCCAAAACCCCCGACAACCAAAAGCAAATCCTCGAGCGCTACGTGGCGGCTCCAGGTTCGGCGGCTCGTTTTGCTCAGGGGGTTTCCCAGGCCCTGGCGGGGGTTGCCATCGCCTCTGTAGTGAGCCAGGATGCCATGTACGTGCTCTCGCAGGCGGGGGGAGCGGCGGTCATGGTGGAGATGGGCTTCGAGAGTTTGCGTAGCACCCAGGGCCGCGCCCAAGCGGCCTCGGCTTTGGCCAAAGCGGTTTTCTCCTATCTGGGTCTGCCCGAGGCTCAGCCAGCTTCTCCCACCAAACCCGGAGGTGTCAAGCCATGATGCGTTTTTTGAGCTTTACCAATTTCATGGGGCTGCTGGTGGTGGCAGCCGGTATCTGGACGCTATTTGCCGCCCAGAGCAGTCAAGGCACCCGCCAAGTCAATCTACCCACCAACATCCAGCCCGGTGGAACCCTGACCCTCAAGCTTCACTTTGCCAAAGATAACGGCAGCGGGATGGTAGTCGAATCACGCAACATCCAGACTCAAGACGGCGAAGACCTCTACAACCGTGCTTTGAACGAGTTGGTCAAAGGGCCACAGGCTCCGGGTGAGGCGGCTATCGTTCCGGCAGGTGCGGCTGCTCCAACCGTATTTTTGCGCGACACCACCGCCTATGTGGACTTACCCGCGGCCTATGCCCAACTGGACTATGGCACGGTAGCCGAGACCAACCTGATTTACGGCATAGCTACCACTTTGCTCGAGTTCAAAGAAGTGGGGGCGGTGAAGTTCTTGCTGGGGGGCAAGGACGTAGAGAGTTTGGGCCATTTGTCGCTACTAGACCCCTTCAAACGCCGATGACCCTATCCCAACTCCAACAGGCCGTAGAGGAATTTGACCAAGCCAGGGGCTGGCAGCGCGTAAACCCCGAACACATCGGCTTGCACCTGCTCGAAGAACTGGGAGAGATTGCCCGTGAGCTGTTGCGCCAGGCGGCTTATAAGGAAGGCCAAGGCGATATCGCCCAAGAACTGACCGGCCTGCTTATCCTGACGGCCAAACTCGCCAACTGGCTCTCCCTCAACCTCGAGCAGTCGGTCACGGCCAAGCTCGAGGAAATCCAGCGGCGCTTTCCCATAGAATCGGCCCAGGCCGCCATCGAGCGCTATAGGGCCCAGGAATCCCATGAAGATTGAACGGCTGATGCTGCAGGGGTTCAAGTCCTTCGGGGAGCGCACTGCCCTGGACTTTAGCGCAGGGGTGTTTGGGATTGTCGGCCCCAATGGTTCGGGCAAGAGCAATCTGGTCGAGGCGTTGCGCTGGGTGGTGGGAGCCAGAGCTAGAGAATTGCGCGGTGAGGAGGCCTTGTCCTTGCTGTTTCACGGGGCCGACGGCAAGGCTCCGCTGGGGTTTGCCGAGGTCGTGCTCGAGCTGTCGGATGGTACGAAGCGCCTGGTTCTGAGCCGTCGCCTGGAGCGCGGTGGCGAGGCCGAGGTGCGCTTAGGGGGTGCTCGGGCCAGCCTGCGCCAGATTGAGCAGGCTTTGCTGGGAACCGGACTTTCCCGCAGCGGTTACGCGGTGGTGGGGCAGGGCGAGGTGGGGCAGATATTGCAGGCTGGGCCAGAGGTACTGCTGGCTTACCTCGAGGAAGCCGCCGGACTACGGGCTGTGACCCAAGCCAGCAAGACTGCACGGGAGCGCCTCGAGGCGACTATGGGCGAGTTTCAACTCCGCCTGGCAGAGGTGTCTGAGCGCGAGCAAACCCTGAGCACCAAAGCCCAACAAGCCCAGACTGCGCGGGAGGCCGCCGAACTGGCGGCTCGAGTTCTAATGCTTCGCCGCAGCCTGCTTTCGGCGAGAATTTTGGAAGCTGATGCCGAGGCCAAATTGGTTCGTGCCAAGGCCGGGGGCCTCGAAGCCGAGCGTGGCGAAATTACCCTCCGCCTCCAGCAGCTCGAGCAACAAAAGCTGCAAGCTCTGCAGGGGCTCGAGGCCGCCCAGCAAAGTTACAGCGAGGCTTTGCGCCAGGCCGAGCAGTTGCTGGGGGAAGCCCGCCTGGCCCAGCAGGAGCACCACGCGCTGCAAAACTTATTGCAGCGTCTGAGCCGCGAATCAAGCGAGATTCAGGCCCGCCAGGTGCGCCTGCAAAGCGTGGGGATGCCCACCTACCCCTCAGTAGAGGAGCCAGAGGCTACCTGGCAGCACGCCGCCGATATACGGCTGCGCGAACTCGAGGCCACCTTGAATACCGAGGAAGCCATGCTACGCCAGGCGCAACAAAGCTTTGAGCGCTACCTGCAAACCCAGGCCGCTTTCGAGGTGCAGCAGGTTGCCTATCGTCAGGCCCTGGAGCAAGCCGAATCGCTGCGAGCTAAGGAGCAGCAAATCGAGGCCCAGCTCGAGCAGGTGTCGGGTTTGCTTCATGAGGCTCAACTGCGCGAGGGTCAACTGCGTCTTCAGCTCGAGGCTTTGCTCCAGCAGGAGGGTCAGCTCAGCAGCGACTCGGGGGCTGCCAGCGCCGAGGCCAGACGGCTTCAGGCTCTCCTTAGCTCAGGCTCCGACCTGGCCGAAGGGCCTCGTAAGGCCAGGGAGGCCGGGATTGCTGGAATTACTGGCATCGTAGCCGATTTGCTCGAGGTGGCCCCACAACTCGCCCTGGCTCTAGAAACTCTTCTGGGCGCACGACTACAGTGGGTTTTGTGTGAAAGTGAGAGTGTGGCTCAGGCTGGCGTGGAGTATCTCAAGCGCCAGGGTGGGCGGGCCACTTTTTTACCGCGCACTTTGCTGAAGGGGTCAGGGCGCAGATTGCGAGACTGGTCCAAGGAAGCCGGGGTGGTGGGGTTGGCGCAGGAGTTAGTCAGTTTGCCCGCCTGCCCTGAGGCGGTAGTCATCCTACTGGGCGAGGCTTTGGTGCTGCAAACCCTCGAGGCCGCTCTGAACCTACGCAAACGTTTGCCTGATGTGCCGCGCATGGTCACCCTAGAGGGTGAGCTGCTCGAACCCAGCGGGGCCATCACTGGTGGGCGCGTGCAAAAAGGGGGTCAGATGTTGGCCCTGCGCCACCGCCTTCAGGAAACTCAGCGCGAGGCCCAAGGCTTGGCGGCTCAGGCTCAGCAAATATGCCAGCAAAGCGCAAGCCTGCGGGAGGAGCTGCAAACTCTGGGCCTGGAGACCTTACACCGCCGCAAAACCGACCTCGAGGCTGAAGCTAAAGCGGTACGGGCCAATTTGTCGTTTCAGACCAGCCTATCCGAGCCCAAGGCTCCGACTATGGTGACTGCCCCTGATGCCAAGGGATTGGAAAATCTGCGGGCCGAACGCGAAGCACTGCAAGCCCAAAGGGCTACCAACCGCGAAGCTGCGCTGGCTTGGGCACGCTTCCATGACGACCTTCGGCGCTACCAGGAAGCCCAGCTTCAAATAGCCGAACTGGCAGGCAAAAACACCCAGCTCGAGGCCGAGCAAGCTCAGCTTGCCGCAAAATTGGCGGGGGTGCTGAGCCGCAAGTCCGAACTCGACCAGGCCCAGGCCCATCTCGAGCTCGAAACCTTGCAAAAAGCCCTGGAGACCGCCCGGCAGACCGCCCGTTCGCTTTCTGAAGAAGAGTCGAGACTGATCGCCCGAACCAATGCCATCGTTTCTGACCTTGAGGCCCTGCACCTGACCCAAGCTCGCCGTGAAGCCACTATCGAGACCTTGCAGACCGAATTCTCCGAGCTTCCGCCAGGGGCCTTAGAAAAAGGCACCTCTCGCAGCCTGGCACGGTTGCTGGGTGAAAGCGAAGCCGGGCTGGAAGCCCTGGGGCCAGTCAACCACCTGGCCGAGCGGGAGTACACCGCACTCGAGGCGGAAATCGCTGCACTCCGGGCGGCCTTGGACGAGGCCCAGCAGGCGGTGGGCAAACTCCAGATTGAGCTTGACCTGGTCGAGGCCGAGTACCACCAGCGGCTCGAGGCCAAATATCACCTATTCAAGGGGAAATTTACCGAGTATGCCGCAGCTTTGTTGGGTGCGGAAGTGCAGCTCGAACGTCTCCCCAGCGGCTTGGATTTGGTGCTTAAGCCTGCGGGCAAGCGCGCCATCAGCCTCGAGCTGCTTTCTATGGGCGAGCGCACTATGGGCGCACTGGCTTTTTTGTTTGCCCTTTCCGAAGTAGGAGAGGGTGGAGGGTTGCCAATCGCCGTCTTGGACGAGGTAGATGCGCCCCTCGACGAGGCTAACATCCAGCGCTTCTGCCGATTTTTGCGGCACTTCTCGGCCCAGACCCAGTTTATTTTAGTAACCCACCAAAAGCGCACTATGGAAGCCTGTGATGCCCTGTATGGGGTTACTGCTGACAAAGGCTTATCACAAATATTTAGCATAAAAACAAGCAGTTTGGCCTGAAGATGCTTTGTTTATATTTATTTCACGAACAGTTTTTATCGTGAAAACTAGCACATTGGGCTGTAGTTATAGATGTCCAACTCATTTGAGTTTGGGGTCCAAGGTATCGCGCAACCCATCGCCTAACAAGTTAAGTCCCAGCACGGTCAGGGTGATCGCCAAACCGGGGGCTATAGCCAACAAAGGATCGGTAGCCAGGTAAAGCTGGGCATCGGAGAGCATGGCTCCCCACTCGGGGGTGGGCGGCTGCACCCCCAGACCCAAAAAAGAAAGCGAGGAGGCAATCAGCATTACCGTACCGATGCGCAAGGTTACATAAACCAGCACTGGAGCCAGTACCGAGGGCAATAGGTGTACCCGCATTACCCGCCTCGAGCCTGCTCCCAAAGCATGGGCCGCTTCGATATAGGCGCGTTCCTTCATTTGCAAGGTAGAGCCTCGTACCAGCCGGGCGAAGATGGGCACGCTGAAAAAAGCTGAGGCCATAATGACCGGCAACAGCCCCGGCCCAGTAATCGCAATCAATCCGATGGCCGGGAGCAAGCCAGGAAAGGCCAGCAGTACATCTACCAGACGCATAGAAAGGCTGTCCCAGAAGCCACCCGCATACCCCGACCAGAGCCCCCAAACCCCTCCCACCCCTGCTCCGATCAAAGTTGCCAATATGCCGATGCCCAGCGAGTATCGCGCACCCACCAAGGTGCGGCTGAGTAGGTCGCGGCCAAAGTTGTCGGTGCCCAGCCAGTGTTGGGTTGAAATGCCGGAGAGGGTGTGGCTGTAATCAGCAGCACTGGGGTCGTAGGGAGCCAACCCAGGCCCGAACAAAGCCATAAGCAGAAAAACCAAGCTCAGAGCCAGGCCCAAGCTACCGCTCTTATGGCGCAAGAATTTCCAAAAGAGTCCTTTGCGAACAGTTCTATGCATAGCTAATCCGGGGGTCAAGAACCCCATAAAGCAGGTCTACCAGCAGGTTGACCAGCACAAACTCGAGCGCAAAAACCAACAATAATCCCTCGATCACCGGATAATCGCGGGCACTGATGGACTGAATGAGCAACCAACCCAGACCCGGATAGTTAAACACCGATTCCACCACAACCGCCCCACCTAGCAAAAAACCAAACTGCAAGCCGGTCATGGTCACCACGGGGATCAGGGCATTGCGTAGGGCGTGCTTGAAAACCACCACTGGGCTCGAGAGTCCCTTGGCCCTAGCAGTACGGGTGAAGTCTTCACCCAGCACCTCGAGCAGGCTGCTGCGGGCAAAGCGGGCAATAGTACCTAGCGGCCCAGCAGCCAAGGTAAGCGCTGGGAGCACTAGCCCCCGCCAGCCCTGGCCCCCGCTCACCGGGAAAATCCGCAGGTTGACCGCGAACAAATAAATCAGGATCATCCCCAGAAAAAACGAGGGCACGCTGATGCCACCTACGGCAAGGGTGGTAGCGCCTAGGTCGAGCCAAGAGTTGCGGTAGACCGCCGCAGCTATGCCCACCAGGATACCGACCAGGGCAGCCAGCAAGATAGCAATCAGCGAAAGCCAGAAAGTCAGGGAGAAATGGTTCATCACCGATAGCAGGGCTGGCTTGCCGTCGCGGTAGGAGTTGCCCAAGTTGCCCCTGGCAAGGTTATTCAGGAAGTAGACAAACTGCACCACCAGCGGTTTATCCAGACCAAAGCGCTCCCGCAGAAGCTGAACCTCCTGCACGGTGGCATCGGGGCCAGCGGCCAGGCGAGCTGGGTCGCCGGGGAGGGCGTGGATAAACAGAAATACCACCACAGCCACCCCCAGCAAGGTAGGAATGACCTCGAGCAGCCGCCGCAGAATATAGGCCAGCACGAACTCTGTAGCCTCCCGCCGGGATGCTCTAACCCCCCAAACTAGCGGCCTGAGCGTCAATGGTGCCGTCGGGCATATAGAAAACCCCGCGCAACTGGCTGGCTTCACCTGCGATGTTGTAGGGGCTATACAAGAACACCCAGGGGGCATCCTGCCAGATGATCTGCTGGGCCTGAGCGTAGAAGCGGTCGCGCTGGCCCTGGTTGGCGGTGGTCAGGGCATCTCTAATCAGGTTATTGACCCGCGGGTTGTTGTAGAAGGCCAGGTTGAAGAGAGCAGGTGGCCAAGAAGCTTTATCAAACAACGGACGCAGGCCCCAGTCGGCATCTCCAGTAGAGGGTGACCAGCCAATCAGCACGGTCTGTACCTTGGTTTTGTCCAGGGGCTGGAAGACTGCGCTCTGGAAGGCCCCGCCTTCCATGGGCTCGAGCTGAAGCTTAATACCAACTTGCCCCAACATTTGCTGCAAGACCTGCCCCAGGGTTTGGTAGGTAGTAGTGTTGAGCATGGTTACTGTGGCCGTAAACCCGTTGGGGTAACCCGCTTTGGTCAACAGCTCTTTGGCTTTAGCAAGGTCGTAGGGGTAGGGAGTCTGGGCGGCATAGCCCTGTACTTGCTTGGCAACAGGGGCGCTCAGGGGAAGTCCGTAGCCTTGTTCGACCACCTTGAGCAACTCTTCTTTGTTGACTGCGTAGTTCATAGCTTGGCGTACCAGGGGGTTGTCAAACGGCTTGGTCTGGGTATTGAGGGCCAGGTAGCGCACGTAGATACTGGGTGTGGCACTCACCTTGAAGTTAGGGTTAGCCTTCAGGCTCGAGATGAGTTGGGGAGGCAAGCTATCCACAAACTGCACCTCACCGCTTTGCAACATGGCGACTCGAGTTGCGGCGTTGGGTACGAAGAGGAATTTCAGCGTGGATGCTGCGGCTTTGCTACCCCAGTAGCCACTCCAGGCCTTGAGGGTAATGGCTTCCCCCGATTTCCAACTTACAAACTCGAAGGGGCCGCTGCCTACGGGATGCTGGGCCACGCCCACGCCGTACTTCTGGATAGCGGCTGGGCTCACCAGGCGAGCCGCAGGGTGGGCAAAGTTGAACATCATGGCCCCGAAAGGTTTGCTCAGAATGAAGCGCACTTTGTAGGGGCTCAGTATGTCAATTTGCTTGATCATAGAGAAGAGGCTATAGCGTTTGAAGTGGTTGGCGGGGTCGCGTACCCAGTCAAAATAGGTTTTGACGGCTTGCGCGTTGAAAGGCGTGCCGTCTTGAAAGCTAACCCCCTGGCGTAGGTCAAAGGTAAACTCGCTGGCCTGAGCATTGGAAGTCCAGGAGGTAGCCAGTTCGGGCATCAGCTTCATGTCTTTGTCGAAACCCACCAAGCCGTTATACATCTCGCGCTCTATCGAGAAATCGAGATTACCATTGGTATCGGCGGGGTTCATGGTGATGGCATCACCGGAAAGGGCAATGCTCACGGTATCTGCCTGAGCCAGGCTTACACCGGCAATAACCAGAACCAGTCCAACCGCAAGTCCCAGGGCTTTTTTTACTGCCAAACGCATGGAAACCTCCTCGAAGGGATCGGGTGCAGCAACAACCCGTATGTCCAGCATACGCCTTAAATCAAGTGTAGGGAAAACCGTAGTGGGGGAGGGTACTCCAAGAGAGTTGGGTCATCACCAGTTATCTAGAGCCTCGCGTAGGTCATCGGTGGGAAGCTGGGCGTAAGTGCGGGTCACATTGGTATCGGAATGACCGAGATGTTTGGCTACACGGGCGATATCTTTGACTTGGCTCATCAGCTTGGTTCCGCTGTGCTTGCGAAAAGCGTGGAAGCCGCGAAAGCGTACCCCCGACTGAAGGATAATCGCATCCATGCGCTTGACCGCACCCGAACGGCCTCTAAAGCTGAACAACTGGCCCTGGGGCAAGCCCAAGCTCGAGCGATAGCCCCGGATAGCCTCGAGCAGTGAGCGACTCATGCTGACTACCCGCTGTTTGCGCCCTTTACCTTTGTTGACTCGGATGCGCCTACGGCCTTCGTCCAAATCGTCCCAAACCAGCTCGAGGGCTTCACTAATGCGTAAACCCCCGTGGGCCAAGACCAGAATCAAAACCCGTTCCTGGGGGTCGGCAAACTCGAGCATAGCCTCGACCTCCTCGTCACTGTAGGGCTCGCTTTTGTCCCAGGGATTGGTGCGCTCTTTGGGAACCTTGACATCGGCAAAAGGATCGGCCTCGGTTACACCCGCCCAGCGCAGGGCTTTATATAGCATTCGAGCTGCCGCTACGCGGGCTTCCACGGTGTTGATGCTTTTGCCCAAACCCAGCAGGTAGTTCACGTAAAGCTGGGGGTCGTTGCGGCGCGGAGCCAGCAGCTTCCAGGCGTTTTCGGCGCTATACTCCAGGAATTGCCGTGCCCCGGTGCGGTAACTGCGTATGGTGTGGCTCGAGGTGAGCAAGGTGCTTTCGCCGTACAAGGTCAAGTATGCCAGCACGACCTCCCAAAGCCCCAGAAAATCTTTTTCACCGGCGGCCAGGGCTGCCTTGCGCTTGAGCTGTTCTTCGGACAAAGCGGCGATCTGACGGGCGTGGTCGAGCAGCGAGCCCTTGTAAAGCTCGAGGTCGGTCTGGCTGGACGCAGGCCTGGAGTTTGTAGCCTTGGCTCGAGACTGGGGAGTTGGCTTATTTGGCATTTCGGCTCAAATTATAACTCCAGTGATGATAAGGTACTTTATCATCACTGGCTACACCAAAACTAAAATGGGCTCGAGTTTGGTTATCCATTGTCCCTGGGGTCTACCGCGTCTCGCACCGCGCTCCCCAAGAGGTTCCAACCCAGACCAAACAAGATGATGGTGAGGGCTGGATAAAACGATACGTACCAGTAGGCCAGCCGGTTGTCCGCCGTACCCTGAATCCAGGCTCTGGCGAACGAGATGAGCTGGCCCCAGTCGGCAAAGCCCACCGGGAGGCCAATGCCTAAAAACGACAACCCAGCCGCCGCCAGGGGCAGTGAGCCCAAGTCCAGCACGGCGATGGCAGTGATGGTGGTAAGGGCGTTGGGGATGATGTGGCGGACAATCAGGCGCAAATCCGAAACGCCCAGCGCCCTAGCTCCATCTACAAATTCGAGGATTCGCACCTTCAAGACATCGCCACGTACGATACGGGCATATCCTGCCCAACCAACCGCGATAAAAGCGATCATCACGTTGGTCAGGCTGGGGCCAAGGATAGCTGTGATTACAATCACCAATACCAGGCTAGGGAATGAAAGAATCACCTCAATAAAGCGCTGAAGCAGGTTGTCAATCCAGCCCCCAAAATAGCCTGATATTGCTCCTAGGGTAATGCCGATGAGCAGTTGGAAAAATACCACCGTAATAGCCAGCTTGAAGGCTGTACGAGCTCCCCATACCAGCCCATACCAGACATCGTAGCCATTGGCCGTGCCCAAAAGGGGCCGTACGGGGCCAGCATCGGTGCGAATAGGGCGCAAAGGAGGCGAAGGTTCGGGCTTAAAGTTGATGCGGGTAATCTGGTAGCAACTCGCCGGAGGAATCAGAACTGCCCGCCAGAAGGTACTTCCCAGAGGGTTATATACCGCCGCAGGCTGGCTTACCCCGAGGTCGCGTAGACAGTTGTTGCCTATTAGAGGTGGTGGGGCCAATAAAGGAGCAAAGGCTGCGAGGATAGTAAAAAGGATAACCAAGGTAAGACCCACCCAGGCCAGCTTGTTACGACGTAAACGACGTAGAGGCCGGCTAGTCCAGAAGGTCTCGCGCTTCTCCCCTACGCTGGCTGTTGCTCGAGCAGTCGCAGCCATCAGTCGAACCTCACCCGTGGGTCAATTACTGCATATAAGATATCTACCACCAAGTTCATCACCACCGTCACGATCCCAGCCAAAAGCGCAAACCCGAGAATCCCCGGAACATCAAAACGGGAAGCCGCATCAGCTCCCCAGGAACCGATGCCCGGCCAGGCGAAAATGGTCTCGGTGATGACCGCCCCACCCAGCAGCGCAGCCACCTGAAAACCCGCAATGGTTGCTACGGGTAGCAAGGCATTGCGCCGGGCGTGCTTGATATTGACTGTCCGCTCGGAGAGCCCTTTAGCCCTGGCGGTGCGCACGAAATCCTGGTTCAGTGTCTCGATCATGCTGCCCCGCGTGACCATGATCAAGTTCGCGTTGAGCACAGTAGTCAGGGTGATAACCGGGAGAATCAGATGGTGTATCACGTCCCAGAAAATTACCCAGTTGCCCGCCAACAAGGCATCTATGCTCAGCATCCCGGTTCGCGTGGGCACGGGGTTGGTGAGCATATAGATTTGGTTTTCAGGAGATACCTGGCCTGGCCCCGGCGCAATCCCCAGCAGGCCATAGAAAATCACCACCAGAATAATGCCCATCACGAAAGTAGGGATGTTACCGGTGACCACCGCAAAAACCCTGGCAAACTGGTCTATAAACTTGTTTTTATTCAGCCCAGCCAATGTCCCTAGCCAAATCCCGAAGCCGATCAGAGGAATTAAGGAATACAAAGCCAGCTCGAGGGTCGAAGGAAATCTCTGTTTTATAGTGTCCAAAACCGGCAGATTGGATGACTTGGAAAAGCCCAAGTTGCCCTGAGCTGCTGCTTTCAGCCAGTTCCAGTACTGCACCAGGAAAGGCTTGTCCAGGCCGTGCTCACGAATCACCAGTTGCAGGTTCCGGGCCTGATTATCGTTTTGTATAAAGGCTGCTGCCCTTTGCTCAGGGGACAACAATTGCAGCAAGCCCACGATAAAAATGGTCAGCACGAAAATCACTACCGGCAGAAACAACAAACGTCGAACGATAAAGGCAAACATCCTCTGTTCCTCAGCTAAAGAGCTGGCCCTGGGCTAAAAGCCCAGGGCCAAACACCTTACTTGCTCAAATACTTCCAGAACACGCCGCCGTAGTTGGGGCCGGAAAGCATCACGTTATAGTTGTCCATGAAGCCCTTGAGCTTGTCACTAACGATCTCGAAGCCCAGACCCATAGGAACATTGATGTAGGGGGCCAACTCGTAGGCCCGGTTGCCCACTTGGCTGTACAAAGCCTTGCGCTTGGCCGGGTCGGTGGTCTGACGGGCCTGCTCGAGCAGGCTATCCATCAAGCTGTCCTTGAAGTTGCTGCGGGGGAAGTAATACCCGTTGGAGTCGTAGAAGGTGTAGAGGAAGTTGTCGGGGTCGGCGTAGTCGGGGGCCCAGCCGATAATAATCATGGGCTCCTTGCCCTGCTGGCTGCTCTTGAGAAACTCCGACCAGGGCTTGGCGGCGATGTTAACCTTGAATTTGGGGTTGAGTTTCTCAATGTTGGTCTTGAGAATTTCCATGGCCGTCTGGGCTGGGACACTACCCGCCCGGTAGCTGGCATTAAGGGTGAAGCCGTTGCTCCAAAGCTGGCCGCCGTAGGCCCGCTTCAAGAAAGTAGTAGCCAGGGTGGGGTTAAAGCTGTACTGCTGGATGTTGGGGTCATAGCCGAAAAAACTATCGGGCAGGAGCATGGTGCGCTTGACCCCTTTGCCCTGGAGCACCTGCTTGAGATAGGTATCGTAGTCGAAGGAGTAGGCAAAACCCTTACGCACGTTGATGTCGCTAAAGAAGGTAGCGGGGATGCCGTTCCCATCGAGCTTCCCACTGCCCAATACGGCGGCATCTTTGATGTTTTCGTTCATGAAAACACCGGTGGCTGCGACGTTGCTGATGTTGTCATAGAGCTTGAGACCGGGGATTCCCTCGAGCTGCGAAAGCACCGAGCGGGGGCCGGTCTCGATCCAGTCGGCATCACCCTTCTTGAGGGCCTCGAGGCGCGTGGCCTGCTCTTTCACCAGTTGCCAAACCACGTTTTGAATCTTGGGCTTGCTGCCCCAATAGCCATCAAAGGCCTTGAGCACCAAGGTATTGGCATCACGCCGCACGACCTGATACGCACCCGTACCAATAGGATTCTTGGAGAGGTTGGAGTCGGTGAGGTCTTTGCCAATCCACTGTTTCCAGGTGGCTTCCGTACCATCCCACTCCCCTACTGCGGCAGCGTGCTTTTTGTCCAAGATGGACATGTTGATGGCTGCCAGCTTTACCAAAAGGGCCGGGTCGGGCTTGGGCAACGACAGTACCAATTGGCCTTGCGGATCGCACTTAACCGCGTTGGCGATTTTGGCGAAGGTGATGGCGTTGTCGTCGGCGGCGTTGGAGGGTGTGCCCAGCAGGCCGTCGGACAGATACCAGTTGCCTGAGTCAGGGTTGTTGGTGACGAGGTTGCGGCGCAGGGTATATTCGGCATCGGCACAGGTCATCTCGTCGCCGTTTTGAAACTTGACCCCTTTGCGCAGGGTGAAGGTGTAGGTCTTGCCATCCCCCGAGATTTTCCAGGAAGTCGCCAACAGGGGCTCGAGTTCGGAGACGCTTTTGCCTTTGTAAGTTACCAGGGTTTCGTAGATGTTCTGCAAAAACTCGTACGACTGGGTGTCGTAGGCTTGTCCGGGATCGAGGGTAGGAATATCAGCCGATCCCATCATGACCAGGGTATTAGCGGGTGCTGCCGCTAGAGCCACCCCGAGTGAGGTGGCCAGAAGACCGGTAAGAACTGCTTTTTTCATTCTAACCTCCAAAAAAGAGGACTCGAGCCAAAGCGTAGCGTCTGACACTTTTGCCCGAACCTGCGGGTACTTTAGCATAGCCCCAACTACGGTGCAATATTTCCAGTGAGGCTCACAATATCCATCTCCCGGTGGATGCACTGACCTTATGAAGCCCACTCTTAGAGAACCGGCTCTAGCAGCCTCGTGCTCCCCAGGTTGGGTTTTCCGTTCTGCCCAGCGGGACACCAGGTCGTTAGCAATGCATGATGATGGCAAGCCCTCCTAACCCAACGGCAAAGAACCTTAGGGATATTAGTGCATGTTTTCACGATAAAATATGCTCGTGAAAATATTATTTGTTTTTACGCAACCCTCCAAGTTGATTCGTTGTTCGATTGGTAAAGTAAAGCTGACTTATGCTGAGATCTGTCCCCGGAACCAATGATTTTTTTGGCAAAAGCAAGGAATATGCCTTCCGTGAGCCGGTTTTTCGCCACATTGTCGAAAGCGCACAAAGGGTGCTCTCGGCTAGTGGAGCCCAGACCATCCATACTCCCATCTTTGAATACGCCGAAGTACTACAAAAAGGCGTGGGCACGACCTCAGATATCGTGGTGAAGAAAGAAATGTATACCTTTGAAGACCGGGGTGGACGCATTCTCGGCTTGCGCCCGGAGCCTACTGCCTCTATCGTGCGCTCCTATAACGAGCACGGGATGAAGGTTTGGCCGCAGCCGGTGCGCCTGTTTACCTGGGGGCCAATTTTTCGCGCCGAACGCCACCAGAAGGGCCGCTACAAGCAGTTTCATCAAGTGGATTACGAAGCTCTGGGCTCGTCTGACCCATTGGTAGATGCCGAAACCATCGCGCTGATGGTGCAAATTTACCGCGAGCTGGGGTTAAAGCACCTCGAGGTCAAGCTGGGTACGGTAGGTGATCCCGAAGACCGCCTGCGCTACAACGCCTACTTACGCGAGTTGTTCCGACCCCACGCCCAGGAGCTTTCCGAGGATTCGAGAACCCGCCTGGAATCTAATCCCATGCGTATTTTAGACTCCAAAAGTGCAGCCGACCAACAGATAGCATCGGGGCTGGGAGTCAGGCCAATGCTGGAGTTTCTGGGTGAGGAGGCTCGAGCCTTTCACCAAGCCGTGGTGCGCTATTTGGAGGCCCTCGAGGTTGGTTTTAGCATAGACCCCAGCATCGTGCGCGGCCTGGATTACTACGTGCGTACCGCCTGGGAAGTCCACCACGCCAATATCGGGGCCAAATCGGCTCTGGGTGGGGGCGGGCGTTATGACGGTCTGTCGGAAATGTTGGGCGGGTCAAGGGTTCCCGGCGTGGGGTTTGGCATCGGCATCGAACGCGTGGCGATAGCTATGGAAGAAGAAGGGGTGGAAGCTCCGACCAGCCCCAGCCTTGATCTCTACCTAGCCCCACTCGACGAGGCCGCCAAAGTTGAAGCGCTACAACTCGCGCAAAAGCTGCGCCCCCAGTTGCAAGTAGAGATTGGCTACAGCGTCAAAAAAGTTGGGAAGGCCCTCGAGGATGCCACCAAGAAAGGGGCCCGGTACGCCGGACTCCTGGGCCAAGGAGAACGCATGAACCGGGTGACGCTCAAAAACCTGGCCTCAGGCAAACAAACTCAGGTCGCTTGGAACGACGTAGCCCGTTGGCTTGGCGAGCAGGCTGAACAGCCTTTCGCGGATTAGAGCGGTTTTCACAATTGCCGTGCCCACGGCAGGCAATAATTCAGACTGCAGGCGATAGCCTCTCTGCCCGCCACTGTACGGTTAGTGCTCACACGGGCCAGGGTATGCGCATGATGGAAATCATCTCAGGGCCTCGAGTTTATCGGTAGCTTCCCAGGGAAACCCTTCGCGGCCAAAGTGTCCGTAGGCCGAAGTCGAAGCATAGATGGGGCGGGCCAGGTTCAGGTTTTCAATAATCGCTCTGGGTCGCGCATCAAAAACCTTGGCAGCCATCTCGGTAAGCTTATCGTCAGGCAAAGTTCCAGTTCCAAAGGTTTCCACCCGCATTCCCAACGGCCTGGCCTTGCCGATGGCATAGGCCAGTTCGATCAGGGCACGCCTGGCCAGCCCTGCGGCAACGATATTTTTGGCCATATAGCGAGCATAATAAGCTGCCGAACGGTCTACTTTGGTAGGGTCTTTGCCACTAAAAGCCCCGCCTCCGTGGGGCACGGCCCCACCGTAAGTGTCCACGATAATTTTGCGCCCAGTCAGGCCAGTATCGCCGTGCGGACCACCGATTACAAACTTGCCGGAAGGGTTGATCAAATACTGGGTTTGGGGCCTCAGGTACTGAGCCGGAATGGCCTGCTCTATGACTTTACTGCGAATATCGTGGGCAATCTGGGCCTGCTCCACTTCCTCGCCATGCTGGGTAGAAATCAGGGCGGTGCCCACATAGAGTGGGGTCTGTCCTTCATAAACCACGGTAACTTGGGCCTTGCCGTCGGGACGCAGGTAAGGAATCTCGCCGGTTTTGCGGGCTTCAGCCAGGCGGCGGGTCAGGCGGTGGGCCAGCGAGATAGGCAACGGCATCAGTTCAGGGGTTTCGTCGGTAGCGTAGCCGAACATCAGGCCCTGGTCGCCCGCCCCAACTTGGTCGAGGGAATCCCTCGAGCCCAACACCCGCCATTCGTACGACTCGTTGACCCCACCCGCGATATCCGGCGATTGTTCGTCCACGGCGGTGAGCACCGCACAGGTATTACCGTCGAAGCCGTATTTAGCACGGGTATAGCCCACCTCGAGCACCGCCTGGCGCACCACGTGAGGGATGTCTACATAGCCCTCTTTAAGGGTGATTTCCCCAGCTACCATCACCATTCCGGTTGTCACCAGGGTCTCAGCCGCCACCCTGGCCTGTGGATCTTGGGTCAAAAACGCATCCAGGATGCTGTCTGAGATTCGGTCAGCAAGTTTGTCGGGGTGTCCTTCGGTTACCGATTCTGAGGTTATATAGCGCAGCAACGTAGAGCCTCCTGTCAACCGGGTGAGTATAGCAAAAACGCACAGCCGTATATCTGCACACAAGAGTTGATGGCTGATTTTAGGCTGTTAGAAATTGCCTGTCCAGGCCGCGACCTGATGGTGCGGAGCCCCCTCATGTAGACAAGCCCGAGCAGGACGCGTCTGCCTAGCATGGATGGGAAGCGGGTGGTCAAGAATCAGGGTCTCTTCGAGGTCGAAAAGGGCGGTACAAATCACACGACAATTCTACAGGCGCGGACACTGTCGGGCCTCAAGTGGGTTAGGGCCAGAGCATGTCAGGATTAGGCTATGCAACTCGAGACACCAGAAGCTTCTTCCAGACCTCGCCCCTTCCGACAAGTGGATGTGTTCACAGCCGAGCCCTACTTCGGCAACCCGCTCGCGGTGGTGCTGGACAGTGAAAGCTTGAACGAATCGCAGATGGCGCGATTCACCCGCTGGATGAACCTTAGCGAAACCACTTTCCTGCTGCCACCCACCACGCCAGAGGCAGATTACCGCGTGCGCATCTTCACTCCCCAGCGAGAACTACCCTTCGCCGGGCATCCCACTTTGGGCAGTTGCCACGCCTGGCTGGAAGCCGGAGGCCAGCCGAAGCGCAGCGATAGCGTGATTCAAGAGTGCAAAACCGGCCTTATCCAAATCCGGCGGGACGGTAGGCAACTCGCTTTCGCTGGGCCGCCTTTGGTACGCAGCGGCCCGGTAGACGCAGATACCTTAGCCCGCATCGTCCGGGGTCTGGGGGTGCGGGAGTCAGAGGTATTGCACCACGGGTGGGTGGACAACGGGCCGGGTTGGTTGGCAGTGATGCTCCCCTCTGCCGAGCAGGTGCTGAGCCTCGAGCCCGACCATTCGGCGCTGAAGGGACTCGCGCTAGGTGTGATTGGTTCGTATCCACCGGGAAGTGAGTGCTTGTTCGAGGTGCGGGCCTTCGTCTCGAGCCTGGGTGTTCCCGAAGACCCGGTGACGGGCAGCTTGAATGCAGGGCTCGGGCAGTGGCTTGTCGATGCTGGGTTGGCTCCTCACCGCTATGTCGCCTCTCAGGGCACAGTGTTGGGCCGAGCCGGTCGCGTACATATCATGCGCGATGAGGATGGGCAAATTTGGGTGGGTGGTGAGTCGGTCACCTGCGTTGAGGGGATGGTTGCGCTGTGAGTGAAGGCAGTTTATGAAAACAAACCGCGCCCTACCGGCTTGAGCACGGTTCTCTGCTGTGGAGATTCTCTACTCCGTACTGACTTCCTGAATCACCTGTTGGTTGGCCGGAACCACCATGCGGAAGTGCGCTGCGGGGTCGGCCAGGAGGCGCAACAGGCGTTCGGCCTTATCGTCACGCTCGGCCTCGCGCAGTGCGTCCAGGTAGGCCGTCATCAGCTCACGGACATCGGCCACACCGCGCTCGTCGAGCTTTTGGACGACCACTTTCGCGCCTTTGGCCAGGCGGCGGTGCATGGCCTCTTCGGTGAGGCCCATCTCATTCCAGTAGCGCAGGTAAACCCGCCCGCCGGTCATGCCGGAGCAAATCCAGGGGCCGGGGTCGCCCAGCACCACCGCCCGGCCACGGGTCATGTATTCAAACGCGAAGCCTTTAGCCTGGGCCCTGGCAGCAATATTACCCAACTCGTCCTGCACGGGGCGTTCAGGTTCACCCGCAAGTACCACGTCGGCCCCCGAGAGGCGGATGCAGAAGCGGCTGTCGGCCTGGCCTTCCACAATCAGCATCCCACCGATAGCTCCGTAGGCAAAGCTCTTACCTACGCTCCCGTCCACGTATTGCCCGAAGGGGTTGCGGCCCTTGAGGATGGCGACTTTGCCACCGTAGGCGTTTTTGGCGATGCCATCCTGGGCTCCGCCCTCCACGACCACCTCGAGGCCCTCCACGTTGAACGCCGCAATCCCGTTGCCTGCCACCGAACCGGCATCGAAGCGCAACTCCACCTTGGCCTCCCAGCCCTTGCCGTAGAGGCGGCGGCGGGCAATTTCTCCAGCCAGATGCGTGCCTAAAGCCCGGTCGGTAGAGCCCACCGGCCCTTCTTGAAACAGCAGCTCGCGCCCACCTTCGGCGTAGGCTTCGGTGACAATCTCGGTGATGCTGCGCGTGAGCTGGTTGAGCGGCTTACGTAGCACGTGGGCCGAGCGCTCCTTGAGCCACTCCGGCTCCGAAACCGGCTCGAAGAAGTAGGACAGGTCGAGTTCGTCCTGATGGGCTTCCTGAACGAGCAGGTCGCTGCGCCCCACGAGTTCCTTGAGCGAGACCGCCCCCAAGCTCGCTACCAGCTTACGCAGTTCGGTGGCTTTGGCCGAGAAAAAGGTGACCAGTTGGTCTACCGCCCGCTCGCTCTCCTGCGGCACGAAGCGCTTGAGCCCGTGCGACTGGGCCTGCTCAAGGGTCTCGATTTGGGTGGCGATACCCACATGGCAGGTGTCCATCTGGCACTGGCGGCAAATGGTGCAACCAATCGCCACCATGGCCATCGTCGCCATACCCACCCGGTCAGCTCCCAGCAGGGTCATGCGCAGTACGTCGTAGGCGGTCTTGAGGCCGCCATCGGCCCAGATTTCCACCCGGTCACGCATCCCGGCGCGTACCAGGGCGCGATGGGCCCGGCGCACCCCGAGTTCAACCGGCATCCCGGCGTACTTGAGCGCGTGCCAGCGGGCCGCACCAGTGCCACCCTCGAAGCCGGAAAGGGCGATAACATCAGCACCGGCTTTGGCGATGCCCACGGCAATGGTGCCGATGCCGGGAATGACCGGAACCTTGACCGAAACCCTAGCCTTCGGATTCACCGTTTTCAGTTCCTCGATGAGCTGGGCCAGGTCTTCGATGCTGTAGAGGTCGTGGTTGTTCGAGGGGGAAATCAAATCCACACCGGGGACTGCGTTGCGAGCGGCGGCGACCTTGGCCGTGACCTTCTTGCCGGGCAGGTGTCCACCCTCGCCGGGCTTAGCCCCCTGACCAATTTTGATTTCGATAAAACCCGCCGAGTTGAGCATGTAGGCGTGTGCCCCAAAGCGCCCGGAGGCCACCTGCTGACCGCGCCAATGGGTATATTTACCCAGCATGTCGGGGATTTCCCCGCCCTCACCATTGATACAGACCATGTTCAGGCGCTTTACGGCATCTACATAGGCCCGGAAACTGGTCTCGCCCTGCGAGCCGAAGCTCATGGCAGTGATGACGAAGGGCAGCGAGTGCCCGCCCACACTAAGGTCTACCTCTTCGGGGTTGACCTCCGACTTTTCGGGGAACTTCACGCCCAGGAGCTGACGGGCCG
>JADEYI010000418.1_pt1 | contig 60226 bp, 63 predicted proteins | sample 8542331 | NCBI WGS metagenome assembly JADEYI01 (sample SAMN16510988, study PRJNA670497) | mine drainage metagenome | isolation source: biofilm near Copperflume 1 | place: Germany: Marsberg coppermine Kilianstollen | collected 2018-02 | reverse complement strand
CCTGAACAACAGCCAGATCGGCAATCGACTTCGCGGGCAGCGGCGGCACGCTGGACTTCGGCGCCTTCGTCAACTCGTTCTCGCCGCTCAACGTCACCGGGACGATCTCGGGTTTCGGGGTTGGCGACAATATCCTGTTCGGCTCGACAACGATCGGCAGCGTCGTGTGGGCGGCTGGCATGGGAGGCGGACGGGTGTGCGCCGCTGGTCGTCACCGGACCGCTGCTCGACAAGGTCCGCGCCCGGCTCGCCGAACGCGCGACCCACGTCGAGGAGTGTCAGGTGGCGCGGGTTTTCGACTTGTAGGAGGGCAGCCACCATTTCACCGGCTGCGGCTCGCGCTCGGTCGGGCTCGCGGCAGTCTTGCGCTGTTGTTTCACCACGGGGTGTTTGACCGCGGCGGGCTTGACCAGGGCCGGCTGGCTTGGCTCGGCCGCGTCCGCAGGAGGCTCCGGCTCCGGCGGTGGCGGCGGCGCGGCGGCGCGCTCGGCCAGACGTGCCTCTAGCGCCTCGCGCACGACGATCGCCTCGGCCAGTGCGGCCTCCGCCTGCTCGCGGCCCCGGCGCTCGGCGGCGCGCCTGAGCGCGGCGAGCGGGCGCGCGAGGCGTGAGGCGATCAGCGCCGCACCGAGCAGCGCGAGCGCGAGCAGCGCCGCGCCCCAGGCCAACCACTCGATGCCGAAGCGCGGCTCGAAGCGCCCGCGCGGCAGCATGACCCAGAACTGGTCGACGTCGATCGGGAAGCTGACCCAGAAGCCGTCCAGGCCGTTGCGCGCGAAAGCGAAGCGGGTCTGCCCGCCCAGCGCCTGGCGCACCCGCGCGGCGACCATGCGGAACAGCGGATCGTCCGGCAGCGGCTCGAGCTTTTCGTCCGGGGTCAGCGGGTAGACGCGGATGCCTTCGCGCTCGTTCAGCTCAATCAGCAGCTCGGGTCGCAGCGCGGGATCGGCGTTGATCAGCGCCGCGCGCGTGAGGTTGACCACGCTCACCGCCTGCTGCGCGAGCTCGCGCGACAGCGGCTCGCGCTCGTACAGGCGGTAGAGCTGGAACGCCGACAGCACCGAGACCACCAGCAGCAGCGCGATCAGCAGGAACGAGCGCGCCAGCAGCGAGTCGGGCGCGGCGATCCGGCGCAGCTTCACTTCGACTCGTCGTCCGGGACGAAGACGTAGCCGAAGCCCCACACGGTCTGGATGTGACGCGGGTGGGAGGGATCCTGCTCGATGATCTTGCGCAGGCGCGAGATCTGCACGTCGATCGAGCGGTCGAACACCTCGTACTCGCGCCCGCGCGCCAGCTCCATCAGCTTGTCGCGCGAGAGCGGGTTGCGCGGGTGCTCGACCAGCACCTTGAGCACCGAGAACTCGCCGGTGGTGAGCTGCACCGGCTTGCCGTCGCGTGCCAGCGAGCGCGTGGACAGGTTGAGCTCGAAGGGGCCGAAGCGGTGCAGCGCGCTGCCGGGCACCGGCGCGCCGGGCGGGCCGGCCGGCGCGCGCCGGCGCAGCACCGCGCTGATGCGCGCCACCAGCTCGCGCGGGTTGAACGGCTTGGGCAGGTAGTCGTCGGCGCCCATCTCGAGCCCGACGATGCGGTCGACGTCGTCGCCCTTGGCGGTCAGCATCACGATCGCGAGGCCCGGGCTGGCGGCGCGCAGGCGGCGGCAGATCGCCAGCCCGTCCTCGCCCGGCAGCATCAGGTCGAGCACCAGCAGGTCGTAGCGCTCGCGCGCGAGCATCTTGTCCATCGCCTGCGCGTCGTACACCGCGCGCACCTCGAAGCCCTGCTCGCCGAGGTAGCGCACCAGCAAGTCGCGCAGGCGCTGGTCGTCGTCCACGACGAGGATTCTTGTTTTGAGCTCAGCCATGGGTCCGAGGGTAGCGGCGCCGCTCGCGGTCACGGCAACAAGGCGTTACCGGCCGGCGGCGTAGAAACACATTGTTACAAAATTCCGGGCCGGAGGCATCCCCGCAGCGCCGGAGTTTCGTACCATCGTCGCTGTCATGACCTCCATGCGCCGGGCGACCCTCCAGCTCGTACTCGCCGCCGCGCTCGCCGCGGCGAGCGCGAGCGTCCTTGCGCAGGAGCGCGGCTGGCGCGAGCACCCGATGTCGCCGCAGGAGCGCGAGCGCCTGCGCGAGCAGGTCGATTCGGCGCGCCGCGACGTCTACCGCCAGCGGCGCGAAGAGCGCTCGCCCGCAAGGCAGCTCACCCCCGAGCAGCGCGAGCAGCTGCGGCGCGACATCCAGGACGCCAACCGCGACCTCGAGCGGCGCCGCCGGCGCTGAGCGAGGCTTACACCAAGCTGTCCAGCGCCTGGCGCAGCAGCTCCGCGACGGCGGCGTCGAGCGCCGTGCCGCGCCGCTGCGCATGCCGGTGCAGGCGCTCGACCAGCGGCGCGTCGAGCTTGAGCGCGACAGGCACCAGCCCGAGCGCCTGCTCGCGCCGGCGCCGCTCGCGCCGGCTCTCGAGTGCCGAGTCCTTGCCGTAGCGCGCCGGCGCGCCGGCCTGCTTAAGCTGGCCCGCGATGCGCGCGCCCTTGAGCCTTTCCATGTCAGTCTTTTTCATCGCTTGCCTGGCTTCCTTTCAATCCGATAAGTCTAGCGCCGCGCGCGCTCGCGCTGCAGCAGGTAAAAGCCGCTGCCGATCACGATCGCCGCGCCGAGCGCGACCGGCCAGCGCGGCACGTCGCCGAACACGACGTAGCCGAAGAGCGCCATGTACAGCACCTGCGGGTACATGAACGGCGCCAGGGTCGAGGCCGAGGCGTAGCGGTGGGCGAGGGCGAGGAAGTAGTGCCCCACGCCGCCGAACACGCCCAGCAGCAGCATGATCGTCCAGTGCAGCGTGTCGGGCGGCGCCACCCACACCGCAACGGCGAATGGCGCCAGTCCCACCGCCGGCACCAGCGCCGACAGGAACTGCGTCGTCTCGGGCGGGTCGTAGGCCGCAAGGCGCCGGGTCATCATGTTGAACATGGCGTAGATGAAGGCGTTGATCATCGCCAGAATCATCGCCGGGTGGAAGCCGGCGCCGAACGGGCGCACGATCACCAGCACGCCGCAGAAGCCGACCACGATCGCCACCCAGCGCCGCGCGTCCATGCGCTCGCCGAGCAGCGGCACGCTCAGCAGCGCGATGATGATCGGCACCGAGAAGAAGATCGACGAGGTCACCGTGAGCTGCAAGTACTGCAGCGCGGTGAAGTTGATCGCCGTCATCGACACCATCATGAAGCCGCGCACCAGCTGCAGCTTCATGCGCCGGCTGCGCACCAGCGCGCGGCCGCGACTCGGCAGCAGCAGCGCGGCCGACAGCAGCGCGTGCGACACGAAGCGCACCCACACGACCTCGATCACCGGCACCTCCCGGATCAGCCACTTAGCGTTGCCGTCCAGCAGCGTGAAGCAGACGTAGGTGAGCGAAACGAAGCCGATCCCGAGCAGCCGGTTGCGGGCAGTGTCTGCGTGGAGCAATTCGATTCCCGGGCGCTGTTGCAGGCGCAATTATGAACGAGTGCGCGGCAAACCTGCGTGCGCAATGACCGTTAAGCCGGCATGGAGACCCGCCTCGCCCTGCGCCCCGGGCAGCACGGCACGCGCAAGCCCCTGACCATTTGCGCTATCCCTTGGACCCACCACCCACATATCTATGCCGGCAGATGCCTCCATCCGCCTACATATCGTTGCATCCACATGTAGATGCTTCTAGCATTCTCGGCGTGCAGGCTAATCACTAGTCATACGCCATGAAACAGACCTACCGCGGCAGCTGCCACTGTGGAAAAGTGCGCTTTGAGATCGACCCTGATCTCGACCACGTGCGCGTGTGTGACTGCACGATTTGTCGTCGAAGGGGTGCGCTGATACATCGCGTGAATGAAGATGAATTGCGGTTGCTATCGCCTCTTAGGGAGCTAACAGGCTGTTGAAAAACTCCCCGAACGTCTCTCATGATGGATGGTCATAGAGGAGGCGTTTTGAGAGGGAGAACAAGAATGCGCGGAAGCGACGGGATGCAAGAGGCGCTGTTCACGATGTCGAGGCTGGAGGACTTTGTGCCCTCGGACCATCCGCTGCGCTCGATCCAGGTGCTGGTGAACGAGGCGCTCGCGCGGTTGAACGGTCTGTTCAACGAGATCTATGCCGACACCGGGCGCGCGAGCATTGCCCCCGAGAAGCTCATGCGGGCGCTCTTGCTGCAGGTGTTCTACTCGGTCAGGAGCGAGCGGCAGTTGGTCGAGCAGCTGCGCTACAACCTGCTGTTTCGGTGGTTCGTCGGGCTGGCGATCGATGATGCGGTGTGGGATCACTCGGTATTCTCGAAGAACCGGGATCGGTTGCTCGAGCACGCCGTGGTGGAGGCGTTCTTCACCGAGATCATGAGGCTTGCCGATGCCAAGGGGTTGCTGTCCAAGGAGCACTTCTCGGTCGATGGCACGCTGATCCAGGCCTGGGCGAGCCACAAGAGCTTCCGGCCCAAGGATGGAAGTGATGACCAGACGCCCTCGGGACCGGGGCGCAACGCGCAGGCCGACTGGAAGGGCAAGCCGCGCAGCAATGACACGCATGAGAGCAGCACCGACCCCGATGCACGGCTGTTCAGGAAGAGCTTCAACACGGCCTCGATTCTTTGCTACCAAGGGCACGTACTGATGGAGAACCGATCCGGGTTGGTGGTGGGGGCGGTGGTGACGCACGCCGATGGCAGGGGCGAGCGCGCGGCGGCGCTCGCGATGCTGGACACGGTGCCGGGCAAACAGCCAAAGAGCCTTGGGGCGGACAAGGCCTACGACACCCAGGACTTCGTGGCCGCGTGCCGCGACAGAAACGTCACTGCGCACGTGGCGAGTAACCACACCCGGCGCGGCGGTAGCGCGATTGACGCGCGCACGACCCGGCACATCGGGTACGCGTTGAGCCAGACGATCAGAAAACGCATCGAAGAGCACTTCGGCTGGGGCAAGACCGTGGGCCGCATTCGCCAGACCGTGTACCGGGGGTTGCGACGGGTCGATCAGCACTTCAAACTCACGATGACGGCGAGCAACATTCTGAGGATCGCTCGAATGCCGTGCGCGGCACCGCACGGAGCAGCGATATGAGCAGTCACCCGATGCAAGCTGACGCAATCGACATGCGTCGAGACGATCGATCACTCGCAAATCACGCATCGAGCGCATTCTTCCCGCCTTCGAGCCCAGTCACAATCATCGCGTGCGAGCGAAATTCAACAGCCTGTTAGAGCACAAATGGAACCCAGATGCAGAAAATCAGCGTGAGCAGTCCCAATTCCGACAAGCTCTTTTCGGGGTCAATTCCGAGGCTCTATGAGACGCATTTGGTTCCGCTGATCTTCGAACCCTACGCAGCGGATTTGGCGAACCGGCTAGCTTTGCGGACCGTTACCCGCGTGCTCGAAATTGCAGCGGGCACAGGTGTCGCGACCCGTAGCCTGGCATCCGTTCTACCCGATAGCGTCTCCATCGTCGCTACGGATCTGAATCAACCGATGTTGGACCACGCTGCTGCGATCGGAACCAAGCGGCCCGTGGACTGGCGTCAGGCGGACGCCATGCAACTGCCCTTCCGGGACGGACTGTTTGACGCCGTCGTATGCCAATTCGGAGTCATGTTCTTTCCCGAAAAGTCCAAGGCATTTTCGGAGGCGCGTCGAGTGCTCAAGTCGGGAGGCGTTTTCATTTTCAACGTCTGGGATCGAATTGAAGAAAATGAATTCGCCGACGTCGTGACGACGGCCCTCGGGTCTCTTGTTCCTAAAGACCCGCCGCGCTTTTTGGCTCGTACGCCCCATGGCTACTACGACCATCCAACCATCGAGCGAGATCTTGCCGCCGGGGGGTTTACTACGTCGCCCCAGACCAGCACGGTTGCAGCGCGCAGTTGCGCATCATCCTTCCGGGACCCAGCGGTCGCGTACTGCCAGGGAACACCATTGCGAAACGAGATCGAGGCGCGCGACGCCTCGCGGCTTGGAGAAGCAACTGAGATCGCCGCAGAAGCTATCGCCCAGAGGTTCGGGCGGGGGCCGGTAGATGGCAAGATTCAGGCACATATTTTCACTATCGAAAATTGACGCTCGCGAAATGAGTGTGTCGCGCCCCAACCCACGGTTGCAAGGCGAGGCGCCGGAAGCGGCGCGTGCTTGAAACGGAACGTTAGGTGCCCTGAGACCACATCATGCGAGGCAAGTGTCTATGCGGTAGCGTGGAGTTCGAGGTAAAGGATCCACCTCGAGGGCTCTACCAGTGTCATTGTTCCCTTTGCCGAAAGCAAAGCGGAGCAGGGTCAAATGCTGCGTTCATTGTGCGTATTGAGCAGCTTGTGTGGCTCGCAGGGCAGGAGCTGGTTTCGTCCTACATCAAGCCCACCGGGTTTCGCTCAGACTTTTGCAGGAAGTGCGGTTCGCCGGTTCCGAATCCGCTGCGCAGCACGCCGTATGTTTGGGTTCCTGTCGGGTTGCTTGAAGAGCCAACTGCTCTGTCAGTAGCAATGCACCTGTTCATCGGCTCCAAGGCTTCATGGGAACCGAGGCCAGTGTCTGGTACGTTGCACGAGGAAATGCCAGCCTTTGCCGAGCTACTAAAGCGGTTGCGCTCGTGAGCGAACGGGCGCCTAACCCCCGATCAACGCGGACGCGGTACCTCATTCGGTAAAGTGGACACCGCGAGCTAGCGCTCGAGGAGGTTTTCATGGCGATGCCGTTTTTCAGGAACGTTAATCGACATAAGGTCTGCCCGTGATCGGCGTACGGGCTCGTCTGCGGTCGCAACCCGACGGGTCTATCCTGCTCACTGCGCGCGCCGGGTCGGTGCGTGGCATGCCGGCGAGCTGAGCGACGCGCGTGCCGAGCCTTGATTTTCCCGACCCGAGGTACTTGATCGACGCGCGCGGGCTGCGCGAGCGGCGCGCGGCGGTGACGCTGCTCGACCTGCGCCCGGCGGAGGATTTCGCGCTCGGGCATATCGAGGGCGCGCGGCATCTCGACCTCTATGGCGTGAGCCTGAACGATTCATCGGAGGCCCCGCTGAGCGCCTTCCTGGCGATCTTTCGCGCCCTGTTCGGCAGCCGCGGCGTCGCGCGCGAGCGGCCGGTGGTGATCTACGACCACGAGAGCGGCGAGCGGGCCGCGCGCGCGGTCTGGCTGCTCGCGGTGCTGGGCCATCCGGACGCGAGGATTCTCGACGGCGGGACGCAGGCCTGGACCGCGGCGGGCGAGGGGCTTGTCCGCGTGAGCGAAGCGCCGCCGCCCGCCGACCCGGCTCAGGCGCCGCCGGCACCGCCGCCGTACAGGGGAACGCCGGACCTCGAGCTGCTCGCGACGCGCTTCGAAGTGCAGCGCGCGATCGGCGACCCGCAGACGGTGATTCTCGACGTCAGGCGCGAGTCCGAGTACCGCGGCAGCGAGAAGCGTGCCCGGCGCACCGGGACGATACCCGGCGCGGTGCACGTTTTTTGGCGCGAGCACCTGGACGCCAAGGGCGCGTTCCGGCCAGCCGAGGAAATCCGCGCGCTCTACGCGGCGAGAGGCGTGACGCCCGACAAGAGCGTCATCCCGCTGTGCCACGGCGGCTACCGCTCGGCCAGCACTTTCCTCGCGCTCAAGTCGCTCGGCTATCCGCGGGTGCGAAACTACGTGTCCTCGTGGGGCGAATGGGGTAACCGGGACGATACGGAGATTGTCATACCAGACCCGGTAGACTAGCGCCGAAATCAAAGGAGGCGCTCCATGCAGAGTTATGCCCGGATGGCCGCGCTCGTGCTGGCGGGTGCGGCGCTCACAGTCACGGTTTCCGGCGCGGTAGCTCAGACTAGCGCGCCCGAGGCGACGCGGTTCTATCCGTTCCTCGGCTACTGGAAGGGCAACGGCCAGTACGGCGCGCCCGGCAAGGAGCCGGCTCTGCTCGCGCTGTCGCTGTCGTGCCGCAAGGCGGTCGCGGGCTGGGCGGTTCGCTGCGACTTCGTCGGGCGCAGCGACACGATGACGTTTGTCGAAGCGGACCAGATGGGTGTGGATCGCGATACCGGCATCGGGCACTGGAACGCGATCAACAACCAGGGCGAGGCGCACGACCATATCAGCGAGTGGCCCGACGCCAACACCATGATCGCGCACTACGACTGGGAGCAGAACGGCAAGCAGATGCGGGAGAACGTCATCTTCCGCTTCACGCACGAGAAGAACATGGATTTCCGCAGCGTCGTGACCGAGAACGGGCAGGAAGTTGGAGCGTTCTTCGGCAAGTTGTCGCGCTGAGCGCCGCGCGAGACGGCGGTCGCGCTATTCGCCCAGCCAGGCGTCGGCCTCGATCTCGACCAGCATCTCGGACGAGATCAGGCGCGCCACCTGCACCAGCGTGGTCGCGGGCCGGATCGCGCCGAACACCGTGCCGTGCGCCTTGCCGACCTGCTCCCAGTGCCGGATGTCGACTACGTAGATCCGGGTGCGCACCACCTGCGACATCGTGGCCCCGGCCTTGATCAGCGCGGTCTCGATGTTGCGCAGGCACTGCACGGCCTGCGCGTAGGGATCGCTCAGCCCGACGATCCTGCCCGAGCCGTCGGTCGCGGTGGTGCCCGAAACGTGCACGTAATCGCCCGCCTTCACCGCGCGGGAATATCCCACCACCGGCTCCCAGGGCGCGCCCGAGGAGTAGTTGGTGCGGGTCATTCCGGATTCTTGCCGCGCGAGGCCGCCTTGCCGATCGCTTCGAGCAGCGCCTCGGAGTCGGTGAAGATCGCCCACACCAGCCAAACCGCGGCGGCGAGGGTTCCGACGATGAACGTCCAGTCGATGAACGGCTTCACCTCGTGCGCCAGGAAAGGCCTGATGAACTGCATCAGCACCACGTAGGCGCTCGCGATCACGATCAAGGTCATGAGCGAGAGCGCGATGGTCGACAGGTTGACCGCGGTGCCGCCGCCTTCGCGCAGTTGGCGCGACAGGCGCAGGCCGAGAAACCAGAGTAGCGCCAGCGCACCGCCGTAGGCGATGAACTGCACCAGCGCCGCGGCGGTAAGCCGCGGCGTGCCGAGTGTGGCGCTCTTGAACAGGGCGAGATTGCCGATCGCCGCGCCGAGGATCAGCGCGACGACGATGACGAAGACGTACTTGCCGATCCAGATCCAGTTCTTGGCCATGCGCTTGCTCCCCGATGTTTGCGTCTTAAGCGGCCTTCTTCGCCTCGCCGCGGGCGGCGTTGGCGATCGCCGCGCCGACGTCCATGGTACTCGCCTTGCCCTTCATGTCCGGGGTGTGCGGGCCTTCGACAATCACGCGCTCGAATGCGCGCAGCACCGCGGCCGCGGCGTCCGGATGCCCGAGATGGTCGAGCATCAGCGCGCCCGACCAGATCGCGCCGATCGGGTTGGCGATCTTCTTGCCCGCGATGTCGGGCGCCGAGCCGTGCACCGGCTCGAAGATCGAGGGGAAGGTGCGCTCGGGGTTGATGTTGCCCGAGGGCGCGATGCCGATCGTGCCGGCGGTGGCCGGGCCGAGGTCCGAGAGGATGTCGCCGAACAGGTTGCTCGCGACGATGACGTCGAAGCGGTCGGGGTTGAGCACCGCCTGGATGCTCAAGCCGTCGACGTGGTACTGGTCGGCGCGGATGTCCGGATAGTGCTTCTTCATCTCGGCGAAGCGCTCGTCCCAGTAGGGCATGGTGATCGAGATGCCGTTCGACTTGGTGCACGAGGTGACGTGCTTCTTCCTCGTCTTGGCCAGCTCGAAGGCGTACTTCATGATGCGGTCGACGCCCTTGCGGCTGAACACCGCCTGCTGGGTCACGATCTCGCGCTCGGTGCCCTCGTAAATGCGGCCGCCGACGTTGCCGTATTCGCCCTCGGTGTTCTCGCGGATCACCATGTAGTCGATGTCGCCCGGCTTGCGGCCCGCGAGCGGGCAGGGCAGGCCCTGGAACAGGCGCACCGGGCGCAGGTTGACGTACAGGTCGAACCAGCGCCGGAAGTTGATCAGCAGGCCCCAGGCCGAGATGTGGTCGGCGACGATCGCCGGGTTGCCCACCGCGCCGAAGTAGACCGCGTCGAACTTCTGCAGGATCTGCGGCGCGTCGTCGGGGCACATCTTGCCGTGCTGCCGGTACCAGTCGCAGCTCCAGGGAAACTCCTGCCATTCGAACTCGATGCCGTACTTGGCGCCGACGGCCTCGAGCACGCGGATGCCCTCGGGGATGACCTCTCTGCCGATGCCGTCGCCGGGAATGACTGCTATGCGGTGTCGCGCCATGTTCGCCTCCGTCACGAAGGGCGAAATTCTAGCAGGCGATAGAATGGCGCCGCATGAATTTCGCCGCGATCGAGACTTCGAGCGAGTGGTGCTCGGTGGCGCTGTGGGCCGACGGCGAGATCGCCGCGCTCGAGCGCCGCGCCGGCCAGCGCCATGGCGAGCTGGTGCTGCCGATGCTCGAGCGCCTGCTCGCGCAGGGCGGCCTGTCCGCGCGCGCGCTCGACGCCGTGGCCTTCGGCGCGGGGCCGGGGGCGTTCACCGGCCTGCGCATCGCCTGCGGCCTGGCGCAGGGGCTGGCGCTGGCGCGCGGCATCCCGGTGCTGGGCGTCTCGACGCTCGAGACCGTGGCCGAAGAATCCGGCGCGCAGCGCGCGCTGGTGTGCCTCGATGCGCGCATGCGCGAAGTGTATTATTCGGCGCTTGAACGCGCGCCCGGCGGCTGGCGCGAGTCGGTCGAGGCGCAGTGCGTCGCGCCCGCGGCGGCGCCGCTGCCCCCGGGCGAGGGCTGGCTCGGCTGCGGCAGCGGCTTCGCGGCCTACGGCGAGGCGCTGCGCGCGAGGTTCGGCGGCGCGCTGGTGCGGGTGAGCGCCGAGGCGCATCCGAGCGCGGTGGCGCTGGCGCGGCTCGCCGCGCCGCGGCTGGCGGCGGGGCAGGGCGTCGACGCCGCGCTCGCGGCGCCGCGCTACCTGCGCGACAAGGTGGCGCTTACCACGCAAGAGCGCAAAGGCACGCAGGAGCGCGAAAGCAGATGAGTGCGGTTCCGAGCGAGACCCCGCAGCTGGCGCCGATGCGCGAGTCCGACCTGGCGCAGGTGGTCGCGATCGAGCGCACCATCTATACGCACCCCTGGACGCGCGGCAACTTCGCCGACGCGCTGCGCGCCGGCTACCCGTGCCGCACGCTGCGCCTGGGGCGCGAGCTGATCGGCTACTTCGTGCTGATGGTCGCCGCGGGCGAGGCGCATTTGCTCAACCTTTCGATCTGCGCCGCGCACCAGCGCCGCGGGCACGGCGGCGCGCTGCTCGGCCAGGCGCTCGCCATGGCGCGCGAGGGCCAGGCGGCGAACCTGTTCCTCGAGGTGCGCCCGAGCAACCAGGCCGCGATCGCGCTCTATGCGCAATTCGGCTTCAAGCGCATTGCGCTGCGGCGCGCCTATTACCCGGCGCATTCGGGGCGCGAGGACGCGCTCGTGTTCTCGCTCGCGCTATGAACGCGCGCCGGCTCGCGATCCTGAAGGAGATGGGCCTCGCGCCCGTGTGGCGCGTCAGGGAACGGAAGGTCGAAATTGAATCAGCAAGTGACACTTCCGACTGGAGCGCGCTCGAAGCCGAAGTTCCCGCCTGCACCGCTTGCGCGCTGCACCAGTCGCGCACCCAGACCGTGCTCGGCGTGGGCGACCGCAACGCCGACTGGCTGCTGGTGGGGGAGGCGCCGGGCGCGGAAGAAGACCGCCTCGGCGAGCCGTTCGTGGGCCAGGCAGGCAGGCTGCTCGACAACATGCTGGCCGCGATCGGGCTGGCGCGCGGCGAGAACGTCTACATCGCCAACGTGCTCAAGTGCCGCCCGCCCGGCAACCGCAACCCCGAGCCCGGGGAAGTGGCGCAGTGCACACCCTTCCTCGAGCGCCAGATCGCGCTGATCCAGCCCAAGATCATCGTCGCCATGGGACGCTTCGCGGCGCAGACCCTGCTCGGCAGCGATGCCACGATCGCCAGTCTGCGCGGCCGCGTGCACCGCTACGCCGGCGTGCCGCTGGTGGTGACCTATCATCCGGCCTATCTGCTGCGGAACCTGCCCGACAAGGCGAAGGCCTGGAGCGACCTGCTGTTCGCGTGCCGCACTCTCAACGGTTAGGAGAAGCCCCGATGCGCAAGTCCCTGCTCGCCGTTCTCGCCGTCGTCAGCGTGCTGCTGGGCGGCTGCGGCTACAACCAATTCCAGCGCCTCGACGAACAGGTCAACGCCGCCTGGTCGGAGGTGCTGAACAACTATCAGCGCCGGGCGGACCTGATCCCGAATCTGGTCGCCACGGTGCAGGGCGCGGCCAACTTCGAGAAGAGCACCTTGGTGGAGCTGACCAACGCACGCGCCGCGATCGGGCAGATCAGGGCGACGCCCGAGCTGGTGAACGACCCCGCGGCGTTCAAGACCTTCGAGGTGGCGCAGGCGCGCCTCGGCGGCGCTCTGTCCCGGCTGCTGGCCGTGTCGGAGCGCTATCCGCAGCTCACGGCTACCAAGCAGTTCGGCGCGCTGCAGGCGCAGCTCGAAGGGACCGAGAACCGGATCACGGTGGCGCGCGGGCGCTACATCAAGGCGGTGCAGCAATACAACGTGCTGGCGCGCGAATTCCCGACCAACCTGACCGCCAGGATGTTCGGCTACCACACCAAAGCCAATTTCACGGTCGAGAACGAGAAGGCGCTCGCCGAGCCGCCGAAGGTCGATTTCTCGCGTCAGGCGCCGGCAGCGAAGTGAGATGATGCGCATTCTCGCCGTGCTGCTCGCGCTCGCGGCGGGGCTGCCCGCCGCGAGCGCCGAGGTTCCGGTGCCGCCGCTCGCGGCGCGTGTGACCGACCTCACCGGCACCCTGAGCGCGCAGCAAAAGAGCGCGCTCGAGAGCCGACTCGCGGCCTTCGAGGCGAAAAAGGGAAGCCAAGTCGCGGTGCTGATCGTGCCGAGTACCAAGCCGGAGTCGATCGAGCAGTATTCGATCCGTGTCGCGCAGCGCTGGAAGCTCGGGCGCAAGGGAGTCGACGACGGCGTGCTGCTGCTGGTGGCGAAGGACGACCACGCGCTTCGCATCGAGGTCGGCTACGGCCTGGAAGGGGTGATTCCGGATGCAACCGCGTGGCGCGTGATCAACGAGATCATCCTGCCGCGCTTTCGCGCCGGCGACTACGCGGGTGGGGTGGAGGCGGGGACCGCGGCGCTGATGGGGCTGATCGAGGGCGAGCCGCTGCCTGCGCCGAAGGCGGCCGCGCGCGACCAGTCCGGGCTTTCGCTTGGCACGGTGTTGTTTGCGGTCGTGGCGGCAATGATGTTCGGCGGCATGCTGACCGCGATGCTCGGGCGCGTCCTCGGCGCGGGGCTCGGCGGCGTCGCGGCCGGCGGCATCGCGTTCGTGCTCTTCGGCCTGCTCGGCGGGATGCTGATCGGGGCAATCGTGTTCATCGTCCTGCTCACGGTCGGCGCGCGCGCAGGGTACGGCATCGGCCGCGGAGGCTTCGGAGGTTTCGGGGGAGGCTTCGGCGCCGGCGGGGGCTCCTCGGGCTGGTCCGGCGGCGGGGGCAGCTTCGGCGGCGGCGGCGCCTCCGGCAGCTGGTGAACATGCGGCGCTTCCTGCGACACCTGTTCAGCGACCGCGCGGCCGCGCGGCGCGCGTTTCCACCGTCCGCGCTGCGCGCGATCGAAGCCGAAATCAAGGCGCAGGAATCGCGCCACCGCGGCGAGCTGCGCTTCGCGGTTGAAGCCTCGTTGCCGATTGCGCACCTTGCGCGCCCTCTGGCGCCGCGCGAGCGCGCGCTCGAAGTATTCGGCCGGCTGCGGGTCTGGGATACCGAGGACAACAGCGGCGTGCTGATTTACGTCCTGCTCGCCGACCGCAGCGTCGAGATCGTCGCCGACCGCGGCATCGCCGCGCGCGTGGCGCAGGACGAATGGGACGCGGTGTGCCGCGCGATGAGCGAGGCGTTCCGCGCCGGCGAATTCGAGCGCGGCGCGATCGACGGGCTGCGGCGCATCGGCGCGCTGCTGGCGCGCCACTTCGCGGCCGGGACGCGCAACGTCGACGAGCTGCCCGACGCGCCGGTGATACTCTGACTCAGCCGACCCAGGCGTGCGCCATCACATCCAGGCGCAGGGTCTGCAGGTACTGTTCGCCGCCGCTGGCGACGCGTAGCGTCATCAGCCGCGAGCCGGAGCGGTCGAATTTGAGCTCGCAGGAAAAGCGCCCGGGCCGTGCCACGCTCGCCTGCGCGAGCGCGCCGCCGCGCTCGTCGCTCACGCTGCACTGCGCCTCGCCCGCGCCCTCGAGTAGCGCCTCAAGGCGGAACGCTTCGCCCGTCATGCGCCTATACGCCTGCGGATCGCGGTTCGCGTTGTACTGCAGGCCATTGAGCTTCACCATGCGAACCATCGGTTTGGACATGACATTTCCAAATGATTACGTCCAAATGGGGACTTGTCGCTGATGTTAACAGCCAACGGCTGCCCCGCCCCGGATAGTGCCTTCAGTCAATGCAAGGGAGTAGACTGGCCCATGCATCGCAGTTAACCGCGAAAGGACTCAACATGGAGTCTGCCGTTCGGCTCATCGTGACGCCTTCGGCCACGCGCTTGCCGCCGGAGACGCCGGGCTCGGTAGTGGTCGGCGGCAGCCATTCCGCGATCTTCACCGTCTATCTCTCGGCTCGGGCCCGCGCCCGTGCCGCCATTCTGCATGATGCCGGCATCGGCCTCGACCAGGCCGGCGTCTCGGGCCTTGCCTGGGCGGAAAATCTCGGCATGGCGGTCGCGGCAGTGGCAGCGAGTTCGGCACGCATCGGCGACGGCGAGGACATGATGCGCCGCGGCGTCCTCAGCCGGGTGAACCGGATCGCGGCGGCCTGCGGCGTGACGGCCGGGATGACCTGCCGCGATGCCGCCGAACAGTTGCGCAACGCGCCGCTGCCCCACGGCCAGCCGGAGCCGCGCGAAGAAACGCGCTACGTCCACGAAAAGGCCGAGGGCAAGCGCCGCGGCATTGTCAGCGTCGATTCTGTCGCGCTGATGACGGCGCAGGACCAGGGCCAAGTGATGGCGACCGGCTCGCACGCCGCCCTGCCCGCGGGCGAATATGTCGCCAAGATCCGGCCCAGACTGAGCATCGGCAACGACGCCTCGATGGGCATCGAGAATGCCGGCATCGCCTCGCTCGAAGTCCTGGGCCAGGCCGGCATCGCCGCCGCCGCAGTCTCATCGATGACGGCGAGGATCGGCGACGGCCGCTCGACCCTGCTGGAGGGGGTGATCTCGGCGCTCAACCGCGAAGCCACATTGCTCGGTGGCAAAGTCGGCATGAAAGCCCTCGATCTCGCCCGCCTGGCGGCGGCCGCTTAGCCCGCGCGCTTCGGCGGCGAAGGGAGAACGACCATGTCGATCGCGGAACTCGGCGCTCTGGGAGACATCGTTGCCTCTTTCGGTGTTCTTGCGACGTTGATTTACCTTGCGCTTCAGCTGCGCCAGAACACGAAGGCGCTGCGTCAAGGCACGGCTCATGCGATGGCCGGCGACCTGCGGAGCATGTTCAGTCTGCTGGCGTCGGATCAGGGACTCGCCGAAGTTCTGGTCGAAGCGGGTCACAAGACGCAATTGGGAGGCCCGACCCGCGTGCGCTACTGGACCTTTACGAGCAATCTGTTGCGCATCTACGAAAATGCGTACCTGCTGAAACGCGAGAATTCGGTCAGCGAGGCGCATTGGAGCGGCATGACTCAGCTCATGATCGACTACAAGTCCATGGCCGCGTTTGCCGGATACTGGGAAGACCGGAAGCACTGGCTCTCCGCCGAGTTTCGGACCTACATGGAAACCGAAATCCTGCCGATAGCGCCAAGGCCCGGCATCGCGATCCCCGGTAGCTGGTAATCTTGCAACCAGGCGCGCCATCCGGCTTTAAGGGACCAGCGTACTACAACGACTGCATTGGCCCGCTCTGGTTTGATCCGTTTGCGGCCGACCTCGTGCGACGCCTCCCGATCCGGCCGCCCGGCGACCTGCTGGAGATCGCCTGCGGCACTGGCCTCGTGACGCGGCGGCTTCGCGAACGCATCGATTCAGGCGTGCGCGTTGTCGCGACCGACCTGAGTGCCGCGATGCTCGACTACGCGCGCGCCAAGCTCGGCGACGGCAATGGCGTCGAATGGCGGGAGGCCGATGCGCTCGCGCTGCCCTTCGCAGATCACACGTTCGGCGCGGTTGTCTGCGGATTCGGCATCATGTTCGTGCCGGACCGGCAGGCGATGCTCAAGGAGGCGCGGCGGGTTCTCGCACACGGCGGCATCCTCCTGTTCAACGTATGGGATCGAATAGAGGAAAACCCGCACGCCGCGGTCAACGCCGCAGTGCTCGAGGCGATGTTCCCCGGGGACATCGAAATGCGATTTCGGACCCCTTACGACATGCACGACACGGAAGACTTGCGGCAGCTTCTCTCGGGTGCGGGCTTTCGCGAGACGCTGATCGAAACGAAGCGGATCGCGATCGAGGGAGCGGACCCCAATGCCATCGCGACCGGCCAAGTCCGCGGCACGCCAAGGTCGGCGCTCTTGGAGAAGCGGGGCGTCTCGCTCGATATCGTGATCGGAAAGGTCGCCGCCGCGCTGGCGGCGGCGGGCGGCAATCCCTATTCAGGCTACGGACAAGCCATCGTCGTACAGGCGCGCGCGATCTAAAATACGGCATGCAACGCGAGCTCGAACGGATCGACGGCGAGATCGCCGCCTGGGAGCGAAGGCTCGCCGCGGGCGAGCCGGTCGCGCTCGAGCCGGCGCTCGAAGCGGCCACCGGCGCCGCGCTCGCGCTGATCCGCGCCTACCTCGCGGCCGAGGGCAGCAAGCCGGTGCCGGCGGGGGACGCGGACCTGCTCGATGCGTTCAAGGTCCTGGTGAAGGGCGACCCGACCTGGAACGCGATCCGCGACAACCTGCGCGAGCTGGTCTATTACCGCAACTGCCTCGCGCTCGGGCGCACGGACGCGCTGCCGGCGGTGCCCGAGAAGATGGCGATCCGGCTCGCGCGCCACGTCTATCTCTATCTGCGAACGCGCTGCGTCAAAGAGGGAAGAATCGCGGCGTGACGGCGCGCTTCATTTCCTCGCCGCGCTTCGCCGCGCGCGGCTACGGCCGCAACCACCCGCTCGCGATCCCGCGCGTGGCGCTCGCCGAGCGGCTGATCGAGTGCTGCGGCCTGCTGGCCGAGGGCGAGTACCTCGAGGCGCGCGCGGCGAGCGAGGCCGAGCTGGCCGCGTTCCACGATCCGGGCTACGTCGCCGCCGTGCGCCGCGCCGAGGAGGCGCGCGAAGTGGCGCAGGCCGATCGCGAGCGCTACGCGCTGGGGTGCTGGAGAATCCCTGGTTCGCGGACGTGTTCACCCGCCCCGCGACCGCGGCGGGCGGGAGCCTGCAGGCGGCCGAGGAGGCGCTCGCCGGGCGGCGCGCGTTCAACCCCGCGGGCGGCATGCACCACGCGCGGCCCGCGCGCGCGCAGGGCTTTTGCTACTTCAACGACAACGCGCTCGCGGTGCTGCGTCTGCGCGCTGCGGGCCTGCGCGTGCTGTACGTCGATCTCGACGCGCACTATCCGGACGGCGTGGCCGAAGCGCTGCGCGGCGACCCGGAGGCGCTCATGCTGTCGCTGCACATGGATACCGGCTACGCCTATCCCTTCGAAGGCGGCGCGCTGGAAGACGCCGAGGCGGTCAACCTGTCGCTGCCGCGCGGTGCGAACGACGCCGAGTACCTGCACGCGTTCGACGCGGTGTGGCCGCGCGCGCTCGAGCGCTTCGCGCCCGACGCGGTGGTGCTGCAGGCGGGCACCGACGTCATCGCGCCCGATCCGCTGGGCAAGCTCGCGGTCACCACACAAGGCTTCCTGGCGGCGGTCGCGCGCGTGGTGGACGGCGCGCCGCGGCTGCTCGCCACCGGCGGCGGCGGCTACCACCCGCTGCTGGTGGCGCGCGCCTGGGCCGGGGTGTGGGCGCTGCTCGCCGGGCGCGCGCTGCCCGAGGCGATGCCGCCCGCGGGCGCCGCGCTGCTGCGCGAGGTGCATTGGGAGCACGAGGACGATCAGGCCGCGCCCTGGATGTTCGAGTCCTTCGCCGACCCGCCCGGCCCGGCCGCGATCCGGGCCGAAGTGAAAGCGCTGGCGCGCGCGGCGGCGCGCCACCCGCGGCTGGCATGATTGCGGGGCACGCCACCCGCGCCGGCACCGAGGCCTACGCGGCGTCGTTCGGCGCCGCCTGCGCGCCAGGGCACTACAGCGAGTTCCTCAACCAGCACCTGAAGCTCTCTTCGCTCGGCGTGGGCAGCTTTCCCGGGGCGGCGGACGACGCCACCGACGAGGCCGTGGCGCGCATCGTCGAGCGCGCGCTGCTGTCCGGGCTGAACGTGCTCGACGGCGCGGTGCACTACCGCTACGGCCGCGCGCTGGTGGCGCTGCGCGCGGGGCTCGAGCGCGCCTTCGCCGCCGGGGTGGCGCGCGAGCAGGTGTTCGTCGCGCTCAAAGGCGGCTTCCTGCTGTTTCTGGACGGCCCGCCCGCGGACCTCGAGCGCTGGTTCGACGCCAACGTCGCGGCGCGCGGCCTCGGCACGCGCGCGGACCTCGTCGGGGCGCACCTGCTGTCCGCGCCCTACCTGGCCTGGCAGCTCGAGTTCGCGCGCGCCGCGCTCGGGCTCGAGACGCTCGACGCGTTCCTGATCGACCAGCCCGAGATCCACGTCCGCGCGATCGGCAAGGAGCAGGCCAACCGCAAGCTCGCGCGCGCCTTCGCCGTGCTGGAGCAGGCGGTGAAGGAGAACAAGCTGCGCCAGTACGGCGTGTCGAGCTTCGACGCCATGCGGGTCGAGACCGACCACGCGCTGTTCCAGTCCATCGCTTCGCTGCAGGGGCTGGCCGAAGGCGCGGCGCAGATCGTGGGCAAGGACCCGCGCGCGCGGCACCACCTGCGCCTGCTGCAGCTGCCGTTCAACCCGGCGATGACCGAGGGCTTCACCCGCTTTTCGCAGGCGACCGGGCAGGGCAACGTCGCTTCCTCGATTCAGGCCGCGCACCAGCTCAAGGCCTACGTCATGACCAGCCACGCGCTGGGCAAGGGGCGCTTCGCCGCCGAGGACCCGCTCGCCGCCGGCGTCGCCGGGCTCGCCAACCCGGCACAGCGTGCGCTGCAGTTCGCCCGCTCGACGCCGGGCGTCGGCAGCGCGCTCGCGGGCATGAGCGCGCCGGCGCACCTGGAGGACATGCTGGCGGTGGCGCGCACGCCGCCGATGGCGAAGCAGGATTACGCCAAGCTTTTCCGCCGCGCCGAGTGAGGCACGGCAAGGCTCATTCGGAGCGGAAGCGGCGGTGGTGGTGGTAGTCCTCGGAGCGCGCGAACGACAGCAGGCGGTCGATCTTGCGCCGGTGCAGGCGCCGGTTGCGCAGGTACCAAAGTCCCACCAGCGTCATGGTACCGGCAACGAACAGCCCGAACAGCACGATTACGCCGTAAATCGACAGTCCGCGATGCAGCAGCCACGAGTACAGCGCAATGATCGCCAGGATCGACAGGTTCTCGTTGAAGTTCTGCACCGCGATCGAGCGCCCGGCGCCCATCAGGTTATGCCCACGGTGCTGCAGCAGCGCGTTCATCGGCACGACGAAGAAGCCCGCCAGGGCGCCGATCAGGATCATCAGCGGTATCGCGACCCAGACGCTGCGCACCGCGACCATCGCCATCACCACCACGCCCATCGCGATGCCCATCGGGATCACCCGCACCGAATGATGCAGCGGGATGCGCAGCGAAGCGGCGATCGCGCCCACGGCGATGCCGAGCGCGACCACGCCCTGCAGCAGCGCGGCCTTGGACAGGTCGAAGCCGAGCGCCACGCGCGACCATTCGATGACGATGAACTGCAGCGTCGCGCCGACGCCCCAGAACAGCGTCGTGACCGCGAGCGAGATCTGGCCCAGCTTGTAGCGCCACAGCCGGGCGTTGCAGCGGTAGAAGTCCTTCAGCGTCGCGAGCGGGCTGCCGTGCAGGTGCTTGATCGGCGCGCCGGTGAGCGGGACGTAGAGGTTGAACAGCGCCGCCACGACATACACGAACGCGATCACGCACAGCGCCGCCTCGGGCGGGGTGTCGACGCCGGTGTCGATCAGCGGCAGGTCGAACGCGAGCAGGAAGCCGGCCACCGCCTGATTGATCAGCACGCCGCCGAGCACGGTGCCGAGGATGATCGACGCCACCGTGAGCCCTTCGATCCAGCCGTTGGCGAGCACGAGCCTGGTCGGCGGCAGGTACTCGGTCAGGATGCCGTACTTGGCGGGCGAGTAGGCCGCGGCGCCCAAGCCGACCAGCGCGTAGGCCGCGAGCGGGTTGACGCCGAACAGCATCACGGCGCAGCCGGCGATCTTGACCGTGTTGGACATGAGCATCACGCGGCCCTTGGGCAGGCGGTCGGCGAAGGCGCCGACGTAGGGCGCGAGGACGACGTACGACAGCACGAAAAAGAACTTCAGGTACGGCGTCAGCCACGACGGCTCGTGCGACTGCATGAGCATGGCGATGGCGGCGACCAGCAACGCGTTGTCGGCGAGCGACGAGAAAAACTGCGCCGCCATTATTATGTAGAAGCCGAGATTCATCGGATTTTTCGCGTGCCGGTTTATAGCACGCCGAGGCGGCCTACTCTGCGCGGCGCAGGTAGACCTGCATGCGGATCGACTTGTTGAGCCGGGTCAGGCGCGACTCCATGCAGGCGAGGTCGTAGAGCGCGGCGGCGAGGATCAGCAGGGCGACGCCGGCGGCGGCCCGCGCATCGAGCAGCAGCAGGCCGAGCGCGGCGGCGCTGGCCAGGCGATAGGCCCAGGCGCCGGCGCGGTCTCGCAAGTAGGCGCGGTGCGCGCCGAGCGGGAACGCGAGCCACAGCAGGTAGGCGCTGCGCCGCCGGCGCAGTGCCGCGGCGAGGCGCAGGTTGGCCTCCTGCAATCCGCCGCCGGACAGATCGAGGCGTTTCCAGGCGTCGCTCACAGGCCATCATAAGCTATGAATCGCGCCGAGTTTATGCTTGAATAAGAGTTGTCTCAACACGCATTGAACGGACTGATCGAACATGGCCGACCGGCGCCTGCAGGTATTTCATGCCGTTGCCAAGCATCTGTCGTTCACCAAGGCGGCGGAGGCCCTGTTCATGACCCAGCCGGCGGTGACGTTCCAGATCAAGCAGCTCGAGGAGCACTTCAACTCCCGCCTGTTCGAGCGCGGGCACGGGCGCATCGCGCTCACCCCCGCGGGCGATATCGTGCTCGACTACGCCGAGCGCATTCTCGGCCTGTCGGCCGAGCTCGACACGCGGCTGAAGGAAATGACAGGCCAGATCGCCGGTCTGCTGCTGGTCGGCGCGAGCACCACGATCGCGGAGTTCCTGCTGCCGCAGGTGCTGGGCGACTTCAAGTCGCGCCACCCGAACGTGGTGCCGCGCCTGTTCGTCGCCAATTCGGGCGCGGTCGAGAACCGCGTCGCGGAGCACACCCTGGACATCGGCTTCATCGAGGCCCCCTCGCACCTCGCGGCGGTGGCGACCGACGTGTGCTGTGAGGACGAGCTGGTGGTGGTGTGCGCGAGCTCGCACGCGCTCGCGCAGCACGAGTCGCTCACGCCCAAGCAGCTGGTCGAGTACCCGTACATCAGCCGCGAGTCCGGCTCGGGCACGCGCGAGGTCACCGACGCCTACTTCCAGAAGGCCGGGGTGCGGCCCGAATCGCTCAAGGTGGTGATGGAGCTCGGCAGCCCGGAGGCGCTCAAGGGGCTGGTCGCCACCGGCCTGGGCTTCACCATCATGTCGCGCGCCACGGTGCAGAAGGAAACCCGCCTCGGCGAGCTGGTCGGCCTGCCGCTCGCGCCGCGCCTGATCCGCAACCTGTCGGTGGTCTATCCGAAGGAGAAGTTCCGTTCGCGGCTGGTAAACACCTTCGTCCAGTTCGCCAAGGAAAGGCTGGCGGCAAAGCTTCCCGGCTGAGGCGCGCTGCGTCGTGAAGCGCTTTCTCGCCGTCCAGCACAGCTTCGCGGAGTTCTTCGGCGCGCTCGAGGCGCAGTGGGAGGCGCGCGGAATCGGCTTCAAGTACGTGCGTCCGGTGACCGGCGAGGACGTCGCCGGCACGCCGTCGCAGTTCGACGCCCTGTGGCTGCTCGGCGCTGCGTACGCGGCGGTCGACCGCGAGCACTGCCCCTGGGTAGACGACGAGATGCGCCTGGTGCGCGCCTTCGCCAAGTCCAGGCGCCCGATCGTGGGGCTGGGCTTCGGCGCCCAGGTGCTGGCCGCGGCCTACGGCGCCGCGCTGTCCGCCGAGCCGGAGCACGACGCGCGCTTCGCGCTCGCGCATGCGCTGGTCGCCGACGACCCCGTGGCGCGCGCGATCGACGGTCGCCGCGTGCTGGTGATGGCCAACGGCCGCGCCGAGCTCGGCGCCGAGCTCGGCGCCGGGCTCGAGCCGGTGGCCGCGGACGAAGACGGGCGCTGGCTCGCGTTCCGCACTGGCGAGCTGGGCTACGGCCTGCTGTTCCGGCCCGAGCTCAAGCCCGGCATGCTCGAGGACATGGTGATGGAGGACGAGCGGCCGCTGCCCGAGGACATCGGTGCGCTGATCGACGCCGCGCGCGAGCAATGGCCGCAGATGCAGGACACGACCGACCGGGTGGCCGCGGCGCTGGTGAGTGCACTCGGCCTGATGGACGAGCGCGCCAAGGCGCCGGTATTCCGCATCGTCGAGCAGCGCTGAGGCGCGCATGCCGCGACCGATCCGCGCCTCCATCTCGCTCCGCGCGCTGGCGCACAACCTCGAGCGCGCGCGCGAGTGCGCGGGCAGCGCCAAGGTTTGGGCCGTAGTCAAGGCCGACGCCTACGGCCACGGCCTGCGGCGCGCCGCCGGCGCGCTCGCCGGCGCCGACGGCTACGCGCTGCTCGACTTCGAACAAGCAATCATGCTGCGGCTGGCAGGCGTGCAAAAACCGATCCTGCTGCTGGAGGGCTTTTTCAGCGCGCAGGACCTGGCGCTGGTGTGCGAGCAGCGCCTGACGCCGGTGGTGCACAGCACGGCGCAGATCGAGATGCTCGCCAAGACGCCGCTCGCGGCGCCGGTCGACGTCTACCTGAAGGTCAACAGCGGCATGAACCGGCTCGGCTTCACGCTCGACAACGTGCGCCTGGGGTGGAACGCGCTCGAGGCCAATCCGCAGGTGCGTACGGTGACGCTGATGACCCATTTCGCCGACGCCGACGGCGCAAGCGGGGTCGAGGCGCAGCTCGCCCGGTTCGAGGAGATCGTGGCGCCGTACGCGGGTGCGCCGCGCTCGCTCGCCAATTCGGCCGCGCTGCTGCGCTTTCCCGAGACCCGCGCCGACTGGGTGCGGCCGGGAATCATGCTCTACGGCTGCTCGCCGTTCGCCGATCGCAGCGCGATCGAGCTCGAGCTCGAGCCGGCGATGACGTTGAAGACCGAGATCATCGCGCAGCAGCGCCTGACGCCGCGCGAGCGCGTCGGCTACGGCTTTTCCTACCAGGCTGCGGGCGAGATGACCGTGGGGGTCGCGGCCTGCGGCTACGCCGACGGCTACCCGCGCCACGCGCCCTCGGGCACGCCGATCCTGGTCGACGGCGTGCGCACGCGCACCGTGGGCCGGGTGTCGATGGACATGATCTGCGTCGACCTGAGCCGCATTCCCGGGGCCGGCATCGGCTCGCAGGTGACGCTGTGGGGCCAGGGCCTGTCGGCCGACGAGGTGGCCGCCTCGGCGGGAACCTTGAGCTACGAGCTGCTGTGCGCGCTCGCGCCGCGCGTTCCGGTGCTAGAGGTGGCGTGATGGCGCGCGCGAAGTCGGTCTACGTCTGCTCCGAGTGCGGCGCCAGCGCGCTGCAATGGTTCGGCGCCTGCCCGGCCTGCGGCGCGGCCGGCACGCTCTCCGAGACGATTGCCGAGCGTTCGTCCGCGCACCGCTACGCGCCGCCGGCGCCGGCCGCGGCGCCGGTGCCGCTGGCCGAGATCGAGACGCGCGAGCTCGGCCGCCTCCCGAGCGGCATCGGCGAGCTCGACCGGGTGCTCGGCGGCGGGCTGGTCGCGGGACAGGTGGCGCTGCTCGCAGGCGACCCCGGGATCGGCAAGTCGACCCTGCTGCTGCAATGCGTCTCGGCGCTCGAATCGTCCTCGCTCTATATTTCGGGCGAAGAGTCGGCGCAGCAGATCGCGCTGCGCGCGCGGCGTCTTGCGCTGCCGGCGGGCAGGGTGCGCCTGCTGGCCGAGATCCAGCTCGAGCGCATCGTCGCCGCGCTCGAGGCCGAGCGGCCGCGGGTGGCGGTGATCGACTCGATCCAGACGCTTTATTCGGAGCAGATGCAGTCGGCGCCCGGATCGGTCGCGCAGGTGCGCGAATGCGCAGCGCAGCTCACGCGCGTGGCAAAGCGCAACGGCACGGCGATCCTGCTCATCGGGCACGTGACCAAGGAAGGCGCGATCGCCGGGCCGCGCGTGCTCGAGCACATCGTCGACACCGTGCTGCACTTCGAGGGCGACCCTCACTCCGCGTTCCGCCTCGTGCGCGCGGTGAAGAACCGCTTCGGAGCAGTCAACGAGCTGGGTGTGTTCGCCATGACCGAGAAGGGCCTGCGTACGGTGAGCAACCCTTCGGCGCTGTTCCTGTCGCAGCACGAGCGCGACGTAGCGGGCTCCTGCGTGCTGGCGACGCTGGAGGGCACGCGGCCGCTGCTGGTCGAGATCCAGGCCCTGGTCGATGCGGCCCAGGCGCCGACCCCGCGCCGCCTCTCGGTCGGGCTGGAGCAGAACCGGCTCGCGATGCTGCTCGCCGTGCTGCACCGGCACGCGGGCATCGCCACCGTGGACCAGGACGTGTTCGTCAACGCGGTGGGCGGGGTGCGCATCGCCGAGCCGGCGGCCGACCTCGCGGTGTCGCTCGCCATCGTGTCCTCGCTCACCGACCGCCCGATCCCGGGCCGTGTGGCGGTGTTCGGCGAGGTCGGTCTCGCGGGCGAGGTGCGCCCGGCGCCGCGCGGCCAGGAACGGCTGAAGGAGGCGGCCAAGCTCGGCTTCGAGCGCGCGATCGTGCCGAAGGCGAACCGGCTCAAGCCGATCGCCGGGCTCGTGCTGATCGCGGTCGAGCGGGTCGACCGGGCGGTGCAGGCGCTGCGGGAAATCTAGCCGCGCTGCGCGACGATGAACAGGCGCCGGAAGGGGAACAGCGTGCTGCCGTTGGCCTCGGGCTGATAGGCGGCGAGTACGCGCGCGCGGTAATCCGCCTCGAAGGCGCTGCGCTCGGGCTCCTCGAGCCGGTCGAGGAAGGGTTTGAGCCAGCTGCCCTTGACGAACTCCGCCACCGGGTTGTCGCCGCGCAGCGCCAGCAGGTACTCGGTTTCCCAGATCTCGAGCGCCGCGGCCTTGGCGTGCAGCAGGCGCCAGTAGAACTGCGGCCCGGCCACCGGACTCGGGCGCAAGTGGGGCTCGAGCCGCGCGCGCCAGGGTCCGTTCTCGATCGTGTCGCGCACGCCGGTGTGCGACGGCGCGCCAAAGTTGCGCGGCATCTGCACCGCGAGCCAGCCGCCCGGAGCGACCGACTCGAGCAAGCGCGGGAAAAGGCTTTCGTGCCCGTCGAGCCAGTGGAGCGTCGCGTTGCTGTAGAGCACGTCGACCGGCTGCGCGGGGCGCCAGGCGCCGACGTCGGCCTGGACGAACTCGATCCCCGGATGGTCGGCGCGCGCCTTGGCCAGCATCTGCGGCGAGCCGTCGATGCCGGTCAACCGGGCCTGCGGCCAGCGCTCGCGCAGCAGCGGCATGAGGTTGCCCGCGCCGCAGCCGAGATCGACCACCGCGCGCGGCGCGGCGGCCGGCACGCGCGCCAGCAGGTCGAGCGCGGGCCGCAGCCGCTCGCCCGAAAACTTGAGGTACTGCGCGGGATCCCAGCTCATCGGATTCGACAATAGCAGAGGCGTGCGGCGCGCACGCCGCTGCGCGCGGCCGCTTCCAGCGTCGGCGGATACTCGGGGTCGGTGTAGTCGCCGGCGAGGAACACGTCGGGCAGCGGCGTCTCGGGCCCGGGCCGCGCGAGGCCGGGCGTGCAGGCAACCGTGGCGCGCTTCTCGGCGATCACGCGCGCCGAAAGCGGTGCCGGCAGCTGCGGCAGCGCCTGCGCCAGCTCGCGCGCGCAGGTTGCGCCGAGCTCGGCGTGCTCCATCTGCTGGTGATCGCCCTGCGCGCTGATCACGCACGCGAGCCGCCCGCGCTCGCCGAGCAGCGCGCCGCGGTCGAACACCCACTGCACCAGCCCGGCGTCCAGGCCGAGTAGCGGCAGCGGCAGCCGCACGTGCTCGGGATACTGAAGGTATATCGTGTAGATCGGCTGGTACTCGTAGTCCGGCGCGCTCTCCGGCAGCAGCGCCGCGAGCTGGTGCGGTCCGACCGCGACCACCACCGCCGCGTGCTCGCGCCGCAGGACCTCGAGGTCACGCACGCGCGCGTTCAGGCGCAGCTCGCCGCCGTGTGCCGCCAGCCAGTCCGCGGCCGGCTCGGGGAACAGGCGGCTCAGGTCGACGCGCGGCAGCAAGAGATCGCTCGCGCCCGCCGCGGCGCCGAGCGTGTCGCGCAGCACCGCGAGGAAGGCACCCGCGGCGGCGCGCTCGGGCGGGGTGTTGAGCGCCGAGACGCACAGCGGACGCCACAGGAAGTGGCCGATGCCGCCGTCCTGCCGGTGCGCCCGCAGCAGGCTTTGCACCGTGTCGTGCGCGCCGGCGCGAAAGCCGGCGCGGCGCAGCGCGAGCACGAAGCGAACCGCGCCCAGCCGCTCGCCGAACGGCGCGCCGCGTGCGGCGAGCAGCCCGCCGAGCAGCCCGAGCGGGGCGGGCAGCCGGAGTGCGCGCAGCGCGAAGCCGCCGGCGTAGCGCAGCTCGAGCGGCATGCGCAGCAGCGCGTCGCTTGGCACGCCGACGCGCCGCATCAGGCCCAACAGCTCGCCGTAGGCGCCGATCAGGATGTGCTGGCCGTTGTCGAGCGCGTCGCCCTGCGATACGACGCGACGCGCGCGCCCGCCGGGCACCGGGCCCGATTCGTACACCGTGACCGGCACGCCTTGATCCGCGAGTGTCACGGCGCAGGCCATGCCGGCGTAGCCGGCGCCGACGATCGCTACGCGCCGATCCACGTCTTCCAGGCGATCCACAGCTTGCGCAGCGGCGTGAGCGAGGTATGCCGGTCGAGCACCCTGAAGCCGTCGCGCTCGATCTCGGCCAGCAGAGTGCGGTAGATCGCGGCCATGATCAGCCCGGGGCGCTGCGCGCGGCGATCGGCCTGCGGCAGCGCGCCGAGCGCTTTGTCGTAGTAAGCCTGCGCGCGGCGGGCCTGGAAGCGCATCAGCGTGGCGAAGGCGTCGCTGTAGCGCGCGTTGAGAATGTCGGCCGCGGTGACGGCGTGCGCCTTGAGGTCCTCCAGCGGCAGGTAAATGCGGTTGTTGCGCGCGTCCTCGCCCACGTCGCGGATGATATTGGTGAGCTGGAACGCGGTGCCGAGCTGCTCGGCGTATTCGAGCGTGCGCGGGTCGCGATAGCCGAAGATCCCGGCCGAGAGGATCCCGACCACGCCCGCGACGTGGTAGCAGTAGCGCTCGAGGCCCTTGAAATCGAGGTAGCGCGACTGCTCCAGGTCCATCTGCATGCCGTCGACGATCTCGTTCAGGCGCGCTGCGCTGACGCCGAAGCTCGCCGCGGCGGGCGCCAGGGCGCGCGTGACCGGGTGCTGCGGTCTGCCGGCGCTCAGGTTCGCGATCTCCGAGCGCCACCAGTCGAGCTTGGCGCGCGCGAGCTGCGGCTCGGACACGCCGTCGACGGCGTCGTCCACTTCGCGGCAGAAGGCGTACAGGGCGGTGATCGCGCGCCGCCGCTCGGGCGGCAGGAACAGGAACGCGTAGTAGAAGCTCGAGCCGCTCGCGGCCGCCTTCTGCTGGCAGTACTCGTCGGGGGTCACAGCGCGCGCCAAAGGAGCAGCGGCCAGTCGTACCATTGGAGGACCGGGCGGCGGCGAAAGACGTCGAAATGCACCGTGCCAAGCTTGTCGAGCACGCGCAGCCCGCCCTCGACGGTGGCGCGGATCTCGAGCCCGATGCGCCCCGGCAGGCGGCGCCCGAGCGGGGCGCCGCCGAGCAACATCGCGCGCGTGCGCTCGACCTGGAACCCGAGCAGCGCGCGCCAGGCGTCGTCGCAGCGGCGCTCGGCGATATGCGCTTCGCTCACCCCGAAGCGCGCCATCTCGTCCTGCGGCAGGTAGATCCTTCCCTTGGCGTAATCGAGCGCCACATCCTGCCAGAAATTCGCCAGCTGCAGCGCGCTGCACACCGCGTCCGATCGCACGACGTTGTCGGGCGTGGCGGCGCGGAAAAGGTGCAGCAGCAGGCGGCCGACCGGATTGGCGGAACGGCGGCAGTACTCGAGCAGCTCGGCATAGTCGGCGTAGCGCGGCTTGAGCACATCCTGCGAGAAGGCGTCCAGCAGGTCGTGCAACGGCTCGAGCGGAAGCTCGCGCTCGCGCACCAGGCGCGCGAGGTCTTTGAACAGTGGTTCGCGCGGCGGTTCGCCGCGCGCGATGCCGTGCAGCGCGGCGCGATACGCCTCCAGGCGCGCGAGCCGCACGTGCGGCGCCAGATCGCCCTCGTCGGCGAAGTCGTCGGCGCTGCGGGCGAAGCGGTAGATCACGCCCACGGGCGCCCGCTCGGCCGCGGGCAGCAGCAGCGACGCGACCGGGAAGTTCTCGTAGTGCTCGATGGACACCGTATGATTCTTAAAGGGAAAACGCGCTGCGCGCGCGAAGGGCGGGGCGCTTTCCACAGTATAATGGAGCGCTTTTGCAGTACCCGCTTCGGGCGAAGGTGGCGGAATTGGTAGACGCACTGGATTTAGGTTCCAGCGCGGAAACGCTTGTGGGTTCGAGTCCCACCCTTCGCACCACCGGTAGCACCCGGCAACGGGCGGGAGACAACGAGGAATCGATACGCATGGCGGCAAACGTGGAAAACCTGGGCACCCTCGAGCGGCGCCTGTCGATGTCGGTGCCGGTGGACGAGATCGAGCGCCAGGTCGAGGAGCGGCTGAAGAAGCTCGCGCGCAACGTCAAGATGCCGGGCTTCCGTCCCGGCAAGGTGCCGATGAAGCTGGTGGCGCAGCAGTACGGGTCGCAGGTGCGCAGCAAAGTGCTGGGCGACGCGGTGCAGAAGGCGTTCAGTGACGCGGTCAAGGAGCGGAACCTGCGCGTCGCGGGCTACCCGCGGATCGAGAAGCACGACGGCGGCGACGACAAGGCGCTCGAGTTCAGCGCCACGTTCGAGGTCTATCCCGAGTTCAAGCCGGGCGACGTGAGCGGCGCGACCATCGATCGGCCGCAGGTGGCGGTGGACGATGGGGCGGTGGGTCGCACGCTCGAGATCCTGCGCAAGCAGCGCACCCGTTTCGAGCCGGTGACCCGCGCGGCGCAGGACGGCGACCGCGTCACGGTCGATTTCGAGGGCACGATCGACAACGCGCCGTTCGAGGGCGGCAAGGGGACCGGGTTCGCGTTCCTGCTGGGCGAAGGCCGCACGCTGCCCGCGTTCGAGGCCGCCGCGCGCGGCATGGCGGCCGGCGAGAGCAGGACTTTCGAGCTGACCTTCCCGGACGACTACCAGGGCAAGGAAGTGGCGGGCAAGACGGCGAGCTTCGCGCTGGCGATGAAGAAGGTCGAGGAGCCGCGCCTGCCGGCGCTGGACGCCGAGTTCGCCAAGTCGCTCGGGGTCGCCGACGGCGACTTGGACAAGATGCGCGCCGAGGTCAAGGCGAACGTGGAGCGGGAAGTGAACAAGCGCGTCGAGGCCCGACTCAAGGGGCAGGCGCTGCAAACGCTGCTCGATGCGACCAAGATCGAGCTGCCGAAAGCGCTGGTGCAGATGGAGGCGCAGCAGCTGGTCGAGCGCGCGGCGGCCGACCTGCAGTCGCGCGGCGTCAAGCTGGAGCAGGTGCCGCTCGATCCGGCCGCGTTCGAGGACACCGCAAAGCGGCGCGTCGCGCTCGGCCTGATCATCGGCGAGCTGGCGCGCGCCGAGGGGCTGCAGCCCAAGCCGGCCGAGGTGCGCGCGCTGATCGAGCAGGAGGCGCAGGGCTACGAGAGCCCGGCCGAGGTAGTAAAATGGTTTTATATGCAGCCGCAGCGATTGTCCGAAATGGAGGGCCTCGCGCTCGAAGGCAACGTCGTCGAGTGGGTGCTTGCCAAAGCCAAGGTGCAAGACAAGGCGGTGTCCTTCGACGAACTGATGGGGAGCGGCGCATGATCTGGCAGAAATCGATGCCCGAAACGCAGGATCTCGGGCTGATCCCGATGGTGATCGAGCAGTCGGGGCGCGGCGAGCGCGCCTACGACATCTACTCGCGCCTGCTCAAGGAGCGCGTGGTGTTCCTGGTCGGGGTTGTGAACGAGGTGACCGCCAACCTGATCGTGGCGCAGATGCTGTTCTTGGAGTCCGAGAATCCGGACAAGGACATCTTCTTCTACATCAACTCGCCCGGCGGCGCGGTATCGGCCGGCCTGGCCGTGTACGACACGATGCAGTTCATCAAGCCGCACGTCAGCACGCTTTGCATCGGGCAGGCGGCCAGCATGTGCGCGCTGCTGCTAGCGGCGGGCGAAAAGGGCAAGCGCTACTGCCTGCCCAACTCGCGCATCATGATCCACCAGCCCCTGGGCGGCTTCCAAGGACAGGCTTCCGATGTCGAAATCCAGGCGCGCGAGATCCTGTACATCAAGGCCAGGCTCAACGAGATCCTCGCCAAGCACACCGGGCAACCGATCGAGAGGATCGCGAAGGACACCGATCGCGACTACTTCCACTCGGGCGAAGAAGCGGTAAAGTACGGTTTGGCGGACAAGGTACTGGTGTCGAGGGAAAACACCTAGGAGCGCGCATGTCGGACAAGATCTCCTCGAGCGAAAAGCTGCTGTACTGCTCGTTCTGCGGCAAGAGCCAGCACGAAGTGCGAAAGCTCATCGCGGGGCCGTCGGTATTCATCTGCGACGAATGCATCGAGCTGTGCAACGACATCATCCGCGAGGAGACCGCCACCGACCGCGGCGGCAAAGGCGTCAAGTCCGATCTGCCGACGCCGCGCGATATCAGGCAGATCCTGGACCAGTACGTGATAGGACAGGATCCGGCGAAGCGCATCCTCTCGGTCGCGGTGTACAACCACTACAAACGGCTCAAGCACCTGTCGAAGAACGACGAGGTCGAGCTCGCGAAATCGAACATCCTGCTCATCGGCCCGACCGGATCCGGCAAGACTTTGCTGGCTCAAACCTTGGCCAGATTATTGAATGTTCCTTTTGTCATTGCGGATGCGACCACCCTCACCGAGGCGGGCTACGTCGGAGAGGACGTCGAGAACATCATCCAGAAGCTGCTGCAGAACTGCGACTACGACGTCGACAAGGCCAAGCGCGGCATCGTCTACATCGACGAGATCGACAAGATCTCGCGCAAGTCCGACAACCCGTCGATCACGCGCGACGTGTCGGGCGAGGGCGTGCAGCAGGCGCTGCTCAAGCTGGTCGAGGGTACGGTCGCGTCGGTGCCGCCGCAGGGCGGGCGCAAGCATCCGAACCAGGACTTCGTGCAGGTGGACACGACCAACATCCTGTTCATCTGCGGCGGGGCCTTCGACGGCCTCGAGCGGATCGTGCGCAACCGCACCGAGAAGACCGGCATCGGCTTCGGCGCCGACGTGCGCAGCCCGAAGAACGCGAAGGCGACCTTCGACATCCTGAAGGGCGTCGAGCCCGAGGACCTGATCAAGTACGGCCTGATCCCGGAGTTCGTCGGCCGCCTGCCGGTGGTCGCGACGCTCGAGGAGCTGGACGAGAGTGCGCTGATCCAGATCCTGACCGAGCCGAAGAACGCGCTGATCAAGCAGTACCAGCGCCTGTTCATGATGGAAGGCGTCGAGCTCGAGGTGCGCCCGGCCGCGCTCAACGCGGTCGCCAAGCGCGCGCTCGCGCGCAAGACCGGCGCGCGCGGCCTGCGCTCGATTCTCGAGATGGTGCTGCTCGACACGATGTACGAGCTGCCGACGCTCGAGAACGTGAGCAAGGTGGTGGTGGACGAGGCGATGATCACCGCCGACGGCAAGCCGCTGATGATCTACTCCGACCAGCACAAGGTCGCGGGCGGCACGGCCTGAACGTTTCCGCAGTCGAGCTGTCACTAAGCACGTGCGGCGCAGCCCGCCGGGCCGCGTTGCGGCGTGGCGGGCTTGCGTGTAGGCTTGGACGCATGCTTGCTATTGATTTGGCGCAGAAAGCCCCAAGGTTCACGAGACTTCCCACGCCGCAACCGAGGCCGTAAATGTCCGACGCCCCCGAAGTCCCCGCCGAGATCCCGCAATACCCGCTGCTGCCGCTGCGCGACGTGGTGGTGTTCCCGCACATGGTGATCCCGCTGTTCGTCGGTCGGCCCAAGTCGATCAAGGCCATGGAAACGGCGATGGAAAGCGGCAAGTCGATCCTGCTGGTGGCGCAGAAATCCGCCGCCAAGGACGATCCCGGCCCGGAGGACATCTACGACATCGGCTGCGTGTCGAGCATCCTGCAGATGCTCAAGCTGCCCGACGGCACCGTGAAAGTGCTGGTCGAGGGCGGCAGCCGGGCCCAGATCCGCGAGATCGTCGACCTCAAGTCGCACTGGGTCGCCGGCGCCGCGCCGATCGTGCTCGAGGGCGCGCCCGCGCCCGAGGTCGAGGCGATGCGCCGCGCGCTGCTGTCGGCGTTCGACCAGTACGTCAAGCTGAACAAGAAGATCCCGCCCGAGATCCTGACTTCGCTGCAGGGCATCGACGAGGCCGGGCGTCTGGCCGACACGGTCGCCGCGCATCTGCCGCTCAAGCTCGAGCAGAAGCAGCAGGTGCTCGAGATGTTCGACGTCAAGCAGCGGCTGGAGCACCTGCTGTCGCAGCTCGAGACCGAGATCGACATCCTGCAGGTCGAGAAGCGCATCCGCGGCCGCGTCAAGCGGCAGATGGAGAAGAGCCAGCGCGAGTACTACCTCAACGAGCAGGTCAAGGCGATCCAGAAGGAGCTCGGCGAGGGCGAGGAAGGCGCCGATCTCGAAGAAATGGAAAAGCGCATCCGCAAGGCGCACATGCCGAAGGAAGCGCGCAAGAAGGTCGACGCGGAGCTGAAGAAGCTCAAGCTGATGTCGCCCATGTCGGCCGAGGCGACCGTGGTGCGCAACTACGTCGAGACGCTGGTCAACCTGCCGTGGCGCAAGAAGTCCAAGATCTCCAAGGACATCAAGGCGGCGCAAGAGATTCTGGACCGCGACCACTACGGGCTGGAGAAGGTCAAGGAGCGCATCGTCGAGTACCTCGCGGTGCAGAGCCGGGTCGACAAGATGAAGGCGCCGATCCTGTGCCTGGTAGGCCCTCCGGGCGTGGGCAAGACCTCGCTCGGGCAGTCGATCGCCAGGGCGACCAACCGCAAGTTCGTGCGCATGTCGCTCGGCGGCGTGCGCGACGAGGCGGAGATCCGCGGCCATCGCCGCACCTACATCGGCTCGATGCCGGGCAAGATCCTGCAGAACATGACCAAGGCCGGGGTCAAGAACCCGCTCTTCCTGCTCGACGAGGTCGACAAGATGGGCATGGACTGGCGCGGCGACCCGTCGTCGGCGCTGCTCGAGGTGCTCGACCCGGAGCAGAACCACACCTTCGTCGACCATTACGTCGAGGTTGAGTACGATCTGTCGGACATCATGTTCGTCGCCACGGCGAACACGCTCAACATCCCGCCGGCGCTGGCCGACCGGATGGAGGTGATCCGGCTCTCGGGCTACACCGAGGACGAGAAGCTCAACATCGCGCTCAAGTACCTGCTGACCAAGCAGATGACCAACAACGGCCTCAAGGAAGGCGAGTTGTCGGTAAGCGAGACGGCGATTCGCGACGCGATCCGCTACTACACCCGCGAGGCCGGCGTGCGCGGGCTCGAGCGCGACATTTCCAAGATTTGCCGCAAGGCGGTCAAGGAGCTGATGACCGAGAAGAAGGACCGCCGCATCACGGTCACGCCGAAGAACCTCAACAAGTACCTCGGGGTGCGCAAGTTCAGCTTCGGCATGGCCGAGAAGCAGAACCAGGTCGGCCAGGTGACCGGCCTGGCGTGGACCGAGGTCGGCGGCGAGCTGCTCACGATCGAGACCGTGGTGATGCCCGGCAAGGGCAAGACGATCACGACCGGCAAGCTCGGCGACGTGATGCAGGAGTCGATCCAGGCCGCGCTGTCGGTGGTGCGCAATCGCTCGCGCAGGCTCGGCGTTCCGGAAGACTTCTACCAGAAGAACGACATCCACATCCACCTGCCCGAGGGCGCGACGCCGAAGGACGGCCCGAGCGCGGGCATCAGCATCGTCACGGCAATGGTTTCGGTGCTGACCGGCATCCCGGTGCGCGCGGACGTCGCCATGACCGGCGAGATCACGCTGCGCGGCGAGGTGCTGCCGATCGGCGGCCTGAAGGAGAAGCTGCTTGCTGCGCACCGGGGCGGCATCAAGAAGGTCCTGATCCCGGAAGAAAACGTGAAGGATCTGGCCGACATCCCGGAGAACATCAAGGGCAAGCTCGAGATCGTCCCGGTCAAGTGGATCGACAAGGTGCTCGAGATCGCGCTCGAGCGCGATCCCGAGCCGCTGCCCGACCGGGTCGTCGCGCCGCTGCCGGGCGCCGACGAGGACAAGAGCGGCCCCAGTCTGACAACGCATTGAGAGAGGAGGTGTCAGTGAACAAGGCGGAGATGATCGACCACATCGCGCAAGCGGCGGAAATTTCGAAATCGGGCGCGGAGCGCGCGGTGGATGCGATGGTCGCCGCGATCAAGGCGAGCCTGAAGAAAGGTGACATGGTCACCCTGGTGGGCTTCGGCAGCTTCTACGTCAGCGAGCGCGCGGCGCGCACCGGCCGCAATCCCCGCACCGGCGAGGCGCTGCAGATCCGCGCCAGCCGGGCGCCGAAGTTCCGCGCTGGCAAGGCGCTCAAGGACGCGATAAACTAGCGCCCCTTTGAAGTCCCGGGTGCTTAGCTCAGCTGGTAGAGCGTCGCTCTTACACGGCGAATGTCGGCGGTTCGACCCCGTCAGCACCCACCAGGGATGGAGCGGTAGTTCAGTTGGTTAGAATACCGGCCTGTCACGCCGGGGGTCGCGGGTTCGAGTCCCGTCCGCTCCGCCAGACATCATGAAAGGGCGAACGCGAGTTCGCCCTTTTTTACATCCGCCAAGCCATGTTCAAATTCGTCGAGAAACAAAAGCTCCTGATCCAGATCCTGCTCGGCGGGCTCGCGCTCACCTTCGCGACCTGGGGCATCCAGTCCTACACCCAGTTCCGCAGCCAGAATGACGCGGTCGCGACGGTAAACGGGCTGAAGATCACGCAGCGCGAGTACGACGACGCGCTGCAGCGCCAGCAGCAGCGCTTGCGCCAGATGTTCGGCGACCGCCTCGACCTCGACGCACTCGACACGCCGGCGACGCGGCGCGCACTGCTCGAGAGCATGATCGACAACCGACTGGTCGCCGCGGCGGCCGCCAAGGCGAGGCTGGCGGTTTCGGACGACACGCTGCGCGAGGCGATCCTCGGCATTGCGGCATTCCAGGAGAACGGGCGTTTCTCCAGATCCGCCTACGAGGCTGTGCTGCGCTCGCAGGGCATGACGCCGCAGAGCTTCGAGTCGAGCATGCGCTACGAGCTCACCCTGGCGCAGGTCTCGACCGCGGTCACCCACAGTGCGATCGCCCCGCGCAGCGTCGCGGCGCGCCTGGCGAAGCTGCTGGAGGATAAGCGCGAGGTGTCCGAGGCGCTGGTGCCGGTGCAGCAGTTCATGGCGCAGGCGAAGGTGGACGCGGCCCAGGCCAAGGCCTACTACGACGCGCACCAGGACGAGTTCCGCATCCCGGAGCGTGTGCGGGCGCAGTACGTGGTGCTTTCCGGCGCGGCGCTCGCGGCGGCGCAGCCGGTGACCGAGGCGGAACTGGAGCAGGCCTATGAAGCGAACTCCAGCCACTACAAGTCCGACGAGCAGCGGCGCGCGAGCCACATCCTGATCCAGGTCGCGCCGGACGCCAAGGAGGCGACGCGCGAGGCGGCACGCAAGAAGGCCGAGCAGATCCTGGCCGAGGTGCGCAAGTCGCCCGGCAGCTTCGCCGAACTGGCGAAAAAGTATTCGCAGGACCCGGGCTCCGCGGAGAAGGGCGGCGACCTGGGCTACTTCGACCGCGGCATGATGGTCAAGCCGTTTGCCGACGCCGTGTTCTCGCTCGCCAAGGTCGGCGACATCAGCGGCGTGGTCAAGAGCGACTTCGGCTACCACATCATCGACCTTACCGGGATCCAGCCCGGGCATACCCGCACGCTGAACGAGGTGCGCAAGGAGCTGACCGCGGAGCTGCAGAAGCAGAAGGCCGCGCGCGGGTATGCCGAGGCTGCCGAGCGCTTCAGCAACCTGGTGTTCGAGCAGGCCGACAGCCTGCAGGCGGTGGCGCAGCGCTACAAGCTCAAACTGCAGACCACCGGCTGGATCACCAGGTCCGCGGACAAGGCCCCGCCGCCGCTGAACAACGGGAAACTGATCAGCGCCCTGTTCTCCGACGATGTGCTCGGCAAGAAGCACAATACGCCCGCGATCGAGGTGGCGCCCGAGACCATGGTCGCGGCGCGGGCGCTCGAGCACGAGGCCGCCTCGCTGCGCAAGTTCGACGACGTGAAGAGCGCAATCGAGCAGGATCTGCGCCGGCAGGAGGCGCTCAAGCTGGCCGCGAAGGAGGGCGAGGCGATGCTCTCAAAGCTGCGCCTGGGGGCCGACGCGGGGCTGAAGTGGGGCGCGATCCGGCCGGTATCGAGGCGCGAGGCGAAGGGACTGTCGCCCGACGCGCTGCGGCGGATCGTGACGGCCGACGTCTCCAAGCTGCCGGCCTACGTCGGCGCCGACAAGGACGACGCCGGATATGCGATTTACCGCATCATCAAGGTGATCGAGCCCGACAAGAAGACCGACGCGCAGATGGCGACCGACGTCGCGAACCTGGAGCGGGCCGAGGGCGGGGCCGACTACGACGCCTTCGTCGCCAGCCTGCGCAAGCGCGCCGACATCGAGATCAACGAGAAAATCATCGAGCGCAAATAGGCGCGCGGCTACTCGCCGCCGCCGTTCGCCTTGCCGATGCCGCCCACCACGTGGCTGAAGCCGGCATCCACGTGGACGATCTCGCCGGTGATCCCGGCCGCGAGGTCCGACAGCAGGAAGGCAGCGGCGTTGCCGACGTCCTCGGTCGTCACGTTGCGCCGCAGCGGAGAATTCTCCTCCACGAAGCGGAAGATCTTGCGGAAGTCGGCGATGCCGCTCGCCGCGAGCGTCCTGATCGGCCCGGCCGAGATGCCGTTGACGCGGATGCCGAGCGGGCCGAGGTTCGCCGCCAGGTAGCGCACCGACGCCTCCAGGCTCGCTTTCGCCAGGCCCATGGTGTTGTAGTGCGGCAGCACCCGCTCCGCGCCCAGGTAGGTGAGGGTGATGAGCGCGGCGCGGCGGCCCTGCATCATCGGCAGCGCGGCCTTGGCCAGGGCGGGAAAGCTGTAGGCTGAAATGTCGTGCGCCTCGCGGAATCCCTCGCGCGAGAATCCGTCCAGGAACTCGCCCGCGATCGCGTCGCGCGAGGCGTAGGCGATCGCGTGCACCAGCCCGTCCAGGCCGTCCCATGTCTTGCCCAGCGCGGCGAACAGCTCGCCGATCTGCCCGTCGCTCGCGACGTCGCAGGGCAGCACGATGTTGGAGCCCAGCTCGCGCGCGAGATCGGTCACGCGCGCCTTGAAGCGCTCGTCGACATAGGTGAAGGCGAGCTCGGCGCCCTCGCGGCGGGCGGACTGGGCGATGCCGTAGGCGATCGAGCGATTGCTGAGCAGGCCGGTGACGAGAATCTTTCTGCCGGCGAGAAAAGCCATGGTTTTTAACCTCTTGTGTGGATGGCCGATTATATGATGCGTTCGGCTAGACTAGGCGCGATGCGCCATATTGGAATTCTCGGCCTCGCCGCCGCCATCGCGGGCTGCGGTCAGACCTGGAACGACCCGTATCGGTCGGCCGACGCAGCCAAGGACATTCTCTACTCGGCCTTCGTCGCGCGGCCCAAGCATCTCGATCCGGCGCTGTCCTACGCCTCGGACGAGGCAGTGTTCACGCAGCAGGTCTACGAGCCGCCGCTGCAGTACCACTATCTGAAGCGGCCCTACCAGCTGGTGCCGCTCACCGCGGCGGAGATGCCGCGGGTGAGCACCCTCGCAGGCTACAGCGAGTACGAGATCCGCATCAGGGCGGGAATTCGCTACCAACCGCATCCGGCGTTCGCCAGGAACGCGAAGGGGGAATTCCTCTACCAGTCGTTGTCGCCGGGGCAGATCGCCGCGCTCGCCAGCCCCTACGCGCTGCCCGGACGCGGCACGCGCGAGCTGACCGCGGACGATTACATCTACGAGATCAAGCGGCTCGCGCACCCGCGCCTCGCCTCGCCGATATACGGCCTCATGTCGCAGTACATCGTCGGCCTGCCCGAGCTCGCCGCGCGACTCAAGCAAGCGAACGCGGCGATGAGCGCCGAGGGGCGCGGCGGCGAATGGCTCGACCTGCGCAAGTATCCACTCGCCGGCGTCGAGCGCGTCGACGCGCACACTTTCCGCATCCGGCTCAAAGGGCGCTACCCGCAGTTCGCATACTGGCTGGCGATGCCGTTCTTCGCGCCGGTGCCGTGGGAGGTCGACCGCTTTTTCGCGCAGCCCGGCATGGCGCAGAAGAACTTCACGCTCGACTGGTGGCCGGTCGGCACCGGTCCCTACATGCTCACGGAGAACAACCCGAACCTGCGCATGGTGCTCGAGCGCAACCCGAACTTTCGCGGCGAGCCGTACCCTTCCGAGGGCGCGCCCGGCGACCGCGAGGCCGGGCTGCTCGCCGACGCCGGCAAGCCGATGCCATTCGTCGACCGCGTCGTGTACAGCCGGGAGAAGGAGAGCATCCCCTACTGGAACAAGTTCCTGCAGGGCTACTACGACACCTCGGGCATCAGCTCGGACAATTTCGACCAGGCGGTGCGCGTCTCGGTCGAGGGCCAGGCGGCGCTCACGCCGCAGATGCACAGCCTGGGCATCCGGCTGCGCACGGCCGTCGCCCCTTCCGTGTTCTACATCGGCTTCAACTGGCTCGACCCGGTGGTCGGCAACGCGGGCGGCGGCGAGGCGGCCGCGCGCGCGCGGACGCTGCGCCAGGCGATCTCGATCGCGGTCGACATGGAGGAGTTCCTGTCGATCTTCGCCAACGGCCGGGGCATCGTCGCGCAGGGCCCGATCCCGGGCGGCATCTTCGGCTTCCGCGCGGGCAAGGAGGGGGTCAATCCCGTCACGCATCTGTGGCGAGACGGCGTCGCGCACCGGCGCCCGCTCGCCGACGCCGAGCGGCTGCTCGCCGAGGCGGGCTACCCCGGCGGGCGCGACGCGCGCACCGGGCAGCCGCTGGTGCTGTACCTGGACACGGTCACGCGCGGCCCGGGTGACCAGGCGCGCTTCGACTGGTGGCGCAAGCAGCTCGCCAAGCTCTCGATCCAGCTCGAGGTGCGCGCCACGGACTGGAACCGCTTCCAGGACAAGATCCGCAAGGGCAGCGAGCAGCTGTTCTTTCTCGGCTGGAACGCCGACTACCCGGATCCGGAGAACTTTTTGTTCCTGCTCGACGGCGCGCAGAGCCGCACGCTGCACCACGGCGAAAACGCGGCGAACTACGACAACCCGCGCTACGACGCGCTGTTCGAACGCATGCGCGACATGCCCAGCTCGCCCGAGCGGCAGAGGATCATCGACGCCATGGTCGGCATCGCGCGCAACGACGCGCCGTGGATCTGGGGCTACTTCCCGAAGGACTACCTGCTCTATCACGGTTGGCTGTCGAACCTGAAGCCGAACGACATGGCGCGCAACGACCTCAAGTATCTGCGCCTCGACCCCGCGCGGCGCGCGGCCCTGCGGCGCGAGTGGAACCGGCCGGTCGTCTGGCCGCTCGCGATCGGCTGCGCGCTGCTCGTCGCCCTGCTGGTTCCCGCCTTCGTCGGCTACCGCCGGCGCGAGCGCATGGCCGCGCGTCCCGCCGCCTGACATGCTCGCCTACATCCTGCGCCGGACGCTGTACGCCATCCCGATCCTGATCGGCGTGAACCTGATCACCTTCGCGCTGTTCTTCGTCGTCAACACGCCGGACGATATGGCGCGCATGCAGCTCGGCGCGAAGCGCGTGACGCAGGCCGAGATCGAGCGCTGGAAGGCCGCGCACGGCTACGACAAGCCCCTGCTGTGGAACGCGCGCGCGGCGGGGAGCGAAAAGCTCGCGCAGACGGTGTTCTTCCAGAAATCGGTGCGCCTGTTCGCCTTCGACTTCGGCGCCTCGGAGGACGGACGCAACATCGCCGCCGAGATCCGCACCCGCATGTGGCCGAGCCTCGCGCTCGCCATCCCGGTGTTCCTCGTCGGGCTGGCGCTCAACATCAGCTTCGCACTGGCGATGGCTTTCTTCCGCGCCACCTACCTCGACTTCTGGGGCGTCGTGCTGTGCGTCGTGATGATGTCGATCTCGACGCTGTTCTATATCATCGCTGGCCAGTACCTGGTGGCCAAGCTTTGGGACCTGGTGCCGATCTCGGGCTACAACTCCGGCCTGCATGCGATCAAGTTCCTGATCCTGCCGGTGGCGATCGGCGTGGCGAGCGGCGTGGGCGCCGGAAGCCGCTGGTACCGCACCCTGTTCCTGGAGGAGATGGGCAAGGACTACGTGCGCACGGCGCGCGCCAAGGGCCTGTCGGAGGCGGTGGTGATGTTCCGCCACGTGCTCAAGAACGCGATGATCCCTATCCTCACCGGCGTGGTGGTGGTGATCCCGCTGCTGTTCATGGGAAGCCTGCTGATGGAGTCCTTCTTCGGCATCCCGGGGCTGGGCAGCTACACCATCGACGCCATCCAGTCGCAGGACTTCGCGGTAGTGCGCTCGATGGTGTTCATCGGCTCGCTGCTGTACATCCTCGGGCTGCTGCTGACCGATCTCTCCTACACGCTGGTAGACCCCCGCGTGCGCCTCGAGTAGCCCCATGCCCTTCACGCCCGTGATCCTGTGGACCGACTCGCTGCTGTGGCTGCTGGTGGCGGCGACGTGCGCGTACCTGTGGCTGTGCGCGCGGCGGCCGCACCTCGCGGCGCCCTGGCTGCGCGTGGCGCGGAGCGGTGCCGCGATGGTCTCGCTCACGCTGCTCGCCGGCTACGGCGCGATCGGGCTGGCCGACTCGCTGCACTTCCGCGTCGCGCTGCCGGCCAGCGCCGCGGCCGCGGCGCGGGCGTACTCGCCGCAGACCCTATCGGTGCTCGATCTTGCGCTTTCGCACCTGCGGCGAAGCGAGGAGACGACCTACTCGGCGCCGCTCGCGACGCGGCTCTTCACGCTCGAGGAAACGAGGATGCCGGACGGCAGCCTGATGCGCGAGTACCCGCGGCTGCGTCACGGCGGCTCGGGGCTCGCGCACGAAGCCGATTGGGGCGTGGACGTGGCGTGGCGCGTGCTCGCCGGGCTCGCCGGCGCGCTGCTCGTGTGGCTGCCGATCGGAGCGTTGCTCTGGCCGCTGCGGCGGCGCGCGCCGCAGGTCCCGTGGGGCGCCGCGTACGCCACGCTCGGCGCGATGCTCGCGCTCGCCGGCCCGGCGTTCGCCCTGTCGCTCGCCTACCACGTGCTGGGCACCGACAAGGTCGGCCAGGACGTGCTGTACCTGTCGCTCAAGTCGGTACGCACCAGCCTGGTAATCGGCACCCTGACAACGCTGGTCATGCTGCCCCTCGGGGCGATGCTGGGCGTCACCGCGGGGTACTTCAAGGGCTGGGTCGACGACCTGATCCAGTTCCTGTACACGACGCTCAACTCGATCCCCGCCGTGCTCCTCATCGCCGCGTTCGTGCTCATGATGCAGGTCTACATTGACGGCCACCCGCAGCTCTTTCCCACCACCGCGCAGCGCGCCGACGTGAGGCTGCTGTTGCTGTGCGTGATCCTCGGCGTCACCAGCTGGACGTCGCTCGCGCGCCTGCTGCGCGGCGAGGCGCTCAAGCTCGCCGAGCTGGAGTACGTGCAGGCGGCCCACGCGCTGAGCGTTTCGCACCTGCGCATCCTCACGCGCCACCTGCTGCCAAACGTCGCGCACATCATCATCATCTCGTTGGTGCTCGACTTCTCCGGCCTGGTGCTCGCCGAGGTGGTGCTGTCGTACGTCGGCGTCGGGGTCGATCCCAGCACCCTCAGCTTCGGCACCATGATCAACGCCGCGCGGCTCGAGATGGCGCGCGAGCCGGTGGTGTGGTGGTCGCTCGCCTCCGCGTTCAGCTTCCTGCTGGTGCTGGTGCTGGCGGCGAACCTGCTCGCCGACGCGGTGCGCGATGGCTTCGACCCGCGGGTGCACGTATGAGCGCCGCGCTTGAGCTGGAGGGCCTGCGCACGGTGCTCCACACGCCGGAAGGCGAGCTGCGCGCGATCGACGGCGTCGACCTGGCGCTCGAGCGCGGCGAGTGCTTCGCGCTGGTGGGCGAGTCGGGCTGCGGCAAGTCGATGACTGCGCTGTCGGTCATGCGGCTGCTGCCGGAGGCGGCGCGCGTGGCGCAGGGCCGGGTGCTGCTCGGCGGCAGCGACCTGCTCGCGCTGCCCGAGGCGGCGATGCGCGCGGTGCGCGGGCGGCGGGTGGCGATGATTTTCCAGGAGCCGTCGACCGCGCTCAACCCGGTGCTGACCGTGGGTCGCCAGGTGGTCGAGGTGATCGAGCGCCATGCCGGCCTGCGCGGCGCGGCGGCGCGCAAGCGCGCGCTCGAGCTGCTCGAGGCGGTCGGCATTCCCGACGGCGCGCGGCGCTTCCACGAGTATCCCTTCCAGCTCTCGGGCGGGCTCAAGCAGCGCGCCATGATCGCCGCCGCGCTCGCGGTCGATCCCGAGGTGCTGATCGCCGACGAGCCGACCACCGCGCTCGACGTCACGATCCAGGCGCAGATCCTCGAACTGCTCAAGCGCCTGCAAGCCGAGCGCGGCATGGCGCTGCTGCTCATCACCCACGACCTCGGCGTGGTGGCGCAGATGGCGCAGCGCGTGGCGGTCATGTACGCCGGGCAGATCGTCGAGACCGGGCCGCGCGAAGCCTTCCTGCGCGCGCCGCAGCATCCCTATTCGCAGAGGCTGTTCGCCGCGCTGCCGTCGGCGGCGCGGCGCGCCGGCGCGCTGGCCGGAATCCCGGGGCGCGTGCCGCCGCTCACCGAGGCGTTCGCCGGCTGCCGCTTCGCGGAGCGCTGCGAGCTCGCCTTCGAGCGCTGCCGGCGCGAGGCGCCGCGGCTGCTCGCGCTGCCCGCGGGACAGCGCGTGCGCTGCCACCTGCGCGAGCAAGGGGCCGCGGCACCGCGCGCGGGCGAGGGCGCCGGGGCGCCTGTCGCCGCGGCGCCCGGGCAGGCTGCGCTGCTGCTCGAGGTCGCCGACCTCAAGGTTCACTTCCCGATCCGGCGCGGGGTGCTGCGCCGCGTCGTCGGGCACGTCAAGGCGGTGGACGGCGTGTCGCTCCAGATCCGCGAGGGCAGGACGCTCGCGCTGGTCGGCGAATCGGGATCCGGCAAGACCACCGCGGGCAAGGCGATCCTGCAGCTCATCCGGCCGACGGCGGGCAGCGTGCGCGCGGGCGGAATCGAGTTCGGACGGCTTTCGCGCGCCGCGCTGCGCCCCTGGCGCGCGAAGATGCAGATCGTGTTCCAGGATCCCTATGCCTCGCTCGATCCGCGCATGCGCGTGCTGGAGGCGCTGACCGAGGGCATGCGCAGCCTCGGCATCGGTCGCGACGAAGCCGAGCGCGAGCGGCGTGTCGAGGCGCTGCTCGAGCAGGTGGGACTGCCGCCGTCGGCCAAGTCGCGCTACCCGCACGAGTTCTCGGGCGGACAGCGCCAGCGGATCGCCATCGCGCGCGCGCTCGCGGTCGAGCCGCGCCTCATCGTGTGCGACGAGCCGACCAGCGCGCTCGACGTCTCGGTGCAGGCGCAGATCCTCAACCTGCTGAAGTCGCTGCAGGACCGACTGGGGCTGGCCTATCTTTTCATCACCCACAATCTGTCGGTGGTCGAATACCTGGCGCACGAGGTGGCGGTGATGTACCGCGGCCGCATCGTCGAGCGCGGAACGGTCGACGAAGTGCTGAACGACCCCAAGGACCCCTACACGCGAACGCTGCTGGCGGCGGTGCCGCGCATCGAGGCCGAGCATGATTGAGCGGCGCCGGCAAGGGCAGGTCCAGATCCTCAGGCTCGAGCGGCCGGCGGTGCGCAATGCGCTCGACGCGGCGCTCACGGCCGAGCTCGCGTGCGCCTTGGCCGCGATCGCCGCCGACGCCGGGGTGGGCGCGGTGGTGCTGGCGGGCAAGGGCGCGGGCTTTTGCTCCGGCTCGGATCTGAAGGAGATGCGCAGCGTCACGCCCGAGCGCCGGCTCGAGATCGCGCGCGAGAAGGCCGCGCTGCTGCGCGCGATCGCCGGCCTGCCCAAGCCGGTCGTGGCGGCGGTAGGCGGCTTCGCGCTCGGCGGCGGGCTGATGCTCGCGGCGGCTTGCGACCTGGTGGTGAGCGAGCGCGACGCGCGCTGGCGCCTGCCCGAGGTGGGGCTGGGGTTCTTCCCGCCCTGGGGCCTCGAGGCCCTGGTCGCGCGGGTCGGACTCTCTCGCGCGCGGCTTATCGTTTTCGGCCACGAGGAGCTGGACGGGGCGCGCGCGCTCGAGTTGGGGCTGGCGGACTATTGCGTTGCGCCGGGCGCGGCCGACGCCCAAGCGCTGGCGCACGCGGCACGTCTCGCCGCGCTGCCGCCGCAGGCGGTGGCGAGCACCAAACGCTTCTTCGCCGGGCTCGCGGGCGCGGGCGATCTCGACCGTCTTGCGGCAGAGGCCTACGTCAACGCCGAGCGCGGACCACGATGAGCTGCCCGGGATGAAGCGTGCCGAGGTGGGGATTCAGGCGCCGCAGGTGCGCGAGGCTGACGCGGTAGCGGCGCGAGATGCCCCACAAGGTATCGCCCCGCCTGACCCGGTAGAGGTGGCCGGCGGGGGGCGCCGGGATGGGCGGCGCATACATGATCGGCAGCGGCTTACCGCTGAGCTTTGCGCCGTCGATCGGCACCACCAGCAGCCCCGGCGCGCGCAGCGAGCGCGAGCGGATGCCGTTGACCTTCTTCAGCTCCGCGAGCGAGAGGTGGAACTTGCGCGCGATGTGGTCCAGCCGCTCGCCGCGCTGCGGGTGGTAGGTCTTCCAGGACACGCGCGCCTTGTCGTCGTACTTCTCCAGGTTGGTGCGGAACACATCGACCTTGTCGGCCGGCAGCACGATGCGCGAATCGAGTGAGGTCGGTATTAGCGGCCGGTTGAAGCCGGGGTTGAGCGCGATGAAATCGTCTACCGGCATCTCGGCCAGCTTGGCCGCGAGCCGCACGTCGATCGCGCCGGTGCCGTCGATGCTGACGAAGTAGGGCTGGTTCGGGATCGGGTCGAGCACGATGCCGAACGGCTTGGGATCCGACATGATGTTCTTCAGCGCCTGCAGCTTGGGAACGTAATTGCGCGTCTCGGGCGGCATCTTGAGGCTCGAATAGTCGGTCGGCAGCCCGGCCTTCCTGTTCCTCGCGATCGCGCGCGCGACTGCGTTCTCGCCCCAGTTGTAGGACGCCAGCGCGAGCTGCCAGTCGCCGTGCATGTCGTACAGGTCCTGCAGATAGTCCAGCGCCGCGTTGGTGGAGGCGACGATGTCGCGCCGATCGTCGTACCACCAGTTCTGCTTCAGGCTGTAGCGCTTGCCGGTGGGTGGAATGAACTGCCAGATGCCCGAGGCGTGCGAGCGCGAGTACGCCATCGGGTTGTAGGCGCTCTCGACCATCGGCAGCAGCGCGAGCTCGGTCGGCATGCCGCGCTTTTCGAGCTCGTCGACGATGTGATACAGGTAGCGCCGGCTGCGCTCGATGATGCGCTGCAGATACTCGGGCCGCGCAGCGTAGTACGCCATCATGGCCTGCACCCGCGCGTTGTCCAGGTCCGGCATGCCGAAGCCGCGGCGGATGCGCTGCCACAGGTCGTCCGGCTGAACGGTGAGGTCGATCGTCCTCACGCCGCGCAGCGGCTCCTTCACCACCCGCGTCTCGCCGTCGAACGGCGGCAGGCGCGTGGCGTCGAGCGGCTTGCTGGGGACGGCGGCGCGCGGCGGCGGCGCGGGCGGCGGCACCACGGGCGCCGGCAGCGCTTGCGGGGGGGCGGGCGGCGGGGCCTGCGGCGTGGCGCAGGCCGTGAGCAGGGCGGCGAGCGCCCACGCGCCCCGGCGCAGGATCACGAGCGGTTCTTCCAATCCCTGATCGCCGCGAACACGCGCACCGGGTCCGCCGCGCGCGCGCCGAGGTACTTGTTGGCCGACTCGACCACCGCGGGCTCGAGGCAGCGCAGGAAGGGATTGGTCGCCTTCTCCTCGCCGAGCGTGGTCGGCAGGGTCGGCTCGCCGGCCTCGCGCAGCTTGCGGTCGCGCGCCTCGCGCGCGCTGAGCGCGGCGTTGCCCGGCTCGACTCTGCGCGCGAAGCCGATGTTGGCGAGCGTGTATTCGTGCCCGCAGTAGACGCGCGTCGAATCGGGCAGCGCGCGCAGCTTCTCGAGCGAGGCGTACATCTGCCCGGGCGTACCTTCGAACACGCGGCCGCAGCCGCATGCGAACAGCGTGTCGCCACAGAACAGGCAATCCGCGCCATAATATGCGATATGCGCTCGCGTGTGCCCCGGGATGTCGAGCACCGCGAACGAAACGCCGAGCTCGGGGATCGTCACCGTGTCGCCTTCGCCCACCGCCCGAGTGAGCGATTCGATCGGCTCGCCGCGCGGGCCGTAGACCGGCACGCGGCCGCGCTCGAGCAGCTCGGGGATGCCGCCGACGTGGTCCGCATGGTGGTGGGTGGCGAGAATCGCGACCAGATCGAGCTTCTCGCGTGCGAGATAGTCGATCACCGGGCGCGCGTCGCCCGGATCGACCACCGCCGCGAGCTTGCCGTCGCGCAGCGTCCAGATATAGTTGTCTTTGAAAGCTTTGACGGGAACGATCTCTAGCATGGATCGGCGATCCTTCGTGCCTGGTGCATCTCACAAGTATAACGGCGTCCGCTCCTCGCTATCCGAGTGGTTTGTCACGCCGCAGGGGCGCTACGTGCTCGAATGGGAGCTCGCGCAGTTCGACAATGCGGTCGACGATGCGTTCGGCTACCGCGCGGTCCAGGTCGGTCTGCCGGCGACGGATTTTCTGCGCCGCAACCGCATTCCGTACCGCTTCGGCGTGGCGCTCGAGCCCGGCGCCGCGGTGGCGGCCGACCCGCTGCAGCTGCCGCTCGCGTCCCAGAGCGTCGACCTGGTGGTGCTGCCGCACGCGCTCGAGACCCACAACGACCCGCACCACGTGCTGCGCGAGGCCGAGCGCGTGCTGATGCCTGAGGGGCAGCTGGTGGTGTCGGGCTTCAACCCGCTTTCGCTCTGGCGCCTGCGCCAGATGTTCTCGGGACGGGATGCCGGGGCGCCGTGGGACGCGCGCTTCATCAGCCTGCTGCGGTTGCGCGACTGGCTGCGGCTGCTCGGCTTCGAGCTCAACGGCGGCGTGTTCGGCTGCTACGCGCCGCCGTTCGCCCAGCCCAAATGGCTCGTGCGCTTCGCCTTCATGGAGAAGGCCGGCGCACGCTGGTGGCCGATCGCGGGCGGGGCCTACGTGGTGCGCGCGATCAAACGGGTTCAGGGCATGCGGCTGGTGACACCCGCCTGGCGCAAGGAGCGTGCCCGGCGCCGGCGTGCGCTGGCGCCCGTCACGCAGCACCACCAGCACGACCTGCGGCGCCATGAGTGACAAGGTGGTGGAGATCTACGCCGACGGCGCCTGCAAGGGCAACCCCGGACCGGGCGGCTGGGGCGCGCTGCTGCGCATGGGCGGCGTCGAAAAGGAGCTCTACGGCGGCGAGCCCGCGACGACCAATAACCGCATGGAGCTGACCGCGGTGATCCGGGCCCTCGAATCGCTCAAGCGGCGTTGCAAGGTGCGCCTGTACACCGACTCGCAGTACGTGCAAAAGGGCATCTCGAGCTGGATCCACGACTGGAAGCGACGCGCCTGGCGCACGGCGGACAAGAAGCCGGTGAAGAACGTCGACCTGTGGCAGCGGCTGGACGCGCTGGCGGCGGAGCACGACGTCGAGTGGCGTTGGGTCAAGGGCCACGCCGGGCATCCGGAGAACGAGCGCGCCGACGCGCTCGCCAACCGCGCCATCGGAGGCCTGGGTGGCTGATCGGCAGATCGTGCTCGACACCGAGACCACCGGGCTGAACGCGAAGCTCGGCGACCGGGTGATCGAGATCGGCTGCATCGAGCTGCTCAGCCGGCGCGTCACCGAGCGGCACTTCCATACCTACCTCGACCCGGAGCGCGAGATCGAGGAGGGCGCGGCCAAGGTGCACGGCCTGACGCGTGAGTTCCTGTCCGACAAGCCGCACTTCGCCGAGGTGGCGAAGGACTTCCTCGACTACGTGCGCGGCGCCGAGCTGATCATTCACAACGCGGCGTTCGACGTCGAATTTCTCGACGCCGAGCTCGAGCTGGCGGGCCTGGGACGTCTGACCGAGCACGCCGCGGGCGTGATCGACACCCTCGCGCTCGCGCGCGAGCTCCACCCCGGGCGGCGCAACTCGCTCGACGCGCTGTGCGAGCGCTACGGCGTCGACAACGCCCACCGCACCATGCACGGCGCGCTGCTCGATGCGCGCCTGCTGGCCGAGGTCTATCTCGCCATGACGCGCGGCCAGGAAAGCCTGGCGATGGATCTGGACGACGATCCGGCGCCGGTGGCCGGCGGACCGGCGCGTTTCGACACCTCCAAGCTCGTGGTGGTGCGCGCCAGCACCGAGGAAGCCGCGGCGCACGAGACGCTCCTGGACCGGATGGAAAAAGAAGCGAAGAAGGGCATCGTCTGGCGCCGCGGCTAGCCGCCGGCGAGGCTCGCGAGCGCGGCGATCGCCACCAGCACTCCCGCGCCTTTGCGCGCTGAAAACGGCTCGCGCAGGAACAGAAAGCCGAAAGTTGACGTGGCGACGAAGCCCATTTGCGCCACCGGCACCATGACGCTCGCGTCGCCGCGCACCAGGCTTTCGACCATCAGGCAGAAGGCCAGGGCAATGGTTACGCCCGCCATCGGGGCGTTGCGCAGCACCGCGCGCGACGGGCGGATGCGGCGGTCCAGGATGCCGACCAGCGCCGTCGCGCCGCTCACCACGACCGCGGCCTGCGCCACGATCAGCGAGGCCGGCGTCGCCCCCGCGCGCAGACCGTACTTGTAGACGAAGTTGCCGATGCCGACGGCGGCGGTGGCGACCAGCACGCGCGTCAGCGACGAGCGGCTCTCGCGCCGCAACGCGTCGTCGCCCGCCGGAGCGCCCAGCAGCAGCCAGACCGCGACGAGTGCGAGCGAGATGCCCGCGATCTTGAACGCGGTGAAGGGCTCGCCGAGCAGCGCGACGGCCAGGCCCGCGGTGATGACGAAGCTGAGGCGGAACACCGGCGCGTTGACGCTGACCCGGCCGGATTTCAGGCTGTAGGCGAAGTTGTAGAAACCGGTCAGCACGAACACGCCCACCAGCAGGCCCCACAGGGTGCCCGCGACGAAGTGCAGCGAGCCGGTGAGCAGCCCGTACGCGGCGACGGTGGGCAGGAACACCCAGGACTGCACCATCAGGAACTGGTGCGGCAGCGCGCCGGCCGCGGCGGCGCGCTTGTAGATCAGGTCGCCGACCCCGAACAACAGCATCGCGCCGAGCGCGTATTGCATTCCTGGGCTCATATAGCGGGCGTACCTTACCGGGCCGCAGCGCGCGGCGCTATACTTTTGACCCATGCCGGCCAATCCCTATGAGCAGGACCTCGAGCGCAACCCCGCCAACTACGCGCCGCTGACGCCGCTTTCGTTCGTCGAGCGCGCGGCCTACGTCTACCCCGCGGCGACCTCGGTGGTGCACGGCAAGCGGCGCGACACCTGGAAGCAGACCTACGCCAACTGCCGCCGCCTCGGCTCGGCGCTGGCGAAGCGCGGCATCGTGCCGGGCGACACGGTCGCGGCCATGCTGCCCAACATCCCCGCCATGCTCGAGGCGCATTTCGGGGTGCCGATGTGCGGCGCGGTGCTCAACGCGCTCAACACGCGCCTCGACGCCGAGGCGATCGCGTTCATGCTGAACCATGGCGGGGCGAAACTGCTCATTTCTGATTGCGAGTTCTCGCCCGTGATCGAGGCCGCGCTGGCGAAGCTCGGCCGGGTACTGGAAGTGATCGACGTCGACGACCCGGAGTACGACGGGCCGGGCAAGCGGCTGGGCAAGCAGACCTACGACGAGCTGCTGGCCGAAGGCGACCCGGAATACGCCTGGCAGGGACCGGCCGACGAGTGGCAGGCGATCTCGCTCAACTACACCTCGGGCACCACCGGCAACCCCAAGGGGGTGGTCTACCACCACCGTGGCGCCTACCTCAACGGGGTGGGCAACATCCTGGTGTGGGGCATGCCGCAGCACTCGGTCTACCTGTGGACGCTGCCGATGTTCCACTGCAACGGCTGGTGCTTCCCCTGGACCATGGCGGCCAACGCCGGGATAAGCGTTTGCCTTAGAAAAGTCGAAGTAGAGAAAATATTCGACCTCATAAAACGCCACCACGTGACTCATTACTGCGGCGCGCCGATCGTGCACCAGGCGCTGATCAACGCGCCGGCCGAGCTGCGGCGCGGGATCGACTGGAAGGTGAACGCGATGGTCGCGGGCGCGGCGCCGCCGGCGGCGGTGATCGAGGGCATGGAGAAGATGGGTTTCTCGATTACCCACGTGTACGGCCTGACCGAGACCTACGGCCCGGCCACGGTGTGCGCCAAGCACGCGCAATGGCAGGAGCTGCCGCTCGCCGACCAGGTGCGCATGAACGGTCGCCAGGGCGTGCGCTACATCGTGCAAGAGGGGCTCACGGTTATGGATCCCGAGACCATGCGCCCGGTTCCGGCCGACGGCGAGACCATGGGCGAGATCATGTTCCGCGGCAACATCACCATGAAGGGCTACCTGAAGAACCCGAAGGCGACGCAGGAGGCGTTCACCGGCGGCTGGTTCCATTCCGGCGACCTGGCGGTGACGCAGCCCGACGGTTACATCAAGATCAAGGACCGCTCGAAGGACATCATCATCTCCGGCGGCGAGAACATCTCCTCGATCGAGGTCGAGGACGTGCTGTACCGCCATCCGGCGGTGATGGCGGCCGCGGTGGTCGCGATGCCCGACGCGAAGTGGGGCGAGACGCCGTGCGCCTTCATCGAGCTCAAGCCGGGCGCCAAGGTGAGCGAGAAGGAGCTGGTCGAGTTCTGCCGCGGCCAGATGGCGAAGTTCAAGGCGCCGCGCGCGGTGGTGTTCGGCGAGCTGCCCAAGACCTCGACCGGCAAGATCCAGAAATTCGCGCTGCGCGAGAAGGCCAAGTCCGCGTCCGCGATCGAATCGTGAAGGAGACAAGATGAGCGCCAACCCTCAGATCCGGGAGCCGATCCTGCTGCGCGAGGACCGCGACGGCATCGCGACCCTCACGCTCAACCGCCCGGAGCAATTCAACGCGCTCTCGGGCGCGATGCTCGACGAGCTGCAGTCGGCCTTCGACGCGCTGGCCAGGGACTCGAGCGTGCGGGTGGTGGTGATCGCCGCGCGCGGACGCGGCTTCTGCGCCGGGCACGACCTGAAGGAGATCGGCGCGCTGGGCACGCAAGATCGAATCGAAGCGCTGTTCCAGAAGTGCGGCCGCATGATGGTGTCGGTCGTTTCGCTGCCGCAACCGGTGATCGCCAAGGTGCACGCCACCGCGACCGCCGCCGGCTGCCAGCTGGTGGCGCAGTGCGACCTCGCGGTTGCCGCCGACAGTGCCAAGTTTGCGGTCAGTGGGGTCAATTTCGGCCTGTTCTGCTCGACCCCGAGCGTGGCGCTGGCGCGCAACGTCGGGCGCAAGAACGCGATGGAAATGCTGCTCACCGGCGAGTTCATCGACGCGCCGACCGCAAAGGCCTACGGCCTGGTCAACCGCGTGGTGCCCGCGACCGAGCTCGACGCCGAGGTCGACCGGCTCGCCACGCTGGTGGCCTCCAAGCCGCAGGGCGCGGTGGCCGCGGGCAAGCGCCTGTTCTACCGCCAGCTCGAAATGGGGCTGGAAGGCGCCTACAAGCTCGCCGGCGAGGTGATCTCGTGCAACGCCGCGAGCGACGAGGGGCGCGAGGGCATCGCGGCCTTCGCCGAGAAGCGCAAGCCGGTCTGGAACAAGAAGTAGCCGCCGTGGCAGCAGGCCGCTACTACGAGGAGTTCGCGCTCGGCGATACCTACAAGCACTGGCCCGGGCGCACCATCAGCGCGACCGATAACACCTGGTTCACGCTGCTGACCATGAACCAGCACCCGCTGCACTTCGACGAGGAGTACGCCAAGGGCACCGAGTTCGGCAAGCCGCTGGTCAACAGCGCGCTCACGCTCGCGATCGTGGCCGGCATGAGCGTCGCCGACGTGAGCCAGAAGGCGATCGCGAACCTGGGTTGGACCGACATCGTGATGCCGGCGCCGGTGTTCAACGGCGACACGCTGTACGCCGAGTCCACGGTGCTCGAGAAGCGCGAGTCGAAGTCGCGCCCGACGCAGGGCATCGTCACGGTCGCGACGCGGGCCTGGAAGCAGGACGGAACGACCGTGATGACCTACAAGCGCACCGTGCTGGTGCCCAAGCGCCCATGACGAGCGCGGACGACACCCAGATCCTGGACGCGATCGGGAAATGGCTCGAGCGCGACGTGCGGCCGAAGGCGCGCGAGCTGGAGAAGAAGGACGAGTACCCCGAGGCGATGGTCGAGCAGATGAAGGCCTTCGGCCTGTTCGGCGCCACCATCCCGCAGGAGTACGGCGGCCTGGGGCTGCCGGCGTCGACCTATGCCAGGATCGTGGCGCAGATCTCGGAGGTGTGGATGTCGCTCACCGGGATCTTCAACTCGCACCTCATCATGGCCGCGGCGGTGGCGCGCTTCGGCACCGAGGCGCAGAAGAAGGAGTTCCTGCCGAAGTTCGCCAGCGGGGAGATTCGCGGCGGGCTCGCGCTGACCGAGCCCGACTGCGGCACCGACCTGCAGGCGATCCGCACCCGCGCGCTGCGCGACGGCGAGCACTACGTCATCAACGGCACCAAGACCTGGATTTCGAACGGCATCAAGGGCTCCTGCTTTGCGCTGCTGGTGAAGACCGACCCGGCCGCGCAGCCGCGCCACAAGGGCATGAGCCTGTTCCTGGCCGAGAAGGGCAAGGGCTTCCGCGTCTCGAAGAAGCTGGAGAAGCTCGGCTACAAGGGCATCGACTCGGCCGAGCTGATCTTCGAGGACTACCGCGTGCCGGCGGACCGGCTGATCGGCGGCGAGGAAGGCAGGGGCTTCCAGCACGCCGTCGGCGGGCTTGAGCTCGGGCGCATCAACGTCGCCGCGCGCGGGGTCGGGGTGGCGAACGCGGCGCTCAAGGATGCGCTCGCCTACTCGCAGGTGAGAAAGACCTTCGGCAAGCCGATCTGCGAGCACCAGGCGATCCAGTTGAAGCTGGGCGAGATGGCCACCCGCTGCGAGGCGGCGCGGCTGCTGGTCGAGAGCGCGGCGCGCGCCTACGACGCCGGCGAACGCTGCGACATGGAGGCCGGCATGGCGAAGTACTTCGCCTCCGAGGCGGCGCTCGAGAACTCGATCGAGGCGCTGCGCATCCACGGCGGCTACGGCTACTCGACCGAGTTCAACGTCGAGCGCTACTACCGCGACGCGCCGCTGATGTGCATCGGCGAGGGCACCAACGAGATGCAGCGCATCATCATCGCCAGGCAGCTGATCGCGCGGAACCCGGCCTGATGCCGCCGCTGGCCGGGCTGCGCATCCTGGCGGTCGAGGTCTACGGCGCCGGGCCGTTCGGCACGGCGCACCTGGCGGACCTTGGCGCCGAGGTCATCAAGATCGAGCAGCGCGAAGGCGGCGACGTCTCGCGCGCGGTCGGCCCGTATTTCCTCGGCGAAGACGACAGTCACTTCTTCCAGTCGCTCAACCGCAACAAGAAGTCGCTTACCCTGGATCTCAAGCAACCGCGCGGGCAGGAAGTGCTGCAGCGCCTCGCGGCGACCGCGGACGGCCTGATGGGCAACCTGCGCGGTGATCAGCCGGAAAAACTTGGCATAGATTACGATTCACTCAAGAAAGCGAACCAACGAATCGTCTGCGCGCACCTGTCGGCCTACGGCCGCGACGGCGCGCGCAAGGGCTGGCCCGGCTACGACTACCTGATGCAGGGCGAGGCGGGCTACCTGTCGCTTACCGGCGAGCCCGACGGGCCGCCGGCGCGCATGGGCCTGTCGATGGTCGACTATTCGACCGGCACCACCTGCGCGCTGGCGCTTCTCGCCGGGATCCTGGAAGCGCGCCGCACCGGGCGGGGCAGGGACCTCGACGTATCCCTTTACGATGTCGCGATGCACCAGCTCAACTATCCCGCGGCCTGGTACCTGAACGAGGGCCTCGCCACCGCGCGCGCGCCGCGCTCGGCGCACCCGTTCATCGCGCCGTCGCAGCTGTACCGCAGCGCCGACGGCTGGATTTTCGTCATGGCGCAGACGCAGCGGTTCTGGGAATTGCTGTGCGACGCCCTCGGGCGCGCGGATCTGAAGGCAAGATATCCAAGCTTCGAGGCGCGCCGCGAGCATCGCGATGAGTTGACCGTGGTTCTGGACGAAATCTTCGCTGGTCGAAAAACCGTGGACTGGTTGAAAACCCTCTCCGGTGTCATTCCGTGCGGTCCGGTGTACGACTTGCCGCAGGCGCTCGAGAATCCCTACTTTCTCGAGCGCGGCGGGGTGCAGGTGTTCGACCACCCGGACAAGCCGGGCTTCAAGCTGGTGGCGAGCCCGTTCCGGCTCGGCGAGCCGCTGCCCGCGCGGCCGGCGCCGAAGCTGGGACAGGATACGGAGCAACTGCTCAAGGAGCTGGGTTACGGATCAGAGCAAATCTCGGAAATGAAAAACGGGAAGATCATCTAAGCCGTGAAGCTCGAAGGCATCCGCGTGATCGACCTGTCGCTGTTCCTGCCCGGGCCGCTGATGACCCAGTTCATGGCCGACCACGGCGCCGAGGTGGTGAAGCTCGAGTCGATCGAAGGCGGCGAGCCGAACCGCGAGATCGGCCCCAAGCGCGACGGCGTGAGCGTTTATTTCGCCAACACCCATCGCGGCAAGCAGAGCCTCGCGCTCAACCTCAAGGACCCGGCCGGGGTCGAGATGCTGCTGCGCCTGGCGGAGAAATCCGACGTCCTGGTGGAGGCCTTCCGCCCCGGCGTCGCCGAGCGGCTCGGCATCGGCTACGCGCAAGTAGCGCGGCGCGCGCCCGGAATCGTGTACGCTTCGATCGCCGCCTTCGGTCAGACGGGGCCGTATCGGGATCTCGCCGCGCACGACCTCGCCACCGAGGCCATGACCGGCGTGCTGTCGCTTAACCGCGGCGGCGACGGCAAGCCGGCCATGCCGGCGCTGGCGAACGCCGACATGCTGGCCTCGATGATGACGCTCTCGGGGGTGCTGATGGCGCTACTGCGCCGCAAGGAGACCGGGCGCGGCGACTATCTCGACATGGCGATGGCCGACTGCCTGCTCGCCTGTCTGCCGAACAACATGGGCAGCGCCATGACCGAGCGGCGCCAGCCGGACCTGAAGTCCGAACGCGCGCTTGGCGGCAACGCGCTGTACCATATCTACGAGACGAAGGACGGCGACCACGTGGTGCTCGCGGGCCAGGAGCTCAAGTTCGCCAGGAACCTGCTCGAGCCGCTCGGGCGCGCCGACCTGGTCGCGCTGTGCAAGCTCCCGCCGGGCCCGGGACAGGATCCCGTCAGAGGGTTTCTGAAGGAAGTGTTTCTCACCAAGACGAAAGCCGAGTGGATCGAGTGGTTCCGCGGCCGCGACGTCGCTTTCGCACCGCTGCGCACGCTGCCCGAGGCGCTCGAGGACGAGCACTTCAAGGCGCGCGGCATGGTGCTCGAGGACGCGCGCGGCTGGGACCACCTCGGCGTGCCGATCGCGTTCCGCGACGAGCCCGCGCGCCCGGGCTTCGATCCGCCGGCCCATGGCGCGCACACGGCGCACATCCTGCGCGGCCTCGGCTACAGCGAAACCGAGATCGCGCAGTTTGCGGCGCGCGGCGTGATCAAGCTCGCTTGAGCGATCGCCTGGTCATCTTCAATCCTGCCGCGGGGCGCGGCCGCGCACGGCGCCGGTGGCCGCAGGTCGCCGCGGCGCTCGCTGCGGCCGGAATCGATTTCGACCTGGCCGAGACACACGCCCCGCTCGAGGCGGTGCACCTGGCCGAAGGCGCCCCGGGCCGCTACGGGGCGGTAATCGCGGTCGGCGGCGACGGCACGGTGCACGAGGTGGTCAACGGCCTGATGCGCGTGCCCGCGGCGAAGCGCCCGGCGCTCGGCGTCGTTCCGCTGGGCAGCGGCGACGACTACGCCAAGATGCTGCCGCCGATCTCGCCCGGCGCGCCGCGGCCGAACTGGCGCGCCGCGCTGGGCGCGATCGCGCTCGGGCGAACGCGCGCGCACGACGTCGGCGTGCTCCGGGACGGCGAGGGCGGCGAGCGCTGGTTCGCCAACGGCATGGACGTCGGCTTCGGTGCGCACGTGGCGCGCAACATCGCGCAGGTGCCGCGCTGGCTCACGGGCCTGGGCGCTTACCTGGCCGCGATCGCGCAGACCATGGTGCGCTATCCGATGCTCGAGCTGCGGCTGCAGTTCGACCACGGCGCGCCGTTCGCGCACCGCTCGACCATCGCCGCAGTCATGAACGGGCGCTGCTTCGGCGGCAGCTTCTGGGCCTGCCCCGAAGCCCGCGCCGACGACGGCCTGCTCGACGTGCTGCTGGCGGACGTGGTGAGCCGGGCGCAAATCCTGCGCCTGGTGCCGAAGCTGATGCGCGGCACGCACGTCACCGAGCCTGTTCTGCGCATGTTGCGCGCGCGACGGCTGGTGATCGAGTCGGACCAGCCGCTGGTGATCGAGGCCGACGGCGAGCTGCCGCCGATGCGCTCGCGGCGGCTTGAGATCGAGGTGGTGCCGCGGGCCCTGCGCGTGATGGGCTAGAACGCACATGCTATTATCGCGCGCCCATGTTGATCCAGATTCCCAACGTGCTGACCAAGGACGAGGTCGAGTACGCGCTGCGCGAGCTGAAGCAGGGCGCGTACGAGGACGGCAAGGTCAGTGCCGGAGAGATCGCGGGCCAGGTCAAGCAGAACCTGCAGCTCAAGCGCGACGCCGAGGCGATGAAGAAATGCGCGCCGATGCTGCTCGCGGCGCTCAAGCGCAACGCCGAATTTCAGGCGGCGGCGCTGCCGCTCAAGATCCGCGACCCGCTGCTCAACCGCTACGATGTCGGCATGACCTACGGCCTGCACGTGGACAACGCGCTGATGGGCGAGCCGGCGACGATCCGCACCGACGTCTCGGGCACGCTGTTCCTCAGCTCGCCGCAGGACTACGACGGCGGCGAGCTGGTGATCCAGGAAATCAGTGCCCAGCGCCGCGTCAAGCTGCCCGCGGGCTGCATGGTGCTGTACGCCTCGACCAACTCGCACCGGGTCGAGCCGGTGACGCGCGGCACGCGCCTGGCGGGGATCTTCTGGATCCAGAGCATGGTGCGCGACGAGACGAAGCGCGACATCCTGTTCGACCTGAACCAGATCATGGACTCGGTGGACAAGAAGATCGACCCCGCCGAGAAGATGGCGCTCGCGTCCATCTACCACAACCTGCTGCGGCAGTGGGCCGAGACCTGAACGCGGGAATCTAGAACGAGCGCGGCAGGCCGAGCACGTGCTCGGCGACGTAGGACAGGATCAGGTTGGTCGAGATCGGGGCGACGAGATAGAGCCGCGTCTCGCGGAACTTGCGCTCGACGTCGTACTCGGCGGCGAATCCGAAGCCGCCGTGGGTCTGCAGGCAGACATTGGCCGCCTCCCAGGAAGCCTTGGCACACAGGTGCTTGGCCATGTTGGCTTCCGCGCCGCAGTGCTTCTTGGCGTCGAACAGGGCGGCGGCCTTGTAGCGCATCAGGTTGGCGGCCTCGATCTCCATGTAGGCCTCGGCGATCGGGAACTGAACGCCCTGGTTCTGGCCGATCGGGCGGCCGAACACCACCCGGTCCTTGGCGTAGGCGGTGGCGCGCTCGACGAACCAGTAGCCGTCGCCGATGCACTCAGCGGCGATCAGGATGCGCTCGGCGTTCAGCCCGTCGAGGATGTACCTGAAGCCCTTGCCTTCCTCGCCGACCAGGTTCTCGGCCGGGACCTCGAGGTTGTCGAAGAACACCTCGTTGGTTTCGTGGTTCACCATGTTGCGGATCGGGCGCATGCTCATGCCCTTGTCGAGCGCGTCGCGCTTGTCGACGATGAACACCGACATGCCGTCGGATTTCTTCTTCACCTCGGAAAGCGGCGTGGTGCGCGCGAGCAGCAGCATCAGCTCCGAGTGCTGCAGGCGCGAGGTCCAGACCTTCTGCCCGTTGATCACGTAGCGGTCGCCTTTCTTCACCGCCACGGTCTTGATGCTGGTGGTGTCGGTGCCGGCGGTGGGCTCCGTCACGCCCATCGCCTGCAGCCGCAGCTCGCCGCTGGCGATCTTCGGCAGATACTTCTTCTTCTGCGCGGGCGATCCGTTTCGCAGCAGCGTGTTCATGTTGTACATCTGGCCGTGGCAGCAGCCGGGGTTGCCGCCCGAGCGCGAGATCGCCTCCATGATCACCGTCGCCTCGGTGAGCGACAGGCCCGAGCCGCCGAATTCCTCGGGAATCAGGGCCGACATCCAGCCCGCCTTGGTCAGCGCATCGACGAAGGCCTCCGGGTAGGCGCGCGCCTCGTCGACTTTCTGCCAGTAGGCCGAGTCGAACTGGTTGCACAATGCGCGCACCGCGTCGCGCAGGTCGGTGTGGCTTTCCTGTCCCAGGTTCATGGCTCGATTCTATACATACCCCGGTCCTTCAATGGCGGGGTGCCCGGCGATGAAATCCTCGTTCACTTCCAACCCCAGCCCCGGTGCCTCGAGCGGCCAGACCCGGCCGTCCTTGTCGATCTCGCCCGGGTTGGCGACCAGTTCGTCGCGGAACTTGTTCGCGCGCGAGACGTCGCCCTCGAAGTAGCCGCCGTTGTCGATCGCGGCCAGGAAATGGATCGTCGCGGCGTGGTTCAGCCCGGTCATCGAGCTGTGCGGGTGGATCGGCAGCTTGTACGCGGAGGCCATGGCGGCGATCCTCAGCGCCTCGGTGATGCCGCCGCACTTCGACAGGTCGGGCTGCAGAATCGTGATCGCACCGTCCTCGATCACGCGGTTGAATTCGAACCGGGTGTAGTGGTTCTCGCCCGCGGCGAGCGGGGTGCGGCCGAAGGTCTTCGCTTCGCGGTAACTCCTGTAGTTCCTGTAGTCGTGCGCGGGGAAGGGCTCCTCGAGCCAGCCGATGGCGAGCTCGTCCATCGCCGGCATCACCCGCCGCACGTCCTCGACCGAGTAGCCGATATTGGCGTCGGTGAGGATCTCGAGCGACGGCCCGAAGGCCTCGCGCATCGCGCGCATGCGCCCGATGTCGCGCGCCGGCGAATCGCCCACGCGCAGCTTCACCGCCTTGTAGCCCTTCTCCAGGCTGGTACGCGCTTCCTCGACCAGCTCGTCGGGCGGCTGGTAGCCGAGCGACACGCCGCCGGCGTAGGCGGGAACGCCCTTGCGCGCGCCGCCGAGCAGGCGGTAGAGCGGCACGCCCGCGGCCTTGGCGCGGATGTCCCACAGCGCCATGTCGATGCCGCTGAGCGCAAGGCACGCGCCCGCGCCCATGCCGTGGCTCGCAAGCTGGAAACGGTACATGCGCTGCCTGTCATCTTTCGGCATAAAGGAGCCAGCGGATTTCCGGCATGTAGGAGCCAGCGC
>JADEYI010000417.1_pt1 | contig 60343 bp, 99 predicted proteins | sample 8542331 | NCBI WGS metagenome assembly JADEYI01 (sample SAMN16510988, study PRJNA670497) | mine drainage metagenome | isolation source: biofilm near Copperflume 1 | place: Germany: Marsberg coppermine Kilianstollen | collected 2018-02 | reverse complement strand
CGATTGGCACCTATGTAATAGCGGGGGCTCCCCCTTAAAAAAAAAAAAAAAAAATCCTCGAGGTGGGCCAGGACGTTGCCCCAATCTAGCATTTGGGGAGGAAGCCTGTATGGGTGGCATTTACAGATCCTGCTGGCAATCGCCAGCGCCGCCAGCATGCAGCCCGTGTTCAGTAGCGTGATGGGTCTGTAGCTGGCTGGAGATTCCCTGTCGTCACCCTTCCCTCTGCAAGGAGGAAGCACTGCAGCAACAACGGCTTGCAGCGCTAGACCGGCACTGCTGCTGAAGGCTTTCTGCGACAAATTTGACAGCTCCTGCCACACCGAGGGCCAGAAGCGAAGGTCGTCGCATCGCGCTCCCTACCCTGCTGCTGTTTTTAGTGGAGCTGTCTGTCCAGGACCTTAAGCAAGATGAGGTTACCCCCTGGTGCTTGGGACATGTTCATTGCTAGGTCGTGCCTGTCAGCGGTTTGCCTTCATGATTGCGCTTCTCTTTAGGTATCGCACTATCCTCCTGCGGGAGTGCTTTGCGAACCACCCATCAGACAGGTTTCCTAGCTATCCTTATGCATGTTTTCTGGAAAGCGTGTGATCAGCATGCGTGTGTAAGCGAGGTTCATCCTTAAAATAAAAGAAGAAGAAGAAAAGATCGGCTGCGCCGTGCAAAGGCCCGCGGCTGCCTCTCCACTATGTTAGGCCCGTAGATCATTATTACTCTGGTTCTGTCCTACTGGATATCGAGAACCACTCGTGGGCTGTCAGGTGCTAGTATCGAATGCGCTGGATGACTCAGCTCCGATTCCATGCCCATCCTGAATGGCGCTGTTGAGTGAAGGCACGCTTGCTGGAGTGTTAGTCACTTCAGGCATCAGGGATCTGGTGATCTGTGTCGATGCCGCAAACCAGTCCAGCTACCCTGTGCCCGTTGACCGGGCTGTCCGTCAGCGTTAGAAAAGAGGTTCCTGTTCTCTACGCTTCTCGACAACCCCATTGTGCCTGGCATTGTTTCTCAATCTGGCGCCGCATTCACCGCGCTCGGCAGCGTGCATTTTCATGCACGCGGTGAGATTACTGTAGCTGGTGCCTGTTCTCTGCGCGTTTCCTGCAAGTTTTCCCTTGTCTCTCTTATTCGAACGAATGGAGATCTGTGACGTCAATGTATCTACATCCCTGGTGAGCGTTGGCCCCTTGAGTAACGTCCAAGCCATGCCACCCAAGATAAACTGCGCCCAAGAACAGGCCTTCTACATTGCTGAAATGCAGCAGTGCAATGTGATATGTGGTGCTGATCAGATCACCTAATATTGTTTCAAAACTGGACTGCGAATGAGGACTCTTCCAATGCTTCAGACATCCAGCCAATTTTTGACAACTTGCAATTGAGTTGTCCTCACTTGCAGCATGCATTAGTTTCCCTAGATCCCAGGAGCCACGTCAGTAGAAATCTGTCCAAACGCAGCACGAACTGGTTTTCATTGAAAACCACAACCTTCGGCGACTAAAAGCTGCAGCAGTACCATCTTGATAACGCGTCATCATTATCACCTGCGGAACATGCATTCTGATCATGATGACAGCTGTGAATGTCAGATTCTCTAGGTCAGATCCTGGTCCATTGACCACAGGAAGTGCTGAATCCAGGCTCATGAGTGATCAGTGCGATCGGACATATTTGCCTAAAAAGCACGACCATGTCAACCAGAATACGGTATTACTAAAAAGAGTGTGGGTTTATCAGGGCCAAAACTCACTTGGCATCAATATGCAAAGAGATTTCCAGACCTTGAGTGAGCTGGAAGCAACTTGACTGTTCAAGTGAGATCAGGCTCATCATGGTCATCATGCGACTGCAATCTCTTCTTGCCACGAAGAAGCAGTGTTGTCTTCCAGGCATCCAGCCGTGTCATGCTGTCAAACTCTGCGATTGCATCTGTGTACTTCTCTGCATCACCTGCCTCAAATGCCTCCACCAAATCCTGCAGACAGATCTTGCTCAAAACACATCTTCCATCCTCTTGCAATTCGAGCCAACAGGGACGTCACAGTGCTCATTGACCAGAAAGTCACGGGAGTGCGACACCTTCAGCAGCTTGCCCTCCCGAGATCCTGAGAATGTGTAGTCGATGTCCTCGTACCGTTCCAGCGCAGATTGCATCGCCATCTGATCACCCACTGCAGCAGGCACAAGATCCTGTCAAAGCCCTGCAACAGACCGTCAATACACCCTTCCGCACGCTCGTGCATGTCAAACGTTTCCAGGAGAAACTTTGCCAGGAGAGACTTTGCCAGCCTCACCACAAAGGCGGCAGATGCCAGCGTTCAGCAGGTGACCCTTTGCAGCATATTTCAGAAGGTTGTTGTCCATGCTCAACCGAGCAACGTCCTCATATATCTGGATAGCCGGAGGATAGTTTTCCACTTCTGCAGAGAATTGGGCAACCTGTGGCCGACAGAAAAGCTCATGTAGGACGCATGCGAATACCGTCTGTTTGTTGTACAAGAGAGACTGCGCGTCAGTTTTCATACTGGCGCGCTGCGTACCTTCAAGCGGCATTTGTTTGCTTCCGAAGTCTGCTCTTCCCCAGCAAAAAGGTCAGCAGCCTGGTTGCAGCCATCAATACTTGCGTCAGACACAAGTCTAAATGCGTCAGACATAAGTCAGCAGTACTTGTGGAGGAAGGAAAACCAAAAGGCGGAATTGCAGACCTGGGTGTAAAATTCTATGGCCTCCTCCTTCAATCCTCGCTTCTCTAGCGTTTCAGCCACTTCCTGCAGTTACATCTGTGCTGTCAGGCTGGTCAAGTGGGGCGTGATGCTAAGGCAGGCTCTGCAGAATCAAACAGCAAGGCATGCTTGAAGCTCAGGAATCAACCCTCAGATTTTTCGCCGCCATGCCCAGCCTGCCGGCCTCTGTATAGTACTCCACGGCATTGTGGAGCGCCCTCAAAACATCTGCGCAGACACAAAGTGAATAACGACTTGGGAACTCCACATGCAAACCATTGAGCCTCGAGGACCGACCACGGCTATTGAGGCAATTATCTCGCCTGTCTTGTCTGTCTTCTGGTAGCATTTCGCTGCCTCCACGTATGATGAGGCAGCTTCGAGCCTGCTGTCTTGTTTAAGATGGACTTGTGCCAACTTCTCGAAAGCCTGTCCAGCTTCATTCCCTTTGAACGGAGAGGACCTATCGTCAGTATCTCGTTTACCAAACAAGACGCAGGGTTACATTCAAGATTTGGCCAGGCACAAAATGCTGGCAAAGTGGTCACATGGAGGTCAAGGCAAATAGCTCTTCAGCGATTTACAGGACTTTGCGAGCTTGAAGTGGTTCGCTGCCTTCTCCAGCAACTCTGCGGCATCCTCGTACTTATTCCCGAAGCTTGAAAAGAGCCCAAAACTGTTCAGTTTCTTGTCTGCCTTCTTCATGAAGTCCGCGCCACGCGCGGCATAATCTGCCATGATGGGCGCTTTAAGATGATCTGAGAAAGACCTGTGTAGTTTTAGGTCGGACAAAGCGTGTTTAGGGCACCAGAGACATCTACTCCTTCATTCCGAGAATGTCTCGGGGTGACGTTAATGTTCCCTTGCCACGGTGGCTAAATCCACCCCTCGTCCCGAAATTTCGGGAGTGGATACGCTTAGGACGAGGCGTCTTTCTTCACCCCTAATGTCGAAGTTGCAATAATTTGGTGTGTATAGACGACCAAAATTGACGAACCGACCACCGAGTAATAAGTCGTGAAATATTGAAAGAGATGGAGAAGAAATCGCCGTTCTAACAATTCATGGGAAGGATGCAAGAAATCTTATCGATTACAGAAATGTCAACCCTCGCCGAGGCAATCGGTTAGTCATCGAGCACCAAATGCAAGAATCCGCTTTAGGAAAAGCGTATCCAATAAACCCTGTTCCCACCAAGCAGACATGTGATCTGACGAAGTCCGAACGTGCTCCATCGTGCGAAAATCTGAGGAAGACCACCCAAGAGATTGCATCATTCCTTCGTACAACTTCTGCAGATAGCCATGTCTGCCAATTTCCAGCAGTATGCTAAACCAGGAGAGGTCACCCCTGAGATCACTCCCAGCCGATTGTTGGACACACCAATCAAGGTATGCTAATTGAAACCATGCAAAAATCGAATCGAAGTTTTGAGCTGGGGTTTACAGGGGGAGTTAAGAACAGTTGCACAGCGCATCCTGTTGATGGTAAGCTGATTGATGTACACGTTTTCCAGGACAAACCCCTGAATGTCCCGCTTTGCATCGCAGGTCCCAAGCCGACTTCTGATGGGTCCTGGACCCGTCAACGCGCATCCGAGGGTGCTAGCTGCTCAGACTCTGCCTCTCCTCGGTGCGCCCTGCCAGTGCGTCTTGGTTCGTCTCTTAGCGAGCACGGTGGGTCCTATGCCTGGCTTGGCGTGAAGTTTCGCAACCCACTCACGCTCGAGTACAACAATTTTGCAGGCCATATGCACCCCCCCTTTTTCTCCATCATGGACGAGATCCAGGATGGGCTCAGATACTTGTTCCAGACGAGCTCAAAATACGTCCTCTTGATCAGCGGAACAGGACATGCGGGTGAGCACTCATTCCCTGCAACAATGAAATAAGACCCCACGAAAACAACTTGTCCTTCGGTGGCGTGTGCTGGTACAGGCACTAGACAGTGCTGGCGATCCACTGAAGACATGCATAATATGGCAGGCATGGAGGCGGCAATTGCGAATATGCTGGAGCCTGGCGAGACAATTGTGGTGGGCAACAATGGCATCTGGGGGCAGCGGGTGACTGACCTGTCAGCACGTTTTGGTGGTGCGTTCTGCACCGCTCCTTTTGCTTATTGACCTCATTCCCTTGCATGTAACTGTCTTCGGCACAGAGTCTGCTTTCTACGTCTTGCAGGCAATGTTGTGAGCCTGGAAACAGCGGCCGGTTCCACTCTGTCTCTCGAGGAAATCAAGGCGTCCCTGGACCAGCACAAGCCTGCTGTTCTGTTCTTGTGCCAGGTAACATTTGCTTTGCTTGATTGCTGGACCCGCAATGCTGGTTCTTTTGCCTGCCCTTACTCTCTACATGTCTTGTGTGGATGGTTCTATTACTGCAGTGTGTCCTGGTGTGGTGCATATTCCCTGATGACCGCCGTGTCTTCCAGGGTGAAAGCTCGACAGGGGCGCAGCAAAGCCTCGCTGGCGTCGCAAAAGCTTGCCAAGAACATGGAACGGTAGGAACCTTTTTTAATTTTAGAGGCGTACATGTTACAAGCCTTCAGTCATGCAGAAACACCGGTGCAAACTTATCAGATCATAAAAGAGCGCGTGTGACCTGGTATGTCTTGCATGTTGGGAACCATACAGTGTCTGAAGAGTGTTGGGCACTGTGATGTAGGTGCTGATTGTGGACACAGTGTGTTCCCTGGGAGCTGTGCCTTTCTACGGCGACGCATGGGGCGTCGACTGCATGTACAGCGGATCGCAGAAGGTCATCTCGGCGCCCCCAGGTTGGTGTGCTCTTCATTCTGGAGAATGCGCTGACCAGCACTGAGGTCACACAGCCCAAAAAATTGGAATGTCTGAGCTTTTGCTGCTCTGCTCCAGGAGCCGCTCCCTTCATGCTGAGCGAGCGCGGTCTCAAGAAGCTGCTGAACCGGAAGATGAAGGTTGCGTCTTACAACTTTGATCTGAACCTCATCGGCAACTACTGGGGCTGGTTCTCCAAAGCAAGGCAGTATCATGCGACTGCAATGATTAGCACATGGTGAGCATTCTCCTTCTGATTTGAACTCCACGACCCGGGGATCCCTCTTGAGCGTCAGCAGAACACGTGATGCTGACCACCTTGTGGAAATATGTACTCGCACTGCTCCAGGGCATTGTGTTATTGATGTGGAAATTTGTAGATGCATCAGCATGTTTTGAGGTGCTCTATCCTGATCGGACACCTGGGCTGCACTTCCAAGCAATGCACTGCAGCAGGAACCCTGAAACCGTGCTACTTTTGCGTAGCTACTTCTGCAAAGAAAATTACCTTCTCCAACGCTTGATGACTTTTTGTGGTGAGTGGCCAGGTATGGGATGAGGGAGGCACTTGCGATCATCTCAGCCGAAGGACTGCCATGTCTCTGGGAGCGGCACAGCAGGCTTCACCTGGCTCTGCTGCAGGGGCTGGGGGCGCTCGGTCTGAAGCCCTTCGTCGAGTCTGATGCGGACCGGCTCGTCTCCGTGAACACCATCAAGGTGCGACCCCTTGGGTAAAGATCTGTGTGTTGCTGCCATCATGCCCCTTGTACAACATTGCACCGTTTGCTCTTTCATGCAGATGATGTGTGAACAGCAGTGCATGCTCCCCGCTGCAAAAGGGTGGTAGTGTCCCTTGGACACCTGTGGCGTAGGTTTTTGTTACTATCATAAGTGGAGCATTGGCAGAGAGGTTTGCTATGGGGTTTTCAAATAGAACTGCCCCTGGTTTCAATGAGGTAACAACATCTGGCAGGAATGAACTGGAATGCTCTGTACATTGCAGGTGCCCAAAGGTGTGGACTGGGCGTCTGTGGTCAAGAATGCGATGGAAAAGTATAATGTGGAGATTGCTGGTGGCCTCGGTCCCACTGCAGGGAAGGTCTGGCGTGTTGGAATCATGGTATGTACTCCTCACAGTTCCTTGGTGCAGATAATCCTCTGGAGATTTCAGAACAGTGCCCGCTTGCTTTTTATTATTGTTCATGAGGCATTATTAGGACGTTGTTTGCAGGGCTACAATGCAAAGCTGGAGAATGTGGAGCTGGTCATCGCTGCTTTCCGGGATGGCCTGCAGCAGCAGGGATACTTGAAGTGAACGATGCTGAGGAAGTCACTTGATGCAGATCCAGCATGGCAATTTAATTGTTTGTGAAAAGTGAAAGGTTCATTAAACTGATCTCCGGCACACTCTGTTCTGCTACGCGCAGTCATCATAAATCATGATAATGATCTCACAGAGGGTCCCTTGTATCCAGGTAAACAGATTTTAGAAAGCCTGCACATCTTTGATGCGAGACTTGTCGTGCAACTGTGCAGCTGCCTTTGTTTCATGCAGCTGTGAAGAAGGGACAGCTATTACATTTAGTACTTTGCCATATGGTGGCCACACTTCAGATATGCACCGGCAAGAAGCCGGGGGCAAAACTTAGGAATTGTCCGTTAAAGCTCTAGAATTGATGATACACTATTACCGGGAATAGCGTGTCGGTGAGACTGAGTGTCATGGTCATCCAGTGAATCATCTATGGATTGTCTTACTCTGCAGCCACACGGTTGGCTTGTAGCTATATTTGAGATCCAGGTCATGTAAGGGCCCCAGGATCTGATAAGCGCGGACACATGATTTAGAAGTGTAGTCCCATCCTTCACGCATGAAGGCTTCATGATGAAGCGCATTTTAAGTATGCGAGCGAAAGAAACAGTGGGAGAGTGGGTTTTCCTGTTTCACCATTTCTATCATTCTTTGGGGCCTCACTTACACCGCATGCTTTGTATGCTCTTAAAGTCTCAGTGACAGGAACACAGCTAGGGGCATGCATGCCATGTGATGATGACACATGACATGTGGCTTCCGCATGACCTCAAAGAATCCCCTGCATGTATCTTTTAAGAGACCACGAAAGCGATCATTGATTGTCGAGATGATTGCAGAGACCAGCGGTCGTTCATATCAGAGTACATTTGTGCCTCGCACAGCGCCCTCCACCAGCTACGTGTGTGTCAGCAGAAGGCGATGGAAGAGGTATTGCAGAGATGTTCGCGTTGCTGATTCTCGAACACCATCGAATGGGAGAGGAGGGTCAGACTTAGCGCGTTTAGAAACTGCAGTACCTGTAGATCAGCGTCCTGCCACGCAATTGAAGGAACTCCGCGAAGCTCAACTCTATTCTTGGGTAAGCAGACTGTGATCTGGTCTTCCCCATCAGATCTAGTAGTATGATGAGGACGACACAGACACTGTGACGATTCAAATAATTTTCACAGAAATCTTATTGGGAGCTGAGCACATTCCTATATTTTGCTTGGCTCAGGCAGTGCTGGAAACTCAGGCCTACCTGAATAGATTAAGTGTCCTGTTCCTGGGCTCCTTTGCGCTCTTGGGGGGGCCTATTGCTTATCAGACCTTCGATCCCTTGAAACAGGTGAGTCTCACCTGTTGTTAGCACCTGTTCCTTCTGTATGTGTTAGAAATGATGACGTCGTCAACAGCCCCACCCGCCTGGAGTTCCTGAGCTGCAAAGCTAATGATCCGATCCTGGTGCAGACAGCAGAGTTCTTCTTGAGTGGAGCAGTTGGTGCCGGTTTCGTGGTGTCGCTGGCTGTCCTGCGGATATACCTGGGCTGGAGCTATGTGGGGGATCGTTTGCTCTCCGCTGCTGTCGCATATGAAGAGACCGGATGGTCAGTGAGCGATGCTAGTTCCTAAATTGCTCATTGCAGGGGTGTGATGCTGGTATCTGACTGTGTTTGCAATGAAGCCCTGTCACTTCTACATTTGAAGCAGAGCTTTACTCATGGCAGGTATGATGGACAGACATTTGTCAAGCCACCCGAGGTCCTGACACGAGATCGGTTGCTGGGCACTTATGAAGTGAAGCCTGCTCTGTCACGCTTGAAGACCACCCTTCTCGGGACCGGAGGCGTTCTCTTGCTCAGCGGATCTCTACTGTTTGGCTTGATCGCCAGCAGTGCAGACACTGATGGCGTCTACGGTGAGGCAGCCACAGCGACATGCACTTGATGCCATGCCTCAGAGTACTGGGAGACAGGACACTTATATTGAGCAATGTCATTTGAAGCGTCGAGTTGTTGTACGCAGGGAGGGGTGCTGCTAGGACCCCCCGCATAGTCAGCAATGAGGGCATAATCTACAGCAAAAATGTGAAGAGCTTACAGGATCTCAGAGGGAATGACACAGCTGCAGCAGAGGAGGCTGAAGCGCAGGGGGGTGAGTGCATCTGCTGTTATGAAGAGCCCTGGCATGCTTCACTGTGTCCCCCGGAAGACCCGGGTGTGGAGTGAGACCATTGCTGCCATGCTGCTGAGAGCTCCATGGAAGGTAGCTCTAGCTCTATCTGTTGCTGGAGAGCAGTGCTTACAAGCCACCAGAGAGTGCAGCAAACCTCGTGTGCTGACTTAGGCAAGTGTGGAGTGTAGGTGTGCCTGGCTACTGCGGAGATCGATACTATCGAGCAGCAGCGGGCGGCAGCCTGTGCAGTAAATTTGATGCAAGGCCGGCACGGTAGTGCTGACTAAGCTCGCTAGGAGACTGAATTGATAGCTTAGAAAAACTCGAAGTACTGACAACATAATCATTTGTCTTCAGCGCTTTCCAAGAGCCTGCTTAAACAGCCTGAGGCTGTAAGAACACTGTGCTTGCGTGTATTCTGAAACAGAGTATTATTGCTTGTGCATGCGTTCATATTTAGACCGCAATGCTCGAGCTTTGTGCACAATCGTATATCCCTTCTAGAGAAACCACACATACCTTACTAGACCTACTTAGTAAGTGCCTGGCCAGTGACTGTTTCTTTACAGCCATTTCAAGAAGATAGGCACACAATAGCAGAGCACCAGGGTTTGCCAGCCTAAGCAGATGGCTGGTACCAAAACTGAGCCGCCTGCCCAGCGGTGGGGCATTTTCACTGCTGGCCCACTACCTGGTGTACAGAACCTGCATACCAACAGATTGGTGTCACATGAAGCGAGCCCAAGCTGTGTTCATAAACATGGCATTTCTGAAAGTTTTACTTCATGGGATATCCATGGGTGCTGACATACCTCATCCCAAGGATGCCTGTACAGTGGCTGTTGGAGGCGCTTCTGGTCCAGGGCATGGCCAATGAGCCCAATGGAGCGCGCAAGCACAAACAAACCGTTCAAGTAGCCGATCTTGACAATGTCCTGGATCTCAACCTGCACCAGGCCTCACTACAGTCATGCATGCTCTGTCTGATCAAGGAGGGGACACAAAGCTTGGCACCTGTTGCTAGCATACATAATGGACCTGAAAGACACTATACTAGTTTCTCAGACTTGATGAAACATGCCTGCGAGAACATTGAGGAGGAATGCAGCAGGTCCAGAAAGAGGGCGCCGATGCAGCCATCCACGTTGAGCACCAGGTTGGCGGCCTTGGTCAGCGTGTAGCGCTCCACAGTCAGCGCATAGTCCAGGTAGCGCGTGCTGGGGAAGAACTTTTGCGCATACTTCTGCAGCAGCTCCACGCGCTTGTCGCGGTTGTCCTGCGCGCAGGAATGAGTCCGCTCTGTAGCGCTTACTTCATCAGCAAACCGACTGCCACATCTAAAAAGTCAAAAGCCTGAATGAAGCGATGTGGGCAGGATTGAAGAGGCAGCGGCCATGGAGGAGAATCCATCAAGCAGACATGGTCAGACCTTTGATTTGATGCGGTGGCCAATGCCAGCCACCCGGATGCCCTTCTTCTTCATGTCCTCGACAAAGTCATCCGCATCCAGGCCCCGGTCGCAGGCGTCCTGTCAGGCAGTGATGACACATTCTGTCTCAGTTACAAGATTGAAATATCATCAAAATGGAAGCAAGATGCGTCATCATGCTAGGCTGGTCACTTGGAAGTAGCGAGCCGCGTCATCAATAGCTCCTCCGAAGCGGGGCCCAATCGTGAGCAGGCCTGACACCAGGCAGGACACCAAGTCCTTGCCAGCCCTGGAGGTCACGATGCAGTTGTGGGCACCTGTGCAAAGCCAGGACCTTGTCTATACATGCGCCTTTATCAACTTTACAGAGGCTGCTCATTTGACAGTACCAAAAGCAATTGGTACTGACATCTCTATCCTCTATTCAATCAAGCATGCAAGTGGCAGATTTTTGTCACTACCAAGGGGAGGTACCTGACACGCAGGGGCCATGATCCGCGCAGAGCATGACACACATGTCGATGAAGCGCGTCGCATACTTTGGCAGGGCCCGCTTGAACCATAGCAGGGAAATAACGTCCCCAACGCCGTAGTCACCCTCAATGAGAGTGCTCATGTCCACGCCATTGTAGGTAGGCTCCTCCCCGCGGTCATCGCAGATGGACGAGACAATGTTCGTTGGCACTCGCACCTGCACCACAAGCACCCCATGTAAATAACCAAGCATACGACTGTGCTAATCTCCCCACACACATGCATGTGAGCTGGGTACAAAGTCCACTTCAAGCAACGGGAAATCATTCAAGGAGAAGGGCGCGCCTTGCCGGCCTTCTTGGCAGCTTCCAAGTCAAGTGGAACACTGGGGGCGGGCACGTCTGGCTGTGGCACCAGGACGCCCTCGGCCACCAGCTTGTCGTAGGTCTGCTTTACAGCGCCCTCCAGTGCCTCAAAAGAGTCTGGCACGATTGCGCCCGCCTCCTTCAGCGCTGCATTCTTTGCCTGCAGGTTCACTCTGATCGATCAGTATAATGGCAACGTGCACCCAACAGCTCGCATCCATGTGGCAGTTCTCCCACAATTAATTGGCAATTTCTCTGCACACATGTGGACAAGGTAGCAAGGGTGCAGCATGCCTGTGCAGACTCCATCTGGCCGCCGCTCTTGGCGCCAGCATGGCCGAACTGCACCTCGCTCTTGAACAGCTTTGCGCAGGTCCCGCTGACCCAGGCCACCACCGGCTTCTTTATTCGCCCCTCCTTCAGCGCTGCGACCTGCACCATGCCATACACTTCCCCTGAGCGTGTGTTTCACTCTTGGCACATTCCTCGGCTTTGTTGGAAGAAATGTTGGCAGCATCGGTATACTGGGACGACGTGGGAACTGACCAGAGAGTATTCATCCTGGCCTCCAAGCTCTCCCAGCACCACGATCAACTTGATCTGTGGGATATTCTCATATCGCAGGCAGTGGTCCGACAAAGTGGACCCAGGGAAGACATCACCACCAATAGCGATTCCTGTGTGCCAAAAATTGGCTTTAGACACATGTCCATCTGTGAGTCAGATTTTCATTAATGCTCGTGTGCATGTAAATATTCTCAGTAGTAGGCAGGCGCGCACCTTCGTAGAGCCCGTCAGTTGTGCGGGACAGGACGTTGTACATCTCATTGGACATGCCGCCGGACTTGGAGACAAAGCCCACGGATCCAGGCCGGTGCAGCTTGCATGCAACGATGTTGTCCAGCGTGCCTGCGGTGTCTCCAATGCGGAATGCTCCTGCCTGCAGGTGAAACCATGCAGCTATCATTCAGCACCTGTCCCATGCAGTATACATGCTGCAAAAGCCATGCTGTAGGCAATTACCGCGTGCACACACCTGCACTCCACCAACAGTGGCCGGCCCAAGGAGGATCTTGTTGTTGGCCCGTGCGTAGGCAATGAGCTTCTTTGTGTCCGCTTCAGGCACACCTTCGGCAATCACTGCCACCACGCGGATGGTGGGCTGCTTCATCGCCTCCATACTCGACTCGTACGCGCTGCGCATGTGGGTGCAAAATGCTGAGTCTTGGGCCCCAACATAGCAAATCTATCTGGCCACAACTGCAGGAACATGAGACGCACCTCCGAAACGATGCAAAATTGATGAAGACATCTGCCTTGGGGTGCAGCTTGACAGCCTCTGGCACGCTGCCTGACACGGGGATAGCAACCTCCTCTCGCCCAAAGAATACCTTCTGAAACCCGCCAGGGTTCCCAGGCTGCACAACGCATGCTACGGAAGGAATGGTCCGCCCTACAGCACACCTCAGCAACGATCATGCAGAGCACCAATGACACTTGTACTTCAGCACCCCAGCTGTCACTCAGACCTGCGAGGGGAATCCTCCATCACTTCAGCATTGAAGAAGTTACAAGGGTCATATAGTAGCACCAAAAATACACATGATCGAATTGAGAGTACACTCGTGCCCACAAAGGCCCCCCATCCTGAAACAAGAAACCGATTGATTGGATGGTGAGTTGAAGCGTCACCGCAGAGGAAGTCAAAGTCCAGCATTCGCTGGACGGGATTGGCTTTCCAGTTGTAAAATATAGCTTGGGTGTCCTTGCTGAATATCTGACCGAAGCTGCCCATCCTGTTCTTTTGCGAAACGCTTTCCCCTGGCTGATGGTCAAGTTCGTTGGCAGAAAAAGCACAGGCAGAGGGATCCCAAGACGCCCTTACGGTCCCAAAATACAATTTCAACGATTGCGGCTATCTTCGTCGCAAACAAGCCCTTGCTGCTGTGGCCCAGATGTCCCTATGAAAGACGATGGGTCAGAGAAAAGGGTGTCTTCCACGAGATCTCAACAAACCCCTGCAGCATAGATACAGAGACAATCAACAACGATTCACAGAATCCACACCCTTTGAAGTAGTGGTCGGGCTCTGAGATGCGGAGGAATCGCTGGTGCGCGGGGCGTCTTGTCAACATTGAAAAAGGGCAGCTCTCGATACGTGTTGACCCTTGTACACGTGGACAAAGGCCCATCCAACACCCTGCATGCTTCTGCTACCGGACACTGACCTTCACAATTTGCCCTCAGCAAGGATTGCTTGATCGTGATGCATACGAGTGGAGGGGTGATGGAGCTCATCGACCCACCGGTGCATGGTTGAACAACTTATTCAAAAGCCTTGCCTAGACCGCGGTGACGCCAGAGCACTGGTACATGTACAGTCACTGCCACGGTGGCCACCATGCGGCATGCCGGTGCGCACCGGTGACCGCAGTACCGGTGCTCACTTTACTTCCAGGGGAAAGGGAAAGGTATCCATCAATGACATTATAATTACACGCACTCATCCATGATTGAGCTGATCATGATTCTAAGCAGGACTTTATCCTTTGAGTGGTTCATATTTTTCCTTGCTAGCACTTGCAAGGTACCACTGGTGAGCGTGGTGCTAAATTTCAGAAATTGTACTAACTACAGGAGCCTTCAAGCCAGCTCTAGGATTGACAGGCACGCTGTCAGATGGTAGCATCAGTATTCTGATAACCATCTACATAACCCATCTTGGGTGCCGCAGTACTAATACAGCATGACAATGAACATGCAGACCTCTGAATCAGGTGGGAGCCAACGTGGCGCCGCAATGGAGACCGATACAAGGAAGAATCAGACAGCATGACCAAAGTGCACCGACTGCTTGATTTTTGCAATCGCCTTGCCGGGGTTGAGCCCCTTCGGGCAGACCTGCACAGCAAAGAGCAGCTCAGGACCCCAAAAACAGCCACAATAAAAGCTAATCTCCACAATTGCTGCCAGCCAGATCCACAGCCAATGTCGCATGAACCAAAATGGAGTCTCACCTTGGCACAGTTCATGATTGTGTGACAGCGGTACAGTTTGTAGGCATCGTCCAACTGTGCAATGCGCTCCTTTGTAAAGTCATCCCTGCTGTCGATGATCCACCTGCACAACAGCAACACCCAGTCAGATACCCCGCAAGTCAAATGCAGAAATGACCTGCACCTCTCTTTGTGAGGCCTCTGCCCTGCAGGATGCCGCATGCAGAGCGGAGAAAGTAGCAGGGTGCACGTGAGAAAGGCCAGTCACCTGTAGGCTTGCAGGAGGACTGCAGGGCCCAAGTACTTGTCTTCGTTCCACCAGTAAGATGGGCAGGATGTGGAGCAGCAGGCGCACAGGATGCATTCGTACAAGCCGTCCAGCTTGTTGCGGTCCTCTCTGCTCTGGTAGTACTCCTTCCCTGAGCTGCAGAGACATGCAAAGAGCGCATCAACACTGAAGCACTGAACCTCGGATGCTTGCCGGAAACACGAGTAATGGCCTGCCAGTTGTTCGTTACAAAAGAAGCCGACAGGGGAATACCTGGGATCCTTCTTTTGAAGGAATGGGTTGATGGATTTGTACTGCGCATAGAAGTTGCTCATGTCCACGACCAGGTCCTTGATGACAAACATGTGCGGCAAGGGTGCCACCTTGGTCTTCGTATCAGGAGACCGCTCCACCTGAAGACAGGCAATTTGGCTCCAAGTTCACGCTAATTGCATAATTTCCTGACAACAGGTGCCAATGCAGAGAATCTGACCTCTCCTGGAAGTTCATCATCATGAAGCGCACCTTTGTGAGGCACGCCAGGCAGTTTGTCCCATTTATGTTCATTGCACAGGAGCCGCATATACCCTCCCTGTCATGAACACCCAGAAGATTAATGCAGGAAGCAAAGCTGCTAGCTCGCCAAGCAGTAAGGTGGCCTTGCAGATTGTTTTATAGGTTCCAGGGTCCATTTTGTCACAAACCTGCATGATCGCCTGAAAGCCAGTGTGGGGTCCTGCTCATCCTTTATTTTGAAGAGGACGTCCAGCATCATGGGCCCGCAGCTGCAAAGAGCAAAGGCAGTAGTCAGGCACCATACAGATTCACCACATACACCTCTATGACCTCAAAAATGACTCCAGACAGTTAGCAGTACCGGCTGAGTCACCACATGCCCTTTGACCTACCAAGCCGCTCACCTGTTGATGTCAATGTTGTAGCTCTTGTACGTTGGCTTGCCACCATTGTCGGGATCCCACCTGATGCACCACGAGATCATGAGGCTGCCAGGTACGTAAAAATAAAGGAAGAACGTAGGCAAGCGCTGAAGACAGGCACTCACCTGTACACCTGGAACTCCTTGTTCAACGCTGCTTTAGTTGTGGCAGCGGCCGGTGCTGCAGCCTCCACTTGTGCCGATGACGTGAAAATGCGTGTTGCGAGACGTGGGAGGGCCTGTGAAGTCCCTCTCCTTAACGCATTCATCCCCGTGACTTCTTGGTCGACAACTGTGTGCTTTAACAATGTACTCCCTGATCCAAAGTCCTCGCCTCGTCCACGTAAATTTTCGACTTATTATTTGATCGGACTGGACGGAATACGCACCCTCACTGGCTTGGCAAGCAGGCGACAACGTGGCACCCTCATAACCCTTACGTTAGTCTTCAACCACTAACTTTGATCTGTACAAATTTACAATCCAGGGGCTCGTCCCTTGCAACTGCATCATTCCGCGACCTTATACTCCGTGGACCCACAAAAATGGAATCTTGGATATATTTTCTGCATTTTATTTCCTTGCGCAATAGTCGGAAAGTGTCCGGTCGCAGCACAAACAAGACTCGAAGACATGAGCCAATGCTTTTCGCGGTGAGCGGTGCACTGAGTCGGTGGTATGTAGAATGTGGAAACTGCAGTGTAAATTAATGTAGGTGTTATGATAAGGGATGTCGCCATACTGGCGACACTCCCAACGCGGAGCTGGATTGGTTTTCCATCCGGATGCTTGCCTCAGAGCATCTGTCGATTTCCTGGCCTTACGAATCCTGGTAGCACCATGACCCCTAAGATTGCAATAAACATCTCAAACTAAATATTTCGGACTTCACAGTCACGCTTTAGAGAGGAATGAGAGGCGGAGTCCCAAAGCCATCGCGACGCCCCAGTCGCAGCTGTTTTCTCTGGATCCAGCCACCGTCACAGAAAATTGCACTGAAGAAGAATGTTTCAATAGTCTATTATGCGCGTGATTGGGCCCGAGCCGGTGCTTGAACTTTGCGGAATGATGCAGTTGCAAGGAGAGGGCCCTGTCTGAAGTTTAAGGCTAACGTAAGGGCCTCATAAGCAGTTACTAATCCCCAAACCTGAATTGCCAGTCGTCAATGCTGTTTGCTTTCTTCGATCACGATCGCCAGATCACAGTGTAAATAGTCTTAAAGAAGAGAAAACAATCAATCTGTGATCTTAGTGTGAATCACCGCTGGTAGGTTGTGCTACATTCTCAGCCAATACCAGCACTCCACTCTCTTTATAGGCATCAAATGTCATTTGCGTTGTAAGGATCCCCTTAAATTCGTGCAAGTCAAGCTATGTGATCAGACATGGACAACGAAGCCAGCCGTCTTCCCCTCGAGGTGTTTGAGGACCGCACCTCGTCGGGAGCAGCTGCCTATTTACCGCCCGCTCCCGCCTTTGTCAAGCAGCACCCTGCAGCTGCACGCCCTTTATCGCCTCATTCGACGCGCAGAGGCACGCAGCAGGATCATGTCCACAGAGCAGGGCAGGTTCCACAGTATGCAGGCACCCCTGTGCAAGACACCCCGTTGCAGGGTTCCCAGCTGCGATCTGGTCTCGCTGACAGCCAGCATGAAGCACAAGCGCTGCCTGCTGCTCAGCCTGGCGTCCACCGAGGCGCAGACCTTCAGACAAATGGCCATGGACCGGTGAGAAACTGCCACTCCCGTGCCCCCTCCGGGATGCCTTATGGCAGAAACTGGTGGGGTGCGCCTTTTCAGCTCAGCCAGCAGCAGCACCAGCAGCTTCACTGGGTGCCAAAAGATGGGACGCCCCAGCAGAGGCGTCCCACTGCGCAGCCGGCCCTGCATGCCGTGCAGCCACTCCGTGGCGCTCCTGCAGTTGTGATGCCACCCCATCCTGCATCAGCTAGACCCCGGCAGCCACCTGATCAGCCAGTGCTTTCGCCTGGACCGGGGGAACAGAGCGGCATGGAACCTCGGCAGTCACGCAGCCGTGCGCAGCCTGTCCAGAGCCCTGCGAGACAGAAGCAGCCTGCACCAGCGCAGCCTGCACCAGCCAAGCAGCGGGGGGCTGGCATGCAGCTGCCGATGCTATCTCAGCTTCATAGGGAGATTGAGGTTTTTGCGCAAAGAGCCTCACCGACGAAGGTGAGCTGGGCAATGGCAGTTCGAAATAATTTGTTTGTTCAAACTGGACAGGCTTATAACATGCTTCCCTTACTGCATCGCTGTATATTATGCACGGCACAGATCGAGCATGTGTGGCACAGGAGGAAGCAGAAGCTGTCACAGAGTTGGAGAGGATAGTGAGGGAAGCTGCTCTGGCCATCTGGCCAAACTGCACAGTGGGCATCTTTGGGTCCCAAAGCTGCTCCATGGCCCTCCCAGGATCAGATGTGGACATCACCATCCTGAACGTCGACAGCCTGAAACCCCCAAAGAAGGGCGCGTCCGGCTTTTCCATGTGAGGCAACGCCTGATATGGCCAAAAGTCTGCCACATTGACAATGCCTGACATGCAATGTGCACGCTGACGCATTTAATTGTGCAGCTTTGCAGCTTTGAGGCTCAGTGTCTGTTGGTGCAGGAAGCAGCGCAAGGGTGTGGTGCAAGAGCTGCGAAGGCTTCTGAAAGCTCTCAGCAAGCTCAAGTTGGTGTGTGGGAAAGCTGAGGTGAGATCAGCACATATACACAAGAACACTGTGCACAGAAATAGCGAGACATCCTGTGGGCGACATGTGAGCATTTTGTGGATGCTTTGAGCAGGTCATCCCAGCACGGATTCCCATTGTCAAGTGCTACCTCAAGGTCCATGGGATGAAGATCGCAGCAGATATCAGCATGGGTGTCGAGAATGGCGTGGAGGCGGTGCCCTTCATAATGCAGCAGGTGCTGATCAGACGTGATGCCCTTACACAGCGTCACTGTGAACAGGTGGCAAAGCGAAGGGAAATGCTCTGACATTCTTCAAAGCTGAGCATCCGATTTTGCCTTGCAGGTCCAGTTCTTTGGGCCGTCGCTGAGAGCTCTGACTGTGGTCTTGAAAGCCCTGCTGAAGCAAAGGAACCTCAATGAGCGCGTCAGTGGCGGCCTGGGGTCATACTGCGTCTTGAACGTGGTCATGGCTCACCTCATCAAGGAGGGGATCCGAGCCACGTCCACTGCTGACCTGGGCCACCTCTTGCTGTCCCTGCTGCGCTTCCTTGGCAGGACAATGGATTGCAGCCGGCAAGCCATCAGCGTGCGCATGGTGAGGTCTCCCTCTACCAAATTAACGCTCTCCTGCTTTCGCAGACATCATCAGGTTTGGCATGCAAGGGGACATTTTACTTCGACTTTGCCATGATGACTGTGTATTCATATCCCTCTATGTAATTGTCAGGGGGGCATTGTGGAGAAGCAGCAGCAATGGCAGCAGGCGGGCAGGCCTTACCTGTTGGCAGTGGAAGACCCTCAGCAACCCGGCACAGATATTGGCTCCGGGTCTTTCAACATTCAGGAGGTGATCCTGCTACTGTGTCTATACTTGCACCTCCTATTTAAGCAGAATTAGCAGGTCCTTGAGTTGTGGGCTCTTGGCTTGAGCACTTTTGAGGAGCGTGGTGTGACGATCCATTTGCAGGTAAGGAGCTGCGTGGCGCGCGCCCATGATGTGCTGCACGCAAGCTGTTGCAGTGCGGCTGTGGGTGGCGCGGGCCCTGAGGCAGCGAGCTGGGCGGCGGTGCAGGCTGAAGGCCAAACTTTCAGTGTCTCACCTCCTCACCGCTCGGAGTACCCCCTTCTGGACACCGTCCTGAACACATCGCTTGCTCTGGATCGCAGCCCGTCCGCATCCCAGGCACGACAATGAGCACTTGTTTTCCAAGAAGGGTTGCACTGTGATCTCTGATTATGTGTTACTTGAAGGCTGCATTGGCACAGGACTCCGTGCACTTGTGTGTTGCAGGCCAGGATGGACCTGGCTTCGAAGCCAGCTGGAAAGATGAAAGTAAAGGCGAAAAAGAGCGTAAAGGTGAAGCGATTACGGGGTGCTGCAGCTAAGCGCGCCCAAGGAGCAGAGGTGAGTTGCTTGGACCTGTTGTGGGTTAGTGTGAGTTAGACCTGGTGGGGAGTTTGATGTCCATACTTCACAAGAGACTGTTGGATTGACTGCATGATTCTGGTCCAGGTGCAGCCCATCGTAAACCCTCAGAAGCAGGCAAAAAAGAAGGCCCAGAGCAAGAAGATCTCCAAGAAGAGGAAAGCCGGGAAAGGTACTGAGCAAGGCGATCAACCAAAAAAGAAACGCAGGAAAGTGCAGAAGCAGAAGGCCGTGCAGTGATACGATGAGGCACCGTGCTGTGTGCATAGCTGATGTGAGATTGAGGTGGCAATCTTTTAAATTGAGTTCTTGCTGCTTGGAGTATCTGCAATGCTGACTGAATCTGTACATGTTGGCCAATCGTTCAACATTCAATTGTGCTCCCCTGAGCATGCTGACCACGCATGCTTATGCCGAGCACACAGGTATTAGATTCTGGAACACATTTGCACCTCCCACCTACTTAGTAGATCTCGATTTCCGCCCACCACGGCCTAGGCTGCTAGCACTGGCAGACATCTCCGAGAGTCAGTATGTTGCCAAGCACACATGATCATGATGCATCCGGCTCCAAATAGCGCAGCTTTGATACCATATTTTTAGTATTGATGTTGGCCACTTTTCCTCTATGCTTGCAGCTGCAGATCTTTCTCAGCTGATCATCTCAAGACTTCTCATGATCATGATGATCACCACATGATGTGCCATACCAATGGTGGTCAATGCATTTCCGCATGCCTTGGCCGCGCCGACAATGCCGGCAGGAAAGCTAGTGCTATACGGTAAGCACTGGTTTACATTACACTGTGATACCTGGATACCTGCTCAGTGTGCTAACTTCAAGGCCAGAAATTTCATGTTTGTCCCGTGCTCCAATGCTGCGAGCACGTGGCGACACATGGTGCCAAGGTGCTGCATTGCTAGTACTGAACGGACACAAGGGCCCACAGGAGAAGAAATTTCGTCTCTATACTGAGATAGAGCTTTCGCATGCTCGCCAGTGTGAGTCAGTTGGCGAGATCAGTGCTGTGCTGCCACAGATCGATCTTGACAACAAGAATGGTGTCTCAAAATGCCGAATTTCCGAAGCCTTTCAATGAGAATCTGTCAAATCTTGGAACGAATATTTTCAGTGTCATGACTTCCTTATCGTTGCAAAATAAAAGCATCAACCTGGGTCAGGTGGGCCTGTGCCTCCCTCTTCTTGATGATCAGCTTCAGATCGGCTTCTTCGGTCCGATACGATAATGCCTAACGTCCGCGGGTGTGCTTTCAGGGGTTTCCTGATGAAGAGGGCCCCGATGAGATGAAGAGACGGGCTGGAGCTGCTGTATTTGAGCACACGAACCAGTACCCACCGATGTTTGGGATTCCTGAGGCGAGACAGGTGATTGCACTCTTTCCTAGGTGTTTTGCATGTATGTGTGGCTTCTGAAAAAAGTAACAAGATCACACATTTCGGGATGCAAACAAAGACGTTCAACAGGCAGTGGCGCGGCATTCAGCAGCACACTCTGGGCTAGCTGTAGACTGGCAAACTGAGACACTCATTACTGTCGGCGCAACAGAAGCTCTGGCAAGCGCTTTCATGGGGTTACTGAACAGGGGTGATGAGGTATGGTCAATGGAGCAATCCACCATGGAGTACACGATGTTTGCATAACATGCCCGCAATTTTCAACAAGTCCAATCCCCGTGTGCACATACTGGTTTTATGCACCGCAGGTGATCATCTTTGATCCACAATATGATGCCTACATTCCCCTGTGCATTGCAAATGGGGGAGTGCCTAAGGTGGTAAAGTTAGATCCGTCAGACTGGAGCGTGCCACATGACCAGCTTGCAGCAGCCTTCAATGATAAAACAAAGCTCATCCTGATCAACTCCCCGCACAATCCCACTGGCAAGGTCTTCTCAGTAGAGGACTTGCAATTCATTTCCGACTTGTGCAAACAATGGGGCGCATATGCTGTGCTGGATGAGGTGAGTTGATGAAACATATTTGAGAACTGCTTTGAGGTGCACGTCAATGTCACACGAATGTGCTTGGGATGATTCCCATGGCTTCACTCTTGACGTGAATCCTGTTGGTGTCCAGGTGTATGAGCACCTGGTGTTTGAGGGGAGTGAGCATGTCTCCTTGCGCAGCCTGCCGGGCATGCATGACCGCTGCATCCGGGTTGGATCAGCCGGCAAGACCTTCTCCTTGACTGCATGGAAGGTCTGCTGCTGCATCTTACTTAATTGATTACCTGTCGTGTGTATTATCACTGCCTCCCCCTGTAGGGCATCTCATGTAGCTCAGTGTGTGCAACTTGTCTGTGACAATGTGGCATAGCTCGGTCATTGCCTTTGTGTGCCACTCAGGTTGGCTGGGTGACAGGGCCACCAGCTCTGATCTCTGCCGTTGCCAGCGCTCATCAATTTATAACTTTCACGGTGCCATCGGCCATGCAACATGCGGTGGCTTATGGACTAGACAATGAGGCAACCTTTTACAGGTATGCACAGGCCTGATGAGAGTGCTACATTCCTTACCTCATCTCTACCTGCATGAGAGCGCAGGGTTGGTTTTGAGGAACCAGATCTGGGGCTGCCAGGGGGTTGGGCGAAGCATTGCACCAGAAGAGGCTTTTCCTGGAGAAACAGCTGACAGAAGTGGGATTTAGAGTACTTCCAGCGCAAGGCACATATTTTCTAGTGGCAGATTTCCGGTACTTATCTGACTCTCACCTTCAAATACTGCTCGTTGTCAATGTTCTGGTCCTTGGGCACTATGCTCCTGCAGAACTGCCTTACCTAAAAAGTTCTGCTTAATGCTGCCTACAATGCTTATGTTCAGGCCACTTGTCCCCGATGATAGCGACGAGAATGATGTGCAATTTTGCCAGCGTTTGACCATTGAAGCTGGCGTCACAACTATCCCGGTGCGCATCCACTGTTCTTATGCTGTGTGCCCCCTGTGCATCTATGCATCCCTGCTATACCTGCTGTCACGCGCATGAATGAAGGTGGCGGATGTGCAGGTCAGCGCATTTTACGCAAGCAAGGATCCTCCGCGTTCTTTGATACGCTTCTGCTTCTGCAAAGATGATGAGAAGCTGCGGCAGGCCTGTGCTGCCTTGAAGAAGTATTTCTCCAAGAAGTCCAATCAGACCTAGTTGTCTGTCCTTTTGGACAGCATGCATGTATTTGGTGAGTGCCACTACTCCCCCTGCAGACCATTATGTCTGTTTATTTTTTGTGGATGATGTAGGACTTTGTTGACACTGCAACGTCACTAGAATAGGTTTCCTGTACTGCATTGTACATACGTGCTTCAGGTATGCTGTGTTGTGTTGCTACATTGAAGTGATCAGACAAGGTCCAGTGATGTCAATGCACTGCGCCTGCCAGCTGTTCTTTATTAGTGGGGGCAACAATGCAGAGCAGATCACCAGTAAAACCTCATTGTAGAAGTAGCCTACCCAGTGTGTGAGTCTCTCACTGGATGATGACAGTGCGCACTATTGATGGCAGTGACTACCGTGTTTCAGAACCAGCTTCACTTGGCAAGCTGTCTGGTGATATCAACAGTAACCCGTAGTAATTATTTCATAAAGAAGGACTGCGCTGAATTTCAACCGTGTTACCACAGCGTGTGCATGCATGGGAATGCAAAGAAATCATTACAGCTTTGAGTCTGGAAAACCCTCTTCAGATCCCTTTGCATGTGAGTTCAGGGGTCGGCAAAAATTTGAATGTCCCCCAAAAGAAGGAGGATCTTTGCATCTTGCACTTCCGTCATGCAGGCGATGATCGCTCATGCTAGCATCAGCATGATGCATCCTGACCTATGGGCATGGCAGAACGCTCCATATGGTATATCATTGGCTCGCAGACATCCACAAAGTTCAAAGAGTCTGGCATGTGCATGCCAGCCATCAGGGGCTGTGCCCGCCATATGCACTACATGCATGCATTCTGTCTTCTTGAAGATACTCCAATGTGACTCAGTCGCTGGCCACAGGATGATCAATTAAATCGAAAGTCGCCAACTTCATCGACTTCTTCGCTTTGCTTTGGCTATTTTTGCTCAAAAAATTTGTTAGGAGGTGTCTGCCCAATGCTGCCCATTCTGGGAAATCGGGCACAGCGGTCAGGGCATGTCCCTGCATGCAAGACAATCCTTGGGCAAATTTACCGTCCCAACCCTCAGGATTACGATTTCTGTTGCTGGAATTGTATACGTACCGCAGAGACAGCACTACTAATCCCGACGTGACCCATGGTCTCTCGCTGTGCTAACCACCATGGTCTACGGCATTGCTAGAAGTGTGTCGAGCATCAAAGGCAGGAATCCGCTCAAGTATGTGGCGAGATCTGTTAGATTTATCAGCTACATACATTCACAAGCTTTGTCGAATCCTTCATTCGAGAAGCTAGCAAGCTCGATTACTGCTTCCGATGCTCAGGTAAGCAAAGTATTTCATCAGCAAAAAGTCTTCATCACTGTACTAACTGACAAATTTAAGCGAGTTGCAATTTTGCGCAGGCGTTGCTACAACAGGGATACGTTGTCATAGACAACGCCCTCGATGGTGGGACATGTGAAAGGTTTAGACAAGAGATCCATGCTTTGAGGGTATCTCAAAAGCTGCATTTGAACAGCACTCATCTTGTGAAATCTGGGAAACGCGATCTGCTGCAGAAACAAGGCATCTATGAAGCAGAAATGGCAGACAAGGTGATCCCAGCTACTAGCCTTGACCTATGAATGTACCAATTGGTCCATGACAAGGATGGTCCATCCACCTGTGCAGGATGCTGAAGTATCAGTTGTCTTTGCAGGCTGTACAGGAAGCAGCACCGACAATTGCAGCATTTCAGAGGGACAGGACGATGCTCACAATGCTGTCGTTGTTCCTTCCGCATTTAAGACTGCACTCACAGCTCATTAAGCTGCAGTACAATGCAGGTACAGGTCCCACTTGTTGCAACTAATCGACAGTCTCACTTGGATTTTCCTCTCACATCTGGTTACACTGGGATGACAGCTTCTGCTTTCTATGCCTGCACGTCCTTAATGCATGACAAACCTCATACAATTTCAGGAAATTCTGGCTGCTTTCCTTTGCACTATGACAGCGACGAGTCAGTCGACGCCAGACGGGTCACAGCCATCCTGTACCTTAATCCTGGCTGGGAACCAGCGCATGGCGGGGAGTTGCAACTATTCCCTTGGCCACGCCCTCCAGTGACAATTCCACCGCTTGATAACCGTCTGGTCATCTTTTCTACATGCAGAATGCTCCACAGGTCAGCTGGAGCTAGACTGCAGATTGCAAAGAGGAGGATCAGTCCCACGGAAAATGCTTCGATTCTGGTAGATACTGATGCATGTGTGCTGCAGGGTGCTGCCATCCCTTGCCGAGCGATTTTGCCTCACAACTTGGATGTCGATCATGAACCCGGGGCCACCACCGACACCCATCCAGCATCTTGAAGCAGGTGCTTTGAACTACCTTTCATGTCCTCCCTCCCTGTAAGTGCGCCCTACTGTACAGCTGAAGAGCTCTTGTACGGTAGCATTGGTTCAGAGGTTCCTTGCTGCCGTTTCAGTGTCTGCAAACATGTCGGTGATTTATGTGTGGCAAACAGGCTCTTCTGATAGAAGCCTTGAAAATCTGACTACTCAGCCAGAGGTTCGGAGAGCACTGGCAAAAGTACATCTGAAAGATTCATGGGCCCAGTCATTGATAGAAAGCCATGCAGACAGCGAGGCAAGAACTTCGATGCTTGCCACCTTCTGGAAAGAGGTAGAGTTCTTGCAGCAAAGATGCAAAATATTGGGATTGGATGGGATTGAAGTCTCAAAACTGAAGCACGCCCCTGTCCAATGGTTTTGATGCTCGCCAAGACTTTGTGTGGCATTTTGCAAATTCGCTCGAGTAGGTGCAGATGAAGATTTCATAAATCTGTAGGCAACCAACTCGAGTATGCAACCCATGTAAACGTCAAGGTGTCACTGAAAGTAGTCACTCCTTGGCCAATTAAACCGCAGTACCGTATTTGCAGTTTTATAATCTTTCATGGTCAACATCTGTTTCAAGCAACTCAGTGGACGCCGACGCTCCAACTTTCAAGGCACAAATACAAGTGCCTGCATCAATTCTACTTCGTTTGGACAGTCACTGGCTGTCGCTGTCAGTGCCATACCCCACCAGTCCTCCCAACCCTCCACCGCTGTCTTCTGCAGGCTCCTCGGCTGCACCCCCATTTTCCTGCCTCTTTGCCTCAGGCTGCACTGCACCATTGTCTGCTCCATTCTCCGCTTTCCTCTTAACTCTGACGATGACCTGCATCGGTCTCGGCCTTGTTGGGGCTGCCGGCTGTCGCCCTTTTGCAGGTGCTTGCTGCTGCGTGGCCAGCCCACTCGCTGCCGCTCCTGCACCAGCAGTGCAAGATATTTTTACAGGAAAGGGTACTCATTGCAGTTTCTTCAAGCTGTCTTACGAGTAAGTGAAGCCGCTTTCACTACAATAATGTGAAGTTGCACCTGCATCCTCCCGGTCAGTAATTGCCGGGGCATTAGCCGCGGCTGGTTGGCTTGAAGACGCCGGTGCGGGCCCCTCGTCCAGCCGCCGCACAAAGCGCTGCTGCTGCATCAGCATCGCGCGCACCTGCACAGCAACACTTGCGGTGCTCAGCTCACGCCGTCCTCCCACCCTCTAGGCGCCAGCAAACACAACCAATGCCAGGAAACGACCATTTGTTCTTGGCTCCAGCCTACCCCGTCCAGGCTGTGCTGCACCCATGGACTGCTCCTCGTGCACAAAGGACAACACCCCACAAGGAGTGCAGGTAAAAAGAAAACAATTTCAACAACTGGACGCACCGCCGCCTCGTCTGCTTCTTCGAGGATGACTTCCTCCTCGTCGCCGCTGCGCTTGAGGGCGGAGAGCAGCGCTTCGCTGTTGACGCGCTCCTGCCGCGCCTTGAGCGATTTCATCTCGTCCAGCGCATTCATGATGTCCATCTCGCGCTTGCTGTCCAGCGTCCTGTTCTCCAGCGCCTGCACCACTCGCAGCAGCCAGCCACCATTAAATATTCTGTGCCATCCCCGTCTTTCAGCCGATCCTTGCAGGTGGCAGCATGTAGACCTGTGGCGAGACCTAATGCTGCCGAGCTGCCTGATGCCCTTGTGCGAAGAGACACTGCGTCCCTGAGCAGCTCTCGGAACTGCCTGATGCCCTTGCACAAAATGACACTGTGCCCCTGAGCAGCTCTTTGAGAGATACTCTATGGCATTTACAGTCAAAACCCTGGTGCACATATACCACATAGTCCTTTCACATGTGAAGAGTTACAGAGCCAGCCAGAAAAGAAGGCAGGGTGCCGTGAGGCACACCTTCATGGCATTCCCTCTCTCCTCCTCCTCGCGTGCAGCAACAGCCTCCGCAATATCTCGATCCTTCTCTCGCCAGGGCTCGTAGTTGCGTGATGCGCCCTGCTCCATGGAATAGTCTGCATGCTCTGGGTCGGTCTTCATGGTGATCTCCGCTGCGCAGGCTGAGCACCGAAAGTAGAACCTGCAGCATGTCATCCCATCACTTCAGCATGCAAGGTTATGCTTCGAGGCTTCTTTGGCTCCACTCTTATACAGTCCAAAGATGTATCTAACCCTGAAAGACAGCTCCTATTGACTTCAGGTGAAGGCAGCTGACCTGAAGACCTGAATGCCCAGGTAGTTTTCGCCCTCCACGTCCTCTTTGCGCGTGTTGAACTTGGTGCCTTTGTACATGTAGGTGCCGCATGTTCCGCATCGTATGCTCATGGGAAGCATCATGCGCACTTTCATGACATTGTGATCCGGCCGTTTGCCTCTAGGCAACCTGCACAAAGCAGTGCCATGGATTGTGAGATATGCATTCCTCTGCTCAGAATGGCAAGGCGTAGCAGCAGTAAGTATTTTCTCCTGGAGCAGGGCAGCAGAAGGAGAGGTATTCGATCACTCACTTGGCTGGATCAAAGTCCGGAGGGAAGTACTTGTTCAGGACCTTTCGTTCTCCCTGTGGCACACACAAGACTCGGCAGGTGAGAGCAAAACCACGATGTAGAACAATACCTTACACTTTAAAAGAAAATTAATTTAATTAACTCTTTTTGGCATATCAAAATCTAGGAAGGCCCTTTGTGCTCACCATGTTGTCAAGTGCTCAAAGATCTCCTATTCACTGAGCAGAAAGCACTCGGTCCTTTTTCTGAATTCCTGTAGTTACTGGACGGGACTACAGAGATGTTTGATTTCTACACGAAGACGAGGAAAGTGTGTGTGGAGTCCTTACGATCACTCAGCTGAGATTCTTCAGTTTGCTCTCGAAATGTTATGCTCTGATGCTCTGTAGGAATAGCGAAACAAAAATACTTGTTATGCCTAAATGCTGCTGGTCTCCTTCAGTGATGGGTGAGCTTTCATGTGCCTTTGCAGACCGGCGTCCCTTGAAGCAGCTTCCAACTGTTGCCCGCTTGGGCAGCGAGGTGGGCACTAGGGCAGCTTCCGGCAGCGTCCGCGGCTGTCCAGCATCGGATTTTACGAGTACTCTCGTTGTCATCACAGCGCCAAGAATTTCCTCGAACTCGACATCCAAGAACGCAACAACATCAAAGTAGAAGGTTAGAAGTGGCGGAAGAATATTGTTGTACAGGTTCAGCACTGCAGTCCCAAGGAAGGTGACCCGCCTGGAGCCTGCAAAACGTTCAGACTGTCATTACTGAACACAAAATACATTCGTCATGCGACCTCATTTCCTAATTATATGAGGTTGTTGCACCCACAAGGACCGACGAATTGTGGGCTTGCGCAGACTCTGGTCGCAGGACGGAAGTTCCAAGGCACGTCGAACAAATCCTATCCGGTGAGATAGGACAAATGACTCCTTCTAGATATTTTTTGTCAATTAAAAACGCAAAAGTCGCGCTTTCATCTCAAACGAGCCATTGCGGTTCTTCTTCTCGGTGGAGGCCTATGAGCATCTCGAGGCCGGCCACAACGCGCAAACACAATCCAAGGAATGCAGTGATCAACCAGAAATTAATTTTTATATCACTTATCTTCTATCACAGGCAGTATGGACTCCAAGATTATCCTTATAGCGGCATGTCTTGCACTGGAGAGCACAGCACTGCTGTTCATGCTGGCAGGGGTTGGAGCTCTGCAGAATATATGTGATAATGCAGCTCAGGAGGCAGACATGTCGTGTGACTCGGCTTACCGCTACCAGTGGTGGCTGGTAATCTTCAATGCTGCTGTACAAATTGGTGAGTGTCTGAGGCACTCACTGCGCAATAGTCATCATTGTGACAAACGTCACAGAAGAAAAAGTAGACGCTTTTCCAACAACATAGCGCCTTTCTGAGGCTTGCTGATGATGCGCAGGTGTGGTCCTGTCAATTATCACCGATACTTTGGAGAAACACAGAATTGGTATCTGCTCGGTCCTGGCAGTGCTGACCGTGATGCTAATGGTAAGTTGACTTGATCAACGTGAACATCCTTTTACACAGAAAAGTGCCTGTTGTGGCGTAGGCCTTAAGAAGATCACCGCTTGCTGAATGGTGTTGCAAGGGCTGTTTCTTCTTATGCAGGACAATGCCAACGAATTCCTGACGGTGCATGACAAGGCATCAGGAGCGCTGGCTGATCGTGCAGCAGTCTTCACTGCCGGTTGTGTGTTGGCAGCCATGATGCACATCATCCTCATCTTTGCCTCTGGACGCACCAATGCACCGGCAGCAAGGCAAGGGCCCCCTATTAATGGCACCTACAAGACTTATGAGAATCAGATGGCGGAGCGCCCTGTGCAGGAGCAGCATTTGGCCTCCCCTCCACCGTCGAGCTATCCGCCAGTGTAAATACGATCAATCCTACATGTGAGTCGATAACTGCACTGACATGACTGCAAATATTTAACATATTATATGTTTTGAGTACCTCTACAAACTACTTCAGAAAGCATGGTTAGTAATTTGTTGGATCTGTATCCAACTTAAGTCTCTAATTCAGTATTCCAAGAGCGTAGAACCCAGAGTCTACCGTCTTGCTTGGAAAGTTGTGGGAAGCCTTCAAGATGGTTTTTAATAGCTAGGATGCTTCAGAATAGGCATCAGAGAAAGCAAACTCCTCTGCATGCTTCACTTGCATGCTTCACTAGCATGGCTGCATTGAATGCCCTTGCAGGAACGCTTGCTTCCAACAAAGAGTGCGGGTCAAGGTATTCTGCACGTGTTGCATATCAACGACTGTGCTGAACTTTAAGGGGTACTACGAAACAGAACCTGACACATTGTATATCTGGTCAAACGCCAGCAACACAAGACGCTCGATCTGAATATGATTGATAGACTGGAATCTGAAACCATTGACTGAACTCTTTGCTTGTGCAGCATTGCAACAACAACTGAGCCTAGCTACTCCTGACAACACCATGACAGACACCTGAGCACCCATCCATTCACCAGCAGTAAGTGCAAGACAACAATGCAGCTCAAACTTGAAGCCGTTCATGGTGCATCAAGTGAAGAAGTGACAGCTGCGTCTCTTCACGCAACAGGACCCGACAATGCAGTGAGCTGCTTGTACACCGGATCCAAGCTGGCAGGCGGATCAATCCTGCCGCTCAGGATGTCGTCGGGGGATACAAGGCCACCATAAGCCTTTGCATTTGCGGCTTTTGCATGAGTTATCGTGCCACCTGAATGAAACGAAGCCATCAGTCCCCAGCATCTCAATGTTTCCAGTATCATCTCTGCTTGGCATCCTGGAACTGCCAATCTTGCAACCAAATTCTATGTGAAGCATCAGGTGATTACCATTGATGGAGTAGTCTAGCAGCTTCCCACTCTTTGCCACGTAGACAGCAGGTTGCATGTCTGCACATCCCATGGCGCTGAGGGTGCACACTGGGCTGCCACTGCGGTAGGAGGTGATTCTAAAGTCCCCCTTCTTGTACTTGTCTACATCCTCGCCTCTGTACAGAATAGCGATAGTGTCCACCATCTCACCTGGGCAACACCCAATACACTTTCATTGAGACAAGTTGGTTAGGGCATATCTCCGTGATTGAAATGCCTCTGGCAAAGACAAGCCATCAGTACTCATGCGCCATCAAAGCCATGAGGCATGAGGCCAGAAGGATCACCGCCAAGGCTGAGGCCCACGCCAAGTGATGAAAGACTGAGGAATGAAGGGGCGCTCCACTGCCGATTCACAGCTGCAACTATGAAGCCCTGGCCGCGGAAGGCAGTCACGCCTGCAGCTGCATATGCTGCTTGCAGGAAAACAACTCCCTTGGCCCCTTGGAAGGCATCCCTCGGTACCACGTTCTCCGACAGCACATGCCTGTTGACCAGATCATAGCATTGAGATCTCTACTCAAACCCACAAGAACGAGGTTGACAAGCAAGGGAAAGATCCGCACTTCAGGATAGTTGCACCGATGAGGGTTGTGTCATCGACGACATCCTTCTGTAACCTCGATATAGCTTCACGCTGTTCTTTGATATCCTGTTTCGTCAACTCCTCCTGGATGTGCAGATGCTCATTGATCAGGGCTTCCTGTTCGTCTGCACTTCGATTGAGCTCATCGTTGATCCTGGACTCCTGGGCCCTCAATTTCACCTTGGTACTTGCCATTTGAAATTAAAATGTTGGACAGACCGACAATGCAAGCCAGGTTGCCATCCGATCGCGCAGCTGCCAGGAAGGCGGAAGCTTGCTTTGGGGTTCCTCCCTATACTTGAGGGTCGATGACCGTTGGTGCCAGCAGCTTCCAGAAGTCGAGAGCTCCGGATCAGTGTCGAGAGCGATTTGAAGCATTGGAACAGGCATTCGCAATATTTTCCTGTGCGTTGTGTTGGTAGGATTGTGATAAAGGTCATCGTGAAGATTGAACTTTAAGGTTGTCGCGCTCCCATTCGAGGACGTGATCTCCGTCATCCTCCTGGGAGAGGACCAGGTACAAATGAGTGCAAGTGGGGATCTGGGCTTCACAATTATCATAAATTAAATTACGAAATTGTTCTGTAAATAAGGATGCAAATTTGCTCTTCCAATGATTTGATTTCTTGCTTTGTCACGCTAAGAGTGCCTTTCCTTGTGGCTTCAAGACCCACAGGCCGCTCAATGCTAGGCACTCCGACGAAAAATAAACTGCTTGCCGCTTGATGCCCAAAAGGAAACGTGAGTTGATCCCCAATCCCAGTCCCTGCAAGTTGAAAAGCTGTCCATGCTAAAGCATGCGTGAAACTCTCTTGTCTGCTACAGGTGAAAGCGAACAGATGGGGAAGGATTATTATGCAATCCTTGGAGTCCCACGAGAAGCAGATGAGGTAACCCTTAAAAAGGTGCGTTGGCTCTCTCGAATCATCCGTAGAGCATCAGCTTCACAGAACACTTACTGAAACTATGCTCACCTTGCTCATGCAGGCGTACCGGAAGCTAGCCGTGAAATGGCATCCCGACAAGAACAGAGGTAGGTGAAGGATGCAGCGCTGAAAGCATTGGTAAACAGCAATGCTGATTTCGCACCATTTAGCGCCTGTCTGGACTATTTCATGATAACGGTGTTTATACTGTGTTGCAGACAACATTGAGGAGGCCACTGCCAAGTTCAAGGTCTGTCACTCAGTGATGTTGATTGCACCCAACACGTTGGTGTTTTGGACGCTTCCGGACCTAGCAAGCAAGGCTTTGTCTATAACACAACGGCGTTGTGCAGGAAGTGGGGGAGGCTTATGATGTCTTGTCAGACAAGCAGAAGAGGGAGATATATGACAGATATGGTGAGGAGGGTCTGAAGATGGGGGGCCCCCCTCCAAGCGCAGATGGAGCCGGAGCAGGAGGTTTCCCAGGTTTGTTTATTTTGACCCTATGGATGTTGAATGTACTGTTGTACTTGCCGGACAAACATCACGATTCTGATCGATGATGCAGACATTTCCAGGAGTTGTTGCAGACTACATCTCCAGGGGATTGTCTTCAGTGCCCATTGACAACCTCCTGTGATGGGTGGCTGAATCGATAGGTGTGCACAGGTTTCGGGGCTGGAGGCGGCGGCGGCGGCGGCGGCGGCGGCCGCGGCGGCGGGTACTCATTCAACGAGGATCAGGCGCAGAAGATCTTTGAGAACCTGTTTGGAGGGGGCTTGGGGGGCTTTGGGTCATCGGGCATGGGCGGCGGTGGCATGGGTGGTGGCCCAAGGGTCCGTGTCTTCTCCTCTGGCGCCGGTGGCCCAGGCGGCGGCGGCGGCGGCGGCGGCTTTGGTAAGAGGCATTATCCTTGCAGGTGCTTATTGGCAAGCACCTGGTTTCGAACCATCCCTATTGGGGGTGGCTGCTTGATTCCGTCTGAGAGAACCTCTGAACCAAACCTACATTGTGTGCAAAGTCTTTGTGAGCAGCGGCCTGGAAGAGGCCGAGGCTTCAAACCTCTGCATCCAACCTGTTTTTACTGGTCTGCTTGCTTGTAAGGAGTTGCTTTTCCCCGTGTTGCATTGGCCACCAGAGGCCCATGCAATGCTATTGCCCAGTTCTTTTTTGTCCCCAGGGGTGTTCCTGAAGGCCCAGGATTCCGGTGTCAAATTGATCTGTGCATGATGTGAAGATGCGAGGTAGAATTTACGCACTCAGATGTTTTCTTTCTGCGTCCTTGGATGCCATTATGCATTGTCAAGTGCTTTGTGCAGGCAATCTCTTTGGTGGTGGCTTTGGCGACGCTGATGAGGAGGAGAGCCCTTTCTTTGGAGACGGAGGCGGCAGGTTTGGCGGGTGCGTTGCTGCAGTCTTATACCCTAACATCTGTGATATCTGCCCCGTTTCAGCTCCGATGTGTCTCAATGCTCCGTTAAGAGCATTTGAATGCGTGAGGAGGCAGTAAGATTGCATTGTGTGTACGTGCAGGTATGGGGGACAGCAGCAGCAGCGGCCTCGCACGATTGAGGTGCCACTGAAGCTGACCCTAAAGGAGCTTCACACCGGCACCACAAAGAAACTCAAGATTACTCGCAGAGTCTTCAACAAGGAGACCAACAAGCTTGAGACCAAGGAGGTGCGCACAGCTTGCATGCCATGGTTGTGAGAGAAGTGTCAATCGAACTTCCAAATGCGAAGAAGAACACATCCATGCTTGGCCGTCCACAACATTTTTGTGATGCCAGGGAAGCGCAAAGGAATGCCTGGTGATTATTGGATGTACCGTGTTGTTCTTTTGATTGCAGGAAATCATCACCATCAATGTGCAGCCAGGCTGGAAAGATGGCACGCGCATCACATTTGCTGGGAAGGGCGATGAGCTCCCCGGCCAACCACCGCAGGTGAGTCATGACCAGGCAGCTTTAGAAAGCTCCCTGCAACTGAACTTGAGCGTGCACCCATTGCCACTAGCAAAAATGCTAATTTAGAATTCCCTGCATCTGCTCAGGAGAGCGTGAAAGCGGCTTTGTGCTGGTCGTGCAGGATCTGGTGTTTGTGGTGCGGCAAGTACCGGATGACCGCTTCAAGCGCGAGGGAGATGACCTCATCACGCAGGTGCGCATCAGGCTGCCAGATGCGCTGTCGGAGGGCAAGATCGACATCCCTCACATCGATGACCGCATCCTGCGCGTGCCGCTCAAAGAGGTGTGTTGGGGGCGTTTTCCTTGCTGGTGGCTATTTGTAAATTTCCGGCTGCATGCAACGAGTCAAGAGTGCTTTAGGAAATGCCGCAAACAATAGCTGCAGGTTGTCGCTCGGGTAACACTGTCAGAGGCTACTTTCTGTCATGAAACTTGACCCTGCTGGCTTTGCCTGGGTGCAGGTTGTGGCGCCTGGGTATGTGAGGGTCGTGAAGAACGAGGGCATGCCCAAGTCGAAGGCGCCAGGCCAGAAGGGTGACCTCAAGATCGTCTTTGATGTGGCGGTGAGGATTCTGAACCTGCAAAGTCATGCTGTCCCAAACTGCTGCTGACCCTCATGGTGCGCGTTGCATGTATCTCTGCATTGATTTGAGCTGACACCCTGCTCTGCGTGTCTGCAGTTCCCAAAGAAGCAGCTGAATGCCACAGAGAAGGACGTCCTTGAGGACCTGCTGAGGGATAAGTGGTGATTCAGAGGAGAGGGTTTTCAATGGATGCAACCCAGCTGAGGAATGTTTGGTGGGCGCCTGCATTTGCCGGCATTTGAGGCTCATGCCCATTTTTAATATTGTCAGATAGGGCATGAACTTGTAGCTGTAGACTTGTTGTTATGGTTACATATATCTGCCAAGGAGGGTTGTTGTGCTTGTAGTATGCAGATGCAAAGTCAGTCCTGCATTGTGAGGAACTTCTGACACTGTTGTTTTTATTGTAAAAAGGTTAGTGTGAACTGTCGTGTGCTTCTGTCTTGTTGCTGTGCAGCTTGCTCGAATCCAGGGTCTGTGCATGTGTTTTGGTTGAGGAGACTAAGGTCAGCTTGGTAGCATGTACCAGTGCATGGACCACTGGTAAACCACTATCTCATATGATGATCAGGTTCTATATTTGCAGCAGCAGCAGCAAAGTCTCAAGGTCCACTCAGCTGGCAAGTCAGCGTATGGCACATAGCTGCCAACAGTTGACATGCGCATCAGCCGTGTAAATGGCACACTGGCCAGCTCTGATGAGCTCTTACGTGCATGCATAGAATCAACATCACGATTATCATGATGATGTTCAACAAGTTCAACCAAGTTGGCGGCCATATGATGCGTATCCTGCATGCACAGCTTGACTTGCATGTGCCAACACACAAGCAAGCAGTTCCTTCCCCAATTTGGTATGCATGTCAGGAGTACCTCAGAAGGATTTCTTATTTTCTACTAAAAATCGAGTTTCAAATCGAGGGATCCAGGAAGCTTGCAGCGCATTGTGCAGCCAGCTTCCCTCACCTTCCCTTCTGGATTACATCCCGCACGTGACCCGGGCATCTCTTTCCGAAAACAGTGAAACGTTTCCGCTTGATTTACACAATTCAGCAGCCATGGCTCATGTATTAAGGTTCAGTACGTCTGGTCGCTGTCATTCCACCGATGAAATATTAGATCAGAAATTTTTGCTGCCATTACGAACATCGAGCGGCTGCTCGAGGCCCGTACACCAGCAGAGGGCATCACGGCTTCAAAAAGGAGTCCGATCGAGCCCTTATCTTTGTAGAAGACTTTCTGTGCCGAGATCTGCAGTCGCTTCAGGTGATTTGGAGCAAGCCATGTGCAAAGCTCCCCAGCTGTCGCTGTTTTTTCTGCGATGAACCTGCTTATTTGTTGTGGCTCAATCTCAGTACAAGATTTTATGGTTGCGTGCAGAAATAGAGACAATGGAGCAGCTGGTCTTGCAGCCAATTACAAAGATAGAAGGCCACGTGAAACTTCCTGGGTCGAAGTCCCTCTCGAACCGCATCCTGCTTTTAGCTGCCCTGTCCAAAGGCACCACGGTCGTCAAGAACCTCTTGGTAAGTGCGTCCACATTCAGATCTTGACAGAATGCCTCATTTCCGACCAAACAGATCTCTCTAGGGGTGAAGTGGCCGCTCTCATCCCTCGCACTCACTTGCTCTCACAGGACAGTGAGGACATCCGATACATGGTCAGTGCTCTCAAGACTCTGGGCATCCAGCTGGAAGAGAGATGGGAGCAATCAGAGATGGTGGTGCATGGGTGCAACGGGCGGTTCCCAGTGGAGGGGGCTGAGCTCTTCCTAGGCAACGCTGGCACTGCCATGCGGTGAGGACTGGGCACACTTCTTCTTGCCAACAGGCCTTGCGCTACGACCTGTGCAGAGAAGCTGCCATTTTAACTGCACAGAGTATCTGCTGGCGTTAAGCAAATCGATGACAACCCTCCACCCGTACCTATGCTCCTGCACAGGCCCTTGACGGCTGCAGTGGCGGCAGCGGGCCAAGGGACTTTTGTGCTGGATGGCGTTGCGCGCATGCGCGAGCGGCCCATCCAGGATCTGGTGGACGGCCTGAGCCAGCTGGGTGTGCAGGCAGAGTGCAGCTTGGGCACCGGCTGCCCACCTGTTACTGTGCAGGCTGATGGACTTCCCTCTGGCACGGTGCGCGATCATCGTCATGGTCATTACTTCTGCTCCTGAAGTTCTGTTCTGTAGTATGTCATGGATATCACTCCTTTGCAGGCTTACACATTGCAGATCTGTGGATGAGCTGCAGGAACAACTCTTGCAGATCTTCGGAGATTAGATTCAAGACAGAGGGGCAGGGGTATGATAGATGGCGCTGTGGTGGGCAGGTTGAGCTGAGTGGAGCTGTGAGCAGCCAGTACCTGACGGCACTGCTGATGGCGGCTCCGCTGGCGAAAGGCAGCGAGGGCATCACCATCAAGATCCGGGACGAGCTGGTGTCGCAGCCCTACGTGGACATGACTGTCCGCCTCATGGAGCGCTTCGGTGTCAAGGTCTGCCATGCGCCCTCACCAAGACTTAATAACTGCCGTTGTAAACTTGGACCAGGGCATGCTGAGAGGCAATGCATGGTCAGAATGTGATAGAAAATAGTAATGAAGGCCATTCCTCTGGTATATAAACAGGTGGAGCGTCTGGACGGTTTGCAGCACATGCACATCCCTCCTGGCCAGACCTATGTGTCGCCAGGCGAGTCATTTGTTGAGGGCGACGCCTCATCAGCTTCCTACTTCCTTGCAGGTATATCCTTGCACGATCAGGATCCCTGCTTAGATATCTCCGGTTTTTTCTCTCACTGCGCGTCCATCAGTGTGCAGCCTGCCTGAAGATGAGAGGTGGGTTGCTGGGGCGCAGGAGCCACCATCACGGGCGGCACAATGACAGTGGAGGGCTGCGGCTCTGACAGCCTGCAGGGCGACGTGCGTTTTGCTGAGGTAATGGGCCTCATGGGCGCTGATGTCAGATGGAGCCCCTACTCCATCACCATCACAGGTGACAGACCGGGCAACAAATACACTCGTCCATTACCTCGCTGCCAATATCACAGTCCCCACCTCGCATGGTGCATCTATACATCTTGAATTACAAAAGAATACTGCGCCTGTGGTGCATTAGACTTCTCAAGCCCTTTTAAGTCTTTATTTTGCGGTGGTTGACATTACAGTAGTGCACACTCATTGAGGTGTTGTTTGCTGGTATGCAGGTCCTGCGCGCGGCAGCCTCAAGGGCATTGACCACGACTGCAATGACATCCCAGACGCCGCCATGACCCTGGCAGTGGCTGCCATCTTCGCAGAGGGTCAGACGCGCATCAGAAATGTCTACAACTGGCGCGTTAAGGTATCCTACAGATTCTGGCAGACACTGCGTTGTATGTTTCAGACATCACATGCAGCCTGTGTTTCAAATGCCCCGCCACCACGATCATATGGTGATGGAGCAGTCTTTGCACACCTTGCCTGTCCTGCCTTTGCTGTTCTCATGTTTGCGTGCTGCAAGTGGTGCCGCAAAGGGTAGGACAGCTGGTCACCGACACCTGCAGCTGGCCTGCAGATGCACCTGCCTCCTGGCAGGAACATCGCGCTGTAATTGTTGTAATAGTAAGTGGGGCTGCTGCATCATCACTGTGCTGACATGAGCCGTGGCACGAGCGCAGGAGACCGAGCGGATGAAGGCAATTGTGGCGGAGCTGGGAAAGCTGGGTGCTGATGTGGAAGAGGGGCGCGATTATTGTGTGATCACCCCTCCAGCGCAGCTTAAGCCGGCGGCTATCGACACCTATGATGACCACCGGATGGCCATGGCCTTCTCGCTGGCTGCATGCGGGGATGTGCCAGTCACCATCAATGACCCTGGCTGCACGCGCAAGACCTTCCCCACCTACTTCTCAGTCCTGGAGAGTGTTGTCAGCCGGGCATGAAGATGGTGGCAGCCTGCAGGATAGGACTCTGATGGTTGTTTGAACGTTCAATGTTTCATAGTACAAACCTTCGAGCATGCTGAGGACCTGTTGCTTGGTGTTTCTGTAAGAATGCATCCTAGAAAACGATAAAGACTGAGATCTGAGCAAAGCTGAGATCTGCGATCGGGCATGCCGACTGGGCATTTGCGCAAACTAGCGACAGCAAAGTCATTGTAATCATGCTTTCTAGAGTGAAGTTCATAAATAGAGTCTATGGAATGTAGCTACAGATTGCCACAGCTCTTCGTCCAACTTGTGGCAACCACGATTTTTTTAATTTCAAATAGCAAAATAAGTCTGATTAGGGCTCTGCCACATGCACACCGTTCTATACAAGGGTCTTCCGCTGATCAAGTCAAGTCTCATGGAATTGCAATTGCTGAAGCTTCAATGTACCATGTCAGTGCTGACTCAAGCTATGCTATCAATACTTCTACACCCAACAGAACGACCAAAACTCATTTTGTACACTTGCAAATCGACATCGATAATTTTTCAACCGTACAGTACACTGTTGCCATTGTGTACAACCAAACAGGAAGATTCATCAGAATCCTCATTCCAGCAAACCTCTGAGGAACAAAGCTCACAAACCGTCTGCCCCAAAGTTTCAAAATCGAATGGACATCCCAACGTCTACAACAGACAGAGTAAAATGTACATGTGATGAAATTCATCCTCTGTGGAGCTTCTCGGCAACCTCCAAGACATGTGAGCTAGACCTGCTGAGCAGATATACATATGGCCGCATCTCTAATTCGATCCTAGAGCCTCCGGCTGGTGTTATTGGGCCGTCGCCTCTGCCTGTTGACTTCCGGAAAAATCGCACTCAGAAATGACACAAGAAGCGCCGCAGCTGCCAGCACTACCATGGACCAGGTGTAGCCGCCGCCCCTGTCCTTAATTGCTCCTGCATTGCATCAGATCAATATTCAGCGCTACTGAACGATATGAGCGGGGAGACAACGATGTGGCATTGTTTTTAGCAGAAGCTTTTTATGTAGTAGATGAGGGCTGAATTGACACACCAATAATATAGGGTCCCATGAACCCTCCCACACTCCCCACTGAATTGATGAAAGCCACACCAGTTGCTGCCCCAGCATCCTTCAGAAAAGTGGCAGGCCAAGAGGCCATGACCTGCAGACTCCACACAACCAAAAGTTTTAGAAAAGTGCACATAGCATCAACACTGCTGCACCGGCCACAATCAACTTGGGCATACTTCAGCGAGCAAGCCCTGACAAGGGAGTCACCGCATCTGGTGCCCAAACAACCGCTGCAACAAGCAGGGCTCCAAAAGCTGGCTTTGGGTGATGCTGAATGAGTGCGGCCAGCACGCCAAGCGCCACAGCTGCCACCAGCAGAGGGACGGCCACATGCCATCGCCTCTCTCCTGTTCAGCAATAGCAATGGATTCAATACCTACTGCAAACTCTGCCCAGTGCTATTATCAGCATGCGGTAATGCATCCATGATCTGTGTCGCGCATTCTTTGGCCTTAAGAATTTGTAAAAGGGGGACAGGCATAGAATTACCTGTCAGCTTGGAATGATGCGCATTCGCCAAGATTGCAATGGCGGAAATCACGAACGGTAAGGCTGAAAAGAGGGCTACAATAGATTTCTTCGCCTTCCCTCCTGAAAATGGCAGGCAAAGAACTGAAGCAGAGCGCACTCTGTTGCTTGGGATCTGACAGGTAACAGAACAGTATCTCAAAATTCATCAGTTGTCACTTTGCTCCTGGAAATGTTTTGAAAGCCCTTACCAAGGATAGAATCGATGATCAGGGGACACCAGAAGATTATTCCATCTGCATAAAGCACAAAGAACAACTATCAGCACACACACTATCAGCACAATAGGCTCAGGGGCAACAAAGGGCGGAAGATTAGCCATACAAACACACATATTTAAAGACAACCTCAAGAAAACCATGATCCTCTCACATTTTGGGATGTTTGCAACCATTGAAATTGCTGCCAGGTGCCATGTGCGGTAGTTCTTCAAGGAGTCCCAGCCATGCGTGGCTGCTCCACTCCCCACAGCCTTTGCCTTTAGATCTGCATTCCGCTGGTGAAGCCAGACACGCTCCTCCTCCTTCAAGAAATTTGCCTGAAGTTGCGGCACAATACATGTCACACGCATGATCTGACAAGGCAAAAACTGGGTCAGCTTCAGATTGTCAGTGAATTGCTGCGGGATACATAATCAGGCAGGTGATGAGGAGTACTTCAATTGCTCACGTTGATCGGGAGGTCTGCCAGGGTGAAGGCCACGTAAATCCCCATGACCACTGTCAGCGCTCCTTCTATCAGGAAAAGCCACTGCCAGCCCTTCAAGTTCCCAAGTCCGTCCATAGCAAGAAAACCTGCACCGCCCCACCACAATTATGAGCCGCCTACAAGCTCCCTTTTGATGCATGCGTGCACGACAATTTTGTGATCTGCAACTGCTCACGACAGGAAGGGCAGATAAAATACAGTCACCTGCGGCAATGGGGCCGCCAATGACCTGCGAAAGGGCAATGCCCACTAACACCCAGGACCAAGAAGCGGTCAGTTCATTCTCTGCACAGCACAAATTGAATCAATGCCCAGTCTCCTTTTGCATATAAAATCTTGGAATCCATGTAAAAGAGCTTGCTATGAGGTGTGGTCCTATGTGTAAGTGACCTTACCTGAGTAGAAGAGGGACAAATGATACCACATTCCTGGCAAAGTGCCAGACTCTGCTGCTCCAAGAAAGAACCGAAGGACGTAGAATTGGGGCACAGACTGCAAGAGAGCCAAAGCCACCATCAGAGGGCCATACCATCTGATACCTTGCTTTCCGGGAAGGGGCATGCCTGGTGAATTCCTCACCTTCAGGGTCGCAAACAGAGCGGCCACAATCCCCCAGATTATCACGAGGAATGCGAGCCATTTGCGTGCGCCAAATCGCATCAAGGCCAAGTTACTGGGTATCTGCATGAGCATTCAAACGAGTCAGTTCCATGATCCAGCCATATATTACGAAGAATCTTCGGCTTTTCCTGAGAACTCCTGGGGTCACCAAAAAGTGCACGTCATAGCCACACATCATAGCCAAAGTGGACAATCAAACGAAAGACAATCAAAGTTTGCATGCCTGGAACAACGTGTAGCCCAAGAAAAAAATACCACTTCCAATGCCATACTCTGTTCCAGTCAAGTTGAGACTGGCATTCAGCTGAAGGGCTGCAAAAGCCAAGTTTGTCCTGGCACAGAGAATGGCACAAGATGTGAGATATTTGATTATGTACATCATTGAATTTCTCTGCACAGTTTTTCACCCCTAAAGAATACCAGGACAATACAGCTCTTAAAATAAGAGAGTGAAGACATACCGATCCAGATAGCAAAGAACCGTGAGTAGGAAGAACTTCCAGAGAAGAAAGGTGTCCAATTTTCTCATCACATCCTGGGTTTTGATGGGTGTTTTAGCGTCTGCTAATAGATCATCCTCACTGTCTGTTGCTCGATCGGAGTGTTTCATATCTGCTGTTGTTGTCTCAATACAATTTGCCTCAGGGGCGGGATCCCCAACCCCACTTGAGCTTTGTATCATGAACGCGACAACTCGGCATCTAAATTGCAAGTATCTGGGTTACATTGCAAAAAACAGTACGTGATGCATGAATATTTCTTCCCTATTTTCACGCTTTTTCCAATGGTTCAAGTGATGGAAAACGCAGCTTCTTCCAAACTGACACCAGATCTGTCAATGCACTACGTAGAATTTGGAATATTCTTCAATTGCCATTGCAACGAAGCCTCCGAAAGATTTCGGAGACAGATTTGCTTTCGTGACCCCTCTAGAGATGAGTTAAGGGTCAAGCCCTAGGGCTTGCTTGTACAAATTGTCGATCAAAGATGTGAAGCAAACTATTCGTTGCATCCGCGATTTGTTAGTTATAAATCGTTGCGAAAATCCAGCTGGTGGCGAATTGTATCAGTGCATGATGCGTTTTATCGCAACCAGTGCAGAGACCTTCACGTTGCAGTCTAGCTCACAGTGTTGTTTGTCTTGCCCTATACAAAATCCTAGGCGACAAAGATTAACGGTAATGATTCCATGTCTATGTACGGCGAGGAACGCTATGATTTTGTCTTTCGCTTGGATACGTTTTGTTCTTGCAGCCTTCTGAACTCTCTTTTGCCTCTCGCCCAGGCCTCTCTATCTCTGCAGAAGACATTTAACGCACAGCAGAGGCTTCATGCACTTGTGAACACCAGATTCGGCTGCTATCATGCCTGTGGATGCAGAAGGTGCGTGCTTTGCCTGTCACCTGTCAAGTGCCTAACAAGGTGTCACATGCAAGCTTATCGTCTTCCGGATGACTAGGACTGACTCTATGCGCATAAATATAGTTACGCACTGCTCTGCAGACGGGCATGTAATTTGAGGAGGCATGGGCGGGTGTCTGCGCTGACAACAAGAGCTATGGTGAACGTGGACTTCAGCCCAGCATTACTTCTGGGCATGAGCCTCATTGCTGGCGGTCTTGCATTGTATCAGCTGCGGCGAGTGCAGCCTGACATCTCCCGGGACTTTGATGTCATCGTGTCTGCAGTGGCCACGTTCTCCGGTGGCATCCTCATTTTCCAGGTACTGACTGCACGGCAGTGGCCAATCCTATCTAGCAATCAGACGTGAGCTACTCTGTATGCAGCTGAGCTGAGGATGCTGCGCTATCAGATCAAATCTAAAAGAGAAATTGAAGGCCTTTGGGTCTGCTCTGCGCAGGGCTGGCGACTTGACCCTTTATTGCTCTTCTGTCAGCTTCTCACTGCGGGAACCGCTTTGGGATTTGCAGTCGAATCCCTGCGCCTGCGACAAGAGGTCAGGGACATTCAGGTGTGCCTTGGGGTGCCCCACAGAATGTAGTGCATGCATCCCTCTTGTCTGGTACAGGGATACGTCTTCATCACCTCTCATTGAGGGCGTAATCGACAATTATTTCATGTGCCTTGTATTTGACTGCACCGATCTTCTTCTGGCTCGTGCATGATAGCCATATAGTGTGCTGTGTGGTGGGCAGAGGAGTGAGGAGGATGCTGCGGGGTTTGGTGCGCGCATGGAAAGGACTCCTGGTGGCCGCAGTCAGCCGGGCATCAGCCTGCCGCCTCCACAGCAGGAGCCCTTCAGGCAGTGGAGCGGAGCAGACTGGCGCACGGATGCATCATCACGCCAGGTCAGCGGCAATTATCCCGCAAATGCTCATGTGATATAGCAAACCGGACGCCGAGACGCTCTTAAGCTGTGAGATGCTGCATCTTTGGCGTGCTGTGCAGCTCATACTATTAATGCCATGCAGGATTAAAGCTGATGTGCAAAAGAACTTGAAACTGGCATTCTATCATACATTGCAGGACCCCTATGCTTCGGGCCTGAGCTACCCCGAGGAGGCTCCAGAGGCAGGGTACAGTGGGAGGGATGGCTTGCTGGATGTTGAAGTTGAAAGCGAAGATGGATACTACAGCGAAACAGGTGAGGCAGGGACGTGGCAGCAGTCAGGGAGAGCCCAGGAATACACGAACGGAGAAGCAGATAAATCACGGAGAGCACAATCACAGCGCTGGTCGCCCTCAGTGGACACAAGCGCCCAAGATGACTGGGATTGAAGCTTTTTTTTTAGTTGGGAATAACTGTGTTCTTTGCATCTTGTGATCCTCAGTCTACTCAATTTTCATAATGCGCAAGCAACCTCTGATAGCATCCCGTCCAGACCAACTGGAATACGAAAACGTGATTGTAAAGCAAAGCACCACGAACGATGTGCGCTGGTTTACTTATTGTATTATTATTGTCATCATTATTACAAGCTTTTCCTGTCAAAAGGCAAGGTACGTCCTGCAGACAAGCTGCAATTAAAGGCTGCACGATCCTACCCCTTGTTGGACTCGCCAGATCCAAGCAAAACCCAATCAACCGTGGGCACGGTCCTCAGTATTTATACCTATACTTATTGTATAGCATGCATATTTGGTGCCGCTGCTCAAAATACGCTCTAAACATGCTCAGTGCTCAGCTCCTGGGCGGCTCACAACACATAAGACGTATCCCTCCATATGGAGCCAACTTGCTGCTGCAGGATGCTTCATACTTGCAGCAGTGCTGCCCAGTGCTCAGTTCTCAACACAGCAATGCAGCAACACTCACACAATTGCGAAGATAGAATAGTGGCTGACAGCTCAACATCGGGCATCAGTAGATTTGTAATTCTCCCACGTGAGCAGAGACTGATCCAGGCTGCTCTTTTTAAACTATCTGGGACGTGGCCTGGCAAGAACATTCCCAGCATTATATTCCAAGTCTTCACAATTCCTTCAGGTGCAACAGTAGAGGTTTCAGGTCACAGGCTGGTGCAGGGCCAAGCGCCAGAACTGTTTTCAATGACCTCTCATCAACCACCGTCCTTGTTGGTATGCCTGCACAAAATGAAGATATCTTTGCTTGGTCCTGTTAACAGATTGTGCAATCAAATCATCAGGGCAGCCCGTCCGAAGTGAACAACCAGTGGAGCTGTAAGACCAGCTCGGGCAGAATACCCAGTCACCTCTTTTACGTGCTGCTGCCTGAATGTCCAACATGGCTCCCTCGCTGCTCACTCCAAGCGTCCACTTCCTGCTATTTGTCAATTCCTGCAGAGAGGCCCATGCTTGTGGTTCTCAGAAATTTGCGTTTGTCAGCAAACCATGCAATGTCACTCCACGCGTTGGGACAAAGGCCCGATCTTATGTTGAGTCACTGATCTCATCACAGGAGAAGACATACCCATTGTCGCAGCTCCACGCTCTTTATCTTGTACAATTTCTTAAACTGGCCCAAGCAAGCTGTGCTGCAGTGCTTTGCTGTGGCGCCTGCACTCTATAAGAGACACAAGCACCAAATCTCATCTGCTGCTGTGAAGTGAGGTGCTAGCATTATATTGACGATGAAGCGGCTGCAAGACTGGAATACACACCAGCTGGAGGTCCATCCGGACCAAGAGCGCCAATACAAGGAAGTCTTCGCCCAATTCCATGTCAGACCCATTCCGTGAAGCCCCTTCCTGATAATCTTGCTGAATTGACTGGATCCTAAGTCTCTGCAGATCTGCCTCGCTGGAGCCGTTGGTGCGTGGCGTATCAAGAACTGATGAGGCATCATCGCTGTGGCTGCAGTCCTTGCTGGCCCTGCCGCTTGCAGAGAGGACTCTGGACAAGCAATAACCCATTGCAAACCCTGCTGTTGCTGCCAGACCAAGGGAAACCCCCACATGGCGACTCAGGTCCACCTTTATGTTGGCAGACATGCTGGCTAGAACCTCTGATGCCCACCAACTTTCTGTTACTCTCCCTAATGCTGCTGCTGTCAGCAATATTCAAGCATGCGCAGATGTCTCCCTTGAAATAAAATTGCTTGCAGCTTCGATCTAAGCCGAAAGGAGAAAGAGAGGGTTGACCTCTCAAACCCTAAATGCAGGTGTCTCTGCCTGGCGAAGATCTTTATTCATCGCTCTTTGTCGCCAATCATCGATCGGGGAAGTCGCTATCTCAACAGATGAAAAGATGGACTCCGCGTCTTGACTTGGAGACCGGCGGGAGTGGAACACGGCGGACCTTGGTGTGCAGCGCCAAGCAGATTGACGACCTGTAGAGGCGTCAAAATGCTTAACTTGCACGTCGCTTCCCCTCATGGATTGCGAGACATCAGATTGGTATCGTGCAAAGGCCGGAGAGGTGAGAAATTCCCAAGCCAGCGCTTTTCACAGACTGATCGGTGCAACTGCAAGCCTTGTCATATCACCAGATCAAACTAAAGCTTAACCAATTCCTGATGTGTTACAGAGAAATTAATCCGTGCAATTGCCCATCGTTCCCCACTCGGGCGAAGAAGTAAGATTTGCCTTAAGGCAAGTGCACCTGGTGGATCATCTGGAGTGCAACCGGTGAGTCCTGGAGTGTCTGAATCTTATCTACAGAAAGCTGTCAGTCCTGTTTCTTAAAGATGTCTACTATGACGGCAGCATTGCACACCACAGTTCTATACAGCTTTGTGCCTTCAGATCACATGGGCATCACCTTTTGTTCATTGCTTTTGTAGGAGGACGATGAGGTGGCAAAGCTCCGATATGAAAATGAGGAACTGCGCGCGGTAAAGCTCGATACCCCCTGCCCTTTGGAAGCATCGAAAGTGCGTGTGTACAGTGTGAAGGCGCTCAGATCCTCAGTCATGAAATTAAACTTTGTCTTCAGGCTGTGGCAAGAGTGCTGAGCCAGCTGAGCCCAGAAGTACAGGACAAATTCAATGAACAGCACAGCAGTCTGCGTGTCAGTGCTGCGGCAATCGGAGAAGAGCTTCCAGCAATCTCTTCGGTCGGGGTATTGGAGGAGGCCCCACTTGCTACAGAAGCTCAGGAAGGGGTGGCTGGACCAGCCAGTGAGAACATTGGCGAGGTACTTATTTCAAATCCACCTGGAGTGATTTGGTGTAGAAAGTGGTGAACATCCAGAGGGGGACATTCATAAACTTTTCAAAGGAATGGCACAAACGTTTGCACCAATGTGGCAAGGCGGCCTTGAGCACCAATTGCCTGTGCCTTCGTCTGCTGCAGGAGTCACCTGCTGAGGAGGCAAGCCCGCTGGATGTGCTGGAAAGTGCTGCTGAGGAACCCACTGGTGCAAAAGAAGCAGATGAGCCTGTTGCACCGGTTGAGGAAGCATCTGAGGCTGGAGAGGTGGCTGCTCCAGAAAAGGGCTGGAAGCTGACTCCTGAGGGCGATGCAGCCATCCTGCAAGGTGATATCCCTTGCCTTGCCTTTGCGTGTGTTGCCATTATGAAAGGATACCAGTATAATCCACCCCAATCCGTTTCTGCTGACAGGTTGAACGCTTGCTGTGTGATAAATTGTCCGATCTGCAAGCAACGCGCTGCAGGTGAAGATGAGACGATTACCTTCTCCTTCGGGTCGCTGGTGGACAAGCTGAAGAGGAAACTCACGGCGTCAGCGTCCCCATTCAGTGGCAGGAAGACCAGCAATGCTGGGCTGGCTGCGGCCCCACCGCCAGCACCAATGCCCAAGACCGGCCTGTCCGCGCCCTCAAAGGGCCCCTCCGTGCAGCGCATGCAGGCCATGAGCGATGGTGAGCGCCCTGCCTGCACCTTCTCAACCCGGCCAACAATGTTCACGACCAGGCTAGATTGTCAGGGACTCCCCAGCAGCCAAAGATCAGTTACACTGGCTGCGCATGCTGTGTGACACGCTCTGCCGGATTCACAGCAGATGCCTGCCAGCTTTGTTGTTAGAGTATCTTACCATATGCTTCTTTCTGGTGGTCAAAGTAAGACAGGATGAGTTAACAGGAATAAGTCGAGGCTCTGAGGATCCGCTTAGTGCCTCAAGTAGGTGTCTTGGCTTGCATGCTGAGATGGATTTTGCAGAGCGTGCAGAGTCAGAGGGGGCAAGGGGCGGGAGCGCCAAGGCAGCCACTGTCGTGGTGGAGCACCCAAAGAGCTCCGAGGAGGACATAATCGCGCGCGACACCGGGGCGGGCGCAGAGACAGAGCCTCTGCAGACCAGCCACCAGACCACAGCAGGTGCTGAGCATAACTTCACTTGTTCCACAATCCGGCTGATGACTCACTGCAGTAACTTGCTTCAGCAGGCTGCATGCCTTGCTCATGACCACTAGGCACTGAGTTTATTATTATTACTACAACCTGCTTTTCCTGCCAAGAGGCAAGGTGCGTCCTGCAGACAACCTGCAGTTAGTGGCTGCCACAATCCTACCCCTTGTTGGAGTCGCCAGATCCAAGCAAGACCCAATGAACCGTGGGCACGGATGCTCAGTAATTATGCCGCCCCTGCCAGCAGTGACAATGAGTTTACACTGGAAAATATTGAAAGAGGTGCAACGAACGTAGGAGGGAATATCGAAATGGATGAGGACATGGCAAAGGAGACGAGGCAGTATGGAGGCGGCCAGGACAATGACCCCTTGCAGCCCCCACGCTCTGCTGAAAATGCTGCAGGTGCACACCCGATCGAAGCTTGCATGGCAGAATTGTCTGCCCTCGTGCCATTTGCGGACAATTGACTTGGGAATATTTGTGCGAAGCAACTTATGATGTGAATGTGTGTGATTTGCAGGGCTATTAGAGGCAGCTGCAGCCAGCGGCCGGAAGGAGCTTGCGCAGGAGAAGGAACAGGCAGAGGTAAAATTTGTGCATCTCACAAATTTGTTTCTTTTGCGTTTCACCTCAACTCTTCCTTCCTGTGCATGCCCCATTGCTAGGTGAATTGTCTGGAAGTCTGAGCATTGTGATTCTGACAGGCCGGGACCAGCAGCCGCCCTGCGGATGTCCATGCTTCAGCGGCCAAGCTGGTGAAGGGCAAGGAGCACTGGCTGTATTTCGTCTACCCTGAGAGGCCAGTCGCTGGGGCTGACGTGGCGGTGTACTTCAACAACAATGTATCCGACATTCTCAGGTGCGTCTTAATCGCTGCTGTTTGCAGAAACAAAACTTCACTAATCTTTTTAAGAAGAAGGAGCATTCACAGCTTACTTTTGGGCTTCCTTGTGCTGCTGGTGTGTGAAGGTTGAAGTGCTTGAGATGCAATACAGGGAGAGGCCGAGGCGGCAAATACATGTGAAGTTCAACAACTGGGAGTTGGAGGGCGAGAATGGGTGCTGGTTTGATTTGGAGCAGACAGATGCACCGCATGACTTTGGTGCCGACTGGTGGTAAGTACCCTCAGACATCTTTATAGTGTCACTGCTTGACAGCTCTCCCTGGATAACGTGCGCGTTCAAAGACCGAAGCAGTTTTGGTAATTGCCACTCTTCCGGGCGGCTAGAATAAGTCTCATGCACCCTTCTTTGGCTGTGCAGGAGGGTGATTGTGAAGGTGCCGGAGGATGCCTTTGAGATGAACTATATCTTCACCGACGGAGAGGGCGCGACTGACAACAACATGGGCCAGAACTACCTGACCATGCTTGACAGCGTTATGACACCGGAGCTCTGGGCAGAGCGTGCCATGGATCGCCTGGTGAGCCTGCGCCCCTTCTTTGCTTCCCACTGTTGCCTCACAAATCTTGTGACAAGCACGCTGTCCCCTCTCATCATCCAAGGTAGGCCTGTGTTGATGGCAGGTTTGACTGAGACGTGCACAATTGTTGTTGGGCCTTCTTTTCACTGCTTGGTGCTCACAGGTAAAGATGACATCTCCAGGAATCCACCCATCATGTATGTATAAATGGGTTGGTATGGTAGGTGGCGGCAGAGAAGAAGAGGAAGGAGGAGGAGGCGGCTTCCAGGGAAGCTGCCGAGAAGGAGCGGAGGGAACGCGAGGAGGCTGACAACCGCACAGCCGCCAAACAGCGCGCCGCCGACCTGTGCGACAGCGTTGCCTACCACCGCCAAGGTCCGCCCAAGACACCATCTGACATGTTCGTGACGTGCCATCTCACCTATTGCTGACATGCCATTTTGGAATTTTATATATGTGCATGACTGCGCTCGAGAGCAATGTAAGATACTGTTGTTGGAGACCATCCTGGAGAGTGACACAACCTATCTCTTGGGGGAAGGGTAGCTGCTTTGCGAGTACTACTCTTAGTCACCCTGCTGGATGGGTCGTTCATGTTCTGCAGCACGGATGATTGCCAGTCGAGAAAGAAAATTTGAATGGTAGGTGCATGATACTGGCAGAGACTGATCATGTCTTCATGCATGCGTGCTCAGGTGCTGTGACACAGCTGGAGCGGTCTCCAGGGCAGGTGACGTGGTGCACGGTGCCAAAGGGGCTGGTGCCGGGGAAGAGGGCAAAGCTGCTCTACAACGCCAGCGCCGGACCCCTGGCCTTCATGACTCCCCTCCCCTCCGCGCCCTGTGTCGTGCTTGGCCACAATGGGTGGCTCGACACCCAGGCATGTACTTCATGCCCTTCCACACCCGTTGTACCAAGAGTTTCCAAACAGTCATCTTCATCTATGGTTTCTGAATACCCTGGCGCTCTCCAGCATCTGTTACTACAGCACAAAGAAGGATGCCATTGTTTGAGAGTGCCCAATGGACATCATGAGTGATACTTTCACCGCCTTGTTTGCCTTGTGTCCTCACTGGCCCACCCGTCTTTGTAAAGGATGGCTTCTCAATTTTGCTAAGTCAGGGTGGAAAGTTTTTGCTGGCTTCTCTTGAACAGGAGATCATCATGGAGAAGGCAACAGGCGTGAGCGAGGAGGGCGACTGGTGGGCGGCGGAGTTTGATGTCTTCCCTGACGCGGCCGTGATCAACTTTGTTGTCAAGTACTATGAGCACTTCGACAACAATGAGGGACAGGACTTCAAGGCTCTAGTGGAGCTGGATGCTGGCGGAGGGTGAGAGAGCAAAAAACCCACCTCTCCATGTGGGTTTATACTGTATTTGCTTTTTAATTGTTATTCTTATCAGTACAGTTGCTAATTGGACAATCAGGCAGGAGTATTATACATGTGATGATGGGGTGCTGGCTGCTTGAACAGGTCGCTGAATGACTTCCAAGAGAGGAAGTTTGACGAGATCTACCACAACCTTAGGCAGCAGCGAAAGGAGCTGGAGGACGAGTGGGTGCGCAGAGAAACCAAGCGCACGGAAATACGGACAATCGCTAAGGTCTGCAGACGCCCCTTCAATACCTTCTGAACGGCTGCTATGATTCCTTATGGAGGTCACGTAATGTACGAAAGATCGCCAGACAGCAGACATGTGCTTTGCATTGCTACAACTCCCTAGGTGCATTTGCACAGGCGAAAGCGATGGCGGTACTGCGGCGGCAGATGAAGCACGTGCTGTTCACAGAGCCTGCTGAGATCCAGGCCGGCCAGGATGTCACTATCTACTACAACCCCCAGGACACACCCCTCTCCGGCTGTGCAGAGGTCTACCTCTCGGTGAGCGCTCCTTCTCGCGCCCTGTCTTCCTTGCAATTCTTAAAATCTAGGTTGTTTCAGCTCCTATGTCTTGCTGAAGAGCCCATTGAGAATTGTCCTGCTGCATGTCTTCAGCAGTGGGTTGGAAGGGGGAGCGGCTTAAGCTGAACAGTGCCATAATGGTTTGTGTGCTACAGGGCGGCTGGAACAGGTGGTCGCACCTGAAGAAGTTTGGGCCCCTGAAGATGACGGCGCCAGACGGCGAGGGGCAGCACTTCAGCGCGACGGTGTCCGTGCCCACAAACGCGCACTCCATCGACTTTGTGCTCAGCAACGTGCCCGAGGGAGAGGGCATCTATGACAACCGCGGCGGCCTTGACTACCACCTCCCTGTGGAGGGCTCAGAGGTGCTCATCTCCTCACCCTCTTCTCTTCTTTTGTGTCCAATAGCTTGTCCTCCTCAGCATATCCTTTACTGCACTGCAATGGCCGGCTGGCTGACTGTGACCAGCTGCCTGCTGCATTTTTTAGCGCCACAAAGTCTCTCAAGGCAAGCAGAACACCAGCTCTCGCGAAGACTTTTGGAATCACGCAGCGAGACGGGCCCATCAAATAGAGCTTGGTTAGCATCAGGGATTGCACTGGAGAGGTCAGCAGGGTTCACATCTCTTGTCTACAGGGAACCCTGGATGACTGATTGAAGGTCACACAGAATGCTGGATGATTGCTGGGAAAATTTCAGGGCTGTGCGTGCAGCTGACGCCGCCGGGGTTGCATGTGGTGCACGTGGCGGTGGAGATGGCGCCCATCTGCAAGGTGGGGGGCCTGGGCGACGTGGTCACAGCGCTCGGCCGCGCGGTGCAGGAACTCGGTCACCAGGTCGAGGTCATCCTGCCCCGGTGCGGCTCCCTCTCACTTCTGCTGCACACTGACATTGAGAGGAAAGGGCCATGATGCCTACTGCCAACCCCTCTGGACGTGCATTGTTATGGTCTCTACCGCATGTGAACGGCAAGCCAGTACTTACTAGGCTGCTCTATTGCATTACTAGAAAACAGCCTGAGACAAAGCGATGCATGCCATTGTCCTCAATTGTAGTGAAGACTGCTTTGCCGCATAAGCGCAACTGCCTCCGGTGTCAACAGATTGACTGTATCTGCTTGTGCTGACTACCAGTCTGCCGCTCTGATATACTTGTTCCCTGGTCAGAAACAAGGACATCGGATGTTGCATGCATGCATGAAGCTGACGGGGTCGGCCTGTTCTGGGCGCAGGTACGACTTCTTTCTGCAGTCACCGCTGCTGGGCGCGACGCAGTTCGAGACGGAATTTGACTGGGGCGGCACGCACATCTGGGTCAGCACGTGCGTGGTGCAGGGCCTGCGCTGCTTCTTCATCGAGCCCGCCAACGGCTTCTTTGCCGTCAACTCCGTTTATGGCCGCTCAGATGACGCCATGCGCTTCGAGTTCTTCAACAAGGCGCGCCGCCCTCCTCCTTTGCCCAAAATAGTTCCAAATAGGTCAAGTAATTGGACTGCACCATCAAAAGCCAGGTGCAATCTTGGATGTCCTTTCTTGGGGTGAATATTACATTGTTCCCAATGCATTTCTTGGGATTGGGGAGCAGCTCATGATGTACACAACTTCAAACAGGCACACACCATGCCTCTGAATTGTCTCTATCCCATGGCAAGGCACCTAGTGGAGCACATATAAGAGTCCATAGGGGGTTGTGGCAATGTGGTGCTCGAGATCCATCCAGCAGTGTGAGTCTTGGACTTCTGTAGATGATGACTGTGCTTGGCAGGCGGCGCTGGAGTTCCTGCTGCAGACGGGCAGGCAGCCGGACATTCTGCACTGCCACGATTGGAGCACGGCCGGGACAGCGCAGGCATACTGGGACAGCTACAACCAATTCGGCCTGTGGCGTCCCAAGGTTGTCTTCACCATCCACAACGCTGAGTACGGCCTCGACCGCATCGGCTCCGCCGCGTACTACTCCCAGCGCTTCACCACCGTCTCCCCCACCTACGCCTTTGAGGTTCGCCTTGCCCTGAGCGCTTCACCCAACCACCACCAATGCCAATTCAATATCTTGTGCAGCTGCCATCACGGGTTCTGCCGTGTTTCAGTTCACAGCGACTACTAGTACCTCCACAATGGGCGGAACACAGCAAAGCAGATGAGCAACGGCAATCCCAAGAGTTCATGCCAGATGAGCTCTCTGTTTCGGCGCTATCTTGCTTGATCTGGTTTCAGAGATGGGTCAGAGAGTGATGTGATCTTTATGTGTGGCAGATTGGCGGCATTCCGGCGATAGCGGCGCACGCAGCCAAGTTCATGGGCATCCGTAACGGCATTGACGTGGACATCTGGGACCCGGAGAACGATGAGCTGCTGCCGCGGGCGTACAACGCGGAGAGCGTGGTGGAAGGCAAGGCCGCCGCGCGCGAGACGCTGCGATACCGCCTCGGCCTCACCGGCTGGGGCGATAAGCCCATGGTCGGCGTCGTCACCCGCCTCACCGAGCAGAAGGGTGCGGCCCACACAATGCACCCACGTTTCCTATAAAGTTTACTGTGGGTCATGCCCTTGCACGATGTAGTGGGTGCTTAGAGAGCATCCACTCGTAGTCTCAGTTCGAGGGAGTCCTGCTTGGGCTTTTTGGCTGGTGGATTTTCATGCCTGCGCACACTGTGGAGGAAGAAAGAGCTTATATTTCTTGATTGTCAACAGAGAGATGAGTTTCTGTTTCCTTGAGAAGCAGCTGGTATGGACCTTAATTGTCTGATTTTCTGATTAGGATGTGTGGGCTGATGGGGTGTGCATGCATGCGCGCAGGCCTGCACCTGATCAAGCACTGCGCCTGGCGGACGCTGGAGCGGGGCGGCCAGTTTGTCCTGCTGGGCTCCGCGCCAGACCCAAAAATCCAGGTGAACCTCCAGTATGGCAGCCCACTCAATGGCATGTTCTCTTCCGCAGATAACCATGCAGAGATGGTGCTGACGTCTATTGCTGATCCACACGAAAATTTTAGATATTTTTTGGGAAGTGGGACTCCACAGATCCCTGCAAGCGGGTCTTGTCTGCATTTTGTGCTTGCTGTGCTCAAAATAATGGTGCATGTGCAGGCCCAGTTCAATGCCCTGGCAGCAAGCCTGGGGGGCGAGAATGCACACTTTGCCTTCTCTTACGATGAGTCGCTGTCTCACCTCATCTACGCCGCCTGTGACATCATCGCTGTCCCCTCCATGTTCGAGCCCTGCGGCCTCACCCAGGTCCCCTTCCTCACCTCTGCCTGCCAGTTTGACCGCTGTTCAATATCTGGTGCAAGGTTTTCGCGGCCAGGAATCACCTGCATTTACTTCCAAGGGACAGGAGATGGTGCCAGGTCTCTGTGTATGTCCATCAGGAAAGGAATAATCGTTCTTCTGCGGGTTTATTTAACAATTCAATGGCTTATTGGCAATGCTGCTGACTAGTCATGGGCTCTTGCCAAATCAATGTCACCAAGTTGCATAGATCACATGGGTATTACATGGCTCCGTTCTCTCTGGCACTGGCTCACCGGTGCTCTGCTGCTGGCTGCTGACGCGCTGCCGGTGCCGTGCGCAGCTGATCGCGATGCGGTACGGAAGCGTGCCAGTGGTGCGGTCGACGGGCGGCCTGCGCGACACGGTGTTTGACGTGGACGTGGACAAGGCTCGTGCCGCATGGGAGCTGGAGGGCTCCTCGGACTGGGAACGCGACGCCCTCGACTCCACCAACGGCTTCGCCTTTGAGGTGGGCATCCCTCCTGACGCCCCATTTCTGAGACTTTTCCTGGGACCTTACTTGTTCCAGCGTGCAGCGCTTCTTGGCTGTCCCAATTGGACAAGCATTGGAACAGTGAAAAAGGTGTGCAGGGGCATTCCTTGACTCATGGCGCAATTACGGACAAGATCCTATGGAGACTTAAGTAAGCCACCCCAGTGCAGGCTCCTCTACAAGTCACTGCCTCATTGCTTAGAATCCTTGCCCAGAAAGGACCTTTCTCGTAGGGGACTGCATGGCGTTTTCTGGAGAAAAGCTTGGTATCTGAGCAAAAGATCATGCCCCCTCATCCGCCCGGGCATACAACCACTACCCAAGGATTCCCTAGATTATAATTATGCAGCAAGGTGGTGGACATGCAGATGCAGCAACGGAGGGGCACAGTGCGCAAGCAATGAGAGCATATTGAAATGCGCGACTGCAGGGCACGGATGGGGGCGCGTTGGACTATGCGCTGAACCGGGCGCTGGACGCATACTACAAAGATCGCGCCTGGTTCTACGGCTTGGCCGCTCGCATCATGCGCCAGGACTGGTCCTGGAACCGCCCCGCCCTCGACTACATCGAGCTCTACTACCAGGCCATGAAGTGACATGACCTGAGGCTTTGCGACAGAGTGTCCTGGGTGGAGAATCTCTTGCAGTGACGACCAACTCACCCCAGGTCTTGACTATACTCTTGCAGACCCAGTGCAGGAGATGCCAACATAATGTGCTGGTTTGTGTTTGCGGCAGCAGCAGGATTGAGCTTTCAGGCTGTGCCTGAGACTTGCAGTCGCCTTTGCAGCATCATCAATATACTTGAGAAGAGAGTGCGTTATGAGAGATCAGCCTGAGACACTGAGTGAAAGAGGTGTAGGATTTCTGTGGTCGAGTGTGGGTTGCCGTGTGGCAACCAGCACAGGACCACAGGCTATTTGCAGCAAATAAGTGTTATTGAGAGGGTTTGAGAACCAGTCAAAAACGCAGTCGGATGATCATTGTACGCAAAGCAAAGGTGATGCAACTTTATACACATCCTGAGGTGTTGAGACTGGAAGGAAGAAAGTTCTGATGTGATATGGGCAGTGAAGAGTTGGGCCTCTTTGGCATGTAACATTGCTGGTTAGAAGATTGGATACTGACAATGTCTTTTCTCACTAGGCATCGCCACGAGTCCTACTGATTCTAACCCACCACAACTCAGCGATAAAACCCTCAAAACATATACACAGGATCAGCCAACGAAAAGAATTCGATCTGCGAGCAAGGAACTTCAACTTTGAGATCCAATTTTGGCTTCACTTCCAATTCATAGCGGAAACTGCCTAGCGCATGACATGTACTGCGTTCTGTTTAGCAATTCCCCTCAACCCAGCAGGCAAGGCAAGTTTCAATCACGACAACTTGTCCCCGTAATCTTGGGACCTGAGCTTTTCAACAAGCTCCTCAGTACAACCTGGAACCCATGCAACATTCGCATATTTCCTGACACTGTCGTCCTCATCCTTCTGGTGCAGTTGAGCTCCTCTACACTCAGCAGGGCTCCTTAATGCTGAGAACGACCGTCAACAGAGCTAGTTCATTCTGCGTGGGTATTTTGGTTTGGGCCACTGGCCTGCTATCCGCTGACAGCTGCAAGGGCGGAGGCCAGGTGCTGGCAAGTGCATCCTGCACGTCGCGCGCCACCGCCTCTGTGCTCACCTGCGCCGTGCCGCCTGCACCTAGCAGCTGTTAGGGCTTGCATGAAATCCCAGATACATCTTCTCAGCATATATTTGCAATTCCTGGGTCACTGATGACACGCTGGCTCATTTGTGAGTCTCACTCATCTATTTTAAAATGCGAGTCCCAGGATCGTCCTAGGCTAGTCACAGACTGCTGCATTGCGCGCTTTAAACAGAAGTGAAATCGTGGCATGCATGCCAAGTAGCAATGATTTGTTGCGCACTAGCATACCTGTGGACACGACTGAAGCACTTGCTGATGCGATGGCGCTGGCCACGGCCTTCTCGATGTCCTCAGATCTTGCAGCGGCCACGGCCTTGGAAATGTTGTTGGTCGCCTGTTTTGGCAGTAGACAGTTATTGCTCACATTCAAGTCTTTTCACCGCTTGCACAGTATCGACCATTGTCACAAAGAAAACTCTGATATCAATGATGGCAGCATGCCTGGCCAAGCCTACAATTGGGTCACCTGCGCAATTGCAGTGGAGATGGCATGTGCGACTGCTGTGCTCGTGGCAGCTGCAGAGGCGCTGGCATCTGCTGCTCCTAGGCCCTTCCCTGCAAATTGCATGGGCCATTGGTAACTACTATATTACTTGTCCCTGACAGCAGCACAAGTCTGCATCGCTACTTGCCAACCAGTTGCAGACAACCACAACAGCCACAACATGCAATGATGGAATGTCAAACGAGTGCCTTGGACCGTCGTCTTGGCTGCAGCCGAGGCGTATGCTTCTGCTGTAGCTCTGCCAATGGCTGTGGCGGCTGCATTCGCTGCTGCTATTGCATCGCCTCCGTTCTTGACCTGTTGATGCATGCTCATTTTGCCAAGCACAGCAATCCTGCTACACATGTTGCTATCGGGATTGGAGCTGCAATTAAGACTGCTGCCAGCACATTGGTAGGAGATTTTACCTGAGCAACTGCTGAGCTGACTGCCTGAGAAATGGCATTCTCTGCATGTGCAAAGGCCTGTTGCGTCACATAATTTACAAATGTGAGCAAGACATCCCAGAAACAGATTGCAACTGGCCCAGCAGTGACAGAGCTTTTGTCACCATCGTACAAATCAAGTTGATACTGCCATGCCTGTTTGTTTTCTCTTGGTCAAGGGCTGGAAGAAGAGCCGCTGTCACCTGAGCATTGGGACTGGCAACACTCTCCACTTTACCTGCACATTGCAGCAGATGCATTCCTGAGTCTCCATGGCGATCAAAAAAGAGTGTCAATCCTTAGGGAAATGCTGAGAAAACGGGCAGTGTTTACCGCCAGTGGAAACAGCCAGTGCATTGGCTATGGCCTGCGTATCGCCCCTAGCTGCAGCATCTTGCAACTGCTCCCATGATACCCACCCTGTCAGTGATTCTATATAATCCAGGCTGGCCTTGGGCATGCGCGACATTGTCAGTATGCTTTACAGTCAAACTGTGTAGTACAGAATTGGTAGATATCAGATGAAATGTGGATGTCTGAACTCACTCCCGGTGGGGCAGGGGGCACTGCTTGGGCCGGTGCTCCCACAGGTGCATTGGAGGTGGCCTGCAGCAACAATTCATGCTCAAGCACAAATTTGTACAGCAAGCCTTAGCATATTAGTTGGAATCAATAAGAGACGATACACTAAGTGTATTACTCATGCTCCGTGAGGCGGAGCATCGGCAGCCCTGCATGTGGCTACCCTTGGTCGCTTATGACAATCTCATCTGCCCTAGCAACAATGCATGTGCGTTTACTCTGCTCCCAGACCAATGCAGATACATGCCACTGAATTTCTGGCCTGTAAATTGAATAGAAAGAGGGCAATTTGAAGAGCGGCACACCGCAGCGACGGCCTTGGCCACAGCATTTGCTGGAGCGCCACTTGCCACCGCTTGTGAGACAGCCTTCGCCGCAGCATTCCGGTTGCCCTGCACCCCACGCTCTAAGATCTGCAATTGCGTTGATACGCACTGCCCACCCGCCACGCTCTGCTGGCAACTTCAGGACACTACATTTTCCCAAAACCCAGAGGCATTTTGTGCATGCATGCATGCTAAGCTTTAGCATGCAGGTGGCAACTGCGGCGATGGAAAAGGTTTTTTCAGGATAAAAATTGTTACAGCAGGTTGCACAGTGGCAGAAGCAGTGGCGAGTGCGGTGGCAATGGCGCTGGTGTTTCCCTGCTGCGCTTCCTGTTTGATGATCTGGCCAGCGCGCGGAACGTTGTTGAGCAGCAATCACAGAAGCTCCTCCACAGCGCTGCCCTTCTGTGCATTGGTAAGTGTAGCCTGCTTTAGTGGGATACTAGGGTACGTGGCAGGTGGTTTCGATCTGGACACCTTGGTCTGATTCTTCACGTTCTGCAAGCATTGCAGATAGCATTTTCACCTGGAACTCCTCCTTGTTGCAATTACCCCCAACTGGTGCCGAATAACCAACACTGCCCTTTCTGACTGAGTGCGCGCCTGTATCCAATTTATTTGCTGTTCCTTCTGACATTCGAACACATTGTAAAACCTTCTCTAGAGGAGCTAACAATTGGACGGTTTGAATGGTACAGCTGTCTTCGAGTTTTGTGACTCGCTATGACCATGATTAAGGGGAGGGGTGGCGCTGTGCACATGCCAATGCATATGTGGGGCATGCCGTATTTCAAAAATCTAAAGTAAATACTTTGGTGCATTGTCTGAGAGATCAGGCACCGCCCCAGCTTTGCAGGATGTTCACAACAGTATTGGTTCCCCAGCCAAAAATATGACAGGTCCCATAATCGCAAGTCAGTCAATGGCACGAGTCAGGGAAACAGGTTCAGTGGGAAACTGCGATCCAGCCACAAATGGCCACTGTCTGCCGATTATATTAGAAAGGAGTATCACAGGCATTACTTTCCTCGAATTCATTGCACCTCGCCACTTGTCTTCACTCGTTCGTCGCCCCTCCGCCGCACCTTTGCACCGGATCGTTGCACGGCCTGACCACCCCACGCCCTTCTTGTCCAGGTATTGTGCAGGCCTCTTGAATGCTCCTTGAAGGTTGTAGTTGGTTGTGCAGGCCCTTTACCAATATGCAGCTGACGCAGATTTTTGCAAAATGTTTCGATCCTTGGTAATCCTTGCACTGGGTTGAGGCATATGGCGAAATTATGGTCGAGGCAATAGAGTGATAAAAATTTATTTCAGCTATGCTGATTGATTTTTTAACACATTGTGCGATGTGGCGCAGGGTTCATTCCAGAAGTCTCCAGAAGTCGTCCAATCGAGAAGCACAAGATGACCGCCACACAGCCACCCATATGGTACCTCGTCCAGTTGGAGGCAGACACGGAGTTTGTTGCGCACTTTGTGCATTCGCAAGCGTTCGGATACCCGGTCTGCTCCCGGTTCCGGAGGCAGCACGACGATATCATCACAGAGCATTGTCTCGCAGTTTTG
>JADEYI010000416.1_pt1 | contig 60684 bp, 80 predicted proteins | sample 8542331 | NCBI WGS metagenome assembly JADEYI01 (sample SAMN16510988, study PRJNA670497) | mine drainage metagenome | isolation source: biofilm near Copperflume 1 | place: Germany: Marsberg coppermine Kilianstollen | collected 2018-02 | reverse complement strand
ATGCAAGCAGTGCTCCATGCAGTGCTGCAGACACATTGTTATCCGGCCACTTGTCGAATGATCAGACCATATGAAGCGTTCCAATCAGACTTTAAGAAGCAGGGATGCTGTGTATCGTTACAGACGGCATTTTGGCCCCAGAATGCTCTGGGATGCTGTAAACTAGTACCTAGTATGGAAGGCTCACTGGCACCATCGTCGGTGGCAAAGCCCTCATATTCACCTCCGACGGGGATACGGCCGCTGGCGTGGCAAAGCCACGCTGGCGGCCATGTGTGCGCGTGGGTTGTGAATATGTCATTGCAGCGCGTAGGGCGGCGTTGGCGGAATTGTGTTTCTGGCTGCGCGAGAATCTTGCTCAAAACAAACGCGAGTGGGCGGGGCGAGTGTTGCGGATGCGAGGGAGAGGCTGATGATGGCTTTAGGAGGCTGCTGAGGACGGGTGTCGTTACTTAGAAGGAGGAAGGCTTCACGGATGGCCGCATCGTGACTTTGCGTGTTTTGAGAAAGTGTGATGAGACGTGAACCCGGCGCCCGCATTTGTGCGCATACTTGTCTTGTGAACAAAGCGCCTCATATGAACACATTTGTGGGCTCTATATCGCCCCAGCGGGATACTTGTGTTCTATACCCTACTTTGCTCGATTGATGCGAACAAAAACCCGAATACGACGTTATTTGCTTCGGCGTCTTCGCCACACTCTTCACTGTTGCCGCGCGCCTCTATTGCTTGATTGTGATTGCTCTTGGTTTGTTCGAATGTATGGCTGCTGGGCCTGAGTGCCGTTGGAATGATTGACCGATTACCCGGCCTTTATGTAAACATTTCCACGTCGGCAATCGGCCTAGCCGATATTGTATTATTTGTGGCACAGCAGCATCATCCGCAGCACTTTCATCTGCTGATCTGTCGATGTCTGAGTCGTCTGGGGAAGCACCGCTGTCGATGTTGAGCCCATGTTGCTGCACAGGGACTCCGTCATCGCTTTCCCCAGAGGACGTATCTAGGTCTGACGCTGACCCAGAATAATCTGAATCAAGATCTCGCACTGCAAAATTGTCTAAAAGCCGCGCTTGTTCTCTTTCATGGTCTGCATCAGATAAGTCGGACATCTTGCCGAAGCTGCTGTACGGCTCAGGGGCTTGCGGCTGCGAGTCCTACGGTCAATAACAAGTAGAACATACTTCACAAGTTGGTGACACTCGTCTGATTCGCGTCTGTTGTCTTCTTTGGGAGCAAATGTCTTTGGAGGATAGACCAAAGTCCTTTGGTGAGATGCCAAATGGGGTTTGGGAAAGTTTGGCTTTAAGCGATAGCCACAAATAATACAATATCGGCTAGGCCGATTGCCGACGTGGAAATGTTTACATAAAGGCCGGGTAATCGGTCAATCATTCCAACGGCACTCAGGCCCAGCAGCCATACATTCGAACAAACCAAGAGCAATCACAATCAAGCAATAGAGGCGCGCGGCAACAGTGAAGAGTGTGGCGAAGACGCCGAAGCAAATAACGTCGTATTCGGGTTTTTGTTCGCATCAATCGAGCAAAGTAGGGTATAGAACACAAGTATCCCGCTGGGGCGATATAGAGCCCACAAATGTGTTCATATGAGGCGCTTTGTTCACAAGACAAGTATGCGCACAAATGCGGGCGCCGGGTTCACGTCTCATCACACTTTCTCAAAACACGCAAAGTCACGATGCGGCCATCCGTGAAGCCTTCCTCCTTCTAAGTAACGACACCCGTCCTCAGCAGCCTCCTAAAGCCATCATCAGCCTCTCCCTCGCATCCGCAACACTCGCCCCGCCCACTCGCGTTTGTTTTGAGCAAGATTCTCGCGCAGCCAGAAACACAATTCCGCCAACGCCGCCCTACGCGCTGCAATGACATATTCACAACCCACGCGCACACATGGCCGCCAGCGTGGCTTTGCCACGCCAGCGGCCGTATCCCCGTCGGAGGTGAATATCTGGCAACAGTTTGGGCAATTTCCCTTATCCTGAGTAGGATGACCTGAGGGTGGATGTGTTGCCCCCCGGGGTCTCCTGTTATGCGTTCCTTTCTTCTTCTTCTTTCTCTTCTTCTAAGCATGGTGCCAGCAGTTGGAATTTTGCGTTTCATTCAAAGCTTGCATTGAAAGAATCCAAGCCCCCAGAACGTCTGCCGTTGCAGGTGCAGTTGCAAGACACCTGCTGGAAACAAAGATGATCTGACTCCCGAGTGGTCAAAGCACTTAGACAAGTAAGATCATGAACAAGTTCAATCGTCCCCGTGGCAACGCCGTCAAGCAAAGGAAGATAAAACTGCGGAGTACAAAGAAGCGCAGCCACGTGAAAGAGAAGGCTGCTTCGCTAAGGGTCAAAGTAGGAGGACAGAGGACAGGTACGTCGCGGCCTCTCGTGATGGAAACAACCATGTTGGTGCAGATCTGCCAGACGACCTCTACGCCGTTGTTTACATCATGACGTTTGCCAACACACAGATCGGAGTGCCTACCACTTGTAGAATGGAACACTTCACACGTTGTGAGAAGTACCTGCCGAGAAAAATATTCATCATGCAGGGAAGTCCGAAAGGAGGAGGCAGAGAGCAGAGAGGGCTGCACTCAGGACAGCCATTGCTCAAGGGAATGTGGACCTGGACATGGCAGACCTCATTCCAGAAGCAGCCCAGGGGCCAGAGGGCCATGCAGCAGCAGCAGAAGTTGAGCAGTAATTTGGAGTCAATTGCACAGATGTTGTTATAGTGATTCCATTCTCAGTCTATATTACTAGATAGACAACGCACGCCTGCAGCTGCATATCTGTCAGCTGATCATGATTCCCTACATTCAAGATGGGATGTACGCTGCCGCATGGCTTTTTGAGGCAGTCCTGGACTTCGTGGGACTTTGTGGTTGTAAGTATGATGGCCTGATACGGAAGATAATGTCGCTTTGACTACATGATAAAACTTTATGCTTTAGCACATCAATCAAACCTGCAATGTGATCCCGATGTGAGATGTTTGAAATGATGACATGAGCGATTGCAATGCGTTTCGATTAATCTTTGACTGGCTGGCGTCTATCCTGCCGAGAGCTCCTGAGCCTTGCACCTATTGTTTGTGCACACGTGAAGATGCCAGGTCTACGTTTTTATCCATGTCAGTGACATGTGCGTGCAGCCATGCAATCCAGAGGATCAATCCCCACAGGACTCCCCTCAAGATAAGTAAACTCTTGAAGCGCTTGACTGTTTGTGGAGATGCAGCAAACTTACATCTGGCCAGCTCATGCAACCATACGTGTGATTGCACCCTGTAAGGCTTACAACAAAAGCATTCAATGTCAACCCTATTCAATAGTATAGCAATAGCAATTTGCAAGGGCTGGTGTCATTCATAAGAACAGCACACAACCTTTGTCCATTGTCAGGCCTCCCAACAACATAAAGCGCCCAAGCTGTTACTCACTATATGTCAATACTATTACATGCTAGTAGCATGTGTCACGACGTGTCGCAATCACATGCTACAATGGCTTCCTTGTGTGTGCTCCCACAGAGGTATGATAACATACTAAGATAAATGTTCAAGAATTTAAGAAGCTAAAAGTTGCCTAAACAAGAGTGCTCTACACTCCAGCAGCTGGAATCCAGCTGGGTGCGCACTGAAAGCATCAGTAGTACCCCTGAGGTGGCCCGTGGCCGTACTGCGGTGGGGGCATGGCTCCGTGCGGCGGCGCAGGAGGCCCTCGGTGGTATGGTGGCTGCGGAGGGGGCACGCCATAGCCAGAAGGGGGCGCCCCGTAGGATGGAGGGTAGGGCGGGGGCGGGCCCCCATAGGATGGAGGTCCTCCATAAGGTGGCAGGGGAGGCGGAGAGGGTCCTGGAGGGTATGAAGGAGAAGGTGCAGGCATTGACGGCGGCGGCTCGTAGCCGCCCGGGGGCGGGCCTGCCGGACTGAGATCGCGCCCGTACTCCATGGGGGGCGGCGGCTGCGGCGGAGGCACAGCGTTACCTGATGGCGTGGCTGCAGCTGGTGCGTCCCGGTACTTCTGCGGGCATCCCATAGCCTGACCTTCAGCAATTGTGTAAATGACACCCATCCCTGCTCCATGTAATCACTGTGTCCCCAGGACATGTTGACAGGCATGCAACTGTACAGACGACTGACAACCTGGCCAGCGCACATGCACCCAAGCGGAATCTGTATATACCTACCACAAAAAAAATTAAAGAAGTAGCCAAAATTAGTTGCCAGGTGGGAAGGTCAAACCTGAGCGCGCCAGCCAGCCGTGTGGATGGGCGTCTTCGAGGCAGACACCTTCATTGTGCCAGAGCCCAAGGACTCGCCGTCCAGAGACATCGCCGTCTGGGCAGCCTGCAGCGTGTTGAACTCCACCCACGCAAAGCGCCCGCTCTTGCGCACTGCATTCACCTGCACACACATGTCTTTGAAGCCTTCCCTTTGTTGAAACCTCGTGTAAGCGCTTCATTGTGTTGACAAGCTTTGTATCTGTGGACGGCCCTATGTGACCATTTGATAATAAATTGCATGGAATGAGAGGTGAGCATGGAGTCTCAGACATGAGGTGAGCAGTAAAGTATCAGCGATCAGAAATGCCCACCTCTCCAATGTTGGAGAAGTAACCGGAGATGCTCTCCTCTGAGAGCTCGTCAAAGGGCAGGCCGCCAATGTGAATGGTGCGCTGCACTCTGTCAGGGTCATTGGAGCGCACAACGCCCGGGCCGGAGCCCCCGCGCGCCATGTTGACCCGGATCTGCCGCTCGAAAACCATCATGCCGTCCAGCATCATTGCCGTCTGAGACTGCACCGACATGAAACACAACCGCCCTTATGGCTTCCTGCTATATAAGCACATTTAGTGCATGGGGACTCCTCTGCTGCAGCCACAGTCTTGGAGGATGGCGCACCAGGAAAACAGAACAACATCAAGGGCTTGTGCAGTGCTGGAGATCACTAAAACAAGGAAGCCGAGAGCAATGACAGTGGCGGACCTCTTCTGGTGTCGTGAATTCAATGAAGGCGTATCGAGTGTCATAACTCGGGTCGCCTGCAATCCTGATTTGTGTTACCTGCACCAGTTGCAGCAATTGTAACGTTCTGGACAGACGCCTACCGCTTGTTACTCACGGCAAACGCCACCCATACAGCACGCATGGTCCATTTTGTATTCGCACCACAAGTGCATTGGAGTTTGCACTTACAGATTTCTGTCATACATAACGATCGTGAAGCTCACCGTTCCACAGTGGCCGAATAGGGCCATGAGTGCATTTTCGTCGACTTCCTTTCCGACATTACCCACATAAATGGTACGATCTGACTGTTGCATTGTCTACTGGTATGTTGCCGGCCTCTATCCAAGCACTAATCTTGACGTCAATAAGGGTACATCGTGAAGTCTAGGGCAAAAGGCATCCCCTACAATCAATAAAGGGACTAATGTTCCCTTTTTTATATATCTACGAGACAAGATCGTAGGAGAGGACCATTTTGTATCGATGACAGTTGTATAAGTGGGTGTTGAAGAACTTTCAGGGCCTGCGAGGGTGCAACACACTGCTCAAAGTTGAAAATTACAATGTTGTCCAGCTCTCATTTATTGCGCCACAACCTCCTGCGGGACCAGCATTTATGCCAGCAGCAGCATTCCCATCTCTCCCTGCCCTGCAATGGTCAACCGACGGCGATCCTTCCGTGAGGTAATGACGTATTACGTTGCACCAAGACACGAGTTTTGCGCATTGCTACGCAGGACGTCCTGCGTTCCTCGCAGCAATTATGGAACGTCTATCGCTGAAATGGTTGCTTGATCGCAAGAACTCAGCAGATGGTGAAGCTACATCTGTTGCTGTTCAACAAGGCGACTCCATCGCGACGGTACGCCCAAAATACCAAGCTCGGCAACGTTCCTTGACCTTCTGAAATTTAACAAGTTTTGTCCTCCTTGTATCTTGCCTGGAAGGGTAATGTGGGTATACTATTTCGTTTGGGATAGCGCCATAGGTTTTAGTCATGTGGCATTCCTCAGATATATTGACAGTTCTGGCATTTGAGCTTGATTATAAGTGGCAAAACGAAATATGTTGTCTGTTTCAGATCGCGATTGGAGGCATGACATGTTCGACTTGCTCCACTGCTGTAGAGAGCGGCCTGAAAGCGCACACAGGAACAGTGAAGGTGGCAGTGGCCCTGGTCAACAACACTGCAGAGGTGCGTCTTTCCCTTCATGCATATTCCCCTGGATCTTGCAGGAGAGCGCTAGGCAGTCTGCAATTTGTTCTTGCACATGGTGAACACTTACTGGTCCCTGGTGGCAGGTGACATTCGATTCCACGGTCACGCATACTGGGGCGATCTGCGAGGCCGTCAGGGACCTTGGTTACACTGCAGACCTCAAGGGCCTTCGGTCTGCCACAGAAGGACGCCACGTGGCGCGCCTTCAGGTGCCTGCACCCCATGCGGACTTGCGCTCTCCTCCTGTTCAGAACCTCTGGATTTGTGGTGCATATTTCAATAGCTGCTGTTCAGCAGCACCTGCATGTGATGATGCTGGTCTATACCCCAGCTATTGCATGCTACAAATGGTACGGCATGCCCGACTCATCTGGCTGTGCCATCAGAATGACTCAAGAGCTGCGCATGCATGTGGCTGCACAGGTGTCTGGCATGACCTGCTCCTCCTGCAGCTCGGCCGTGGAGTCTGCGCTGGATGCTGTACCTGGCGTGGGCAACGCTGTGGTGTCCCTCGTCCAACAGCAGGCCCGTGTGGAGTATGACACCACTGCTGTCACCCCAGTACGCCCATCTTCAACCACTCAAGCTTCACAATGGGTGCAGCTGCATCCCAGTGTTCTCATGCTATTAATGGATAGGTGGGGTCCTATTCAGAGATACGTGGGAGCAAGGCCTTCCGAAGGACTCTGTTGATCGCTGGGAAGCATTTTAGAGTCGTGCGCAGATTGATATTCACAGCACTGCGTCTTCTCTCAGAAGGCAACTATGAAAGCACATGACAAAATAAGAGACTCGGGGATCTGAGTAGAAGTTTGGGAAGTGGCCAAATACATCATTACTGCTTCTGACTAGAGTGCTGTTTTGGCAGGATGAATTGGTAAAGGCGGTGGAGTCTCTGGGCTTTGAGGCGAAGCTGCTCGGCAGCGGCGATGCGTCCAGCCTGCGCCTGCAGCTTGGCGGCATGACCTGCTCATCTTGCAGCAGCGCCATCGAGGCCGCCCTGGGTGCCACTCCCGGCGTTACCAAGGCCTCCGTCAGCCTCATCACCAACACTGCCGAGGTGCACACCCCACAACCTTCATCGCTGCACCGTTGGTCCTACATGTCCAAGGAAATGAGCCCTTGTCCCTCTCTGCTTCCCCTGCTTAACTTGTACACCCATTGCTCCCATTTGTTGGGTTGACACTCGAGACGGAAGCAAAATTTATCGCGCCAAACATCGGCGCCAAGAGGGCTTGTGTCTGCAAAAACAACAGCGCTAAATAAAGAAAGGGAAGTGAGACGAAAGATGCAAGGCATTTGTGAAGGAATGCAGGCCACTGACTCGCGGGCCGTGCAGGTGGAGTTTGACTCGGCAATAGTGGGGGCGAGAGACATCATAGCGGCAGTGAAGGGCATGGGTTACAGCGCAAGCCTGCTGGAGCCGGACAACCTGTCAGCAGGGATGGAGGTTCGGGAGAGGGAACGCCGCATGTGGAGGCGCATGGTCATAGCTGCCACCGCCTTCTCACTGCCGGTGTTCCTGCTGGCCATGGTGTTCAGCTACATCCCCGGCGTCAAGGAGGGACTCAACACCAACGTGGGCGGCTTCACCGTCAATGAAATTGTTCAGTGGATCCTCACCACGCCTGTGCAGGTGCGACTGACTGATTCATTTCCCTTTGTCTTCAAGACAGCACGCTTCTTGCTTCATACGAAACGCAGGTGGCAGGTGCGTTGAATGGTTTAAGTGGGAGTTTCATGGAAGGCAGGAAGTCCGAAGCACCTTTTCATTGTTCACGAATGAGAAAGTGAGAAAATTGCCATGCTTCAACAACCTGGGCTTAGAGCGTAGGAATTCTGTCATCCTCTGCCTAGCTGCTGGGGCGCTGCAGATATAGCACGCAGGATTTCAAATTTGCTGTGTGGCGCGCAGTTCATCATCGGCTGGCACTTCCACAAGGGTGCGCTGCGCGCGCTGCGGCGGGGCACGGCCAACATGGATGTGCTGGTTTCTCTTGGCACCAACGCGGCCTACATCTACTCAGTCATCTCCGTCCTCCACCGCCGTTCCCTGCACGAGCAAGGCACGGACATCAACAACATGGGGTTCTTCGAGACGTCCGCGCTGCTCATCACCTTCATCAGCCTCGGCAAGTACCTGGAGGCCCACGCCAAGGGCAAGACCTCACAGGTCCGTGCCCTTCTTGCCTTCTTGCGTGCTTCTTTGAGTATCAACAGCATGCAGGGTTGAAGAGCTTGTTCCCGCTTACTATCCAAGTCGAGCATGCCCAACAATCTTGGTAACCATTTTGTTCAGCATCCACCCCCACGGTACGTAGGGACGTGATTTGGAGGGTGCATGTACCTGCCCCCATGGTCAAAAATTTGTCGTGTAATTTTGACATGGTGTGTTGGCTGCAGGCAGTGACAGAGCTGCTCAAGCTGGCGCCGTCCACGGCCACATTGGTGACTCGCAACAGCAGCGGACAGGTGGTGTCTGAGGAGGAGGTGCCCACCGCCCTCATCCAGCGCAACGACCTCCTCAAGGTTAGCTTCTTGCCCTGATCCTCGTGTATACACTCCTTGCCAATCTCGCGTCACAGCTTGCTCTGTATGTGCATCGACGCCTGGAAATGATTTCTTTCTCATTTGCACCTTCTGTGTCCACCTTGAGATTTTGGCTGCACCCCACTTTGCCCGCGTGCTCTAGCCAGGCTATCGCTCACTTGTGTTGATCCTTGCCCCCTCCTGCCAATTCTCCAGTGCCACATTTATCACATTGCAGCTGAACTTCGATCTTTTGGGTACGGCAGGTGGTGCCAGGGTCGCGGGTGCCGGCGGATGGGGAGGTGGTAGAGGGGCGTTCCTACGTAGACGAGTCAATGGTGACGGGGGAGAGCAAGCCGGTTGGCAAGCGCAATGGCGACGCCGTCATTAGCGGCACCGTCAATGGCAGCGCCCCCCTCATTGTCAAGGTGGCACCCATCCGCTTGTCGCATGCACATACAATTCTTTCGCTTGCTTTAAAGCTTCTCGCTCACTCTGGAATGTGCATGCCTTAAGCCACTGCTCTGGAGCAATGACCAGGGAAAAGGGTCCGCTGGTTTCTACTTCATGTAATAGTTAGGTTGCTCAGGACCTCTTGTGCAATTTACAAGCTGACCGGAAGCTGGAGCATATTCCTGAATGGCTCCCCAAGTAATTATTGTGTGTGGCACAGGCGACGCGTGTGGGCAGGGACACGACGCTGGCGCAGATAGTGCGGCTGGTGGAGCGCGCGCAGATGAGCAAGGCGCCAATTCAGGCCGTGGCCGACCGCATCTCCGCAGTCTTCGTGCCCACAATCCTTGTCGTCGCATTCTTCACTTGGCTCGGCTGGTTTGTTGCTGGTGATTCATTATCTTCTGCAACAGACATGGCTAGCTCGGGAGGCGCGTACATTGTGCCAGTGGGGTGCTTGTGTGAGATAACATTCATTACATGGATCTTTGAGGCTGCAAAATGTAGGCGGTATGCTTCCAAATGCAACAGATGCTGCCTGGTCTGCATTGACTTGCCTGTTCATGGAGTATATTTGACAGTTTTAAGAGATAAGGTGTGACAAAACACTGCTAATGTTTCCCAGGCAAAACAGGGGCGTTCCCAGCGGCGTGGTTCCCTATGGGCAGCAACGCGTTCCTGTTTGCGCTGCTGTTTGGCATCGCAGTGCTAGTTGTGGCCTGCCCGTGTGCTCTGGCGCTCGCCACACCAACGGCTGTGATGGTCGGCACCGGCATTGCTGCGAAGAATGGCATCCTCATCAAGGTATGGCTCTTATGGCACAGTGTGTAATATCTGTGCAGGCATGCAGAGCTATGATCAGCCTGACTGCCAGACAAGTCACACACATGCCCTTTGAATGGTGCATTGATTAAGGGAGTGGGGCAAAGTGTCAGATCAGAAGGGCAGGTGTCTAGGGACCCTCGTGGTAGTGTCTTCTTGCACTGCCCAAGGCTGACAAGGTTTGGTAAAAACGGCCCCTTCCGCCATTCTTGGCTGCCGCAGCAAGCAACTTGCGGCAGCAGTAAAGGTGGAAGCACAGCAGTCACCCGTCGCTGCCTTTAGGAGGGAGGCGCTAGAGACCAAGCCGTTCCTTAAAATTCTGGCGATACAGAAGCTCTGCTTCAGCATTGACGTGACATTCCAAATCTGAGGTGCTGCTGACATTTTTTTGTGCTGTTTGCTCACAAGGGTGCTGATGCCTTGGAGCGAGCCAACAAGGTCAGGATCATTGTCTTTGACAAGACTGGCACATTGACAATGGGCCGACCCGCCGTGACCGATCACAGCCTCTTCTCGGCAGGTACAGGTCTTTTGTGGTAGTCCCCTGTATTGCCTTATAATAAGAACCCGAATTCAACCTTCAAGGAAGACGAATTTGCGAGCGCTCTCTTTGGTCAGGCAATACCTATGGATGACAATGACGTGCTTGCAGACTTGACCTTTGAAGAGTTCCTGCACATGGCGGCGGCAGCAGAAGCTTCCAGCGAGCACCCGCTGGCTCGAGCAGTGCTTGCCTATGCCCGCAGCTGCCTGCGAGCTGCCTTCTCAACCCTGGACCTGGGCCCACAAGGTGCTTCCAGCTCTTCTCACGCAGTCTTTCATGGCAACTAATGTGGCACAGGCATGTTTGTGAGAGACCCTATTGCATCTCACGTTTATCTGCACAGCTGCTTCCCAACACCGAGCCAAGTATGGACAATATGCGTGTGATAGAGTTACTGGCTTTACCTCAATGTTTCGAGGTCCCACATGCATGCCATTTTAAAGGTTACCTGGGCAATTGGAATCACCTCTCATCTTCATCATCATTAAATTCGAATAAGAGCAGGGGAGCCGTCCAACGGGGAGGAAGATGAGGCAGAGGGCCTGAGGAACACGGCTTGGATACGCCGCGCCCACAACGCGGAGGCGCTGGCCGGCCGCGGCGTCCGGTGCTGGGTGGAGCCCACGGCGCCGCTGGCGACCGTGGGGTTGCAGCCGAGCCAAGTGCGCGTGCTGGTCGGCAACCGCGCTCTGATGGCCGACGAGGGCGTGCCTGTCTCAAGGCGTGTTTTCATTTTATTGGGAATCTTCATCTGTACACATTGTGTCGCTATCGGCTGTGCTCTAGTTCTTTGCATGGCCCGCCGTTCTGACTATCAAGTGCATAAGCAGGCTAGTGACCCTTGTGCGCCTTACTGAAGAATAAGCATTAGCGATAAGTAGTATCTGAATGTGGGGTGTTTAGTGAGAATGTGTGAGAATGACTTCCCATACGTGGCTTGGCCAGCATCGCTGCATCTGAGCGCTTCTCTGATATTAAGGCGGATGCTGTGCAGGGAGGTGGCGGACTACATGCTGGAGAAGGAGGGCCAGGGCGCCACGTGTGTGCTGGTGGCAGTAGCCCAGAGCGTGGTTGGCGCATTTGCCATCAAAGACCCGCTCAAGTCAGAGGTGTGCCTGCCTTCCTTTTTGTGGCCTGTGGAGTAGCTGTCCAACTGTAGCAGATTTATCAAGTGCTCAGGAGCCGACTTCTGATGTGCAACATCCCTGCCGAGCTCGAACAGGGCAGCTGGACCCGGCAGGCTCAGCAGTCCTATTACTTAGGAAAGGATTGTTCACCATGACATGCTGGGGAGAATATGTGTCGTAAGAAAAGTTGTAATTCTGAAGTCGTGGCATGACCACGCAGGCGATTGGGGTGGTGTCTGCACTGCGCAACATGGGCATGCATTGCCACATGGTGACGGGCGACAACTGGCGTACCGCGCGCATCGTGGCTGCCCAGCTCGGCATCATCAATGTGCAAGCCGAGGTCCTGCCAGCTGGAAAGGCCGATGTGGTGTGCACCCTCCACCACTTATCATCCTCACCCTTTTCTGCAAAGGAGTTCATGTCCGGGTTCAGCTTTGCTCGATCTGGTTATCCCTGTGGTGATTTAACAGCATCTGTGTGTTGGTACAGGTGCGTGCTCTGCAGCAGACTCACAAGGCGGGGGTGGCCATGGTGGGTGACGGCATCAATGACTCACCCGCACTCGTGCAGGCTGATGTCGGCATCGCCATCGGCTCAGGTGCTGAACCGTTTGGAATTGCCTGACACTGGCACGCTTGATACACACCCCTCCAGCAGCACTGCATGCATCACTTTCAACGGCTGGGGTCCAACAAGAGTCTGCCCAGAGGAGGGAAGGCGGCTGCAAGCTGCAATTGGTTTTCTCCACTAAAACTGTAGCAGCCGGCAAACGTGCCAGACCCCACAAGATTTACCTTGCCATGTACATGAGAGCTGGAGTTGCCCTATTTTGCAAAGAAGCTTTCATTATCTGACAAAGCCATGCTGCGAGCGTCTACTTACCAATGCTGTGCTGCATGCATCAGGCACGGACATTGCCGTGGAGGCAGCGGATTATGTGCTGATGCGGTCGGACCTGGAGGATGTGCTGACGGCGCTGGACCTTTCCAAGAAGACTTTCCGCCGCATATACTACAACTACGGCTGGGCATTCATCTACAACCTGCTCATGGTGCCCCTGGCCGCCGGCGTCCTCTACCCGCCCTTCCGCTTCCAGCTGCCCCCCTGGGTACGCACATTTATCTGGGACCCCTCTCACTGACTTGCGGGCACTTTGCAGCTTGCCCTTGATGCTAAATGCCCCTTTGTTTGTACACAAGCTCAGTATTCATCCAGGTTTCTCTCACGTAACAGGTCAATAAGCACAGAGGAGGGTCTAAGGAGAAGTGGTAGGCTGCTGAGTGGCTTGACAGGAAACTCTTCTGCTACTGGAAATGCCAGCTTGCAGGAGCAGGCCTAGTCTAAACAAGCACCTGCCATGCAGTGGGATGGACATCTGGTGCATCTGGGGGGCCCATCCTTATGCACTTGTTGGTGAGCGCAGGTGGCCGGTGCTGCGATGGCAATGTCATCTGTGTCGGTCGTGTGCTCTTCGCTGCTGCTGCGGCGTTACAAGAAGCCGTCATCTGTTGTGCGCAGCATCGTCACGCGCAGAGCTGCCGCGCAACTTGTCACGTCTCCATGATGCTTTGTGTTTCTATCACGCTTGAAGATTTGGCATTGTGTGGGGTGAATTGCATTGTTGGGACTGTGCCATTAGAACTTCTTGACCAAGTATTACCATCATGATGTCAACGGTGCATCTATCATGATGTGTGTCCTGCTATTCATTGCGATTGCTTGAGCATTGCTGTCATGCCGTATTTCTTATATGCACCTGTTTGTGTTTTAAGATAGAAGTAATGGATTCATATTATGTCAAGCTTGAGTACATTGAAAGAGTTTAGGATTTGTTCGCTCGAAACGTCCACAGCGGTCCTCTGAAATATACGTATATTCCGGGTATATCCAGAAATGTGAACATGAAGCTGGCATGCTTTATGCGAAAACACTGCCTCGTAAAGGTTCAACATAAGGTATTATGTAAGCAATATATGAATTCATAAAAGCAACACGGCAATTCTCCATATGTGTGTTGTGCACGAGGATGCAGATCAAGTTTGTCTCCGCCGCTGAGGGGAGGCAGTGACAGCCGGTGTTGTGCTCGGCGCATTCTGCCTCATCATCTCCTGGTACTCCTCTGGATCAACCTTCAGCTGTGGCAGGACAAAGACAGCCAGCGCGCCAAAGACTGCAGCACACATCCATCCTACTCAGCACCTTGCAAAAGGACAAATGGAACGCGCAATGAATGACCAGGCTCCAATTGACGCAGGGGAGTAGGCCGAATATTATGTGTGATTCCAAGTAATCAGGTGTCTTGGGTGCGCACTTATCATGAGGCCGTAGGGCGTCTTCAGGAAGCCGATGAGGTTGAATGGCGCCTGTTTCTGTGGCACACGGACAGAATGCAGTGTTCAATACCATGATAATAGTCATCCTTCCAAATGTCAAGGCATAGCACATCTTATAACAGGCAAAAAGCAGTCTTGTCCCCACCTCAAAGTAATCTGCTGTTCCCACAGGCCTGATTATGAGAGGCTCCGGCAGCCGCTGCAGCACAGGCAACTCTCAGAAGCGGGTGAATGCAGCAAAGTAATGGAAATACAGTTGGGCACCAGACCAATCATGTATGTGCAAGCAGTATCATCTGGTTGGCACCTGTAAGTCATTGTCTGCCAGCGTGGCAAGCACACGGCCGCCTCCTTGCGCGCTGACATCCAGTCGCAGCTGCAGATATGTGATATTCATTTCAGCGTGGATACGCAACTTCTTCACAAGCGAAGGCGCAATGTGGATCCGCAATGCAAGGATACACCACAAGTTGCTGGCGCACCTGTGGATACACCAAACCGACAGCTGCAACATCCAGAAGATGTGAGCCAGCGGGCACATTGTGTATGGCAAATTTGCCATCCGGCTGTGGCCAGGCGTATTTTTGGATTGTTCCATCTGTGCTCAAGATAAGCTTTATACTGGCTGCGCTAATGATATCACCTGTATAATACAGTGCCCCATTAGATTTGGCTGAACAGAGTGTCGATTTCACTAAGAAAAGCTGAAGGTTGCCAGTGTCTGAGGAAAGCATGCAGACGCTGCCTACATGACGAAGACTTCCCATTGCAATGGTCGCGTGACTTATGCCATGACATTGGAGCTAGTCAAGAATACTGACCTGGCCATATCAGCTTCCCCTGCACTGTAAAGCCCTTTGATCTAGACCCAGTGCTTTCGCTGCTTGTGGCAGATATAAGGGCAGTGACCAGTACTATCACTATTGCACTATCCCAGGACCTCATAACAAATGTTTGATGATGCTTGAAGTACAAATCCTAAATGTGAGAGGCTGTTCTTTGATGATAGATGGTTTGACTCGGCGTGAGGTACTAATATTTACAAGGTGCAGCGTGATAAGTGCAATCTAAAGATGGATCAAATTATCTTGAAATGGACGCACATCTGCAAAGAAAGAATTCTGGAAAAGAACGATACCAAATTCCAATGCATGGCGGATACCCTCGAGAGCTATAATGCCGAGGCGCTGGGCATTGGAAGCTTTCAAAGTTTGGGAAGCTAGATGTTGATCAAATCAACTACTTGAATTTTATTATTAAATTTATGTCGAGTATGTTGGGATGTTAATTTCCGAACTTCTAGGGTACTGCGGCCCGACTGTGCAGTGTCACTGACAAAGTGATCTGCACCCAAAATAGAGAACAGACATGGGAGTACAGGGACTTTGGGTGTTACTAGAGCCTGTTGGTCGCCGTGTGAACATCGAGGCGCTGAGCAACAAGCGTCTTGCCGTGGGTGAGTAGACTCGAATTGGATATTCTGGCATCTAGGTGAAGATGCCGGTGTCTGTCCTGATCATGATTCTGATCGAGAAAGAAGTAGAAATATCTGCCACATCGTCGATCATTTTCTGATTGACTCCGTGCCCTTTCCTGTTTTACTGGGCCTCCTGCAATTTTCCAAGGTTGTGCAGACTGCATCAAGGACTGATCAAGTATCTGTGGCTGATGCAGATGCGTCAATCTGGATTTACCAGTTCATGCAGACCATGCGCGACGCACAGGGCGAGATGCTGCGCAATGCCCATCTTGTCGGCTTTTTGAGGCGCATCTGCAGGTTGGAGCCACGACTGAAGTATTGCATGCCAAAGGAGTACATAACAGTACACAGGGACAGGAAGTCCAGACAGACTCTCTCATCTAAAAGTTCTTTTGCATTGCAGGCTGCTGTTCCACCGCGTCAGGCCAATCTTTGTTTTTGACGGAGCCACACCCCCACTCAAACGCCGCACCACCATCGCTCGCCGCAGGTCCGCTGTCAAGCAACACCAAAGTATCTGTGGCTGTGTAAAGCATAAGGGAGCTGTGCCTGCTTCAGTGTATGGTACTGGAGGGACCAACACCTCTTCAAAAAAAGTGAGACAGGGTGCTGCAGAAACCGATGATGAGAGCCTGCTGGATGTTTGTGCTGCTGCAGGCGGAGGGAGCAGCAGACCGCAAAAGTGCGCAAGACTGCAGAGAAGCTGCTGCTTGCACAGCTGAAGAAGTATGCGCTGCAGATGGACCTGCAGGTGATTTTTATCATGCCCAAAGGATGAATATCACTGTAGAGTAGCTTATGTCATCATCATATCATAGACAAACTGCTGTGACTCAGTGACTAGCCTTACCACCTGGGCAACTCTGTCGCAGGTTGTGCAATTGCCATGTCAGCACATCGCTTTAGTTTTCTCTTGTCCAAGCAGGCCTGGGCTACAGTATCTGTATAGCTGATGCTGCTTTGCCAAATCGCAGGGAGGCATAGTCAAGGACGCTGCTCCTGCGGAGTCACAGGTGGCCGCAGGTGGTGACTCCATTCAAGCTTCTGTAGCCAGCGGGTCACAAGAGGAGGAAGCAGGCCCCAGTCAGCTTCCAGACACATCTGGAGATGCGCTCCTTGCCCAGCAGCTCGCTGCTGAGATGGAGAGGGGGTCTTATGCAAAGGTGAATTTAACATACAGCTCAATGTTCATGCATCCTTTGAGTATAAAGGGGCCAAGCTCCCCTTCTGTCCTCGCGCGGTTATTAGCAGAGCAGGCTGAAATCTAAGCATTATCATTTTGAAATTGTTTTGTGAATTGTGCCTACTACTGCAGGACATGGCCAGTCATCTGGAGGCAGGCGATGCGCAGGCTGTGGGGAGGCTGGCGCTGCAAGCCGTCGAGGCCATGACATCCAATCTGCCCACAATAAAGGTAGCCCTCCATACTCGCAGCCCAAACAGAAAGTGCACATATTGCTGGCGGGTTACTCATTGTGCGGGGAACATATCGAGTCAAGCCAGAACAAGTGGGGCCTGTGAAAGCCGCAAGGTCCTCACTCCATACGGGGCTGCCCCCACATGGGCTCTCGTGGTGTGGTGGTTCCCACAACTTGCATCATGGAACCCGGCTCGATGTTTTAGAGCCCCATTGTTCCGGCCATTTTTTAGAGTACATTTTGGCTTGCGGATGGTTGACCAGGAGTTGTATGGTGCAGGAAGATGAAGAAGAAGGAGAGGAAGAAGATGATGAGGCAGGAGAGGATGAGGAAGTTGTCGTGCCAGAGGGAATGGAGCTGGACCCTGTTGTCATGTCAACTCTACCGCCCAGCATGCAGGTAATGACATTAGTGCAACATCACTGCCATTCTGACAAGTCAAGTATTATCTTACAAGAGACGACACCTTTGAACAGCCCCTTGGAGGACAAGTTCATGGCAAAAAATGGCACCGAGAAGCTGGCATGACAATGCTGTGCTGATTGCATGCAGCTGGACCTGCTGACAAAGATGCGTGATAACAAGATCTACGAGAACAGGGAGAGGTTTGCTCGGCATGCAAACCAGCCGACCAGCTTTTCCACGCTGCAGATGCAGGAATACTTGAAGGCCAGTGCTTTCAGGTGCGGTGAATTCTTTACACATCATCCGCATTCTGCAAGCAGACTGCCCTCCCTTGCTCAGCATTTGGACCGCATCAGGCAATCAGTGAGATCCACAGGATATCGGGGCGTAGGCAGACTCTGCCTGGATGTGCATGCAGGCGGAAGATAGAAGGTGTGAAGGATGCGCTGAATGCGAGTGCGGCTGCTGGTGGCGCTGTTGCCCGGCGCATTGCAGCAGATGAGGGCCGCGAGTACATCCTGCAGGTGAATCTCTATCTGATCCATCACCTGCAGACTTTCACTTGAATATCTTCTTAGATGAGCTCTTATTGTCAATTGTCAATCGGTTGACTCAGGGTATGACATTCCAGTGACCTTGCCGTGTTGACGGTCACGCGTTCTGTGCAACATGCAGAAAGATAAGAAGAAAGAGGAGCCGGCAATAGGTGCGGTCGTTTCCGCGCAAGCGCCAGCTGCCAGCGCAGCGGCTGCTAGCAATGGGGAGGAGATCAGCCTGGACCTTCCCAGCACAGCCGGGCTGGACATTGCTGATATCCTGTTCAGCAGCCCGCCGCAGCCAAAGCCGGATGCCTCCTCAGAGGAAGAATGGGAGAACGCTGACACTGGCGAGCCGGTATCAGCAGAAAAGGTGCGAGCAATTGATTTTGTGTTTATTGCGGGACATGATGATTGCATTGCTGGGGATTGACGCGTCTTTTGCATGGAAAGTTGGTCTTCCACGGCTGCAGGCTGGCACCTATTATTGCTTCAGAGTCTATGGATGCAATGTTAGCAAGTCCTTTGGGATAATCATAAGAATGCGCAGCCTAGGGGATGTACCCGACCCCGTGTGCCTGGTCTCAGAAGCAGACGTGTGATACCAGCTGGGTCGATTCTAGCGCTTGAAGTTTGGCACATGCATGGCTTTGCAGGAGGATGTGACGGAGAGCGTAAGCAAGCGGCCGGCGGACTGGCGAGAGCGCAAGGCGCAGCGGCAGAAGTACTGGAGCCTGTCACAGGGCTTCCGCTTCGGCCGCAAGCTCGCCGACTGGGGCGGGCTTGATGACGGCAAAGATGGCGACAATGAGAATGCCCCTGCAGACCCTGAAACAGAGGATGCGCTGGTGCAAGAGGCAATCCGGCGCAGCCTCCTGGATGCTGCTGGTGATCCTTTGATTTATACGCAAAAAATCTATATAGAGGGTTCAAAAGCCTTTTCATGGGTTAATATGAGAGGCACAGCAGCACCTGCATCAAAAGCAGTAGGAGCTAAATGTGGTGGCGCAGAAAGCTCAGAGGCACAGAGATCATTCTAAAAGGAAGGCATGTCGGCTGACTGGCTGCGACATTATGCAGGTGCAGCAGAGGACGTGAAGCTGGGCGATGCCAGTGACAATGAGGGCGAGCTTGTATGGGAGCAGGCTCAGGCAGCTGACGTGGCTGGTCCCTCTGGATCAGCTCTGCCAACAGCCAGTGCAGCGCGCAGTGATCAGCCAGAGAGCAGCCCAATCCACAGCCGCATCAACCAGGTCTCGGCTGAGCGGTTGGCAGGCCCCGGCAATGCCGCACTGCATAGTGTGCTGAGCTCAGAGGAAAAACCTCACGCCAGCGGGGCAGGTGTATCAACATCTGATTCAGCACTGGCTGAGGCCGGCCAAGTGCCTGCACCAGGCTCAATAAGGCAGAATGTAAGTGCGAGAGGCGACGAGAGTAAGGTTTCAGCAGGCCAGCTGGCGGCTCATGGTGGGCAGAGCTGTAAACAGACGGGCAGGAGAGGATCACCCAGCGGGCAGGTTGAGCATAATGGGACTGAAGCGCATGTCAGCAATGGCGGGGGAAAGGTAGATCCAGCAGCTGGGGACAGCGCCTCTGCAGCAGTGCTGAGAAAGGCTCTACTGGCAGCGGAGGACGAAGTGGTCATCTCTGATGATGATGAGGAGGAGGAGAAGGCAGAAGCTCCCAGGACTGAGCATCCCAGCACAGATAGACACCGCTCTGCACCACCGGCTGTCGGGGTGTCTGGAAGTGCAGCGATTGATGCCGCAAAGCCAGCTGCTGTCGCGATGCAAGCAAGTCGATCAGCAGCAGCGCATGCGCCACAGGCGGCTCCCGCAGAAGTTGGTGGAACAAGGCCAGGGATGTTTGGGGAGCGGCGGCCTGTTTTGGAAAATGATCCCGAGGACAAAATGCCGCTCATCCCCGTGCTGCTCGGCCGCCAGGCCATTCCAGCCGCGCCCCTAAAGAAGGAGGAAAGCGGCGGCACTTCTGGGGAAGCTCCTGCCACTTTGCCCCGGCCATCTGCTGCTGAAACCACAGCAGCCAGCTCTGAAGCCCAGGCCCCTGCAAGTAGTGCAGCAGGGCGGCAGAAACCGCCCCTGCCGAGGCGGCCGGGCGGTGCAGCAGCCGCCGGTCGAGAAGCGGCTGCAGCAGCAGATGCTGCGGCAGAGAACGAACCACAGGGACAAGTCAACGGCGCCAGTGCACCCAGCAGTGCAGCTGGAAGGGAGGGAGGGGAGAGGGCAGGACAGCTTGGATCGGCAGCACCGGACGAGGATGCGCAGGCACATGCAGCAGAGGAAGACGAGCGGCTGAGGGAGGAGCAAGGGGAGGCGGCTGCCCCTGAGTCACCGGTCCAGTACAGCAGAGACCTCTGGGCCCACGATCCCTGGTGCGCATCCGGCATCTAGACTTCCCTGCTGACTTCGAAAATGGCTGTTGCGTCCATCATGCCTTACGATCGTATAGTGTGCTGCTGGCCTTCCTGTTGATGCATGCAGCCATGCAATTAAAAAAAATCACCGTTGTAAGGAATTTAACGTGTTGCGTTGTCACTCTCAGGGGTACTGGTGTATGTGCAGGGGTCAGGGGGACCTATGGGAGGATCCCGGCCAGGGCAGGCCATGGCAAGGCCCTCCGCCGGCGAACGCTGCGCAGCTGCAGCCGCCACCGCCTCCGCCGGCGGCCCCGGCAGAGGCGGCAGAGGCAGAGGTGCCGGCGTTCGACTTGGACGAGGAGCTCGCAGCACTGGAGAAAGAGACAAAGGTGCGCAGCACCTCAGAGCCTGTTCAAATATCTCACGAATTTGCCGTCAACATCTGCTGCAAGCATCCCTTCTGGCCAATATACCCCTCATAACACTGTGTGCGGCATTTGTGGCACATGTTGGGAGTCATCCTTCACTTGCCCGTTTGTGAAACCATGCTTGCTTTGCATCCTCTCTGCTAGCAGGTTGCGTGGGCTCAGACAGAAGAACGCATTTACAAGAAAGCATTACATATTTGCCAGCCAACAAGGCTGATTGGATGTTGCATGGGTTCACGTTGCATGGCCGTTGACATCCAATGTCTGTTGTGGCCGCAGACGCTGCGGGCGGCCAACAAGCGGACGGCCGGCACGAACGAGGCCCCGACCACGGACATGTACGGGGACTGCCAGGAGCTGCTGCAGCTGTTTGGGCTGCCCTACATCATTGCTCCCAGCGAGGCTGAGGCCCAGTGCGCATGGCTGGACGCCAACGGCCTCGTGGACGGCGTGGTCACCGACGACAACGACGTCTTCCTCTTTGGTGCCAAGCACGTCTACAGGTGCGCACCCTCAAAAGACCTTGTTTTCTCAGAGGGAAATCAAATATTATGAGCACCAGTAGCTGATCATGCCCCCGAAGAGACTCCTTTCTGCTTCTTGCACTACCTCGAGGATTGCCAGTTGCAGGCACCTGTGGCACAAGCACTCTGGAATTCACTAAGGGAAGAAGTGGAGGCATGCATCTGCTGCTTGCATGTCTGAGCGGCATCATGGCTGCCTACCTATGATTGCCCATTCGACACGCGCAGGCACATCTTTGCGTGTACATTCTAGAGCACCGTCACGCATTCATTCCTGTGATCGCCCATCTCATTTCGCGCGCGCAGGCTTATCTCTGACAATGCATGTTAAAAGCGTGGGGCGACGCCATGGATTCATCCTTCTCATTGCCTATTTTGCGCAGGCACATATTTGAGAACCGCAAGTATGTGGAGGAGTACCGGACGGAGGACGTGGAGCGCGAGTTGGGCCTGGACCAGGACGGCCTCATCGCGCTCGCCCTGTTGCTGGGCTCCGACTACACCGAGGGAGTTGCAGGCATCGGCATCGTCAACGCCATCGAGGTTTGATCTTTCAATTGTGATTTAGAAATTTCAAACCACAGAGAATGACAGACGACAGCATGCAAGACGTCCACGGCAGTGCAGCGCCAAGCAGGGAGGAGCGGCTGCCTGATGGTGTGGACGTAGTGCATCCGCAAGGAAACATCTCCCGGCCTTAGTAGGAGCGTTACTGATCAGAGTATATACATGCAGTCAAGTGTCGTAGTGTATATTGGTATTGCCTTGTGCATGTCAGACTCCAGGGACCCAGGCCTGCCGCCATGCAGGCTGCGCAGCGGACCCATCAATGCATTGTCATCATGGCGCAGTAGACGCTCCCGATGAGGGCTTGCTAAAGCAGCTCAGTTTGAGCGGCTGCCAACCCATGGAACAATGCAGGAAAGCGTGCGGTGGCCAGTATGCACGGCGGCTGGCCGGGACGGATCTATTTGCATTCACTCTTTTGCAATGGGGGCTGGACTGGAAGCTCTTGACTGCTGTCCCTGCATGCAAGGGTTTCTGCCCATCTGCTACTCTAGCTATCTCTTATCTCTTTCTTGTCAGAGGAATGGGGTTCTAAATGTGCCCTGCTGTGCTTGGCAGACGGTGAAGGCTTTTCAGAAGGAGGACGGCCTGCGCAAGTTCCGGGAGTGGGTCATGAATCCGGACGAGGCGGAGCTGCTGGCAGCTGTGCGCCCACAGCGCAAACGCAAGCGCAAAAAGCAGCTCAAGCCTGGAGACGAGCCTGGTACTCCTCCTCTTTGCACAAAATGCCAGTGTTATTGTCAGAAGAGGAAGAACATTGTCTTCCTCATTTTTTTTCAAGGTGGTTCCCATGGGATGGTGCTGACCGGAGCCGAATACTCCTGCGTGTACATTCCAAGCTGTGCCATGAGTAAAGGACAGAGATCTGGGCTTGGTATCCTGATATTTGCAAGGGATCTCCCTGATAAAGTTGAGTTCAAGATGTGCGCCATACATTCTGCAATATTGTAGATCAAATTGCAAAGTCAGGCAAGCATGATATCATCTGGCGTGTGCAGATGAGGAGCAGGAGGCAGATCCGCCAGATCCGTACGCGGGGGACGACCCGGAAATTGCGGAGTACAAGCGCAAGCACCGTAATGTGCGCAAGAACTGGGAGCTGCCCGCCAGCTTCCCCGATATCCGTGTAATTGAGGCCTACCGCAAAGTAAGCCTCACACAGTCTCTTCACCCTGACTGCGCTTGTGCCATCTTACACATCTTTGAAGAAGCCAATACAAGCGCCGTTTGCGCTCTGCTTTCTAAAAGGATATGGATGTCTTACCACGCGAATGGGATGCATCTGTTTGGGGGACTGTATGCTGTAAGACTTTATTGGTTGGGATGGTTGATGCAAGGAGCAGATGTTCAATACATGTGTGCTCTGCAGGCGAGCGTGGACGACTCGAAGGAGCGCTTCACCCATGGGCGGCCGGACGCGCAGCTGTTGCGCGCCTTCTGCAAGGAAAAATTCAACTGGAACGCTGACAAGGTCGACGAGATCCTGGAGCCCGTCCTCAAGGTCCGCACACCCTCACCTTGCAGGTTTTTGCTCTTCTGACAGAATTTGCTGGGAGAGGTCCAATAGAATCTTGAGAAATTTGGCATCATGATGGCGCGGGTTGAGTTATAGTTGCAGCTCAACAAAGCATGCATGCAGGTTGCTATAGATGGTCAAAGTTGCCTCTCATCTGAACAGATGCATGGTTTCATTGCAGGCGTACGATGCCCGGCAGGCGCAGCTGACGATGGACAACTTCCTCAGCTTCAACGAGCGCTTTGCCAAGATCAAGAGCAAGCGCCTGGCCAAGGCCGTCAGAGGAATCTCCAAAACGGCCAACCCCCACATGCTGCTGGCAGACGCCGATGACGAGCCTGTAACCAAGCGCAAACGCGGCCGAAGGCAAGCGCCTCCTGCGCAAGCAGGTGTGCTTGTAAGAGCTGCCCCAAGATCCAGTGCTGCGTCCACTTCCCAAGATGGCAGAATATTATTTAGTGCATCCCGTGACGTCTCAAATACATTGCTGAACAGCAAACCAGGTTACCTGCTAAGCCGGGTGCTTCTCCTGACCTGCCGGGTCAGGAGAAGCACCCGGCTGGTGGTGCTCTTCAAGGCAGAGACCAAAAGGTCAGACAAGTTGTTAAGGGAATGATGCTCTGCCCCAAAGCTGAATGCTAATGGTGAAACAAAGAAGGTGCCAAAAAAGGACATGTTTTCAACAACCTTTCTGGGCTGTGGCAGATGTACAGCAGGTAGGCGTCTTTGGCGAGGACAAGTCTGAGTCGGACGAGGAGCTGCTGGCAGCCATTGAGGCGATGGACCCCAGCACGCAGCCGCCAGCGCGCGGCCGGGGCCGACGGGGCCGCGGCGGCCGAGCAACAGGTGACACTCTGCTGCCACTCTTGAGAGAATCTAGTAGAGCTCCTGCTCAGATCTCTGGCATGCATTTCCTCATTCTCATGGGAGAGATATTGCATGTGTCTTTGTGCATGTTTGCATAGTGTTGACGGGGGAGGAATGTGCCACAGCAGGAGGAAGACAGGGCAGAGGCAGAGGCAGAGGCAAAGGCCGAGGGCGCGAATCAAAGGGCTCAGAAGCTGAAGAGCTTATTGAGCTGGCGGACAGCAGCGACTCCGAGGATGCAGAGGGTGAGCCTTCTGCAATGGCTGGGCATGAGGGAATGTTGGCTGGCCCTCCTGAATTTGCTGCCTCAAAGCTTTCCTTTTGCATATGCTCTCGATGCAAGCCTGATATCATCAGAAACCTCTTTTGAAGTGTGCACCTGTGCATTGTGTTGAGGGCGTGAAGGTCATTCTGACATGCATTGTGTTGCACTGTGCAGAAACGAGCAAGCCGATAGGTGAAGGGGCTGATGGGGTCAGCAGCAAGGCTGCAGCTGGAGCCAGCCAGGACGATGAGGATGTGGACTGGGAGCCTGCAACCTGAATCCTGGGATGAACTCAAAAGCATTGATACATCCAGTTGGAATATGTGACCTCAATCTAATTCCCGAATGTTGTGATGGGAGTCCTGCATTGAGCAGCAATTGCTCGCAGCTTGCAAATGAACATAACGCTTGTAGCACGCACTGGCAGGGAGAATGGACTAATTAATTATTTATTTAATCATGAACTGCGTAGGCTTGTACATGAATGGGGTTGGTTATGTTGGTCTTCCCATGCTCCTGTGCGAGGCTCTAACTGCTGCCTTGCCTGCTCAAATTGGCATGCATGTGCATGTCTTGACACCTCAGCAGTATGTCATGTCCAATAGAGACCAGACCGAAGCATCTTTTATCAAGCCGAATTCTAACACCGCAAACACTGAATGTAGAAGGATCTCATGTGCCAAATTTTCAAGATTGACCATCATGGCAAAGACAACCGCACTCCTTTCGATCACGGCCATCTTTGCGGCATGTATTACAGAGTTTGCGATCCCTGGTGAATGCAGTGCTCCCGTTAGGCGTTCAAATGAAAGGATAAAGCCGCTGTTTGACCATCACAGACCAAGTTTCTTCAATTGTAGTCAGCATTTCTTCAACCAGACGTTAGATCACTTCACATTCAGTCAGCAAGGTGCAACAAAATGGCCACAAAAGTATTACATGTACGATGGATACCGAAAAACTGAAGTGAACAACCGGAAAGCTTCTCCCATCTTCTTTTACGGTGAGAGTGTCTCCTTCAAGTATTGGGCTGTGGCATGTCTGACTAAGCAACGATACAGAAACATTGAGGCCTGTCATTGAGGCCCAATAAAATTCATGCAGTCTGGATCGGCGTTATGTGTCGAACTTCTCTTGACAGTTGCTTCTTGTGTGCCCCTTGTAAGCCACCGTTACATAGCTTGAGATCCCCTGTTGCAGCTGGGAACGAGGACGCTGTGGAGGTCTATGTGAACTTCACTGGCTTCATGTGGGAGCTCGGTAGCGAGATGAATGCCCTCCTTATCTTTGCTGAGGTGCGCATCCTTTATCATGCATGTACACTTGCAAACTGTAATGTCTTTTGTGGAGGAGCTGAGGAAGTGTGACTTGCTGCAGCATCGATATTATGGAGACAGCCAGCCACTAGGTACGTTCCCTGTAATAGATGGCCTTGCTTTGATTTGCTCTTAATTCGCGTGCACACATCATACTAGCGTGCGCATGCGCATGCAGCTTGAGAGCTTCCAGTTGATCTGGCCAATGTCCTCTGCATGGTGCACTGCAGGCCCCAGCAGTCTTGACAAGGACCCGTCCTACTTGTCCATAGAGCAGGCGCTGGCAGACTTTGCGACGCTCATCTACCATGTCAAGGAGAAGCATGGCGCGCGCGACAGCCCCGTAATCGCATTTGGCGGCAGCTATGGTGGAATGCTGGCTGCATGGCTTCGCGCCAAATACCCCAATGCAGTGCAGGTGCGTCCTGCCTTTCCCCTGTCTAAAATGCCTCAACTGAGTGTCCTGTGCATGTGGGCTTTGCCTTGTGAAGTGGATCTCAGGCCCATTTGAATTGGGCCTTACTTTGAGGTGGATTGTTTGCATGTGGACATGAAATTTTCATGGTGACTATTGGTTTTGTAGATGTGTGCTGCCCCTTCTGGGCTAGCAGATGCAGTGTTCCAGACTCAAATGACATGAGCTTGCTGCACAGGGGGCCATTGCGGGCTCTGCCCCGGTGGGAGCATATGTGTCACGGCACAACCCAGACTTCAACCCCTCTGACTTCTGGGAGGTGCGCGAATGCTACTATCTGGATCAATTATATCATATCCACAAATTCTGAAAAATAATTTCAAATGGTCCCTCTGGAGGTAACTTGTCTGTGACGTCATGCATGTCTTGGACATGGTTTTCTTGTACCTGCTTGCGTCTGCGCTGCATGTGAAGTGCCTCTACAGGTGCAACAACCCTTGGGGAGTTTACATGCATAAGCACTGTCAGGGGTATAGAATTGGACTCCCCCAAGGGTCCTGAAAACTCACAGGCAATTATGCGGCACAGGTGGTCACATATGATGCCAGCCCAGAGGCGGGCGCAGCAAAGCACTGCCGGGCGAACGTACACAGCTTCTTTCAGGAGCTGCTGGCAGACAAGGAGCGCGCCAGCTTCTGGCAGCATCTGGCAGATGTCTTTAGACTCTGCCTGGCCCCAGAGAGCGGCACGGATGTGGAGAATGTAGCTTACTGGGTCCAGGTGCGCACAGTGTCTCTCCTGTGCTACACTACTGGTTTTGTTATGGAAATTTCACTACTGGAGCTCCACTTCTGGCTTCTGTGGATTCTTTTATGGCAGCATACCTGCTTGATTTTGCTGTCTCCCATCTAAGCATTCTACACTCTCTCTTCTTACCTCTGGCTTCAAACAATCCGGCTTTATGCAGCCGCAAGGCCCTTTACTCTTGGGCCTTGACGCTCCGGTCGGGTGTGTGCCATTACTAAAGACATGGCCTGAGTTAGTTGCTACGCGCCAGGGTGCGTTTGATTCCTTTGCCATGGGCAACTACCCCTACCCCAGCACCTACATGGGGGGCGCTCTGCCAGCCTGGCCCATGCGCGCAGCATGCGATCACCTCGCCAAGGAAAAGGCCGGCAAGGAAGACCTGCTTCAGGTGCGTGATACCTTATCCTCCCCGCACTGCTATTTTCCTGCATTTCACAGCGTATTTCATGATACGGTACATTGCCACTGGTGTGGTCCTTGGCTGGAGGTGTCTCGGTGTTGGCCATGCCAGCCGTATCTCCTTTCTATGGCGCTCGCACTGCCATTCAAGCCTTCGGGTCCACTCTGAGTGTTTCAAGGATACTGGTAAATATAGTGGTGGAACCTCTTACGTTAGCAGCCCTACCCAAGCCTGACATTGCTCGTGCCAACAGGGCATGGCGGCGGCGGTGGGGCTGCTCTACAACGCCACAGGAGACGCGCCCTGCTACAATGCGACACAGCTGGTGGGGCCGGCTGGCCCAGGGGCGACGTGGATGTTCCAGTGGTGCACCGAGCGGGCCGGCCAGGAGCTGCCATTCTACCCCGCCAACGGTCGCACTGACATGTTCTGGGATCAAGGTTTGTATATAAATCATAAACCCTAGAGTTGAAAACCTGATGTAAAACCCCTAAATTTGCATGTAGAGTGATGCAGGGGCACTCTATTGCGTGGGGTTTTGGGTTTCCTGTGGAGCATTGCACCAGAAGTTTCTTCGTAACACTGGGTCAAGCTGACATGTTCTGGGACCAGGGTGAGCGAGCGGGGCTGTGATGCATGGGTTTTTGGGGGTATAGTGGAGCAATGCATCCGCATTAGTCAGTCATGCTGAGATCAGGCTAAAAATACATATGATGACTCCTGGTTGCACGTAAGCTGAAGTTGTGAAGACACAGGGCGCGCGCAGCTATGATGCGTGCAACCGCAATGCTTCAAATTAGGGTGCAGGTTGTACTACTATTGCATGGCGGCTGTGGGGCTGTGAGACCTTCAGGTTGTCCGATGGGTGCTGATCTGCTCCTCGCACATTGCCGTTTCTACAAGGGTGGGTGCAGTATGGCGTGATATTGAGAGCAGTGCAAAGAAATTGTGCTCACTGCACTTCTGGACTCTTGTCCTCTTGACTTTCCTATCATCTCCTCCGCAAAATGGAACAATTGAGAGTGGCCGCTCCGGAGAGCAAAGTTGGTTGTGCCGCGGGCAGGGAAGTATGATGAGGAGCAGATAAGGAAGGACTGCATGGATCAGTACAATGTGAGCGGGTCTGGAGACTGGCCCGTCATCTCCCTTGGAGGCTTTGACTTCTCCACAGCTTCAAATATCGTTTTCTCAAACGGAGAGTACGACCCTTGGCGGATAGGTGATTGCCCCTTTCATTTGCTTTCCTGCTGTTCAAGACATGCGTAAGTTGCTTTCAGTCATCAATCTGGCCCACTTAAGGACAAAGGGGCATCTATTGGGCCAATTGTGTCTATACCAAAAACAATCCATGTGCTCTGCCAGGTGGCATAACAAGGGATATCTCAAATAGCGTCGTGGCGGTTTTCATCGAGGAGGGAGCGCATCATTTGGACCTGATGTTTTCCCATCCTGATGACCCTGCATCAGTCATCAATGCACGCCTGCTTGAAGCCGCCCACATTAAGAAGTGGGTGCAGGAGCACACTGCCAGGCGGCGCCTGCAAAAGCCGCTGCAGTTTGCATGATTTGGTATAGATTGGGAGGGGGCACAGAGTTTGGAAATTTTGTGACATGCAATTCGAAAAAGCCGCTTTGCTATTCTTGACATGCTGGAGAGAAAGAGAGAGCGAGTCCAGATTGAATTGGAGGAAATGCGTTAATTTAATGCCCCTGAGCTACCCGGTTGCAGACATCTTTGGCCGCACAATTAGGTTATTTTGTGTGAATGTCAGTCACACATCGTCTGTTCAGTTTTTGTGTTTGGAGTAAAGTTGAAATTACTCACTTCCTCTGAGATTTTCTTCGCAAACTGAGACAGCTTTGATCACACTCTCATATGTAATCACCAGAAAATAAATAGTACGCTTCTCTGCAGCCCATTAACTCTCAAAGTTATTCTGCGTAAACTTAAGACACTGTTTGCAGGAGGGTTGCACCGCCTCCCATGGGTTGCAGACTGTCACAGTGCAGTGACTATCAGCAATCTGCCGCAGAAGTGCAGGCCTCTAAGCTTCAAGTTCTCTAGACGGCGCCAGCTAGCGCCCGTTCAGGGATTCCTTGCCTCACTGACACCCCTTGGGCTCCAGCATACTTTGGCATGCGCAGCGTCGGCTGCTCTCCCAACTCAGATTGCAGCTTCTCGTCCTGCGCACAGGGAACATGCTCTGCTATATACCTCCACCAGGTAAGATGTCATGCCTCCCAGATATTTTGCATATGTGAGAGACAGATTAACATAACAAGGTAGTGTCTCATGAGGTAGAGCCAGGATAACAAGAAGCTGTGATGAGCTGCACTTGAAGTAAATTATACACGGTGACAGCTTCAACAGAAGGCAGCGCACCCGCTCATTCTTGACCTGCAGTATGCCATAAATTGCTGCAGCCAAAATTCCGCCGCCAATGGGCCCCACCCTGGTCATCACAATTATTGATTAGCTTTCAATTGCTGTCAACTTTGCTAGCATCAGTTTCCCTGGCCTATACTGTTTCATTGACATCTTCACACTGCTTTGGCTTCAATGACCTGCAAATCCTAAATGCTGCAGGGACGGCAAAGGAGTTCTGCACTACCAGAAAATCCATTGATGTGTCCACTCATGAGCCACGGCCGCAGTCCCAAACGAACGGGCAGGATTGATGCTGCAAGACACACATACACAACCCCTCAGTATTCTTCTCATGTTTGTTGGATTGTCACTCATGCCTTATGAAAAAGCATCGGACACCATGATTGGCTCTGCCCATGTCCAACATAACAAAAGAAGGCAAGCTTGTAACACTAAAAAGAAATGCATTCACTTCCCACCTGCATCCATCGATAGGTACAGCGACAAGGTGTGCTAGGAAGACGGCAAGGCCGATTGAAAATGGGGCTAGCACCTGCATGCATGCACAGGATTACCTCTGCAACATTGATGATGTTATTAGCATCAAGACAGGAGCAACTGCAGCATCTGCAGGGACACAATCTGTTGATGCGAGGTTTCTCACCGAGAGATGACCGCTCGTCGCTGAGCGCTGAGTGTCTGTTGCGGCAAACACAACAAAGACAAGCACGCATGTCAGAATTGTCTCGACTCCCCAAGCATTTGCTGGATTGATGCCGGTATTCAGCCTGTTGCTGGCTCCCAGCGCAGCTTTAAACCCATTATGGTCGATCTGCACAGCAGTTCCCAGTGAGCACAAGGAGTCAGATACTAGAGACACCATGGAAACGTCAAGTCAACATTGGATGGTAAGCTCTAGAGTACTGGAACTCACCGCGAGCACCAGAGCTGATCCAGCACAGGCTCCCAGGCATTGACACACAATGTAAAGAACGGCCCGCAGAGCTGAGATCTTGCCGGCCAGCCAAAATGCCACTGACACAGCCGGGTTGAGGTGACCACCTGTTCATCATCCATTTTATTAGTGCTCTTTTGTGAAAAGGTGACAAGTGAGAATGAATAGATTACATACAACAGAAATTTAACACATTCCAAGCTCAGTGACATCTTCAATCTCAGATGAGGTGATATGAGGCTATTTTCGCTGCATATCGTCACAGCCTGCGTCATCCACCATCATGGAGAAGGAATCGGCTCTGTTGACACTAGCTCACCGCTGAAAGACGCTGCTGCATAAACGAGAACAGCGATGGCCCCTCCGAAAGACATGGCGATGTTGAGCAGATTTGTGCTCGCCAGGAAGCAGGAGCCGGGGACAGCTGCGCAACAAACTCCGTCATCAGAAAGCTAAAATATCTGCTCACATGTATGAATTGTATTTGAATACCTATTGCTTGAAGGCCAGGCCTTGCGCTGCCGCCTGAGCTAGCTGTAAGGCAGGTGCGCAGGGCTTATAGGACTCGCCCCAAAGGACATACCCTGTGTCAAATCCGCACTGTTCCCGGATGCTGCCGCTGTATCGGCCGTGCGACATCCCGAAGTTACTGACGAGGTGGCCAAGAACACAAAGAACAGAGTACTAAAGAATTCTGCGAACAGCGCCTGCAGTGCACAATGCAGAGTGCCCATCGGCTTCAGGCGACAAGGCAATCGGTGAAGAGCTTTCGGGAGATTCTTTGATAGCTACCATGCGTGAAGTCTATTACTGTTATCCATATGATTATTTCATATTAGAAAATCAAGAAATGTTGGTGTTGGACCTTTGCAAGTGATGTCGAGAACGGTTCCCACAATGGCTCAAAGTGTTTCGTCGCCTTCGAGAATGGAGCCTTCATCGTTGTTAACTTCAGTGCTCTGTACACTACAAGGATGTAATTATGGCCCAATGGAAGCTTTGATGCTTCCGATATGAACTGTAGTGCAATCGAGTTGAATTGATGCAGCTTCGTCATCGTGGGGGAAGCTTGCCACGCAGCAGGGCCGTCGTCATCTTGTCACATGAGAACACTTTCGGAGAACGGTTTATAAGACCTACAGTTTTGACGCTGACAATAATGTTGCCCATGACATGTTTTATTCATATCTTGGATGTTGTCAGTACATCCAATCAGCCCTAGACCGTGGGTTGTAGAATTTTGGCCATGCACTCCGGGATGCATGAGTGATTTCTTTCCTCCACGTGGACCATTGGTGTCATTGTCTCATGGTATGTGTACAGGCATTGCCAGTCTGGCAAGAGCACAGGTGCCATCCGTCACGTTGACCCACGGTGACTATCACCAAGTAGATTTGCACAAACTTTTTTCAAAGATGCTTACAAAAGGGAGATAGAACAGCCGGCAGCTCAGTGTTGCGCAACCATTTTGTAAGCAGCTGCAAGAACTAATGTGGGTCTACCCAATGAGGCCATCTTCCAAGGCAATAATGTATTTACAGGGCTCTGAATATTCAGAATGACGCACAATGGTGCACTGTCAGACCCAACATGCAAGCGGGATAGAGGACTCCACTGAGCCAGGACTTAAGTTTGTTCTTCTCTTCCAGCCAAACCCGGACAAGAAACCACAGGATCAACGCACAGCAGCACGAGACCACTCACCATACCTTGTACAAGCATGCTCTCGCATCCTTCTTTCACCGAAGTACATATCACAAAAGCATCTTCTCAATACATCTTTTCGCCAAATCTCAACGCGCATCCTTTCGCCATATATAAGCTCGATACACAGGTCTTGTGGAACATCCATCTTGCAAAGAAAAATTCCGGTGTTCCTTGTCAATGAGATAATAAGCAGGCCGCCTAGTCCTCTGAGCTCTTCAGCAGGTTAACGCCAGACACTGCCAAAGAGGTACCCCAAACTCCGAGCAGCGCTGGCAGCAATGGACCTGCATTGTCACTGCCCAGGAGCGGTGCAAGCACCAGAACGTGCGCCAGCGCGGCACCAGACAGACCAATGTTCAGGAGCTTGAAGGGCGCGTCGCCCAGTGAGCCGTCGTCCGAGGCTTCCTGCAGCAGAGTTGTAGAATTTCATGATGCTGAGAAGTCCCAAAGCCGGCAGATCTCATTTCTAATGCAACACATCCAAACTGGCGCATGCATTGCTGGTGCAGACCTCTCTATTTTATACTCTGGAAATCTGAGGCTTCACGTCACTGCCTTTTGAGTGGGGCAACCTACTACACGACATGCAAAGCAGGGATGCTTGAACGTAAACATTTACGTCAGACAAGTAAATGTTGGGCTCTTTGGCTGCTCAAAACGCCGAGATGTGCATATTGCATGCCAGCCACTGCAAAAACGTGTGAAGCACGGCTCGTAAGTGATAACTCATGCAAGGTGTGACTCACCTTGAGGCTGTAGGCTGCGGTTGGCACGATGGACACCAGGGCGGCTCCGATGGCGCGCCACAGGAAGATGCACTCGGGGCCTTGAGCCCTGCTGAACACCGCCTGCAGCACATGCCAACCCCATGGTTCAGGGCCTGCCAAGCTCCTGGCGCTTCAAAGTCTTACTCATTGCTCACATGCTCTATCACGCCGAAACTTCATGAGTGCCAAACAATTCTGCTCACATGCTGCTCGATGTGCAAACAGTTTGAAGGTGCACTAGGCAAGTCCATGCTGTAGAACAATATAAGGAGACAGTGGCGCAGCAAACATTTTGGCACATGGGGCCAGCCAAGCCATCCAGATGTCAAGGATGAAAGGTTGGCAGCAATAGTTTCTAAGGGCCAAAACAGGCAAGCTCTACCCTAGCAAAAATGTGGGAGAACGTGGAAGATGGCAGCAAACAATCGCAATGCTGAGCCACAAGATTGGGAATCCTAATTGGCAACCGACCATACAGAAAGTAGAAATATGGATTTGCCCACCCCTGCTCTCAACATGTCAACATGCACCAAGTCTCTAAGACAGACGCAAAGGAAATGATGTGATACACAAACCGACCTCGAGGGTGCTGGTGGGTGCGTAGAGGTACCCAACGCCGGCTCCGAAGAAGCTGACAGTGAGCAGCGCGTAGAGGACGCTGTTGATGCTGTTGGGGCTCCGAACCGTGCCTCCCAGCTCCGCTGTGTCGTCCTGGAAGTTCTGTGCAAGGAAGAATACAAACATGTCAGTGCCCACTCGGAACATGCCAGATGTCCTTCCATCCACACAGATCACTGCTGCCAGCGCAAGTTCCCCCTGGAACTTTTGTCAGGCATATTATGCCGCACATAACAACCCCGGCCTAGACATATCACTTTGCAGCCCTTGTCAATGGCTTCTCAAGCAACTTACGCAGCATTGAAAGCTGGACGTACCAAAATTGTTTGTCCAGGAACTGGACACATGTAATATCGAAATTGCCAGAGCTGGAAAAGATGTGCAACATGACGAGTCCTTCAGATCACATTGGAAGGCTGCAGCTGCTCACCTTCAGGGCCGGTAGAGGGCCGGCGCGCTTCAGCGACAAGCCGTACTCAGATGCCTTTCCGTACCTGTCACACATGCCAACAGTTCATCAAGATTGAAGACACATTGCAACTTGCATCCGAAGGACACCAAGCAGTGCTGCTGCCATCTCTGACAAGGTACGCCAGGCTGCTGCAAAGCATTTGGCAGCAATGAGCACTGACTATGTTGATGACATCTTCACACAGGACTCTTTTGCTCCTGCACTGACAAGACAGCATATCGTGCTCATTGAAGCTGTGTTTGCCTGCTGACCATTATCTGCTGCCTAAGCAATGCGCTTGCACAGAATATTAAATTCCCTACTCAATATCTGAAGAATACCGCGAAACTGGACAATTGCAGTACAATGCCCACATGCAGGAAAGCCTCTACGATCAAGAAGTGTGTGTCCACTGGTATCTCAAATGGATAATATGACTATTTCCCTCAAGTTTTCCAGATTTTAGATAAGAAAATTTAACCCTAAAACTTACAGGATGATGAACCAGGGGGTCATCAAGGGTGAAGAAGGTAAACACACCCGCCCCATGCGGCTGCGATGGTGAGCCCGAAGAGCGCGGCGGTTGACCAAAAGCCGGGGAATGACAGCACCGAGCTGGGCTGTGCGGCGGTGGTTGTCTGCAGGAGTGTGTTGATCGTGGCAAACACAATGAGTCCGATCTCGAGCCTTTTGTTCGTGCGGCTGTCCAGGTCTCCGGTGCGAGCGCCCAGCTGCGCGAATGAAAATTACTGGTTAGATGCAGTAGTTCTTTGTCACGGCGAGCGGAGCAAGAAGCAGGGGCAGATACCTGATATGATGGTCCAAAACAGAATCACGCGCCCTGATGGAGGGCCTTGCCTAGAGTTTTTTGTTGGGCAACAGCTTTCATGGCAGGAAATGGTTCACGCTTATCAACAGAAAAAGCTCTTTTTGAGAGACAAAGCAAGCTAAAGGTTCACAGAGAAAGGGCTGCATACGCCCCGTTCGATGTATCTTTATTCTGATGGAGCCCATCACTTACATGCGCGATTGCCCACTCGAGCACACTTCTGCAATGCAGAAGAGTGAGGGAATTGCTTGATTGTACCTGCTATGCTATGCTATGATATGCATTTGCTTGCTGTGTTGTGTAGCATTGTTTGGTGGTGGGGGCGGTGGTATGTTCCTTGATACGCACGCCTCACTTGGCCTTAGACTTTTAGGATGATACCATATGGGCTGCAGACAGACCTTCAGGCCCCACAGATGTGGCTGCAGACACTCTGTGTGTATGCCCTATGGCCTTCGGGCTTTGGATTTGCCGACACTGTAATCATAACAATACTAAAATATGCAGAAGAGTGAGGAACATACCCTCAGAGCCAGGGAGGTGATGCCAGCTGTCAGCAGGCCGGAAGACAGGATTCGAAAGAGCGGCTCGTGCAGGAAGTCGTGCGGCTGTGCAGCTGAACCGAACAGAAAGTCTGCTGCCTGCACCCGAACCAAGCGCACTTTGTCAAGTACCAGATTCAGATTCATCACACATCAAATTCAGAACAGCACATGTTTGCTGGACGTTGCTTTGTATCGTGTCATGCCAAAGACCATGTCTTGCTGCAAGAGAATGCATAAAAATGCAAATCCCTACAAAACCCCCTGCCTCTAACATTGGCAAAGAGTGCAATGAGATTGTGCGCAAGAGCATGGAAAGAAAGCAGATCTCACAGCGCCGGCTGGCTTCAATTCTGCGGCACAGAATGCATTCTTGCGCGGAATCACAACAGAGTGACAAAGAAAAGACATGGGGGTCGCACAGTGTGGGGGAAGAGGGCGGCGGGCACAGCCAGCAGTGCATAAATGATGCCCAGGGCGCCGTAAGCATTGGGTGAGCTGACCAAGTTGTCCACTGGCTCCAGCACGCGGTCCCCAGCTGTCTTCTCTGCACCGACAGTCAAGCAAACATTAGTAAAACTTGGAGGTTGGAGTTCTCCGCATGCAGCATTTGCACCTCAGCACCACATAAATGGTGAAATTTTCAAGGCAAGCAACAAGGAAATGCCGAAGGAAGGTTGCACAACAATGGAGGTTAGTAAGGTGCGCAAAAGGAACGCTGCAGGGGTTCGGGAACTCACTGGAGGTCTTTTGAGCCTGGCCACCCTTTGTGCGCAGTGCCTTGGTCACAACTGTGAAGCTTCGCTCCTGCAATGCAGACAGGGCCACTTCACATGCATTTTGAGGCAAATAAATCGTGCGGCAGGGCTATATTCGATGTGAACAGGGGCCACGAGACCAAGTCAAAGGTCTCGACAGAGGACACATATCAGATGATATGTGTGCACGCCCCACCTTTGCGGACCTCCGTGACGTCGAAGGGGAGATCAGGTTTCTGCTCCCGAAGCTGCATCGTGTTGAAGGAAGCACTTGTGCAGGGGCAGCTGCACGCATAGCAAAGCGTTAAAGTTTCGAGCATCGATCAGCAAAGAGCCCGTACAAGCAAAGTCCCCCTTCGCTGACCCCCTGAGGTGTGAGCCAAAGTCACAGCAACCCAAACTATAATAATAGTACTGTGCTGTGCAATCGGACCATAAAAGGGACTCTTGGATGCGCACGAAGCTACCGAGGGTATGCGGGATCGGGAACAGTATTCTGCTTTTGTGACTCAAGCTTCATGGGTTTTCGGACTGAAGGACATGTCAATTGTGTGTTGTAATAGATCTCCACAGTTTCAATCTGTAACGTGTTTCATTACAGGTTACACAGTGAGCTGAAGAGCATACATGCGTGAGCGGCATTGCCGGTCGGCACCACCCTCGGTCGAAGAAGCATTGCTGCCTGCATGTTTTCGATCCCTTTGACTCTTGAAAGATTTGATCGTTAGAAGATGCAAGGAAATGGCAATCAAATGTGCGTATACAGAATGGCTCTTCCTGCCCAAAAATAAACACTTTCGACATTGCAATCCCACAAATGGCCACGACAACGGACAGCGGGAACGCCATCCTGCTTTGCCTTGTCCCACAACTCCGAGACACCATTACGGAAACTAAGAGTGCGTCCGAGTGCCTATGCGGACACAAGGCAAGATGCCAGGATCGTCTATCATCTGCAGATCCCCAGTCCTTCAGACCTTGCGAGTAATCAAATGTGTAGTGGACTACGTAGCTGCATGCATGCGTATACGTACGTTACGGTATCTGCATGCATGTTCCCACGCTCCCAGGTACGATCCCCAGGAAAAAGACTGGGACTTTTTCGGATCGATTTTCGGGTACATTCGGCGATGCGGCCGCTCCTGAGACGCCCGCATCGTCGCTGTCAAGATCCGTCCCGAAGTTTCGAGCGGTTTGCTAGGTACGGTCCTCAGCAATCGTGCAAGGAGGGGGTGTAGACCTGTCAGGTGTTGACCTACAGTGTAGGCTGCAAGGTTGCATTTTATAATTGACAAGGCTGCAAGCCTGTGCATATCGGCCCCGGGGTTCGGCTGCAGACGGACCTGTGTATGCCCTATGGCCCTCTGGGCTCTGGGTTTGCCACTCATAAAGCTTACTATAATTAATGTATGCATAGCTGCGCAACAGTATGGCAAGCTTGCAAGGGATGCACAACCATTTCAGAGGCGGTTCACTGAGCCATCGCATGATGAGGGGGCAACTTCTCTCAGAACTAATCATATCATCCTTCCCTATAGCTATAGCTCATAACTCCTACATATAGCAAGCCCTCCATGGCACAGAGCCATGCAATCGTCATGGATGTTATTCTCTTTCTAAACTATCGGCGTTCTCTTTCCTGACTGACTGTCTGCGGGTTGATGAGCCATGCAACAAGGCCGACAAAGGGAGTGAACCGGTAGAAAGATGGCGCATGTTTAAGCAGGGCCGCTTGAAACACGCTGTACAAGACTGCATCCAGCACGAATGCGAAGAACACCCTGTTGAGGCTGAAGGCTTCAAGGAAGAACTGCCACCTGAAGCAGACCATACACACGCTTACTCAACAGGCCATATCCTGCTGCAACCACCCCAGCCACAAATGAGCTGAACTGCAGAAGTGAACACTCGAGGAGAGAAAGAGAGTTGAGACATCAAGGCAGATCTAGAAGGAGCTCCTTCTTTCTAGAAAGAGCGCCAGAGGTAAGAGGAAGGGCCGTCCTGCAAGGGAACACCCATTGAAAATAGTGCAATGCACAGGCATGCAAAGCTTCAAAATCTTGCCATAAATGTAGCAGCCAGGGCTGTCTTTTCTCTCTGTGACAGTGTGGCCCCGCAGGATCAAGGGGAATCAACGGCAATAACTAATAACAGCAATGACTAAACAATACCTATTAATGCTGAGGTGGTGCTCACCTGTCAGTGAGGCCGCCAAACTCCGGCCTCGTCAGTGGGATCCAGAAGAGGGTGACTACGCCGACAACGGCGGCGACGACCCCTAGGGTTGCGCTGTATGGGGGAAGCGAAGAAGGTTCGCAGCCGTCAGGCGCCTGATTTGGCTTGCCCCCATCTGACTCGCGCAGTGCCATGTACGGAATAAAGAAGACGTTGGTCAGGAACTGCAGGTGAACACACACCCTCTCAAAACCGAAACTCTCAAAAGATAAATCTCAACAGATACTTTCTCCACATTGGCTGCCCCTTGCAGAGATTTTTTGACGGCATGTTGCAACTACTTGTGCCCCTTACTGAAGCACAGGGAACATACCCCTCCCGTTATCTTATCAATAGAGAAGTACCTGATAGTTGGACTCTCCTTCTTGATTGTGACATCAATTGATTTCATTATGTGAAAGATGTTGAATGCCAACACTACCTGCTCTGTACACTCTGATGCATGCGCCTGAGCCAAACTTCATAATGTGGAAAGATCTCAGAATGTGATTTTACTTGCTCTCACAAGCAATGCACCATACAGAAGCATGCTCAAGGCAAGGATTGGGCAGTGAGCAACGCACCATAGTGCTGACCCAGAGGGGGAATCGGTTCTTCACTGCGGCGCCCTTTCTGTCGGCCAGCATCAGCGGCCACAGCATCAGGCTCCATGCAATCACAAAGTTGAAGAGCCCCTGGGACACCGGATGCACCTGCAGAAAAGGACAAGACTGAAAATCACCCCCACCCTGAATATTGTACTGTCACCAAGCCACCTGCATTTGTCTCTTCCCAAACGCTGCTGCTGGTAGTTCTGTGCTGGTGCTAAAATACTGCCACATGATCCTGGACACCTGGCAGAGTTTGCGGCTCTCAACACCGAGTTACAGCATGTATTTTCCTCGTATATAATTGTATTCTAAAACAGGTGCAGAGATCCTTAGCCTTAAAATTTTCTAGCTGAGGTCATACTGGGGGCAGGCAACTTGGAGGAAGGTCAGGTGCAAAGGAGAGAGAGTGTTTAAGTGAATAGTGAGGTGCAACATGTAGACTTGATGGCATCAAAGTGAACTTGCAAAATGAGCAGATTTCTACAGCTTGCAGCGTCTCAAGTGAGTTTGTGCATTGAGAGGCAGCTCACAGGGACATCAGGGATGAAAGAGAGGCCCAGGGCATTGAGGCCGCTGTTGACATAGAAGAAGTTGAGGCTCTCCAGTAGAACTTCCTGCAACACCTCTGGCTGCGTTTGCCACACTGGCACGCCCGGCAGGCTGCTGCTGCCAAAAATCAGCGCCATGTAGCCTGCGCAAATCACTTCCTATAAGCATTGCCTTTTACAAAGAACGGATTGGAGTAGTGAAGTTGTGTCACCGAATGAGAGCTAGCGACCTCTCTGTTTTGCTGAGGGCAATCCCAGACACAGCAGTGGTCATATCCCAGCCTATCACTGCTTCAGACTCAGACTCAGTGGCATCGGAAGGCGCCTGAGGATGAATAAATACCTATCGGGGAGTTGGACAACTGGCAGTCATTCACAGTCATTCACATTCACTCCAGATTTGAATTATTTCAACAGACAGGGTGCACATTGCAGACATGCTCAAGTGATGGTTTCATAGCAAGGTGTTTGCAAATCATGCAGTACTCTGAGTGCAGAGAGCCTTACCTGCATAGAATGCCCAGACGAGAAAACTTTTGAGAGGCAGCTCTTTGAGCTTGGCTGGGTTGGCATTGGGGCCCAGCTTCCTCACAACAGGCGCCAGCAGCTTCAACCCCTGCAGGCCAAAGCTAGAGAAACTTATGGCCCTGAACTACACCTGAAGTCAGCAGCCCAGTGACAAATATTACAGGACTGGACTGTTGCTGAATCACCCTCAACAAGGCAAGCAATACTATCACACTAAAGCAGGCACAGTATCGTCTTCTCAGCCAAGCACTACTCACTGTCTTTGCTGGCTCTGTCCTTTCCTTGACAGACTGGTCTGCAGGTAATCAAGCCATCTCCTTTATAGTTTGCATCCATGGACACTACACATACCACTCAGGCCCTCCTATGCTTGGTTTTTTCGTTCCTTGACTTCTTATATAAAGTTCATATTTGAAAGGTATGCTTCTGCAGCGCACCAGCAGGGCCGAGCTGCCGGGCTTGAGGGCAGGCTCTACCAGGTCGCGCCCGTACACAATCTGCCCATCCTCATTCACCTCATAGAAACTGGCGCCACGAGAGAAAGGGAACTCGTTCCCATCAACCTCCACATGCCTGGGCATGCAAAGCAATTTTTTATTGTTAGAGCTACACATTTTTTTCCAACCCTCAGGGCTAAGCGCGTTGCATCAAACTCTGATTTTCCCCACCAGCATGCAAATGTGTCCCGTATTCGAAGAAACAAAGCAAGACATGTCTGGCAACGCGAGCTTTGAGTGGGAAGGAAGTGCAGCCTCGCAGTTTAAATGCAATGCATGCAACATGCAAGACGCCTCCGGGCCAGAACTTTCAGTAAAAGACATGGCAGTGTCCGAGGATGGATCTCAGGCCAGCTTCTGTGGCAAGTGTGCTTGCCAAGTGGACAAATTCAGACACACTGTCAGGAACCAATCATGGGCATGTACAAGGAATGCACAATTGCATGGACGTTGTCATCCAATTCACGGAAGAACAGGAATGGTCTAATGCACACCATTTGACGCCCACTTTGTGGGGGTCTCCGTCAGTGATGTCCTCCACTGTGAATTTGAGGTCCGGTGGAACAATGGACACCACCTTCTCAAAGTACTGCCGGATCTCTTTGTGGCCCCTGAATGGCTCCAGGTAGATCATGTCATGGTCTGCATGCACATGACGATTAAGTAATGATGTGTCCACAGTAACTCGATGACCTGATAATAGAAATTCGTGGCAGGAACAGCATAGATGCCAGCCGTTATAGCACTCCCTGCAATCTACAGGGCATCAAGTGTTCACCATGCACATGATGCTTGGATTGTAAACCAGCAGGTTCCTGGACATGGTCCCAAAGGGCCTGAGGCAATGCCGCTTCAGACACTACTGCACCCTTGCATGTACACTGCCCCATCAACTATGCAGGGTAGAGAGGGGGGGTGCCAGCTCACATTGACAGTCGGGCGCCATGAGCTTCATCACACCATCAACATCCCCAGCATTGTATCTTTTGTAGTACTCTAGGATCACATCCTTGCCCTGCAACCCCGTGCCTGGTCTTGTGCGCTCCAACGTCCCCTCGCCCTGATTTAAATACAATTACAGGAGTCCTCAGACCGAGCAGAGCAGAGCTGCTTTGTAAGCTCCTTGCAGGCATTCCAGGCAGCACCCTTGCAACATATGCTAGATTGCTTGAGGTCATTTGCGCACAGTACTGACCTTCTGTGCTCTTGCTGGTGAAATCCTGCATCCTCGCCACTGAAATTCTGGCAAGTGAGGCCTGCAGTTTCGATGTGTGAGGGCATAGCCGTGAGAAACATGTTCCACATTATGAGGCCTTCTCGATTGATATCTGAGATGGCATGCTGTTTTCGCTCGACCACCTGTGTAGGAAGTCAATGCCTTGTGTCCACATGCCGAAACCTAACTGGTCCATGTAAGGAGCCTGATCGACAAGATTGCCAATTTTCAATCAAGTTCCAAATATCCTCACTCGTATCATTTGCATACCTGGCCAATTGAGCACACCAGCTCGTCTGTAAGTCAGCTGAAACGAGCTGATTGAGGTGGAATGCTGAGCTGAAGGAAATATGCTAAATGCTGCGTCTAGAACCATGAAGGTACAGCAGCTAATGGTGGATCAACATGCAATAGGTTTCACAAAGTTCTGAGCGTACTATTCGACATCTGTGTATCCAGATCATGAGCACATGGTGAGTTTGCAAACAAGAAGTCGAGATCTATTCTGTTGCTGGTATCGCAGGGATCGCACGCAGCAACAATAACGTCAAGACAAAAGCGAGCTATCATACATCAAAAGCAGGATTCGAATTCGGGCTCTTTAAAGATCCATGCCACAAGCACGACGCCACGTTACAGCTTCCTGCTCATGGGAATCTGCGCGACTTTGATTTTGAGCTCACTGATCCCAAGGTTGGCAGGTCCTCTTTCCATATCTATCAGTAAAATCTTTTTCACGACACTGTACTTACTCAATCGATACAGATCTAAATCTTCTCAATGCAGAACCATGGTGGCCACCGAGTGAGCCTACTCAGCTGACACTGGGCCTCAATTTGCTAAGCATGCTCAAGGCCTCAGTCACCAGGATCCACTTGCGTTCTGCCGTAGTGGTCTATAAGATGGGACGATATTGCCTTAATTCGCCATGCTGCCTACAGAATGGCTAACAACACAGCTAGTATCAGTGAAAACATCGATGATATCTCTTCTTTCTAACGTCATCAAGTCACTTGACTAGAATACATCTACTTGATTATCATGACAGTGCAAAGAATGCAATGTACTTCAGTAACAGCACAGAAGCTGCGGACGTTGTTGCTCTTGCATCCCCTTGAGCAATGGTGCAAATATCTGGAGAGCAAGACACTTGAAGCTATCTGACGGTGACTGTTGGTGCAATCAATTGCGGCCCGGACCCAAGAGACTGTAGATCCAGGCCAGCTTCTGCGGCGAATGCGCTGCCAACCTGGAGCACCAGCTGCTGCTGCAGCTGCGCGGCAGCTGGCAGCAGGCCAGCTTCCAGCAGCAGGGCAGCTGCGCAGGCTGCCAGGCTGGCCTCGCCGCCTTTCAGCGCCTTTACTATTTGTACCAGTGGCGGTAGCGGCCGCGCCATGTCCTTTATCACCACCGCATCATCCTATGCACAACGATTTTCTTCTCAGCCAAATTAGCCTTTCAAGGGATCTGAGGAGTAAATGTGCACTGCTCATATATCTCTTGATGTCAGCCGGAGGGCTTCACCGTATCAATGATTCCTAGAGCATCCCCCCCCTGCTGCGATTTTTCTCCATGCAAGATCCCCAGAAGCAACGTCCCACAGTTCTGTGCAGCTTTTGCAAAAGAGGTGTATGGCAAGGTTTGCTAGTTCAAGTGCAAATGCACCGACAGGAGAAGGACAGCTATATGGCCCTCCCATCCTTCTTTGCTCTACTGACGATTACTTTGGTGCTTATGATCTAGGTAGCCTGTATCGCACGCTCTGCACCCTTGCCCACCCAGTTCTAAAACTTCACTTCTGGAGTTTACCGACCTCCAAGGGAAGCCCGGCCTCTGTCTTGGCGAGTGCGATGGCGTCCTGCAATCCTCCCAGGCAGTCCACGAGCCCATGCGCGAGAGCATCCTTGCCATTCCATACGCGCCCCTTGGCAATCTTGCGCACCTGCGCCTCGCTCATTCCCCTGCCCGCCGCCACCTGGAGGGGACAAAACCCTGAACCCTAAAAGCCGCACATGCATCTATGATGACATACTGATTCCCCTCAGGTGTGTATAGGGCACGGGGCTTCTTCTCACGGGCCATCACCTTTAAAGCTGATCTAGGGACGGTACGTTGCCATGAGCACAGCTGAACAGTCCAAACAGGGGTCATTTTGTGTAAACACAAAATGAAGCGAGCGTGCGACTGCTTGGTTAAAGCAATTCCAGACCATTCAGCCAGTGTCAAAGCAAGAAAATCATAGAACACTCTGTCGGGCTAGATTAGGACTATGAGTCCATGTGCATGCAGCGACCTATAAAGCCTTTGAAAAGAATCTGGCAAGTCCATCAATGGGTGGGATTTGTGGCAGCCGTTTATTGCAGCTTGTCTGCAGACGCACATTGCCTCTTGGCAGGAAAAGCATGTAAGAGTAATGATGATAATAACGACAAGAGAGCCTTTACCTTGCGGATGAAGCCAGCGTAGATGTGGTCAACGAGGCTGTTGACAAGGCGCTCCTGCGCAGGCGTCCAGTCAGAGAAGGGGAATTGCGCATCCGCGTTCTTCCCCTCTGCTATAGTGCAGGGGTTGATACCCTGCTGCCGCAGCGTCTCCGCTATGTTGAACTTGCCAAATACCTGCAATGCAGCACCCTCACACTCAAGATTCTGGGTGCACCTGATACACAGCACTCCCGTGAGGATGAATTTGCAGAAACAGCTGCATCGAAATGTCAAATTTTTCCTGCACGAAGCAGGATCTGGAATGTTTGCAGTTCTGGAGGGGAAGGCAAGCGATGTACAATTGCCTGGTATATACAAGCGAGGTTTAAGTTTAAGCAAACCGGTTCCGTTGAAGCATCCAAAGGCAGGATACCTGACAGGCACTGAGAGCAGCACCAAATCTGGAGGACTCAAGACTTTCCACTCCAGACTTCAATCATGTGCCCCAAAACCATTGGCCATGACTCACCACGCCGATGCTGCCGGTCACAGTGGATGGCTGCGCGACAATTTTTGTGGCGGGCGCAGAGATGTAGTAACCTCCGCTGGCCGCCACGTTGCCCATGCTCACGATCACTGGCTTGCCTGCCTCCTTCAGGCGCAACACTTCCCGGTATATTGTGTCTGACGCCACTGCCGATCCACCTGTGCACTTCATCACAATTATGAGCAGAAGTGCACGTGTAAAAGACTTTCTTTCGAAGGCTTAGAGATCCTCAAGACTTGTGATGTTATGGCTAAGGCAGGATTTCTTAGTTTTCCACTTATTCTTCTTCCTAGGGATCTATGATCTAGAGAAGTGCAGCAGCATGTGCGTCAGGTTTGCTCATCCTGTGGGGTAATGGCACTTTCTCCACCAAGGCAATCACAATCCACTTGCAAATCCAGCACACGCTGAAAGTGTGACACATACAGAGGGCAAGCACCCCTTGGGCGCAGAGCTGCGTGCATTCTGTGTCATGAAGACACTTGGTACAATTATGCTCAGGGATTCAATTTTGCCAAATGTGAGAAAGAGTGCACCTGGGCTGTCGATGCGGATGACCACGGCCTTTATGCAGGGGTCCAGCCTGGCTTCTATCAGCTTCTTGCACATGGGCGTGCTGGCAATCTCCTGCATCTGTCCAGCACAAATTAGACACTCAGATCATCACGCATATGTCCTCCAATAAAGTGAAACATCAACAGATTCAGAGAAACTTCACAACCAGGATCACAACCCCTTTTGACGGCACAAGCGATTGTTCATCTGGCCACAGGATGAAGCCTCACAGGCCTTCTGCATGCACATTCGAATTGAGGCAAACCTTGACTTTCAAGTTTGCCACACAAACCCTGAATATCAAAATGTTCAAAACCTGCTGCAGCTCCCCCACGGCTCCCTTCCCGGTCACGATGGCGCCGACCGCGGTGATCAGCGCGATGGCCGGCTTCTCACGCTGCGCGCGCTTTGCCCCCGCCGCCTCCGCCGCCGCGTCCTGCTGTGTCCCATCTATCGATTCCCCCGGCGGTGCCATCATCGCCTGAAACGCTGCCGTCATCTGCATGCAGAGAATAATTAGTGGTTCTATGATTATGATTATTATTGTCACATGACTTTCCTGCCAGAGGCAAGGTGCATCTGGAGACAAGCTGCAGGTAAAGGCTGCCACAAATCCCACCCATTTATGGACTTGCCAATCGCATGCAAGACTCAATTAACAGTGGGCGTATCAGAAAATTTTGTTGTCAAATACCGGGCTTGCATGCCAGCAATTGCTGCTCCAGGATCTAGCCCTCAACAAATGGCAGAACGACTGTTGCAGAAAATGTCTTTGCATTTGTTTCAGGGATGCACAGTGCTACCTGGCGCATAAAAGATAAAAACTGAAAGCTATTGGCGAAAATTGAGGGCAGGTTTGGGGGGCACGACACGCACAGGGTCCTCTTGATTTTTGCCATCGGCGGCTGCGCGAGCTCGCAGGTATTTGGCAATTGGGATGCGGCGGGTCCTTTTCTCTAGGCCGAATACTCCCTCTGCCTCGTCCCTGCAAAGCAAGCTAGCCATCATAGATCGGCACGAATGCTGCGGTTTAAGAACCCAAAAGGGACATCATTGTAGAAATGCACCTAGTCTGATATGGATTCTCACGATCAGTGGCACTTAGCCCTGTGACACTCGAGAAATGAGTGTTTGACATGCCCAGTGCATCGTCTTGTGCAGGACTCCTTGCCTTCAATATTTGCTCATATCCATCCCTTAGTGAAAGGGCATGGGGTAACAATTACTACAGGGTAAGGTATTTGGTACCCCTCGAGATGATAGGATACTTCCCAGGAGGTTAACTCTGTGCATTTCAAGAAAGCACAAACAAGGACAATGGAGAAAGGATGCGCAAGACCCAATTGGGAGAGTCTAGTCTTCAGATTATGGACAAAATGTGTTGTGAGGTCACCTGTACTTGAAGTCATCGATCAGCTTATGCTCCAGCGCCTCGTCACTATTGAAGGGTGCTGCATCGATGGCAGCCCGTGCCTGCCAGATATAGATGTCAGAGATTGGTTCAGCTTGACCAAAGCAGTGCTCTTGGGAAAAGATTGCTTAGCATGAAAAGGCATCATTCAGGACTGAATCTGCAAGTGAGAGCAAATGTCAAGCTCTGGTGTATGGAATACATTGAATCACGTACATAAACACTCTTAGAGGAAAATTGTGCGCACCTCTTTTTGGTCCAGGCCCCTAGCTGCAGCGATGCCATCGATGACGTCATTAACAAAGCCGCGCAGCAGTGTCTCTGTCGCGTGCCGATGCTCCTTTGTGTAGTTGTCCTGTGTTGGACAAGCCAACACCGATTAGTCAGCAATCCTAAAGCCTCATACTCCCGTACTACATAGCTATTACTGATGTACAACACCATAGCTGGGCTGGGGGAAAAGAGTGTTGTGGGTGGCCAAATATGGGGCTTTGTGCATGAACACGGAAGGGGAACAAATACAGGGAGGCTGGCTTGCCTGGGTGAATTGGTTGATTATGTTTTTGTACTCCTCCCGAGCGACAAAGTGCGGCTTGACCTTCCACGAGTCGAAGAATTTGCGCAGGAAGGGGGTGCTCGATGCCAGCCCACTCATGCTTAGCAGACCGCTCGGCTGCATGTACACCTGATCAGGCACAGTCGCAGCTCAGTCACTTAGTCATTTCAACTGAGTCCTTCAATATTTGACAGCATTACATTGGCCATGTGGAGCTGATCATGCCAATCTTACCATAATCTACCAAAACAATTCCACATCCGACTGATGCTGTTTTGACATAAGGAAGGATCTCCTCAGGACCCGATCATCCGATTAGTAAATCCCTTGACTCGGGAGCCTCTTGACAAAAGGCATTAGAGTGGTCTCCCGGCTGACCTTGTCGAAGGCTGATGCTAGGTAGTAAGACAATGTGCCACCGATGCCTGCTTCGCCAAACGCATCCGCGTATGCCATAGTCACCACCCGCCCCTGAGCCCGTTCCCTGCAAATTTTTACTCCATTCAATGACTATTATTCCTACCATTATCATCACACACTATTTTCCTGCCTGAGGCAAGGTGCGCCTGCAGACAAGCTGCCGGTGTAGGCTGCCATCCTACCCCTTGATGGACTCGCCAGATCCAAGCAAGACCCAATCAAACGTGAGCACGGTGCTCAGACATTATACCGCCCCCCCGCCAGCCGGGGCCACATCCACCTCCTTCAATTTGGTACAGGTAGCCACACTTATAAGTAACAATCAATTTCAAGTCCCAATAAATCTGAATCCAGGTCGCACCTGAAATCTGTGACAGCATTTCGCAGCTCCTGTATCTGTGCGAGCCCCTGGTACTGCTGATTTGCCCCAAACGTTGCAATCACACCCTTCACCCTCTCATCCGTGCTGGCCAGCCTCAATGCCTCCACCGCCTGGCAGATCCACCCAAGAAACTTTCAAAAAATCAGGTGTTGGGCTAGTGTTATTAATTCTACGTTGTCAAGACGTGAAAGAGCATCATGTGAGACTCAGACCCAGCAGGAAGACGCACCTGTCTGAGCTCCAGTTGCTTGCGAAAGCGTCCTGTGAACTGCAGCCATCATGCAATCCATCTCAGGAATCCAGTACATAGTAGAATACTGAGTGAATGGAAACAGTAAAACGGTGAAGAATAAGCTTCACGTTGGAGGCATTGGGAAGGTGCATGTGCCATATCGTGACTTACATGAAAGAAGGGATTCAATGGGGCAGCCTGTTCAACCAGATCGATGCCCTCCAGATCTATCTCCAGTATAAATTCTGGCGGCAGCTTCATGGCATTCTGCAGGTATGCAAAGTCCAGGAGGTCAATATTCCGATGCCTGGGTCCATGATCACTAGCAGGTGCAGCGTCACCGAGAGACGTTCTAGAACAGCAGCATGCACGAGATAAAGACTACTTGCCTTTCTGGCCTGTCGCACAGCATAAGCTGACGCTGCAGTGCTGGCAACAGTGACCACTCCGACAGCAACCAGGCCTCGCCTTGCCACCTTCCAGATGAAGCTGGTGGCCATCAAAAAGGCAAAAACCCCTGTTTCTATGATTTTACAATTCTGAAGATACTGTGAAAATTCTGTATCTCATCACGGAATCTTATTTGCTGTCGACTGCACTGATTGCAATCAGGTGAACCTATGTGAGAACTTTCCGGGCTGCATTCCCAAAGCTGATTGTGTGTCGAGATGAAATATTGTCTTCATCAGCATCACAGGGATTTACAGAGAGTATCACCGATACGCGGTAGTTGTGGGAAGTCAACGACAGGCCATGTGTAACCGTTACTAATGAGTTCTACTTTAGGCATGCAAAACGATCGAATGATTACAATTGAAACAATGGAAGGCTCACCATATTACAGATCTGCGCTTTAATCGAGGCCTTTGCAAGCTCATGGCCTTGCAAGCTCAATAGGCCAATCTTGGCGCACCGCGGGATTTGACATTGTGCCAGGGATGGCCAGGTCATTGAAAATTGGTTGGGGGGGCCTGGACTCTTGCTGAAAAATCTCGGGGCTGCGCCCCGAGATTTTTCAAAGTCGCCTGCATTTGTCTCGGGGCTGCCCTGACAGTCCAGGAAATTGTCTCGGGGCTGTAAAATTTTGGTTGTGTCAGTTGTTTTCACTGTTCATTACTTACAAGTGAAGCTCCTGTCTACTCTGCCCATTCTCTGAGGAAAGCCTCATCTTCTGGGACACTGGGCACCTCACCTAGCACTACCTCAAGAATTCCTCAGCTTGCTCAACATCTGAGGATACCTCATCATCCTAAACATCTGAAGTCATTCGCATGCTTCCCTCAGATTTTGTGGATGGGGAACTTAGTCAATTTTTGCTAATTCTTATATAAACCCAATTTGCAAAGAACGTCAGGCCTGCATCTAGGGATACTCCCTGCAATAAGCTGCACTCGTGCCTGATGTATCCTGCAAAATGACGCACACCCCCGAGATTGGCCCCTCATTGCCCGATGTTTGTCGGGGCTATCCCGACTTTAGGTCGAGATCACTTCGGGGCACGTTCCGGAAAATTTGTCGCTTCGCTCCAAATTTTTCCGGTAGTCCCCGAAAAAATCCCTGACACCCGAAATTTGAAGCCTATCCCCTCCGGAATCCGGAGGGGATGGCCAACCCTGCATTGTGCCACAAATACCAGGGGCCTTTGACTGCGCGCGCATGCATATGCAGGAAAGTAATATACAGTTCCGTTCGATGTTACAACAGCAGATCTGAAGGTCATCTCAAGAATTGAACCCTCCCACAGTCCTAAATAATAATTTACAAGTTGTGCAAAATCAGATCTTGATAGGATTTACACTGTCTTGAGCTCTCATGAGCGATGGCTGCTTAATCAACCACATTCATGCTCACTCAGGCACGCCTTATATTGACGGTGATCTGTCTGCAAGAACCACTGGTACGGTCATAGCGCTAATACCAGGCGCAGATGTTTGATGCCATAGCTGCCAAGAAGCCCGCATCAATATCATGGGGAAGTCTTGCTCTTGCACCAGGGCAGAAGGAGATTGGTGCTAGCTTTGTACTCTTTGTAGGCTGCATCTTTGCCATAGCGCTTCTCATGTGACTTCTCCAGAGTGGGGATGCCTGTGGCAACAACATAACATTGGCCCAAAAAATACCCAAAATACGCTGCAAGAGTTCCATTCCAGACTGGACAAGACCAAGGGCACACAAACATTGCAAATCATTTGCATTAAATCTGTGAGAAAGATGTCCAGGTTCTCGTACAGCTCACCAGAAACATAAAGCAGCAGGAAGATGGTGAAGGCAGGACTGGCAATGATCCAGGGGTGCTTAGCGAAAACCCCGTGCGTGCCAGCCAGCACTGTCAAAGAAGTCCACAGCAAAATCTCTCCAAAGTAGTTAGGGTGGCGGCAGAGCGCAAACAGACCGCTGTCCATGAACCTGCACATATGAACCACTCGTCCTCAGACACTCGAGTCAACTGTGAGACGATCTGTCGCGCCATGATCGTGTAGTCTCTATTTGCTCAAATGGGTCACATATTTTGTCAACGGCAAATTCTCCTTTGCACATCAGTTATTTGTTGCCCACACAATGATAAATGATCAATCGCATCCACGAGTGTCATTTAAGTATGGTGCAGATACTGTAGTTCAGTAGAGCCGCACTTGTCTGGATGTGCAGACTTGAAGTAGAACTTCTGCAGGTCAGCAACCGTCTCAATGGCGAAGCCAGCGACGAAGCCGGCAGCAGCTATCCAGCCCAACGGCCCCAATGGTGCAGCAGGAGTCAATGTCTGCATACAGAGCAAATTTCCATGAGCTTCTGCAGTAGATACCAGAGCAACTAAAATGCACCTAGGCACTGCACTGCCAGCACTCACAGGAAATAAGACAGCACGACTTGAGAGCAATTTTGTGGCAGACCCAAGCCAAAACACCTCAGCTCTACTGTTGTCTCCTCCCACTGCCAGGAATGTTGCAGGCCGAATAGAATCTGATTGAAGCTGACCTGGCTGATGGTTATGGGCAGCAGAACAATCCATCCCCAAAGGCTCTGAGCAGTCCAGAACCCTGCCAGCTTTATTGGGTACCTGCACATGCTCCCCCCTCAGTCTCCGCTTGTATTTGGCATTTGCCCCAGTGCCCTAAATAAGTGAGCACCTGCAGGGAAGGAAAACATGGCCAAGTACTTGCTCAGCCGGATTCCACTGCAGCTCAGCTCTTACTATAAAAAAAAGAAATCTTAGATGACTTTAATTACTGCAAACACCCTGGAGGCCACTCACATGCTGCGTCCAGTCAGCAGCGGCTCCGACTCATCCCGGGGGAACAGGAAGTTCAGCCGCGCGTCCTTCCCGGTCTGCAGCACGCGCCAAAACAGGTACCCAGCCAGTCTTGTGCCCCACAGCGTCACTGCTCCCGCCAGGAAGAGGCTCTTGGACGGCTGAAACAGGCGTAGGTTGTGCATGTGGCATGCCGCCGCATGCGTCGCCCATGCAGAGGCTATGAAGGCAGTCGTGCCCTGCATAGGTCACCCCTTAAATTAATAACATTACTTGAACGCACTTCCTGCTAGAGGGAAGGCCACCCCCAATGCTAGGTCACAATGTGTGTGCTGAGCATAGCAGGAGTTGTCTGTATGCAGATGGACACACGCACAGCAGCAGACAGGTAGGGACTTCCTGCTGCATGAAGCAGCCGTTCGACATGATCCAACAGGTACTCTTTGCAGCACGCATGTTTGAATGGCTTGGCCCTGCCAGATAGGCTGCGAGCGGAAAAGCAGGCCACTTTACTGGAACCTGGGTCAGGAGTGAGGAAGTAGCAGGGCAAAGCAGATAGATTGGCCGTACCGTGAGATCGGTGATTTTGTGCGAGCGGGTGACGGCTGTGACGGCAAATCCAGCAGTGTTAAAGCCAGCAATGACCAGTGCTGACCGCTTCAATGCTTGCACTGGAGGACAAACACAGGGTGTCTTCAGCACGCAATGGATCAGCAGATTGTCATGGGAATAAACAGAGACAATGTCCTGGGAGGTGTGGCTCTGCTGACAAGGAGGAGATGCGCACATATAGCTGGAGAGACCATTTGAGGTAGTACAGAATGGAGGCCTGCGGGCATGAGCCTTACTCTCAGCCTTATCATGCTTCCTTTTAGACATTCCAGTATTTTGCACAATTTTGCGGAAGACTAAAGCCAATATTGTAAGTAGAGAAATAAAACGATTGGACATGAACACATGGACTTTGGCGTAACGGCTCGCACCTTGGACCCAGACTTGACAATCGCTACACAAACAAACGAAGCTTGCAAAGTTGCTGTTTTCAGAAAGCATTGCAACGGACTTGAAATTCCCGATCGGGCAATTCACCATATGGAAATCCAGGACACCTCACGTAGACATCACGCGATCACTATATAGTCCCAACTCCCCTCCGACACCAGCTTCCTCGGAGGAGAAAGTTTCAGCGACAGTTTCCATGCAGTCGAGCATCGAAGTTGTCATACTTGCAGGACGGCGTCTTCTGCAAGGCATCTGGGCGTGACAGCATAAAGGAAGGCTTGTAGTGATCCTCCTACTATTTGACGCCCCAGAAGAACCGGTGCCGTCAATCTCGATGGCCGATGACGAGGGTCAGAAGGTTTTGTTGTACGTGTATGACCTCAGTCAAGGATTCGCCGCTCAAGTGTCACAAGCTGTGCTGGGCAAACACGTAAGCAGCTCAGATGAATACTCCTGACACAGCCTTGTGAAGTGTGATGCAGCTCATGTTTATCTGATTTATATGCAAAGTGCTGGTGCTTTCTCCTCTGTAATTGGATCAAGCAGCTCAAAGTACAGGTGCTCTTCGCAGATCGCTGGCATTTGGCACACATCAGTAGTGGTCGGTGGTTTCGAGTACTTTTATGGTGGAGGAGTGCAGAAGGCTCTAGCTGGCAGCACACCGTATGGGCATCCTGTCGAGATAGTGGACCTGGGGTGAGTGGCTGACCTACCTCGTGTTCTCTGGACTAGCAGGAGTGATATGGAAGCAATTAGTACAAGTCTAAGGTACTGCTTCTTGGTCTGCCTCTGCTGACAACAGAGGGTGTCTTCTTTGGACACAGTTGCTTTTGTTGTACAAGTGTGGTGCTTTCAGGGGACACCTCGTGATCAAGCCTTGCTCCTATGCCATGCATCAGATGCCTGGCACAAGGAGACAGTCTTCAGAACTGCGGCAACTTTAAATTGCGAAAACCTCATCGTGTGATAAGTTCAGCTAATATTAGTATGTTTTGCTTGGTTTCCAGGCACACCCAGATCCCCCAGGAGGTGTTGAATGACTATGTCAACGAGCTGAGCCAGGTGTTCACGCCAGAGGCTTACAACCTTTTCACCAACAACTGCAACAACTTCAGCAATGAGCTTGCCACCTTCCTCACAGGGCAGCCCATCCCGGTGAGCACCTCAGCTCTGCCTTTACTGAATAGGAACTTGTTCCTGTACAGATTCATCTGTCAGGGGTCTTCTCTGCCCTTGACAAGTCTGCCTCAGTAGTGCATCTGTTGAGTTGTCCTTCAAATACCTGTGACCACAGGCGGGCTCCCAGATCAAGCGGGCACCATCTGCTGGAACCCAACTCCATGGACGAACTTAGGGGATCCCAATGACTGAAATACACATCTGCTTTCAGTTGATGAGTCTGTAGTCGAGGTGGTAATTTGCAGGAGCACATCACCAGTTTGCCATCAGAAGTCCTCTCGACTCCCATGGGCCGCATGCTAGCTCCCATGCTCTCAGGTGGGCTATTGACACTGCCTTCATTTATTGTTACCAAGATGACATGTTTTGGTTGTCTCTTCTGTATCTGCTCACATGCATGAGCAGCAAGACATGCAACTCAGACTTGCTCATCGCCATCTGGGTCCTGCAGAATTCTTTCAAATTTGAACTTTGAATGTTCTGCATAATAAAGAGCGTTTTGTAACGTCATTTATGATTTCATAAGGACAAGGAGTGGTTCCTGTTGCAGGTGTGGAGTCTCAGTTAGGCAGTGTGCAGGCGGGCGACTCACCCCTACAGCTCAACTCGCCCATTCCAGGCTTTATGCTGCCGCAGCTGCAGCAGGGAACTCCTGCGCAGACGGGCCCCTCTGCAAGCAGCAGCGCCGCTCCGGCTCAACCAATACCTCCAGTTATGACAGGTTTCTTCCTGTGATTGACTGAGTGCAAATATACGCTGGGCACTCGAGAAACTTGCTTTGTGTGTGCATCATCAGAAACGATCTTCCTTGCAAGTGATGCACATTTAAAAAAATATTTCCCATGCTACAGTTTATTGTGTTGAATTTATACAGCTGTGCCTCTTCCTCTCTTGGGCAGGAGATAATGCATCGCCTTCATTCTTCATAAGCTTATGCCACAACAAAAGCCATGCAGCTACGCTTAGCTCAATGATGATTGTCCCATTAATGAGAGCATCATTTGGAGGTTTCTGCAATGCTGAAGAGGATGTTTGATGGTGCAGATCCAGTTGCTGCGCCAGTCAAGGAGTCAGCAGGGGCCAGTCGAGCTCCGGCAGTAGAGAAGCAGGATGCAGCAGGGCCTAGCCGGGGATATTCCATAAACGACTCGGATCAGGTAGGTATCAAAACATCCATCGCTATTTTCTTAGCAGCAATTTTAGCTGATCCGCAACTGCAGCAGAATGTTTTGGATGGGGTTTTGCACAGGTAAGTACAGACAATTTTTTGCAATCAAACCAGTACAACAAGCAAACGTGTTGTGCTGCACACTTTGCGAAGCCAGATGTTGGATAGTGTATTTTAGCCAGTGCCAGTCTGGCTGCCTGCCGTTGCTTGGAGCCTTCAAAACCGCATTGGGCATGTAGGCATGCATGCATTTGTAATAGCCACATCACACCGTAATTGCATGCCTGCAGGCAAAGGCAGCACAGAAGGCGGCTTTTGAGGCAGCGGTGCGCGCAGAGTTTGCCCGCATCATGGCGGTTGGCAAGAACACTGCCAACGAAGCAGCTGCGCTTGCTGTGGCGGCTGCTCGGCAAAGTCTCGCTCGCGGGCAGATGTAATTTCATGTTGCAGATCTGCTACAATATGTTCTGCTATGAAATCCTTGCCGTGGTGCCATGGCCATTGACATATTGACTTGAGAATTGCCTTTAGCTCGATTTTTTGCATACGTAGCAATGTGCTCCGCAGGATAGCTGAAGCTGCCAATTGATTGCAAAAAGTCCGACACCTTGAGTTTGCACGAGTGTACTCATGAATGCAATGTAAAGTAATCTAAGCAATTGTTGTATTTTAGAGGATGTTGCATTCTGCATCAGTCAGTCAGACTGCTATCTCAGAGCTGGTGCAAACGAAGCTGTCAAGAAAATCTAGGCCAGCCATCTCTCGAGGAACCTTCTCAATGCAGCAATTTTACTGGTGTACAAGTACACGTCCAACTGAGGCAATTGGAGCACTATTTACTACTGTACACGAATATGCAAATGCCTGCAGCGAGTGTCAGCACTTCTGCATCTCTGGCAGCTTCTCGGGAGCGGCTACGCGGCTGGGGAGCTGACTGGGCGCCGAGTCATGCCATCGGATCCTGTGTGTGCGCTGTCGCTCTGCAGTGATGATGGCATCGAGCTGCTGCACCGCCCCTTCCAGATCCCCATCTTTGTTCAGCACCACTGCGCAACACAAAGTTTGTCCCGTCAATCAGACACAAGCGGTGCAACAGGCATAGAACAAGCCTTGGAGAGAATTCTCACTCTTGTCAGGCCATGCAAGGTCAACTTGAGAATTTATTTCAGTCGCCCATTGCGTTCTTAGGCAAGCCAAAACACATGCCAGCACAACCCCAAAGGGGTTCAGGAAGCACATGCTTGGAATAATGTGATGATGGACACCTTGGAGAGTGATCAGGAATATGACTCACCATAGTCAAACTCCCCTATGTGCTGCATCTCCTGCCGGGCAGTCTCCACACGCGTGATCATCTTGTCCTGTTACAATGAGGAGGGGAGATCATTGACAATTCTTCAGGGAAATAAATTCACAACACAATTTGTGTGGAGTATGTATATAAGTGATTGCCACCTTGCTGCTCAAGGAAGTACATGCCATGAGCTATATGTCATGACACACAAGAAATGCATCACAGATCCTTCCTGATAATAAAACAGCTCTCTCACCATTGGCTCTGTCTTTCGGTCAATCAAGCGTTTCACCAGCGCAGCCTCTGACTCAGCCACCTGCACACAGCCAGAGTCGACAGTTTCAGTTTATTGAAACTCGAATATTTTCTGGTCAATCTTCAGAGTAGCAATGCAGACACGTATTGCCAATCCTTCCTTGCAGCAGAGAGCGCCCAATCAATTGGACCCTAGACCTCAATCACTTTGCTAATGCAGGTTGTTCCAGAACAATGCCATGCATTGAACTTTGCCGTTTGAGGCTCAGATGGTGACAGCCTGAAGTTGTCACAGTCGCCATCAACAACCCACCAGGAAGATGGAGACCGCGTCTGGGAACTTCCGGCGCACAGTCTGGGCGCCCTGGATGTCCAGCCGGAAGATCACATTCGTGCCGCGCGCGAGCGCCTCCAAAACCTTTTAAGTCAGGCACAGAAGGTCAATCAACTTTCCACCCACATGCAAATTAATACTTAATGTGGCCACTAACATCCTCGCCACACCGACTGCATGCATGCGGCGGTGTGCTTGGGTGGATTGACAAGTGTTGCTCAGTATGCAGCTGCTGACGCTGCCTCTTGAGTTGCTCACAGGCATCAGGAATGCCACAGACAGAACACCAAACAAGCGATCTTTCAGAATGCTGAAGGTGTGATTCCGGATCACGGATCGCATCTGCAGGCTGCCACAATGCACGGTGGCCAGATGGCTTGGATCGCATCTTGGAAGGGCTGAAAGAATGGCAAAGGGAGGGGTAACAATCCCACCTGTGTCTTGGGGATGCCCTTATACTCGCCATAGACCAGCGCCCACTCCAGCAGCTCATCCGAGCGGATCCACTCCTCAAACTGCTCCTTGCTCACAAAGAAGTAATCAACGCCCTCCACCTCCCCTGGCCGCTTCGGCCTGCACAGCACAAGCCTGAGTACTTTGATTGATGCGGCACACAGGCACAAAAGTAATGTTCACGCATGATTCCAAACCCAGCTATCTGCAAGCTTGATTGGCTTCCTCCCATGGCCACAAGTCATCCCCGCCTGCTGCCACAGACACAGGCGTGGCCCTGAAGTTTTCTCCCATAGCTACAGGAGCTCCCTGGTAGCTTTGGCGTTGGCAAAATTGTAGGATGTCCAGAGAGTGCGTGCCTGGAAGTTGCAGTGACCACAAAGTGCAGGTCGGGCCGCCTGGCCTGGAGATCCTTTATGACAGCGTCCTTGCCCACACCGCTTGGTCCACTGATGACCACCTTCACTGGCTCCAGCGCAGGAATCTGCATGGCAAAAGGTTCAGTGCATGCTTCACACGCACATGCTGAGCATTGCAGCTGCATTACCGTGCGCAGGAAAGCCGTCTCAATCTGACAGGATGTGCACTGGCAACCCCAGGATGCAAAGAAGGGTACTTTCTGGCAAGAGTCACACTCCTGCCGTGCAATAATTCTATGCAGAGTAAATGCTGTTGCCTCCTCATAATGCACAGAAGGTTGGGTAATGATGCGAGCAAGTGAGAAGTGAATGGGCAGAGCAGTGAATGCGCAGAGCAGCACCGAAGGCGTTGTGCTGAGCTTTCCTAGTTCAGCTTCCACGGCCCGGCACATCTCTGCAGTCGAGTATGACTCTGCAGAGGCCGATGCTGCCGCCTGTTGGCTGCTGGTCCCCATTCTAAACCTTCTTTCCCATCCCTGGCTGCCAGGCAAGCTGGCTAGCCCTGCAGAGCAAGTCACACAATTTGCTCCCATAAATGGCGGGCTGTGTGCTGAACTAAATGCTCTGTGTGGTCTGGACGACAATGGATGAAGCAACGCGCACACTGCACGCTGAGCCACCATAAAGCATGGCAAACAAGTGTTTCAGCATATCATGGTTCAGCAGACCTTGCTTCGTGAGATCCCTTTTGGCTGCAGCATATGGGCTAGCGGGAACGCTGCATTGCCATGTAGCATATGGATATCGCAACTGCCTCAGCAAAGAGCTCACATTTGCTGCTCTCATGTGGGAAGAATCGGCCCTCTAAAAAAGTGGTCACTCCACGAAAATTTAACCGTAAATCTACAGCACGTCTACAACATTGTAGTATGAAAATTTTTCTGCGTTGTATGCGCCCAATCAAGGGGAGAGTTGTGTTTAGCCGTGAAGTAGTGTGGAATGGTTCAGAGACTGCGTCCTTCCAGATCACAAGTTCAACACTCAGAATTCTTGGAAAGGCGCGTGTGTCAGCACTCCTAAGATAAATTGCATTATACAATCGAAATTGGTTGCTTGTTCGCACATTGACGCACAGCAACAACTTGTTGCCAACAAGTCTCCTCGGAAATTGTCGACGTCATCACACGTGCATTCACATGCTCCAAGGAAATTCTCGATCCATAAATGCTGTCCATTGCCGAGGAACAGTGCACGACATCAATTGTGAAGATTTCAAAGGCTCAGGTGCATATTTCGCGAAGCTAAAGCTCACTCATGGTTTTCCAGATCCTCATCGTGTCGATGCTTCTGTAACCACTTCTTTGGGCTTAAGACAGCATCAAAGAGCAATTTTGCGACAAACGGATCCAGCAATTTCTTGTTTTCGGTAAAATATACACGAGCGGAGCAAGGCAATTCAGAGATGTTGGGCCTTTAGCCCAAGACGCTCTGATATAAGGGCATTTGTAGGACGGTCATCAGTCTGATAGCTAGCAGCAGACCATGGTGAGTCCCAAGTCTCCTCCAGAGGAGAGGCACGCACTGCTCAGGACCATCTCTGAGGACAAGGAGAGGGCCCAGCATTCTCCAACGTTGGGGTGATCTGCTCTCTTTTGATCACGCATCTGTCACAATCGTTGATTAAATGATGGATTGTTGTAGATTTTTTTTTTTGAAAAGTTTGTGAGACGGCTAGTCAGACGAAGGGTGTCCCTGCCTGTGTTATGATCCCTTCCAGGAGAATAGCGGACTTGCCAATGCTCGTGTGCTGATTGCAGGTCCCTTGCGCACCGCGGCAGAGCAGAAGCATTCCAAGTGGAGAGGCCCGAGGCAGCTGCCTCCAATTCCGACCATGAGCCTGCTTTGGCGTCCATGTCCAAGTCATGGGGTCAGCGCATTAGGGAATGGCGCTTCAGGCCGATGGGCTTGGAGCCAACTCCTGAGCTGGCAGCAGTTGCAGTCGGTGCGCTAACCCATGAGATCTTTCCCAACTCAACCCTCAAATTTGCAAGCATAGCTGCCCTTTTCTTGGGTTTTCTCGCTCAAAAACAGCTGTCTGAATGGCCATGCATGAGGTCTAAGAGCACCGCTGATTAGGAGTAGCCCCATACTGCTGATACTTGCTGAAACCAGCCCATGTTGTGTGCCGTGCAAAGTCAGAGCATAGATGGCCTTAGGCATTTGGAGTCAGGATCACTACTGATGCTTGTGAGTCCTGTTTGCGCAGCATACTTTGTGCAGGGTGTGAAGATGAGCCTGGGCACACTCACAGAGCAGTTTTACCTGAAAGACGATCTGCAATTTGACCCTGCCCAGGTGACATGTCCACTCCCTGTTAGTGATGCCATCAATGATTTTAAATGACATATATTGTACACCGTTTCTTTGTCTCAGACGTCCCTGCTGCACGTCAAAGGGTGCCATGTTATCCTGTTGCTGTCTTCTACACCGCAGCACTTGACAGAGCAGGATTTCTTAGAATGACTTCCAGAGGGAGAAATTCTATCTATACGGCAGAGCAAGGGACCACAAATGTTAAGACAGCGTGCCATAACACTGGCATATGTCATGCGCGCATGCAGGCTGAGACCTGGAAGGCAATAGCGCACATTCCCTGGATGATCAAGCCACTCTATGGCTTTGTCACTGACACTTTCCCCATCAATGGGCGGCGCCGGCAGCCCTACATCATCATATGTGGCCTCACGGGTGGGAATTCACCATCCATGAAATTTCTGAAAAATTCTTTCCAAGCAACACAGACCTTTGTGTTATTGTTATTGTTACACGCCTATCCAAGCCACAGTTGGCTTAGGTGCGTCGCAGCAGCGTTTCTAT